>Ga0209006_10006801_pt1 | contig 10328 bp, 11 predicted proteins | sample JacPin_JW_Ref_O2_FD_188567 | JGI IMG/M metagenome (GOLD analysis project Ga0209006, IMG submission 188567) | Forest soil microbial communities from Algoma, Ontario, Canada - Jack Pine, Ontario site 1_JW_Ref_O2 (SPAdes) (version 2) | ecosystem: Environmental > Terrestrial > Soil > Boreal... | reverse complement strand
TGGCGTTGCTGGCGGTGGTGCCGTTATTCTGCGGAACGCCGGAGCTGTTCGGCGAGCCACCACCTCCCAGAGAGTTGACGCCCGCACCGATCAAGCTAGAGCCAGCGGCGCCGCCGAGCAGCCCGCTAGCCGCGCTAGTGACGCCGGATATCCCGCCGGCCTGCACCGCGCCTATATTCTGTTGCTCCGTGCTGATGTTGTTGCCGACCGCCTGGTTAGCTGTCTGCAGGCCCTGGTTCGCTGTCGTGCCTAGACCTGCCGCGCCCATTAGCTGGCTGATGTAGGTATTATAGTCCTGTGAGGCAGTGCCAGTCACGTACTGGCCCACGGCCTCCGCCGTGTTAGGCGTATATGCGTTACCCATCGCAGCGGCCTGGCGCTGGATAGCTTGCGTGCCCTGCTGCACGGCGAACTGGTAGCCGGGCATGTTCAAGAAGTTTGACGGGTTGGCGGTCTGACCGTTCAGCCCTAAAGAAGATTGCAGCGCGGTGTTCGCCCCTTGGCCGGTCTGCGCCTGCGTGCTCCAAATATTGTTGATATTCCCGAGCGTATTCTGCTGGGTGGTTATAGCGTTCTGGTCCGCGTTTACCGCCGCATTAGACGCCGCTAGCGAACCGCCCGCCGTCGCGCCGGCCGATAGCAAGCTAGGGAGCGCTCCCGTTATGCTCGACGCAAGAGAGGAGTCGGTGGTCGGGTTACCCGCAGCGCCTGGCGTCAGCCCTGAGTTTGAGCTAGTTGCTGCTGTGAATGGGTTAGGTGTAGACATTGATGAGGAAACTCCGTTATTACTTTGCGCACCTTGCGATAGGACGCTTGACGAAAGGTTGCCCGTGCTGCTCTGTGATGGTGTACCCATCAGCGCGCCGGCCGCTAGGGCGGTAGCGCCGCCGACTGCGTAATTCACTCCGCCGTTCGCTATCCCGCCGGCCAGACCCGCCGGGATGCCTACGTTAGTGAGACCCGACTTAATGTTACCGAGCGCGCCAGAGCCTTGGACCGCGCCGCCGATGCCGCCAGTGAGCGCGCCCAGCCCGACGTTGCCGCCTGTTAGCGCGCTGCTAGTTGCGCCGATACCTGCGCCGGCTAGGCCGGTCGAGATCGTGCTACCTAGCCCTGTCGCGTTGTTGATCGCGCCGCCAGCGAGCCCCGTCAGTCCGCCGCCGGCCGCGCCGCTGAGCGCCCCGCCCGCGACGCTACCTAGCGTTATGGGCTTGCCCGTGATCGCATCAATCGCTAGCGCGTTCCCCGCACCTACAACGCCGCCAGCGATAGCGCCGGCAGCGAGACCAGTCGCGATACCGTCCGCGGCGAGCGCGCCCGCGAGGGCCGGCGCAGCGACGCCGAACGAGAGAGCGGTGGCGGCGAGGGCGGCGATGTCGGTCCCGTACTTACCTAAGAAGCTCGTCGTCGGCGTCTGGCCGGCGAACCTATCTAGGTCGGGCGCGCTGTTGTCGCCCTGCGTGTTGATGTTGGTCGTCGCGTCGCTTGCTAGCTTGCTGGGGTCGCCCCATAGCCCGTACGGGTTCTGTCCCCAGCTCTCTCCAGCGTCCGCGGTTCCGGCCTGGGTGCCGGTCGTTACCGGGTTCGCGCCGAAGGCGGCGTAGTACTGCTGGATCGACTGCGCGTTCCACTGCTTGCTAGGGTCAAGCTCCTCAAGGCCCTGGCTGCTCTCTAGCGCCTGGAGCAGCGGGTCCGTCGTCGGACTGCTGTAGTTGGTCCCGGTACCCTCGCTGTCTAGGCCCTCCTGCAGGGCGCCAGCGTAGTTGCCGCTGTTCAGATCCCCAATCGCTAGGTTCGCGTAATTCTGTAGGCTAGACTGCTCTTGCGCAGCTGTCACCGCTGCGGTCGCGTTCTGCGCCGCCTGCATCTGCGCACCGAGCGGCGCGCCGTTCGGGTTACTATAGTCTGATGCGGAGGCCATTAAATTATTGCTGAGCTACTAGGCCGCCGGCCTGGTACGCGCGGACCGTGTCCTGCAGCAGCTTCACCTTCGCTCTCAGTCGGAGGATCTCTTTGTCGGCGTCGAGCCCGTCGGCGCTGATGGCTGGGGCGGGATCAAATCCTGCATCAGTCGCGGCTGGAGCGGCGGATACGGCGACTCCGGCGCCATCGCTTGAGGTGATGGCGCTGCCCCCACCGGGCAGGGCGCTACCACCGGACGCATAGCACACGAGGCTAGGGATATGGGCAGCAACAGGAACAACAGGCGCCAGCTCGTAGTCCTTGAGCGCGTCCGAGAGCTTTGACTTGACAACATTCTCCACCTCTTCATTGTGAACGACCTGCGCCGCGACTACCTTGGCGTCGGCGGCCTCTATCTTCTTCTCGCCTATCGCGCGCTCGTGGAGCGTGTACCAACCGAACGCGACGAGCAGCGACGCTATGATGCCGGCGTAGATCCAGTCCTTTACAGGGACAAGTGCAAGTAGGGCGGGCATATCAAACTCCTGCGTCTGGAATCTTGGAATCTCGTAGCACGAACCAGTGATAGAAGCCGGCCAGCGTTGTCGCGAAGGTGGCCCAGGCCCCGAACACTACAGGGTCCGCGTGCTTGAACAGGTAGATGGTGCCTGTGATCAGCAGCGCATCTACGCGCAGCAGGATGATTACATCCCGCAGGTCCCATTTCACGGGTACGCGCCAGTCAGAAAATACCCTGCTATGCGCGTGGCGCGGCCCGGCGTATCGAACCCGTGCGGCTGCACCTCCTTAGCCCACTCGCTAGCGAGTAGGTGGTCGTGCACGCCCTGCCAGCTCTTCTCAGTAATGAGCGCGCGGGTCGGGCCGAACTGCGTCCACCTGCCGCCCATATTGAAGGCGATCTCGTAGAGAGCGTTCTTGCGGCACTGCGTGTCGCATGAATCTAATTCAGGCCACTTTAATGCAAGATGAATTGCATTCATGATATCAGTGCTGAACCAGCTGTCGCTGGTCGACTGTACGACCGTGAAGCCGGCCCAGGAGCGGCCCGGCGCGGCTGGCGGCATCAGGTGCCCGCGCCCGCAGGTCCAATTACCTTTCGTGTCCTGGTACGCTACGAGCCTGTCGCTCTCCGAGGCGTCAATATCAATAGCTAGCCTTCTGTCTATCGACGGGTCGAGTACCGTCTCACTCGTGATCGCCATGCTGCGGTTTCCTCACCTGTGTCTGGATATCGTTGAGTCGCGCTATTACATCTGCTAGCGACTGCTCTACGCGCGCGTTGTGAATCTTTTGCTCTGTGGAGTCTATCGAGAGCTTCTCGACCTTGTCATCGGACGCTTTCTGTTGCGCCTGCACGTTCTGTATCTGCGTGTTCACAGAGCCCCAGTGAATCGCCGTAGTAGTAACGCCGCCCAAGGTTGATATCGCGACGGCAGCTGCTGCTATGACTGACTCACTTGTCCACTTGAAAATCATCTCATACTCACTTTGAAGGTAAAGGCGCCGGACTTTCCGGCTGTTGCGGCGCGTGCTTCTGCACGAACTGATATGCTTCGACCCACGCTACAGCCTCCATACCGGTAGACTGCACGCGTCGCAGGAACTCCAGGAGGTTCCCGGCGATGTGCGGCGGGATCGCTTGGATAACGGGATTCACGCGCACCTCGGCGCTTGGATGATCTTTTAAAACGTCAGCGATGTGCTGCGCTAAATCTGAATCGTCAGTAGTCATTACTTCACCACGCTATAATTATGCAAGTTGCTGGCGAACCGTTACCACCAGCTCCAGAAGATATGCCGGCGGTCGTAGAAGAATACGCTCCTCCTCCACCACCGCCGCCGCCAAAAGACCCCCCGTTGCCACCAGCGCCTCCGGGCGTAGCAGGGGTAGCGCTACCGCCTCCACCACCACCACCGCCGCCGCCAGTAGTACCTGCTCCAAGGCCGCCTGCGCCTCCAGGAGTGCCGATAGCTCCGGCTGTACCACCAGGAACGTTAGACAGTGTAGGAGTAGAAAACAGCGCCTGTCCACCTAGGCCGCCTGCTGTTCCTACAGCTCCTGTACTACTCCCACCACCGCCGCCTCCCATAGCTGGGGTACCCGCATTAGTAGGGTTACCTGGACCTATACCTGGAGTGCCAGGAGTACCGGTACCGGTAGATGTTCCTCCGTTAGTGCCTACAGCCACGTTACCGACTGTTCCTCCGGTACCGGCTGCCGCTGACCCGTTGATTCTTCCCGCGGCTCCGCCGGTTCCTCCAGTAGCTTGAATGAAATTACCAAAGGCTACGTTTGAACCCGCTATACCTGCGTTTGCTAAAGCGCCGTTTACGCTACTTGCTGCGCCTCCAAAACCGCCATTAGTGGAGTTAGAAAAGACAACGTTTACGCTGGAGCCTAAAAGCGAGGCTGAAAGCAGAGTACGCGATATGGAACCGCCTCCACCGCCGCCTCCACCACTGCTGGAGCTGCCTAAAGCAAAGACTCCGCCACCACCACCACCGCCGCCGCCGATGCAAATAATTTCTAAAGTGTGCGCACCTGCGGGCACGTTGTACGTTTGTGATGCGCCGCCAGCCTGCTGAATTACTGTTATGCTAGAGGCTGCCCCTACCGGCACCGACGCGACTTCAATGTTGGTCGTAGGGCCTGTCGGGTTCGTGACGGTTATCGTCCCGCCCGTGCTGGTGATATCTGAGATAGTTCCGGTCTTGGTGTTGGTTACGGTCACTACGCCCGTACCACCAGCCGGAGATACGCTGATACCTGCACCAGCAACAATCTGCGTGACCGCCCCGCCGCCACCTGTCGCGCTGATCGTCGCGTAGGGGCTGGAGATGTTGCCGGTGATCGCTATCCCGGGCCCTGCGATAGCGTTCCGAACGTCCGCGCCCTTCAGGGTGTTGTTGATGAACGAACGGAACCAGGTCGCGTCCCAGTTGGCCGGGATCGACAGCGTGTTCGCGCCGTTTATGCCCGGCTTTGTAGGTAACGGATTAGGCATGCTACCACTTGCACGGCTCGACCGTCGCGATGATATCTACCGCGAAGGTTGGCGATGCGTCCGTTATGCGGAACTGCATCACCAGGCTGTAATATTGTCCGATGTTCCACCAGATCGCGCGGTTCGACGTATCTCCCGGCACACCAAGCGTCTGCGAGTCATCTCCCGACACGTCGAAGGTCTCGCCCCAGTTGTCCGAGAGGAGCAGGTCGATCTTTGGCGCGACGGACGGCGTAGGTCCGGCGCCGGCCGTCACTACGGCCTCGACCCGGCGCACGATCTGACGGTTGTTGCCGTTGTAGAGCGGCTGCGTCGTGAAGGCGCACACGACCGGCGCGTTCGGGTTACCGAACTCTGTCTGTACGGTATCGTCAAGAAACCCTATCGTGCCACTCTCCGAGTCGCCGACTAGCTGCTTCCCGAACGCGTTCAGGTAGGAGAGGCCGCGGTACTGAATCTCTTGACCGTTCAGGACCGACACGAGATCGAACCAGTTCTGCGTCACGCAGTCATAGACTAGCGTGCGCTCCGCGAGCGGTATCGTCAGGATCCAGAACGGGTGACCGTTCCATGTCGGGCCGCCCGCCGGGGACGCCAGCGAGTAGGTACCGGGCAGGAGCCCGTTCTTATTTGCGTCCGACAGGACCTTCTCGATACCTGCCGTCGATATCCGTACGGGGGTCTGCCCATTGCGTCGGCGCACGGTCAGGTCATTGCAGACCCACATCACCGAGTTGTCCTGCAGCGAGATGCTGAAGCCGCACTGCGGGTGCACGCCGTAGGGCATGTAGGTGTCGGAGGCTGCGCTGAAGGGTGAGCCGGTCGGGTTCCCGGTGTTAACGAATCCCTCAGAAGAGCGCGAACCGAACATCAGAATCTCGCGGTGGTCTACGCACATCCCATAGAAAGGGTCCGTGCCAAACTGCCGATTGAACGACGCGGCGGTGGTGAAGGTAATCTGCGCGTTGCCAGACACTTGCCTGCCGTCGTCGTTGAAGAACGTGAAGGAGCCGTTACCGGCGTTGTTGTTCGCCAGGAACACGATGAAGGTGTCGACGTACCAGACATCTATCGCGCCACCGAGCGCCAGAAAGAATGTGCTGGTGAGCTGCTGGAATCCGCCACCGCCCGCAAAGGGTGTGTACGTGAAGCAGGTGTCGGTGTTAGGTACCAAGATCACCAGGCACGCCTGGTTGTCCGTCATCCGCACGAAGCCGGTCCCGATGATGCCGCCGTTGGATCCTGGTACGAGAGTGAACGCGCCCAAGCTGCTCACAGTAAATAGATCGAACCCTACGACCGCGTAGACGGTGCCCGCCATCTCCCACATACCGCGGAGCGGGTTCGCTAGACCGCTCGGCGTGAAGGTCGAGAGGCCGGGCCAGCGGCGCAGTGCGGCGGGCTGCTGAAATTCAGTAGTCCCCGGCGCGTAGGGCGCGCCCGACGTCTTCGTATCGTCAGGCTCGGACTGCGGTGAAGGCTCCGGGTAGCACCCTATCAGTCGCTTCGAGCCGGCGCGAAGGTCGGCCAGCTGGTACGATGCGAGCGGGAGCGGTATCGGGGTCGGTTGTACTGGGGCCACTAAGGCATGTACTTAGAGCCTTTGGCGAGGTTTTCGGGACCTGGTAACACTCTAAGATTCTCCGCTACATGCAGCCCGCTTACGAGTTTACCTCGCATCGGGATTATATGATCTACGTGATGCTCCAGCCCGGTCGCTTTCGTGATCCAAGTGGACGTGTCGTAAATCTTCCTGATCGCTTTCAAATCCGCCCACGGCGGAGTTCTCTGTAATCTATCTGCAAACCATTTCGCCCACTCGGCGTTTTTCTTGCCGCGGTTCTTCTTATTGGAGGCGCGATTCCATGCGGCTCTTTGCGCGCGTCGATATTTCGCGAACACTGGATCCGAATTACGGCGCGCTCGTCGAGTCTCTTCAGCGCGCTTCTGTTGCTCTTTTGAACATTCTAGACAGGTCTGATTAGCGACGTAACGAGGTCCTGTGTGCCCTCGGCTACACGCCTTGACAGAGATGTAAAACTGTTCGCCGCGTGCTCTTGCGTCATCACGAGTCTTTTTGCCAATGTGCGATAAACTCATGCTATTAGTTTACCGAGAATTTCAGTTAGATTCAAGAACCTATTAACGCTTATAAGTCCTTGATTTCACAGCCAATTAGGACCCCCGAAAGGCCCGCCTTGCGGACGTGATAGCTCCCCAAGGTCGCATTCCGTATATCGTAGGTAGCGCTTCGTCAGCCGGCGCATCGCCTGGAAAATCAGCGCGCCTAAGTCGAACCCGTTGATTGGGTCCGGCGACGGCGGGATCATGACGCCGTAGCGCACAGATATCCAGCCAGCCAGCACGTACTTCACGTCGGCTATATCTTCATCTTTCAGAGGCGCTAAGCTATTCAGCTGCGCGATTGTCTGCGGGTACCAGCCGATATTCCCCCAACCGTCGCGCATCTGCGTGAGCAGGTTGTCGTTGAGGATAGTCATCCCGTTGGCGGATTGCGTGGACGTAGGTTGCCGCCCCTCGCGTACGACGCCAAGAATCTGGAAAGATTCGGTGATGATCTGCTGGTTGGTCTGAGCCATTGCGCCTCTGTTAAAAATTCAGTGCCGGTCTCTCCCGACTGCCAAGCCTATTTAAATTGGTGAGGCTTTCACACAAAAGCGCCTACTGGGTGAGGGCAGTGGCGCGATTTCTTTTTATTGCACTCGGATCCAAGAACGGGGGTTCACAGCGGCACCCGAAGCCGGCTGGAAGCCGTTCAGGGTGTACTTGAACCGAAGCGTGCTTGCGGCACTGCCCGCGCCGGTCGAGGCCGTCGGGGTAAAGGTGCCTGCAGCGAACGGCGCGAGCAATCCACCGATAATGGTGTCGCCCGTGTTCGCATTAATGGTCAAGGTCGTGATGACTTGTCCGATTGTAATCGACGCGTCCGCGCCATCGACTGGGTTCAAGGGCAGGTTGACCGTTAATGCGGCCAGCGCAGCGGTGGGTAGAACCACCAGTATGCCAGTTTGCATCGTGATCGTGCTGCCGGTCACCACAGTGGCTCCAGCGTAGAAGTCAAACGGAACGCCAACCACATCGCCGTGCCCATAACCAACTTGATAGTTACTCATTTTCTATATTCCTATGGGTTAGGCAGCCGACGCGACTTCGATGTTCCGCACAGCCAGCTCGGGATAAGCGAGCACGGCGCCGACAATCGAGTCGAGACGAGCCGGGAGCACGTCGTTAGACGGATCCCACTGTTGCGCGAAGCGGATGTTGTACCCTTCGAACGCTTCCGCAGCCGTCATCTTGACGAGGGGGCTGAGGTCGAGCATCGGGGGATTCGCAAACACAATCGCGTCACGGTACCAGCCAAGGGACTGCTTGATCAGCGCGCCGTTGAGCGCGGCAATCGCGGCAGCGCCGCTCTGACCGAAGACGCTGATGAGAGCGCCAGCGGCCGGAACGTTGTCCACGTTCTGGTACGCACCGCCAGTGATGATGCCGGGAGCAATAGGAATTGCAATCGAGCCGGTCGTGTCGCTGATGGTTGCAGTCACAACGAACTGCTTGGGGCGGCCCAGGGACGCCTTCGTCTCAGGGTCAACCTCGTTAACGCCTGCGATGCTGATCACATCGCCAGCGTTCAGGGTCGTGAGACCAGAAGCCCAGCCGTTGGTGTTCAGCGTGAAGGTGGAAACGAACGCGTTGCCCGCGCCTGGGTTAGATTGTCCGGCGCCGTTGACGGCAGGGGCCGCCGTGGTGCTGAACGATCCGATGACGTGCGTCGGCAGCTTCGTGTTACGGAAGCAGACGTAGCCCGCGGCCTTGTCCGAGATCACGCCCTCTAACCACTGGTCAGAGATCGTAGACTCGGGCTGGAAGAGGCCCTTGTTGTCACGGACAAAGTACCGCGAAGTTTGCGGGGTCGCCGTGAACGTGCGACGGTCATCTTCAGGAGCCAGAGCTTCCGTCAGGTACTGCTCGTTCTGGAGCAGCTGATCGTAGGTCGCTGTGGTGTTGAAGGCGCCAGTGAACTTCGGGACGTTGTTGACTTGGCCCGTGGTGAAGTTCTCGATGCCGGCCGCGAGCCGAGCCATCGCAGGCTCAAGGACCTGCTCTTCAAAGTTGTTCAGCAACATCGCGCGCTCCACCGAAGTGAAGTTGATGTCGACGCCGAGCTGCTGGTTGACCAACAGGGTGGCGAAGCGCTGGACAGAGTTCTGCGCATTCATCTGCGGGCCAGTACGGAGAGTGTACTGGAACGGGAGACGGATCGAGAGCTGTTGACCCAAGATGACCCCGTTGATGGGGCCGGGCAGCAAGCTCTGGTAGTCACGGTTCGTGCGACCCGTGAAGTTGCTCTTGGCGTGCAACAAGACCAGTGCCTTGCGTGCGACCCATTGAGCGGTGATTAGTGAGTTAGCCATTTAATCCTTTCCGATTTTTCTTAATGCAGTCCGCGCCCCTTGCGGGCGTTCTCGCGGGCCGACTGTTTGCTTCCCCTGTGCTGCTTCGCGAACTCTTCCATCGACATGTTAGGGTCGAGGATGTCGCGTCCAGCTGCACGTCCGCCGGCTACCGTAGCCCGCGGCGGAGGAGGCGCCTGAGTGATGGACTTCTTTTGCCCTGGTTGCGCATCGGGCCTAGAGCCGCCATTCTGCTTAGACTTAGAAGTGTTTTTATCTTCGGCCTCAATCTCTGCGATCATCTTGCCGATGGTGATAAGCTGCTGGGCCGGAGACTGCTTCGCCGTTCTGATGGCGAGCGCGGTATCCTTCCCAAACTTATACAGCAGCCGGCCAGTGTGCTCTGACTGAGCGACGGCGACCCCGGCATCAAACGCCAGCTGGTTCGCAGCTAGCACCGGGTTCTTCGTCACGACCACTGCGTAATCGGGAGTCGCCTTCGCGAACTTCTCGATCTTCTCTTCAACCGACGCTCGGCGCCTTGCCGCTTCATCTGCGCCGGTCATCTCGCGAACAATCTCGCGAACAGCGATCTTAGCCTGATCTTTCGACCACTTCTGCATCTTGGCTCGATACTTGTCGTTGTCGAAGGCGATATCCGCGTCGGCTAGGTCCGGCATCGGCTCGTCTTTCTCAACTTGAGGAGCAGCGGCAGCTACGGTTTGTGCGGTGGTGGGTTTCCCGCCGCCCTTCAACCGCTCCAGCTCGGACAGTGCGTCCTTCAGCTGGCTCTGCATATGCTTTCCAAATATCTTCGTGCCTTCGAGCAGATCATTCAGCTCTACTATGCGTTCCTCAGCAGATCCTTTCTTCGGAGCTGGCCGGGCCGGTGCAGCCTCTACAGCACCGTCGCCGCCAATCAAGTCCGTATCAGGGTCTGTATCATCGCTGAGTTCGACGTCTGCGGTGGACGTGCCCGCGTTTT
>Ga0209006_10006800_pt1 | contig 10329 bp, 11 predicted proteins | sample JacPin_JW_Ref_O2_FD_188567 | JGI IMG/M metagenome (GOLD analysis project Ga0209006, IMG submission 188567) | Forest soil microbial communities from Algoma, Ontario, Canada - Jack Pine, Ontario site 1_JW_Ref_O2 (SPAdes) (version 2) | ecosystem: Environmental > Terrestrial > Soil > Boreal... | reverse complement strand
GGCGCACCAATTCAGATGCCGAGTTTGGATTTGAGCAGATCGTTGACCGCTTGCGGGTCATCACCTGGCCGACGAACCAGCCGATCAGCTGCGGCTTGGCGCGCGCCTGCGCAACCTTGTCGGGATTGGCGGCCGGTAGGCCGGATCTCAGAGTCCTAATTTTTCTTTCAGCATATCGCTCACGAGCTGAGGATTCGCCTTTCCATCCAAACGCTTCATGACTTGGCCAACAAACCACCCAAGCATCTGCGGCTTACTTTTGACCTGCTCGACCTTGTCGGAGTTTGCCAAGCACAGCACGTCAATGGCCACCTGTACCCGACTTCGGTCCGTAACCTGTCGAACCCCTAGACGCTCAATAATGGGGCCGGGATCACCGCCCTCCTTCCACATCTCATCGAAGACCATCCTTGCTGAGTTCGTCGAGATGGTATCAGTTGCGATCGCCATCAAGAGGGCGCCAAGCTGCCAACCCTTTACGCGGGATTGCGTGATATCAATTCCCTCTTTGTTTAGTCGTCCGAACAGCTCGTTAATGACCCAATTAGCGGCCGTCTTTGCATTAACCCCTTCATGCTCCGCGACAACCTCGAAGAACGTCGCTATGTCCGGATGCGCAACCAAGACTGCAGCATCGTAGGGCGGCAAGCCGTGGTCACGGATATACCTAGCTTTCTTCTGATCCGGCAATTCCGGCAAATTCGCTTTCAATTCATCGACGTAGGCCTGCGAAAATTCCAGCGGCAGAAGATCCGGATCGGGGAAATAGCGGTAGTCATGCGCCTCTTCCTTGGAGCGCATCGAACGGGTCTCGCGCTTGCTTGGATCGTACAGCCGGGTTTCCTGGTCGATGGCGCCGCCGTCTTCGAGGATTTCGATCTGGCGCCGCGCCTCGGATTCGATGGCCTCTCCGATAAAGCTGATCGAGTTCATGTTCTTGATCTCGCAGCGGGTGCCGAGCGGTCCGCCCGGCCTGCGCACGGAAACATTGACATCTGCGCGAAGTGAGCCCTTTTCCATGTCGCCGTCGCAGGTGCCGAGATAGCGCAGGATCGAGCGCAACTTGGTGACATAGGCCTTGGCCTGCTCGGAGGAGCGGATATCGGGCTTGGAGACGATCTCCATCAAGGCGACACCGGAGCGATTGAGGTCCACCAGCGACATGGCTGGATTCTGATCGTGCAATAACTTGCCGGCGTCCTGCTCCAGATGCAGCCGCTCGATCCCGATCGCAGCACTTTCGCCGCCCGCCAACTCGACGATGACCTCGCCTTCGCCCACGATCGGGGACTTGTACTGGCTGATTTGATAGCCCTGCGGCAAATCCGGATAGAAATAGTTTTTGCGGTCGAATACCGAGCGCAGATTGATCTTTGCGTTCAGACCGAGGCCGCTGCGCACCGCCTGGCGGACGCACTCTTCGTTGATAACCGGCAGCATGCCCGGCATCGCCGCGTCGACCAGCGAGACATGCGTGTTCGGCGCGCCGCCGAACTCAGTCGAGGCGCCGGAAAACAGCTTTGAATTCGAGGTGACCTGGGCATGGACTTCCAGCCCGATCACCATTTCCCAATCGCCAGTGGCGCCCGTGATCAGCTTCGAGTTTGTTGCGCTCATGCCTGTCTGCTCCCGAGCAGTGCGGAGGCGATTGCCTCCCATTCGGATTCAATCGAACCGGTCGCCACCGGCTTACCCGACCGTCGATACCAGTAGCCGGCATTACCGACATCGCCTTCGACCCGATGTAGATAGGCGTGGACCCAGGCCGAATCCCTGTCGTCCTCATCCTGGACGATCTTGTGCGCCTCGTCCCACCCGCCCTTGGCAGCCCACCACAGCGCGGCGAGCGGCGCATCGAGGTCCGGCGCGGGTGCCGCGCCCGAAAGGCTGGCTTTGAATTCCGCCGGACTCACCACCACCTCGGTGGCGTAAACCGCCCGGCCGCCCGTTCGATCACTTCGCCGAGCGAGAACAGCGCTTCCTCGTCGAACGGACGACCGATCAATTGCAGCCCCAGCGGCAGTCCCTGCGCATCCTTGCCGGCGGGAACGGCGATGCCCGGCAATCCGGCCATGTTCACCGTCACGGTAAAAATGTCGTTGAGATACATCTCGATGGGGTCGCCGCCTTTTTCGCCGACACCGAACGCCGCCGACGGCGTCGCCGGCGTCAGGATCGCGTTCACGCCTGACGCAAAGCAGTCCTCGAAATCCTTCTTGATCAGGGTGCGAACCTTTTGCGCGCGCAGGTAATAGGCATCGTAATAGCCGGCCGACAGCACATAGGTGCCGATCATGACGCGGCGCCGGACTTCGGCCCCAAAACCTTCGGCGCGGGTGTTCTCATACATCTCCCCGTACGAGCGGCCCGGTGCGCGAAGACCATAACGCACGCCGTCGTAGCGCGCGAGGTTGGACGAGGCTTCCGCCGGCGCCACGATATAATAGGCCGGCAGCGCATATTTGGTGTGCGGCAGCGAGACTTCCACGAGTTCGGCGCCGGCCGCTTTCAGCCAGGCGGCGCCCTCGGTCCAGAGCTTTTCGATTTCCGCGGGCATGCCGGGAAGTCGGTATTCCCGGGGTATGCCGATCTTCATGCCCTTCACCGATTTTCCGACCGACGTTTCGTAGTCCGGCACCGCGCGATCGACCGAGGTGGTGTCCTTGGGATCGTGGCCGGCCATCGAGCGCATCAGGATCGCCGCATCCCGCACGGTGCGCGCGATCGGCCCGGCCTGATCGAGCGAGGATGCGAAGGCGACGATCCCCCAGCGCGAACAGCGCCCATAGGTCGGCTTCATGCCGACGGTTGCGGTAAACGCCGCCGGCTGACGGATCGAGCCGCCGGTGTCGGTCGCGGTCGCCCCCATGCACAGCAATGCCGCCACCGCCGACGCCGATCCACCGGACGAGCCGCCCGGCACCAGCACGGTATTGGAGCCCTTGCGCCGCCAAGGATTGACCACCGGGCCGAAGCACGAGGTCTCGTTCGACGAGCCCATCGCGAACTCGTCATTGTTGAGCTTGCCGAGCATGACGGCGCCGTCGCGCCACAGCTGCGAGGTCACGGTAGATTCGTAGGGTGGCACGAAATCGCCGAGGATTTTCGAGCACGCGGTGGTACGCACGTCCCTGGTCGCAAACAGATCCTTGATCCCCAGCGGAATGCCGGCGAGCGGACCGCCCTCGCCCTTGGCGATTTTCGAATCGGCGTCGCGCGCCATGGTCCGCGCCCGGTCCGGCGTTTCCAACACAAATGCATTCAGCGCCCGTGCGGCCTCGATCACCGCCAGATACGCGTCGGTCAGTTCAAGCGACGTAAAAGTTTTTTTCGCGAGGCCGGCTCGAGCCTCCGCGAGGGTCAGCGATGTCAAATCGGTCATTTATTGATCGGGCTGCAGAAGAACGGAGACAGCGTCTTGTCGTTGGCCGGGTCATCGCGGAAAGCTTTGGCGTTAGCCCTGTCGGCCGCCTCCAGCTGATCGAGCACGGCGTCGACGGCCTTGTCGGGATCGGCGGCCTTGCCCTGACGCTCCATGGCGTCGAGATAATTCATGTAGGCCTGATAGGCCTTCTCATCGTCGCAGAGCAGACACATCGGACTCTCTTCTTTGACGCGTTTTCTTGACGCGAACCGGGACCCACTTCGCTTGAAAACGCTATCTTACTCCACGACTTTCGGCACCAGAAAGAAATGATCTTCGGTAGCCGGTGCGTTCCTGACGACGTCATCCGCGATTTCGCCGGCATCGACCACATCGGTGCGCTTTTTCATCTCCATCGGCATCACCGAGGTCATGGGTACGACGCCCTCGACATCGACCTCCGACAGTTGTTCGACGAACGCCAGCATGGCGTTCAGTTCGCCCTGCAGATGGGGAACCTCGGCCTCGGTGACCGCGATCCGCGCCAGATGCGCGATGCGGCGGACGGTGGCGGCATCAACGGACATTGTACACCTTATATAAGGCCTCTGGGCGGCGAATTCAGCCCGCCCTATAGCAGAGGGTGGTTTTGCGCCGCAACCGCGACGGCGGCCATCCTCTCAGCCGGCCATCCGGCTCAACCGCGCCAGCGCCGCGCCGGCCAGCGCCCGGGTTAGCTCGGCGGCCGGCATCTCGCGGCCGAGCCGCACCGCCTGGCCGGCCCAAAGATTGGTGAAATCGACCTTGCCGAGCTTTTCCGCCGCTGCCCTCAGGGGCGCCAGGCCGGTTGCTGCATGGGGAAAGGCCGGCGCGTGGGGCGAAATCGGGCCAACCTCGCGCATCACCCGGTTGGCGACACCCCGCGCCGGCCGGCCGGTCATGACGTTGGTGATCACGGTTGAATCGTCGCGCGCCTGGGCCAGTGCGACACGCGCCGGCGCAATCACCCGGGATTCCGGACAGCGCAGATAGGCGCTGCCGATTTGCACGCCGGCCGCACCCAGCGCGAACGCTGCCGCAATCCCGCGCCCGTCCGCGATGCCGCCAGCCGCGATCACGGGCACTTTGACCGCGTCGACCACCTGAGGCACCAGCGCGAAGGTGCCGGGCTGCTCATGGACGTTTTCGGTCAGGAACATGCCGCGATGGCCGCCGGCTTCGGCGCCCTGCGCGATGATGGCGTCGGCGCCGTTCTCCTCGAGCCAGATCGCCTCCCTCACAATGGTGGCGGACGAGATCACGATGCAGCCGGCCGCCTTGACGCGCTTCAGCAGCGCCTGGTCCGGCAGCCCGAAGTGGAAGCTGACGATTTCCGGTTTCAGCTCTTCGACCAGTTCACACATCGCGGCATCGAAGGGGCTGCGGTTGGCAGCCTTGACCGGGGCGGCCGGATCGAGCCCCAGTTCTTCGTGGTAAGGCCCGAGCCGCTGCTTCCACCCGGCGTCGCGCAGCGGGTCGGCTTCGACGGTCTCGTGGCAGAAGAAATTCATGTTGACCGGCGCCGAGACGCGCTGGCGGATGATGTTGACCTGCTCGCGCGCCTTTTCCACCGACAGCATCGCGCAGGGCAATGAACCGAGCGCACCGCCCTGCGACGCCGCGATCACGAGATCCGCATCCATCACCCCGGCCATCGGCGCCAGCACGATCGGAAATTCGGTCTTGATGAGATCGAGGAGTCGGCGATCCGGCCACATGGTCTGCTCGTTGGGTTATAGTGGGATTGGTGCAAGCATCGTTGCCTCGCACCGGGACAATATTAGCACGCCACAGTTATGCAGTGAGCCGCCGTCTGGCAATCCAGCGCCGCAGCGCAACCACCGCCCAGACCGCCTCAACCAGGCCAAACGGCCAGGCTCCCTGCAGAAATCCGTACATCGAACCGAGCGCGCAGGCTGCCGCAAAGCCGATCACGAACCAATGGCTGCGTTCCTCCAGCGCATAACACAGCAGCATGGCGGAAACGGCGAACAATCCGAATAATGTCAGCCCATCCATTTCGTCACCCGTGGCCGCTTTGCAGGCATCCCACGCCGCGTGGTACGCTAAATCATGCCGGCCCTCATCCTACCCTTGATCGATGCCGCCATGCACTGGCCCGGACGCGGCGCGCTGATCGGGTTGGATCTCGGCACCAAGACCATTGGGGTCGCGGTGTCCGATCCCGACCGCAGGCTTGCCACCGGTGTCGAGACGATCAGGCGCAAGACCTTTACATCGGATGCGGCGCGCCTGCTCGCGATCGCCGGCGAACGCAACGCTGTCGGCTTTGTGCTCGGCCTGCCCGTCAACATGGACGCCAGCGAGGGGCCGCGCGCCCAATCGACCCGCGCCTTCGCCCGCAATTTCTCCCGGCTGACCGACTGCGCCATCGCCTTGTGGGACGAAAGGCTCTCCACCGCCGCGGTCGAACGCGAATTGATCGATATGGACGTGAGCCGCGCCCGGCGCGCGCTCGTGATCGACGAGCACGCCGCGATCTTCATCCTGCAGGGCGCGCTCGACCGGCTCACCAAACTAGGCGCAGCGCGCTGACATCGCCGGCGATCACGATGATCCGGCGAGCCAGAGGGTCTGCAGCGTGGCGGCCAGATTGTTGAGGCCGTGCAGCACCACCGTCAGCCAGGTCGAACCGCTGCGATAGCGGAGATAACCGAGCAACAGCCCGATGCTAAACACCTCGCCGAACAGGAACCAATCGTAATCATATTGCCCATGAAGCGCCGACCATACCAGCGATGACAGCAGGATCGCGCCAAAGGGTCCGAGCCGCGATTCCGACCAGCCGCGGTAGAGAAAGCCGCGCGCGAAAAACTCCTCGGAGATCGGGGCGGCGACGCAAAAAGCCAGCACCAGCAGCCATAACGCGCCATCGGCGCGCGCCGCTTTCAGCACGTCGATCATAAATCCGGGCTCGGCTTCCCGCCCGGTCGCGCGCGACAGCAGGTCCCACCCCACAGCCAGAACAGCCAGCGCGGCCACGCCGATCAGGAAATTGCGCCACGAGGTCCAGCGCAGCGCCAGATAGTCGGCAAACGGCGTGCGCGACAGCCGTATGGCGATCCAAAGCGCTGCGAGAACGGCCGGCAGCCCCATGATCACGGAGAGCGACAGTGTCAGGCCGCTGGCGACGATGCGGATAACCGCTGCAGCATCGATCGGCCCGTCGCTCCGCAAAATGAACCAGGCCAGCACGGCCATCTGTCCGCCGAACATCGCGGCAAAGATCAGCAGGCCCCATAGCGCGGTGCCCCAGAACTTCCAGACCCGTGGCGGGCGTTGAACGCCGATTGGCGGCGGGAGCGCGTCCGGACTGGCGGGACTTGCCGTGGAATCCATGGGGTGCGTTTGGTCGTCCATCAAGGCAGGGCCCGTTCCATGAGTCCCCTGACATCGTCACTGGAGAGATCGACCGCGCCATACATGCCGGGATGATTCCCGGCAAGCCTGGTCGCGGCGAACAACTCGGCATGATGCGGCGAGGTGCCGTTGAGCGCCGCCGCGGCAGCCAACAGCGCGAGTTTCTCCACCGCCAGCCGCGCCACGCGCTCGCTGTCCGGCCGGCGGAACGTGCCGGCGATGAATGCGACCGCCTCGCCGGCGCCAGGCAGGCCGCCGGTCTGCCCGGCGAGCCGTTGCAGGACCGATGCGGCCGCATCGGCCTCGCGCGACAATGCCCTGAGCACGTCGAGGCACATCACATTGCCCGAGCCTTCCCAGATCGCATTGACCGGGGATTCCCGGAAATGCCGCGCCAAAATACCCTCCTCAACATAACCGTTGCCGCCGAGGCACTCCATCGCCTCGTACAGAAATCCCGGAGCGCTCTTGCAGACCCAGTATTTTATCGCTGCGGTCAACAGCCGCATGTACGCGGCCTCTGCGGGGTCATCGGGCGCCCGGTCGAAGGCGTGGCACAGCCGCATCACCAGCGCGATCGAAGCTTCGACATGCAGCGCCATGTCCGCGAGTACCGACGCCATCAGCGGCTGATCGGCGAGGTGTTTCTGGAACACGCTGCGATGGCGCGCGTGATGCAGCGCGTGCGCAAGGCCCGAGCGCATCAGGCCCGCGGAAGCAATCGCGCAATCCTGCCGCGTCAACTGCACCATCTGGATGATGGTCCTGATGCCTCTGCCCTCGTCGCCGATGCGGGTCGCATAGGCGCCCGCAAACTCCACCTCGGAAGATGCGTTGGAGCGGTTGCCGAGCTTGTCCTTCAGCCGCAGGAACTGGATCGCGTTGACCGATCCATCCGGCACAAAGCGCGGCATGAAGAAGCAGGTCAGGCCCTCGTCCGTCTGCGCCAGCACCAGAAAAGCGTCGCACATCGGCGCCGACATGAACCATTTATGCCCGGTGATGCGATAGCCGTTCCCATCGCGCATCGCGCGCGTGACATTGCTGCGCACGTCGGCGCCGCCCTGTTTTTCGGTCATGCCCATGCCGAGCGTCATGCCGCGCTTGGTCCACCACGGTGCGAAAGTGGGATCATAGGCACGGGTCGAGATCGCAGGCATCAGCTTCGCCAGGAGGTCCGGCTCCGCCGCCAACGCCGCCACCGAGGCGCGCGTCATGGTGATTGGGCAGAGATGACCGGTCTCGACCCCTGCCGCCATGTAGAATTTCGCCGCGCGCACCACCCCGGCGGCGCCAGCGGCGGGTTTACCCTGCGCATCCCACGTCGAATTGTGCAGGCCGGCATGGGCGCTGCGCGCCATCAACTCGTGATAAGCAGGATGAAATTCGACTTCATCGCGCCGGTTGCCGCGCGAATCGAAGGTCCGCAGTTTTGGGGTGTTCTCGTTGGCGAGGCGACCCCGCTCGGCCATCGCGGCCGAGCCCCAGTGTTTTCCGAATTCGGACAATTCCGCCTGCGCCGATGCGCCGCCATTGGCCGCGACCGCATCGGCCAGCGGCCGGTCCAGCGCGAACAGATCGACATCGCAAAACGGCGGCGACTGGTTCAGCACCTCGTGGGTGGCGAAGGAAGCTTGCGTCATGGTCGTTCCCGGCCCGATGGCTTCGACGGTGGTAACAGATCGCTCGACGGATTTAGCACAGGCGTGTGCGCCTTTTCTAAGCTGGCGATATCAGCGAAATGCCAAAGCCAGCTCATGATGAAGCGCCATTCCGACGAGTGCAATGGCGCCGGCAAACTGTGGCGGAGTCGCGTCGGTTTGTTAAGGTTTCGTTGGCCATAGGCGGCGGGCGGCGGGAAATCAGGGAACTCCAGGTTCCGTCGTAGCTTGAGATAGCTGGATATATTGCCGCTTCTCTCCGTTGGTCTTCGCTGAAGAAGCCAGTGCGAATCTCTTCGGGATGGAGGATGACATGCCGACGATGTCCCTCGCAGCAGCCCTGGTCTACTGGGTTATCGTCTTGCTTTGGCTGACGGTGCTGGGAACGCTGCTTGTCTTCTATGTCCGCAACCCCCGTGTTTTCGGCACCACGCGGCTTTTGCTCGCGGTCGTGGCCATCGATACGATCCGCAACATCGTCGAGAACATCTATTTCGGCGTTTATTTCGGCGGCCAGTACGGGATATTTCCGGCGAGCGTGGTCGGCGCGCTGGGCAAGCCCTATTTGCTGGTCATCCCGAAAATACTCAATGTGATCGCGGGCTGCGTCGTCCTCGGTCTATTGCTGCTGCGCTGGTTGCCGTCGGCCGTGCGTGAACACAAGCAGTCGGAGCAAAACGTCGCCGACCTCAAGATACTCGCCACCACCGACGGCCTGACGGGACTTTACAACCGGCGCCATTTCGAGGCGGTGGCGCGCACCGAATGGCGACGGTCGCAACGCTATATCAGGCCGTTGTCGCTGCTGGTGATCGATGCCGATCATTTCAAGTCGATCAACGACCGCTTCGGCCATGACATCGGCGACAGCGTCCTGAAAACCATCGCCGGCATCTGCCAATCCTCCAAACGCGATTCGGACAGCGCAGGACGGCTCGGCGGTGAAGAATTCGCAATATTGTTGCCAGAGACCGGCGAAACCGCGGCGCGAACCGTTGCCGAGCGCCTCTGCCAGATGGTGCGCGAATGTTCACCCACCGCGGGCGGGGAAAAGATCAGCGTGACCGTCAGCATTGGGGTAGCGACCGCGACGCTGAGCATGTCGGGAATTGGCGCCCTGATGAAACGGGCGGACGCGGCGATGTATGAAGCCAAGCGCTCCGGACGGGACCGGGTGGTGGCAGCCCAGGTGGCGCCCGTCGAAATCGTCGGCGTAGCCGCCGAATAAATCGCTACCCCTAGGCCTACTGCGGATAGCCGAACCGGAACCCGGTTTTGGCTAAAACTGGCAGGTCAACTGGCTCGGGTTTTCCTTCCTTTACCCTGGTCACCGACTGATCGGGGGATAACTCGCAAGCGCCCTGTTCGGCCTTGCCCCGGCTGCAATCCCTGCCTATAGCTCTCGTTTTAATGATCCCTGCATCGAAATCGACTTTCGTCCTCGGCCACCGGCACCTGCTGGGCATAGAGGGGCTTTCGGCCGACGATATTTCCGGCCTGCTCGATCTCTCCGAGGAATATGTCGAACTCAACCGCCAGGTCGACAAGAAGCGCACCTCGTTGCGCGGCCGCACCCAGATCAATCTGTTCTTTGAGGCCTCGACCCGCACCCAGTCCTCGTTCGAACTGGCCGGAAAACGGCTCGGCGCCGACGTCATGAACATGTCGGTGTCCTCATCCTCGATCCGCAAGGGCGAGACGCTGATGGACACCGCGGTGACGCTCAATGCCATGCATCCGGATATCCTGGTGGTGCGGCACCACGCCTCGGGCGCCGTGGAACTGTTGGCGCGCAAGGTCGACGGCTCGGTTATCAATGCCGGCGACGGCGCCCACGAACATCCCACCCAAGCGCTGCTCGATGCCCTCACCATCCGCCGCAAC
>Ga0209006_10006799_pt1 | contig 10329 bp, 5 predicted proteins | sample JacPin_JW_Ref_O2_FD_188567 | JGI IMG/M metagenome (GOLD analysis project Ga0209006, IMG submission 188567) | Forest soil microbial communities from Algoma, Ontario, Canada - Jack Pine, Ontario site 1_JW_Ref_O2 (SPAdes) (version 2) | ecosystem: Environmental > Terrestrial > Soil > Boreal... | reverse complement strand
TCCAGTTTCCAGCAGGCCGTTCGCGGGACGCCGGCGCTACCTTTGCCTTACTGTTCCGCTTAAGACTGTTTGTACTCCTTTTGGCGTTCGCACTTGCAGGAATCCGCGGTCGTCCAGGCCTTCAGTCTTGCCTTCGAAGGTGCCGCCGTTTTCGTCGATGCGTACTTCTTTGCCATTTACCCAGGAAGAATTCTCGGCGAAGCGGCGCAGAATCGATTGCCGCGCGCCGGAATCTTCCGTTAACTTGCGATACTCGCGGTCGAGCGATTTTAACAAAGCGGCGGCCAGTTCGACTCTTGACCATTCGCTGCCAGTCACCAGGCGCAGCGAGGTTGCTGACAATTCTTTTGGGAAACTGGGCTGATTCACGTTGATCCCGACACCTACGATGATGTAGCGCACGCGGGTGGCTTCGGCATTCATTTCGGTAAGGATGCCGCAAACTTTCTTGCCGTCGATCAGCACGTCGTTGGGCCATTTCAGATCGGGCCCCACGCGCGAATCGACTTGCCGGATAGCCGCTTGCACCGCAAGTCCCGCGGCGAGAGAGAGCACGAGCACTTCCGAGGGCGGTAGCTTGGGACGCAGGATTGCGGAGCAATAAATGCCGGTGGATTGCGGCGATTGCCAGGTGTTCGATCCGCGGCCGCGGCCTGCGGTTTGTTCTTCGGCGAGGAAGACGCTGCCTTCGGGAGCGCCTTCGGCAGCGGCGGCCATGGCAGCGGTGTTGGTCGATCCAATTTTGTAGAAGTGATGCACATGGGCGTCGAAGATCGTGCCGCGCAGAAGCGGTTTCAATATCTCGGGCAGGAGAAGATCGGGAACCGCGCGCAGTTGATAACCGGTGGCGGGATGTCCGGCGACGTCGACACCGAAGGCACGCAGTTGCTGTATCAGGCGCCAGACTTCGGAGCGGCTGGAGGAAATCTCCTCGGCGATCTTCGTGCCGCTGACCACGACGGTGGCATGTTCCATGAGCAAGTGGACGATTCGGCCCAGGCGAACGTCGGTGGGTTGGGCTGCGTGAGACGCTGCACCGGCCCTTGCAGCACGGTGCTCGCGGGTTGGGGCGGCCTTCGTAATGCCGTGATTATGCGCGAATCGGCGGGAAACGACAACGGGGACCAGCGGCGCTCGATTAGCGCTGACTTAAAAGATACTTGGGACAGCAATAGGCGCCCATGAATTCCGTATTGCCAACTACCCAGAAATAGTTGACAGCGGCTCTCACCGAAATCCAACCGCCGCGTTGATTGTTTACAACTCCATGACACCAGCATCGATTGCAGCTGATTAACTGGTCTCATTTGGAGAACTCTCCGGATGATTTTATAGCCCTTAGGGATCGGTCAATGACTCGATCAGAGTCGCTGCGGCTTGCGGGCTAGAACCGAAATTCGGGTTGAGAGAAGCGCGATGAGGTGGAGCATCTTCTTGGCAGCGGCGAGCTTGGTGTGCGTGCTGGGCGCGAGCGCTCAACAACATGATATCGACACACAGAAGTCTACATTAACCATCCACGTCGGCAAGACAGGCGCATTTTCAGGCCTGGGACATGAGCACGAAGTCCGTGCGCCAATTCACAGCGGCACGGCGGACACGGGCTTGCACCCGGCGGTTGAGATACATGTGAATGCACGGGAGCTGAAGGTAGTCGACAAGGATGCTTCCGAGAACGATCGCGCCGCAGTGCAGCAGACGATGTTGGGACCAGATGTGCTCGATAGCGACGGCCATCCCGAGATCGTGTTCAAATCCACCACCGCGGAATCGGTTGGCCAACGACGGTGGGCACTGCACGGAAATCTGACCCTGCGCGGGCAGACGCGGCCGGTTACGGTGCAAGTGACGCTGAAGGACGGTCGCTACACCGGCGAGGCTACCGTGAAGCAGACCGACTTCGGTATCAAGCCTCCGGGAAAAGCGGGGGTCCGAGCCAAAGATGAAGTTAAGATTGAGTTCGACGTGCAGCTGGCGTCGTAAAACGCGGCGGGCACCCACTACAGATTGACCGCCATTTCCTGCCCGATTTATCGCCGTGCCGGCAGCGGCGAGCTTTCGCTCACCCGGACAAGCCGGGGGCGGCTGTCCCCCCATAAGTTCCCTCAGCTCCGTTGCGCTACTGCGCTGTCTCTGTGAAGTTCGCCACAGGATGGCCTAGCGCGTACTGGCCTTCGGCCTTGACCAGCACGCTTCCAGCTGACGAGGGCAGAGTCAGCACTACCGAAGCCTTGCCGGTCGAGTCTGTCGTGACTGTACGGCTGGAGAGCGATCCGGCGTTGGTGGTGAAGAAAATCGTTCCGCCAGCGGCGGTGCCGCCGGACTTGCCGGCCTGCAACGTGACCGAAAGCGTGAGGTGCGTTCCCACTCCGCCTTTCTGGTTATCGCCGGTTTTCACTAACGAAGCAGACGGATTGCCGACTAGAATCCAGCCACTTTGCGTTTGCGCTACTCCGGTGGTGTCGGTGCCGGGGACCGTGTAGTGGTAAAAGCCGGGGGTGCTGCCTGCAGTGACGGTGATCTTGCCGTCCGTGCCGGGACTTAGAGTTGATTGAGATACGGCGACGGTGATGCCGCTGTCTGTTTGCGGAGTGCCTAGAGTCACGGCCGCGCTTCCGGATGTGATCTTGGGGAACAAGGTGATCGTGTGGCCGGCTGCGGCCATGATGGTGTCGGGGTTCAAATCCCAGGTAGCTCCGGGCAGCTGTGATTTGCCGGTCACTACCAGAAGCGTCACGGAGTAGGGGGCGAAGGTCTGGCTGGAAGACCATGCCGTTTTGTTTGAGACCACGATCTGCGCGGGGTTCGCTGAAGAGAGCGTGTACGAGGTGAACTGTTGCGGGGTGAATCCGCGCAGGGCGAATTGGGCCTGCACAGTGTTGGACGGATCTTTATTCAGCACCATCAGAGTCATCGTCGTGCCGGTGGACGTAATCGCCGCATAGCTGCTGAAAAGATTGGGATCTCCATTATTCGTATCGGAGACGGAAGTGCTCGCGAAGGTGTGATGCAAGCCGTTGAAGTTAGTGAAAAGTTTCAGGGCAAGATAATTAGGGTTCGATGGAACGGGCGCGACCCAGCGCGTCGCCAGGTACATCCGTTCGCGGCCGAGAATTCCGTAGGCGTCGGCGTCGCCGAGAGCGGTTGAAAAGTCCGACTCACCGGCGAGCGCGGCGCTCCATTCGGTGAAGCTAACCTTCGTGCCGGGATAGATCATGTTGGCAATGGCGCGCACACGCGGGATACGAAATGGAATCGTTTTATTCGGCTGGATGTTCGTTGTGTAGGGCTGGTTGATCGATCCGGATTCGCTGACGTAGGTCGGATCCCAGTAGTCGCGGTAAATGCGGGCGGCGAGCGCTTGCTTTTGAGCCTGCGTGAAGCTCGATGTGTCGGGGCTGTCGGGGTAGGCGTGGACATCGAGCACGTCGACGGAGCGGGTGCCTGCGATTTTGTCCTGCCAGTAGACTTCGTTCAGCCACCAGGGGAGCAGGTCAACTCCCGCGTGCGCGGCTTTGTCATTGTTGTTTGCGCCGTTCCAGTAAAACCACCAGCAGCAGCTCACGGGACCGAAGCGGATGGCCTGGGGATCCCAGGTCTTTAATGCACGCGCTTCGGTCAGATAGGTGTCACGCAATTCGTTGTAAGCAGTTGGTGCGGGATGGACGTCGCGGTGCGTGCTGCCCCAGATGTCGACTTCATTATCCATGTCGTAGAAATGCGGAGCAGTGCCGAAGGCGGCGGCCAGCGCGGCGGCCCACTGATTGCGGTAGAGACTATTCGGCGGGTCGCTGGCGCCCGGCTGATCGAGCAACGGCACGTTGGCGTCATTTGGATTCGCCGTAAGTGTGGTGCTGCAATCGGTTTTCAAACCGTCTCCGGCATCGGTGTTGAAGGGATCGACGCTGCATTGCGCGCCATATTTCGCGACCGAAAAACTCCAGTGTCCATTGCCGTTGCCCTCCGCGCTCTTCGCTACCCACGGCAGCATGACCATCGTCATCAGAGGATGGCTTCCCGCGGTCTTTACGTCCTGTATGAACTTGGCGGAATCGGCATCGCCGATTTCAGAGTTGGCGAAGTCTTCAAAGTAGTAATCGTTGGCGGCGTTGTAAGTAAAAAGTTTCCAGTTGTAACGGGAAGTCGCATTGCCGCCCCAGCGGACCACAGTCAGGCCGCTGTCGGTGATAGTGGGTGCATCCTGGGGGTAAGCTCCACCGTAGACGTAGGGGCTGATTAGGTGGCGGTTGCTGAAGACGTCGACCGTAACGGTGACGTTCGTAGTGGCTGGTGCGGTTGCGTAGACTTGTAGCGATGCTGGCGCTGGACCGGGCTGCGATTGTGGTTTGCGGCCGTTTCCGGCGGATGCGCTCACTACCAGCAACACAAGGCACAGGGAGGCGAGGGGACGTGCGAAAGGGATCATGGGGAGGAACTCCTATTAGCCTACTTTAGCGTCGAAAGCTGCTGGTGCGTCGCACAGAGGTACATCGCACGGAAAAACGGAAATCATTGCAATTACAGACGACTGGCCTCGCCGCACTTCCTTGTCATTCCGAGTCACTCCGAGCCGGGCAAAGCCCGGTGAGGAACCTGCTTCCCCGACACCGTCACGATCGCCGTCCAAATGGGCCATTGCCGCTCACAAGGACAGCAGATTCCTCACGGCTAAAACCTTCGGGATGACAAGACTTAATGACAAGACTCTTGCGCTAGTTCGACTCTGTGAAGGTCACGACCGGGTGACCGAGACCATACGGGCCTTCGGCGGTTACGTGGACTACTCCGGTTCCTGATGGAATCGTCAGGGTCACGCTGGCTACGCCGGAAGAATTTGTGTGGACGAGGCGCTGCGACAGCGTGCCTTTATCGGCGGTGAAGAAGATGCTTGCGCCGTTGGCGGTACCTCCGGACGAACCGGGCGACAGAGTTGCGGTCAGAGCCAGACTGCCTCCCGTCTGATTGTCGCCGGTCTTAGCGAGAGATGCGGCGGGTTTGCCGACAACGATCCATCCACCTTGAGTCTGCGACGCCCCGCTGTCGCTACCGGTGACAGTGTAGTGGTAGAAGCCGGGCGTGCTGCCGGATGCAATCGTGACCACACCGTTCTGACTGGTCGTGACGCTCGCCTGTGTTACTGAGAGGGTGATCCCGGAATCGGATGTCGACGATCCGAGCGTTACATTGGCGGTTCCACTTGAGATCTTCGGCTGAAGAGTGACGGTTCCGCCGGCTGGGACCATGACCGTGTCGGGATTGAGATCCCACTCCGACGCGGGAGTCTGGGCCATGCTGCCCGTGATCACAAGAAGCGTCGCAGTGTACGGCGCGAAGGTCATAGTCGACGACCACGACGGCGACGCCTTAGCGATCGTAGTGGGCGCCGTCGAGGCGAGCGTATAGGTCACGACTGAGGTCGGCGAGAATCCGTTGAGCGCAAACTGCACTTGCGCGGCATTGCTCGGATCTTTGTTGAGCACCATGAGGGTCAGTGTCTTGCCGGTCGAGTCGAGAGCGGCGTAGCTGCTGAAGAGGTTCGGATTACCGGTGTTCGTATCAGAAACGGAGGTGGTGCCGAAGGTGTGGTGAGAGCCGTCGTAGTTCGTATACAGCTTCAGGGCGAAGTAGTTGGGATTCGGCGGAGTGGAGGACGTCCCTGAATTTGGCGCGGTCCAGCGCGACGCCAGGTACACTCGCTCGCGGCCGAGTATTCCGTAGGCATCGGCATCGCCGAGGGCAGTGGAGAAGTCAGTTTCTTTGTTGAAGGCAGCGCTCCACTCGGTCATGCTGAATTGCGTGCCGGGATAAATCTGATTCACCAGCGCGCGCATGCGAGGAATGCGGAACGGCTTGGAGTCGAGCGGCTCGTTGCTGAAGCCCCCGTTGACGATGTAAGCCGCTGCGCTGGTGAAGGTCGGATCCCACCAGTCGCGATAGATGCTGACTGCAAGTGCCTTTAGTTGCGTCGGAGTGAGGCCGCTTGTGTCAGCGTCGGGATAGGCGTGAATGTCGAAGACATCGAGTGAACGCGTGCCGGCGGCGGCATCAGACCATGCAACTTCATTCAGCCACCAAGGGAGGAAATCGACACCGCCGTGGCTGGACGTATCACCCGCGCCGGTTGCCGATCTCCAGTAGTAGTACCAGCAGCAGCTCACCGGACCAAGACGAATCGCCGCTGGATCCCAGCCCTTCAGCGCGTTGGCCTCGGCGACATAAATATCGTGAAGCTCCTGATAGGTCGTTGAATTGGGATGGATATCTCTGTGCGTGCCACCCCAGATATCGATCTCGTTGTCCATGTTGTAGAAATGCGGAACGGTGCTGCCGAAAGCCGTTGCCAGCGCCGCTGCCCACTGACTGCGGTAGAGGCTGTTCGCCGGATCGCCGGTGCCGGGTTGATCAAGTAGCGGGAAGTAGGCGTCGTTGGGGTTGGCAGTCAGGTAGGTTGGTGGGTTGTTATTGCAAGTTCCGGCAACGATTCCGTTTCCGGCGTCAATGTTGTACTGATCGACGCTGCACTGCGCGCCATATTTCGCCACTGAGAAGCTCCAGTGGTTGTTGTTTGTTTCGCCCTGCGTGACTGAGGTTTCGGCGCTCTGCGCCACCCACGGCAGCATGACCATCGTCATGAGTGGATGACTGCCGGCGGAGACTACGTCTTTGACGAACTGCGTGGAGTCGCCATCGGTGCCGTTGCCGAAGCCTCCGGCGGCATAGTCTTCGAAGTAGTAATCATTGTCGGCGTTGTCGGTGAAGAGTTTCCAGTTGTAGGTCGAGCCGCCATTGCCTCCCCAGCGTACAAGAGTTGTGCCGCTGTCGGTGACATGGGCAGGGTCCTGAGGATAGGCTCCACCGTAGATGTACGTGCTGATGGGATGGCGATTGGTGAGGACATCGACGGTCACGGTGACGGCTGTGCCGGATCCCACCGGCGTGGCCGAAACTTCAGTTGAGTTGCCGCTTTCAGCGGTGCCGTTCAAAGCGGAAACAACGTAGTAGTACGTCGTGCCATCGGTCAGGCCTGTGTTGGTATAGCTCGCTGAAACCGGGGAGGCAATCGTTGTGTACGGGCCGCCATGAGCGCCGCGCTTGACGTTGTATCCCGTCGCGCCGGTGCTCCCATTCCATGACAGGGCTATCTGCTGATTTCCCGGAGTCGCGCTAAGGCCGGTTGGGGTGGGTGGCGCGGTGGCAACTGGTGTAGCTGAAACTTCCGCCGAATTGGCGCTCTCGCCCGCGGCATTCATTGCTGAGATCACGTAGTAATAGGTCGTGCCGTTGGTCAGGCCCGTATCGGAATAGCTGCTCGTGGTCGGCGAAAAAATCGTAGTGTAGGGGCCGCCGTGTGTCGTGGACCGCTTCACGTTGTAGCTGGTCGCGCCGGTGCTCGGGCTCCACGACAGATTGACTTGCTGGCTAACCGCAGTCGCGGTCAGTCCGGTTGGAGTGGCGGGCCCGGCCACGGCCGGTGTTGCCGATGCCTCGTTGGAATTGCCGCTCTCCCCGTTGGAGTTCAACGCTGTAACGACGTAATAGTACTTAGTGCTGCCGGTTACGGCGGTGTCGACATAGCTGGTCGTGGCCGCAGTTCCAAGCTGCGTGTAAGGACCGCCGCTGGCCGTGCCGCGCTTTACGTTGTAGCTGGTCGCGCCGCTGCTGGCGGTCCAGGAGAGGCTGACTTGTCCACTTGCTCCAGTCGCCGTCAGGCCCGCCGGCGCGGAAGGAGGATTGCCAGTGGTTCCACCCCCGCCAGAGTTGGAGCCTCCGCAACCTTGAAGAATCAGAGCGACCGCAAGAAAGAGCAAAGTCAGACACGAGGCAAGTTTCGGGCGCAATGCCATAACGATTATGTTAGCTAAAATAGGCGCTCCGCAGACGAAACGGAAGTGTGGAGTTCGGTGCGTCCGGATGGACAGTGCGGGACGAGAATGCGATCACGAGGGCTAAAGCCGAGCCCTATCTGAATGGTAACGCAGCCCTGAAAGGGCCGCTCTTCCACGTTACTGATGCATTCGCAAGCACTTCCCGCGCGGAGCGTTGAGGGTGGTGTGGACTGGTTTCAAGCGTGCTGAACCTTAGGCAGGGGTTACGCGCAGGCTCATGTCGGCGGCCTGGGGGGAATGGGTCAAGAGGCCTACAGAGATGAAATCGACTCCGCTTTCGGCGTAGGCTCGGATATTTTCCAGACGGATTCCGCCTGAACATTCGATTGGAATGCGGCGCGAATCTTCCTGAACGTGCGAGCAGCGTTCGACGGCGCGGCGGACGTCTTCGGGCGACATGTTGTCGAGGAGAATGGCTTCCGCGCCGCCGGCCAGGGCCTGCTCCAGTTCATCGAGCGTGCGGACTTCAACTTCAATGGGTTGCGCACCCCGGCGGTTGCGGTGGGCACGCTCGAGCGCGGGGGCAATTCCTCCGGCGAGGGTGATGTGATTGTTCTTGATCAGCACGCCGTCAGAGAGATCGAGACGGTGGTTCTGGCCTCCGCCGCATCGCACGGCATATTTGTCGATCACGCGCAGTCCGGGCGAAGTCTTTCGCGTATCGAGAATGCGCGCCTTCGTACCGGAGACAGCTTCCACGAACCTGCGGGTCATGGTGGCGATGCCGCTCATGCGCTGCAAAAAGTTCAAAATGACGCGTTCGCAGGAAAGAATCACTCGCGCGTTGTGGCGGATGACGGCCACCGACTGACTCTTATGCAGGCGCACTCCGTCGAAGATTTCAGGATGCGTGGTGACTTCGTAGTGTGACGTGACGGCTCCGTCGAGCGCGGCGTAAACATCGAGAATGCGCGCCACACAGCCGATCCCGGCGAGGATGCAATCCTGTTTGGCGATGATCGTTGCCGAGGCGCGCTGGTTCGGATCGACGCAGGCATAGCTGGTCGCATCGCGCGTAGCCCGGTCTTCGAGCAGCGCGTTCTCCAGAATCGCGGTGATGCGGCGTGAATTCCAATCCATAATAAATATGTGGGGACCAGCCGCCCTCGGCCATCCAGTCGAGCAGAACTCGACTCAGTTTTGACGGTGCGCAACCGCGGGTCTTCGACCCGCCGGACAGCCGAGGGCGGCTGCCCCCACATGTTCAAATTCAACTCCCCAGTTCTTCCAGCTTACTCTTTGTTTTATCGCGCAGAACTACCAGCTCCGCGGCCCTGCTGCGCAAGCCTTCTACAACCTTTGGCGGAGCCTTCGCCAGGAACTGCTCATTGCCCAGTTGCTTCTGATTGTTGGCAAACTCTTTTTCGATCTTCTCCAATTCTTTCTTCAGCCGCTCGGACTCGGCCGCAACGTCGATCTTGCGCTCATAGATGACATGAACGTCGAAACGGGCGGTGCCGCGGGCTCCAGCGCGATTGGCCAGCGAAGTTTCCACGAATGTGATTCTCTCCACATTTGCCAGGCGCTCAACCGAGCCGTGATTCTGTTCGATCATGATGCGAATCTTCGGATCCTGCGCGAAGACTTCGATCGGAACCTTGACTTTGGGTTCGACTTTCAACTCCGCCCTCAGATTTCGCACACTCACGATCAAGTCCTGCAGGATCGCCATATCGGTTTCAGCGGCGAGGTCAATTTGTTTTTCATCCGCCTGCGGATACGCGGCCAGGGCAATTGATTTGAGCGGCGGTTTACCGTCGTAAATTGCCTGCCAGATTTCTTCGGTGATAAACGGCATCACGGGGTGCAGCAGGCGGAGCGAGACGTCGAACAGGCTGACCAGATTCGCGCATGCGATTTGTGCGGCGCGTTGGTCGGCTCCTTCTTCGAAGTTGAGCCGCGGCTTGATCAGTTCGAGGTACCAGTCACAGAACTGTCCCCAGAAAAAATCATAGATAAGATTTGCCGCTTCATGGAAGCGGTAGGTTCCGAGCGCAGCGTTGACTTCGGCAGCTACGCGGTTGAAGCGCGACAGAATCCAGCGGTCTTCGAGTTGTGAGACTTGAAATCCCGCGATCCCTTCGGACCGCGCAGGGGAGTCGCCCGCGCCCGCACGAGCCGAGCTTTCGCTCGCCGGCGGACCTTCCCATACGAAGCCCCCTCGATCCACGTTCATAAACATGAACCGCGCAGCGTTCCAGATCTTGTTGGCGAAGGCGCGGTAGCCGTCGGTGCGACTCTCGCTGAAGGCGATGTCAGTACCCGGTGCGGCCATAGCTGCCAGAGTGAAGCGCGTCGCATCCGTGCCGAAGCGCTCGATGATTTCCAGCGGATCGATCACGTTGCCTTTGGTCTTCGACATCTTCTGGCGCTCGGCGTCGCGCACCAGCGCGTGAATGTAGACGTGACGGAACGGTACGCTGTCGTCTTTCTTATCTCCCCA
>Ga0209006_10006798_pt1 | contig 10329 bp, 15 predicted proteins | sample JacPin_JW_Ref_O2_FD_188567 | JGI IMG/M metagenome (GOLD analysis project Ga0209006, IMG submission 188567) | Forest soil microbial communities from Algoma, Ontario, Canada - Jack Pine, Ontario site 1_JW_Ref_O2 (SPAdes) (version 2) | ecosystem: Environmental > Terrestrial > Soil > Boreal... | reverse complement strand
GCGAAAATTCTGGTGCCCCTGGCCGGAATCGAACCAGTACTCCTTGCGGAACTCGATTTTGAGTCGAGCGCGTCTACCAATTCCGCCACAGGGGCTTTTCGTGACATCGGCCGCAGGCGGAGATGTCGCGAAGCCGGCGGAATATAGCGGGCGGGGAGTCCCGGTCAACCCGCGCGCGTATCGGTCGTCACCGGCCTGGCAAAACACTCCCCTGTGATGGCGGCCGCCTCGACAGCGTCATGTCGGCAGGGTAGGACGCTCGCTCCAGGGAGGCGATCGTGACATCGGCCATTGCAAACCCTTCGCAGGCGCGCGGGCACGCCAACCCGGCGCTGACGGCGGCGCTCGCGATCACGGCGATTGCGGCGGCAACGCTGGCCGGGGCGTGGTTCATCCAGCTGGTGATGGGGATCCAGCCCTGTCCGCTCTGCCTCGAGCAACGCTACGCTTATTACCTGGTGGTCCCGCTCGGCGCGCTGATCGCGCTCGCCGCGGCGAAGGATGCGCCGCGCGCCGCGCTGATCGCGGGGCTTGCGATTGTGGCGCTCGCAACGCTCGGCAATGCCGGGCTCGGCGCCTATCACGCCGGCGTCGAATGGGGGTTCTGGAAGGGGCCGACCGAATGCACCGGCCCGGTCGGAAACCTCGGCAGCGCCGCCAACCTCCTGGAGCGTCTCGATACCGTCAAGGTGGTCCGCTGCGACGAGGTGCAGTGGAAGTTTTTGGGCCTGTCGCTTGCCGGCTACAACGTGCTGATCTCGCTTGCGATGGCCGCGATCGCGGGATGGGGCGTCGTCAGATCGGTGGCGGTGGAAAAGGCGACCCTGAGTTAATTCCAGTCTTCTCAATCCTACTTTGCATGGGGTTGTTTTCGCGATTTTATGTAAAGGCCCTTCGGTAGGCGCTGCGGCGCCTCCGGGGCGACAGATATCGCATGCTTTAATCGTCCACATCGTCCTGCGGCCGTCCGAACAGATGGACGATGCCGGGTATCGCGATGGTGACGAAGACGAAGCGCGAAATGTGATGCGCGCCGACGAAGATCGGGTCGATATGCAAGGTCAGCGCCAAGGCCAGCATGGCGTCCATCGCGCCGGGCGCGAACGCGACGATGACGTCGGAAGGCCGCACCTGCGTGGTCAGCGCGATCACCGCGACGAACACCCCGGAAATGAGAATCGCGATCGCAAACGAGCCCAGCGCCGCGTTGACATGGCCGAGCAGCACTTTTGCCTTCATCCGCGCAAATCGCGCGCCGATCAGCGAGCCGACGCCGATCAGCGCCACGCCCCGCACCCAGGGCGGCAGGCCGCCTTCGACCCATCCCGCGCCATGCAGCACGCTGGAGGCGATCATGGCGCCGAACATCCAGCTCGCCGGAAATTTTGCGATTCTGAGCAGCAGCGCCAGCGCCAGCGAGGCTCCAAGCAGTTCGGCCAGCTCAATCGGCGAGGCAACGGTCATCGCCGCGGCCGGCGATGACGATGGCGCTATCCCGGTCAGCGCCAGCACCATCGGCAATGCGGCGGTGAGAATGATGACGCGCATGGTCTGTACCACGGCGATCGCCGGCAGGTCGGCGCCGCGCTCCACCGCGAGGATGGTGATCTGCGACAGCGCGCCGGGGCATCCGGCCAGAAACGCCGAGGTGCGGTCCCAGCCGTGCACGCGTTGCAGATAGAGGCTCGAGCCGAAGGTCGAGCAGAACGTCGCCAGCGCCAACAGGCCGATGGTCAGCGGATAGGCGCCGATGTGCTGGATCAACTGCCGCGACACCACCGAGCCCAGTGAAATGCCAAGCAGCACCAGCACGGTCTGGGTGACATGCGCCGGTACGCTGAGCGGCCGGCCGGCCAGTGCGGCGGCGCCGACCGCGATCATGGCGCCGGAAATCAGCCCGCCCGGAAGGTTAGCCCATAGAAACAGCGCGCCGCCGGCGGAGCCGATCGCGAGCGTTTCCAGCACGCTGAGCGCCCTGCTGCGGCTCGGAAGGGCAAAGGCGATCGAGGAGGGGATGCGGCTCACGCCGCCTTATGGCAAATCCGCAAGTCGTGGACAAATGCGCCAGCGCGATGCAGCAATGCGGATCCTGTCAAAACCGCTTCCGTCATGTCCCGCCACCGGGCCTCGCCTTTGGCGAGCCCGATGCCAGGTTTGACAATTGTCGGTTACGTCTTCGGCTTGGCGGCGGCGTCCTTTGCGGCCTTCTTGCACTCGGACATGAACGTCTTGCGCTCCTTGCCGTGGACGCCCTTGGCATCGGCGTCCTTGGAGCATTGCAGCGACGCCGCGCTGCGCGGCTTCTCGGCCTTCTTTTCCGCAGGCGCCATCTTCGGCGCCGGCGTCGCGGCGGGTGCCGGCGCTGCGGTCTGGGCCATTGCCGAACTCATCAGGAACAGGGTTGCGATGGCGGCCACGGCCGCGCGGGAAGATATCGTCATCATGGGGGGCACCTCGGGTTAAAGAGGCGCGCACCGTCGCGCCACAATGCTGAACCGCGGATGAATGAAGCCGCCTCGGCGCCTTTTGAGGATCACGATATTTTAGCGCAACGATGCCTCGTTCCGTTGTCACGCGCGGTTGCTGCGCTAGGATGGGGCCCTACAGATCGCCACGCCCAGGGAGACCAAGGATGACCATTCAAGCAAAATTATTGTGCACATTTGCGGCGGCGGGTTTTGCCGCGCTGACGCTGGCGGCACCGGCGCAGGCCCTGACCACGCAGGAGTGCAGTGCGAAATATCAGGCCGCCAAGTCCGCCGGCACGCTCAATGGCCAGAAGTGGAACGATTTCCGCAAGGCCAATTGCGGCGCCGACGCCGTCGCGGCGCCGGCTGCTGCCGCGCCCGCCGCACCGGCGGCGCCGAAAGAGGCGGAAGCCAAGCCGAAGAAGGAAGCAGCCCCTGCGGCTATGCCGGCGCCGGCCGGCAACGCCGTGTTCCCATCGGCGGTGGATCCGAAATACGCCAAGGAAACCGCCGGCAAGGGCCGGATGCATACCTGCGTCGACCAGTACAACGCCAACAAGGCGGCCAATGCCAATGGCGGCCTGAAGTGGATCCAGAAGGGCGGCGGCTATTACAGCGAGTGCAACAAGAAGCTGAAGGGCGCCTGAGCGCCTCCGGCCACGCTTGAGGCGGCCGGACCCTGAACCGTCCGGCCGCGCTCAGGGCTGATCGTCGAGCAGTTTTTCGGCCGACATAGCGATCAGCTGCGCGCGCTTGCGCGGGCCGCGTTCGAGAAACAACAGGCTCTGGCCGAAGATGAAGCAGTAGAACAGGAACGCCTGCGCGTCCGCTTGCTCGGGCTGCAGCCCGGTCGCGCGATAGAGCTGGCCGACGTTGTTCAGCCGCGCGGCATCGACGCTGGCCACCGCAGTGGCGGCGGCCTCATCGGACCGGGCCCATTGCCGGACCGCCAGCTCGACCGCCATGCCCTCGGTATTCATGCGCTCCGAGTAGAGCCGGATCAGCGCCCGCAACCGGTCGCGCGCGGTTGAGCCGTCGAGGCTGGTCTGCTCTTCGATCGCTGCAATCCGCCCCGCGCTCCAATTCCGCAGCATGCCGTCGAGCAGCGCCGCACGATCGCGGAAACGCCGGTAGAAGCCGCCCTTGGTGACGCCGAGGTTTTTCGCCAGCACCTCGACCCGCACGCCTTCGACGCCGGATCGCGCGATCTCCTTGAAACCGGCCTCGATCCAGGCGTCGCCTTTGCCGTCGGTCATGGTTGGCCTCTCACCGATTCTTGATACGGTACCGTATTGCTACCCCGAAGCCGTCCTGATACGCTACCGTATCAAAATCGAGGGCGGGAGCGATCGATGGAAACCGAAGCCACCTATCGCGGCGCGGTTTATCCGTGGCAATGCGACCATATCGGCCACATGAACATCATGTGGTACGTCGGCAAATTCGACGAGGCCAACTGGAATCTGTTCGCGCGGGTCGGGCTGACGCCGACCTATTTGCGGGAATCCGGCTGCGGCATGGCCGGGGTTCAACAGAACATCACTTACAGCCACGAATTGCTGGCCGGCGATATCGTCGAGGTCAAAAGCGTCCTTCTCGAGATCAGCGACAAGTCGATCCGCTTCCGGCACGAGATGCGCAACGCCGCAACCGGCGAGATCGCGGCGTCCTGCGAAATCACCGCCGTTCACCTGGACCGGCAGGCGCGCAAGGCCACCCCGTTTCCCGATGGCGTCCGCAAAATCGCCGAAACGCAGCTTGTCGCTGCCGAGCCGGCCGCAGCGTAAGACAGGACATGCCGCGTTTCGAGCCGAAAAATCCCGACTACCGGAAAGTCGCCACAGCGACCTTCGATAGGCAGCCGGCGATGCGGACGCTCGGGATTTCGATCGCCCGGATCGAGCCGGGCGAGGTCGACCTGTCGATGCCGTATTCGCTCGACTGGACCCAGCAGAACGGGTTTGTTCACGCCGGCATCATCACCGCAGGGCTCGACAGCGCCTGCGGCATCGCCGCCTTCACCCTGATGCCTTCGGGCTCCGACATCCTGACCGTGGAATTCAAGACCAACCTGCTGGCGCCGGCCAAAGGCGAGCGATTTTCCTTCCGCGCGCATGTGGTAAAACCCGGCCGCACGCTGACGGTCTGCGAGGCGCGCGCGTTCGCGGAAACCAATGGCGTCGAAAGCCTGATCGCGACCATGACCGGCACGCTGATGGCGCTGGCGCCGCGCGGCCAGGATCCGCGGACTCACCTTGCTTGATCAACTGGTCGGCGAAGTCTTCGGGCTGCGCTGATCCTCCTTGCAGTTTTCATGCTGCCACCCTAGAGATTTGCAGAATTCCTCCGGGGCCCCGCCGTGCAAGTGACGTTATCGCCTTTATGATCTCCATGATGCAGGGCGTGCTGGGACTGGCATCGGGAGCGCTGGTCGGATTTTCGCTTGGGCTGGTCGGCGGCGGCGGCTCGATCCTTGCGGTGCCGCTGATGGTCTATGTGGTCGGCGTGCCCGACCCGCATGTCGCGATCGGCACCAGCGCCATCGCGGTGGCCGCCAATGCCGCGGTCAATCTGTCGAACCACGCGCGCGGCGGCACCGTGCGCTGGTCCTGCGCGCTGACCTTCGCCGCGGCCGGGATCATCGGCGCGTTCACGGGTTCGATCTTCGGCAAGATGCTCGACGGCCACAAATTGCTGGCGCTGTTTGCGCTGCTGATGCTGGTGATTGCCATGCTGATGCTGAAGACGCGGTCGCGGGTCGGCCTGCCGGACGTGCAGATGAACTGGACCAACATGCCCGCCATCGTCGGCCTCGGTCTTGCCACCGGCACGCTGTCCGGCTTCTTCGGCATCGGCGGCGGATTCCTGATCGTGCCGGCGCTGATGCTGGCGACGGGAATGTCGATCCTGAACGCGGTCTCTTCGTCGCTGGTCGCGGTGACCGCGTTCGGCCTCACCACCGCCGCCAGCTATGCCTGGTCCGGGCTGATCTCCTGGGGGCTGGCGGGATTGTTCGTCGCGGGCGGCATCGCCGGCGGCCTGATCGGCACCCGGTTGGCGCAGCTGGCATCGACGCGGCGCGGCGCGCTGAATACCGTGTTTGCCGCTGTCATTATCGCGGTGGCGCTCTATATGTTGGCGCGTAACCTGACCCTGTCCTGATGATGCGCCAGAAGGCCGGCCGGAGACCAAAGATGGCAATATCGATCGATCCGGCCGAAAACCCGGGGCGCACCCGGCGCGAGGCCCTCGGCCTTCTCGGCGCCGGCGCGGCCATGCTCGGTGCGATCGCGCCAAGATCGGCGTTCGGGCAAGGCAGCGACGACAACGTGCTGACCGAGGCGCTGGTGCTGCGCGATCCGGATATCCCGGTCGCCGGCAATCCGGCAGGCGACATCACCATCGTCGAATATTTCGACTATCAGTGTCCGTATTGCCGCAAGGTCGAGCCCGAACTGCGCCAGGTGGTGCAGGACGACGGCAAGGTCCGCCTGGTGTTGAAGGATTGGCCGATCCTGGGTCCGGTCTCGGTGGTCGCCTCGCGGCTGGCGCTGGCGAGCAAATACCAGGACAAATTCCTGAAAGCCCATGACGCGCTGATCGGCGTCAACTCGAAGCTGACGGAACCGCGGCTACGCGAACTGCTCGCGGGTGCCGGTATCGATGTCGATCGTCTCGATCGCGACCTCGCCGGCAACGCCAAGGCGATCGACGCGATCCTGGCGCGCAACAACGATCAGGCCACCGCGTTCGGCTTCAACGGCACGCCGTCCTTTATCGTCGGAAAGTTCCGGGTGCCGGGCGTGCTGACCATGGCGCAGTTCGACCTCGCGATTGCCGATGCGCGCAAGGCGGCGGCGGCGAAGAAATAGGCGGAAGCGGTTATTTCGACGACAACCTGATCCAGTCGTCATGGGCGCGCGTCTTCAGCGCATGCCAGTCGGTGGCCGCGACGTCCCAGTTCACGATGGTGCGACTGGACTGCGCCACCTCGCCATTGGCAACCGTCGAGGTTTGCATGGAATCGTAGGTGTAGACGCCCGCGACCAGCAGCAACGCGCCCAAAATCATTCCCAGAAAAACCCGCATGATGACCTCCAATGAGCGCGAACAACGCGCTCAAGGGAGAATGGTTCCGCTTCTCGGCAACGCCGGGTTCATGATTCCGGCATCGTGGCGCGGGCGACTGGTCGCCGATCGCCGCCCAGCCATCTCAGAATCTCCGCGTTCATCTCGCGCGGATAGCAGTGGCTGAGATCCTCGATCTCGCGGTAGGTGACGTCGGCGCCGGCGGCTGACAGCGCCTCGCGCGTCTGCCGCGCCACCTGCACCGGAAACATCCAGTCGAGCCGGCCATGCACGAGATAGACCGGCAGGCCGCGCAATCTGTCCGCATCCGCCATCTCCGCCATCAGCGGATGGAAGGTGGCCGCGACCGGCGCGAGATGGGTGAAGGGCGAGGCGGCCTCTAACCCCGTGACATAGCAGAAGGTGCCGCCGTCGCTCATCCCGGTCAGCAGCAGTTTTGTCGGGTCGACGTTGCAGCGGCTGCGCACGATGTCGAGAATGCGCGCGAGGTTCGGCGTGTCGCTGTCCTCCCCCATCAAGGCCCAGGTGCTTTTGTTTGAAGTGCCGCCGGTCGCGGTCGGCGCGACCAGGATGGCGCCGAAGCTGCGCGCGTCGCGCAGCCAGCTCCACAGGAAGCCGCGGCCATTGCCGCTGCCGCCATGCAGCGCCATCACCAGCGGCCAGGCGCGGTCGGGTGTGTAATATTCCGGCACGTAGAGCGAGAAGCCGCCGCGGCTGCCGGGCTCGTTGTGGTCGTGAATAATCCCGGTGTTGGCGGTTGCCGGTTCGGCGAGGCGCGCGGCGAGGCCGGCATCCTCGCGCAATGCCGGATCGACGAAGAAGCCGGAGACCGGCGGCAGTTTTGCCGCGACGGCATACAGCGCCTCCAGCGCGCGCGGGACGTGCCGCAGCGCGCGAAACACCGCGACGAGGTCGCCGTTGCCATGCTGCACCTCGCGCAATCCCGAAAAAGCCTTGAGCGCCGCGTCAGCAGCGGTTTGCAGCGAGGTCTGGATGTCCAAAAATTGCTCCGGCCAGTCTTCCAGCCGCGGACGAACGGCCTGCAAGGCCTGATCGGGCTCGCCGGCGGCCTCCATCACCTGGCCGAACTGCGGCGGGTTCAGATGGCGGGCGATGAAGCCGAGCGTTTCGAGCGACTGCAACAGCGGCGGCAGCACGGCCACGATGTCGTCCACCATGGCCTCGCTCATCGCAAGCCTCTCAGCGTTCTCCAACATTCCGAAAGCGCGGTCGGACGCAAAACCGGGCTCCACTCATGCCGATCCCGCGCTAATGCAGCCGCGGCGCCTTGAACAATTTGGTGCGGTCGATCGAGGTCAGCACCACGTCGAAGGTGACGCCGTCATGGTACACGGTGAGCGGCACGTCGACGCCTGCCGGTCCGAGCGCCCAGAGTTTGCGGTAGAAGGCGGTCTGGCTCGTGACCTTTTCGCCGCTGATCGCCAGGATGACGTCGCCGGCCTTGAGTTCGGCGCGCGCCGCCGGTCCCTTCGCGGAGATGCCGATCACCACCACCTTGTTGTCGATCTCGGTCGAGAACATTCCGAGCCAGGGCCGCGCCGGCTTGTTGACGCGGCCAAACCTGCGCAAATCGTCGAGCACCGGCTTGAGCAGGTCGATCGGCACGATCATGTTGACATGTTCGGCCTTGCCCTCCCGCTCGCGCTCAAGCTGCAGCGAGCCGATGCCGATCAACTCGCCCCGATTCGAGATCAGTCCCGCGCCGCCCCAGTTGGGATGCGCCGGATAGGTGAAGATCGCCTCATCGACGAGATACTCCCAATAGCCGGCGAACTCCTGCTTGGCGGCGATCTGGCAGGCCACCGACCGCGTGCGCCCGCCGGCACCGCCGACCACGGCGCGGTCGCCGATCTCTGTGGCGCCGGAGGAGCCGAGCGGCAGCGGATCGAGATCGATGCGGCCGAGCGCCTGCACCAGGCCGAAGCCGCTCGCGGAATCGAAGCCGAGCCCGTGGCCTTCCACCACGCGGCCGTCGCCGAGATGCAGCCAGACCGATTCGGCCTCGGTGATCAGATAGCCGATGGTCAGCACCAGCCCGTCGTCGATCAGCACGCCATTGCCGGCGCGCTCGGTGCCCAGCGACTCCGCGCTGAAGGCGTCGGGCGGGATGATCGAATGCAGCCCGACCACCGAGGCCAGCACGCGATCGAGGTCGAAACTAAAATCGCCCTGGCGGGGCTGGTGCAATGAGGGCATGGAGAATCTCCTGGCCAGCGGGCGCGTCTACCGCGAACTTGAGGGAACAGGGTCGGCGAACCCGGCGACGATCTATATTATGTCGCAAACGGCGGTTGCGAAAGTCCTTCGGCCGTCCAAACTCAAACGCATTCTCCGCGCCGTCGCGGCGGCGTTTTTGAACGCGGCCTGGCGAACCGAACCGGTCACTGGATACGGAGGATTTCGGCCTCGCCGGCGCCGGCTGCGACGACGTCGCCGACACGTTTGCCGAACATCGCGCGCGCCAGCGGCGCCACATGCGAGATCGAACCCTTGGCGGGATCGGCTTCGTCCTCGCCGACGATCCGGAACGTCTGCTCGCGGCCGTCGTGACGCAGGATCGTGACCAAGCTGCCGAACCGCACCTCGGAAGGATCGAGCGGATCAGGGACCACGCGCGCGGTGGCGCGCCGCGCAGTCCAATAGCGGAGGTCTCTTGCCGCGGCCGCAAGCGCCGTGCGATCGGCCGCCGCCTGCGCACGGGCGTAGGCTTCGCCGGCCGCCGCCAGCGCATGTTCGATCTGCGCCAGGCCCGCCGCGGTGACATCGTTGGCATGCTCCGAGACCGGCCGCTCCGGCAGATCCTCGAGGTAGTCGCCGTCCCGCTCTTTGACAAAGGCTCTGCTCATCCGTCGTGATCCCATCAGTTTGCGGGCATTCGTGAAAGGAACAATCATGGCGCGGTTCCGTTCCCTTGGTCGAGGGCTTGCCGAGCCTGTCGGCCAGTCCAGAACGAGGCCGGCGCCGTGACTGATCCGTTCGATCTCCAGCGCTTCGTCGACGCGCAGGCGCCGGTTTACGCCCGCGTTATCGCCGAACTGCGGCAGGGCCAGAAGCAAAGCCACTGGATGTGGTTCATCTTTCCCCAACTCGCCGGCCTCGGACATAGCCCGATGGCGCAGCGGTTTGCGCTTCGCTCGCGCGAGGAGGCCGTGGCCTATCTCGGCCATGGCGTGTTGGGACCAAGGCTTCGGCAATGCACGGCGCTGGTCAACGCGGTTGCGGGCCGAACCATCCGCGAAATCCTCGGCAGCCCCGACGACCTCAAATTCCGTTCGTCGATGACGTTGTTCGGCGCGGTGTCTTCGGAGCCGGAATTCGCCGCGGCGATCGCGAAATTCTATGACGGTGAGCCGGACCGGAAGACGCTGGAGCTGCTTGACCGGTGATCCGTTGCGTTGGCCCGTGTCGCATCTCGTGAGCGACGCCGCTGGCGACGCACCGAATTCACAGCCTTCGTCATCGACCTGAGTGGCGATCGCTTCCGGACGTTAATGTTCGAGGTTTGACGGCGCCACCGCGGTGAGCATCGCTGGAACTCGCCTCCCGGCTTTGGCGCAACTCTTCTTTTAGCTGTGCCAGCTCCCGCTCCAAGCGTTCGGTGCGGTCGAGAGTGTAGTCGAAGCCTGTGTAGTCGAGCGCTTGGAGCCAAGCGCCGACGGCGGCGAGTGCGCGACGAAATTTTCCCTGCTTGGGGATCGGATCGATTGCTCTGTCGGGCATCGGAAAGCTCCTCGTCGCGCGATGCCGGCTC
>Ga0209006_10006797_pt1 | contig 10329 bp, 10 predicted proteins | sample JacPin_JW_Ref_O2_FD_188567 | JGI IMG/M metagenome (GOLD analysis project Ga0209006, IMG submission 188567) | Forest soil microbial communities from Algoma, Ontario, Canada - Jack Pine, Ontario site 1_JW_Ref_O2 (SPAdes) (version 2) | ecosystem: Environmental > Terrestrial > Soil > Boreal... | reverse complement strand
ATTGATTTTGACCATAATTATGGCCGGGCTGTCATTATGTTTGGGTATGGACTGGACTCGTGCCACGGAAAATCCCTGATATCTCATCAGTGTCCCTTACCAATACACGGAGAGTCGGATCTTGAAAGCACGACTGGAGTACTTGCGGGACGCATATCGGATACGAGAGTCGGAATTCCTCGGCTTTGATGCTATGCGCAATGCTGCCCAGTGCGTTGGGCGTGTCCTTCGCGGTAAGACTGATTGGGGCTTGATGGTATTCGCAGACAAGGTCAGTATTGAAGGCCACCCAGAAAATTCCCGCTAACTTCTTAGCAGCGCTTCGCCCGCGCTGACAAAAGGGCCAAGTTACCTCGATGGATTAATCAATATATTACGGAGACTGCATCGAACCTATCCACAGACATGGCCCTAACGCTCTCTAAGCTTTTCATGCGCACGATATCGCAAAATCCGAATGAAAACCAGACTGGGATCTCTCTATGGACTCTTGAAGACATTGAGAAGGCTCAAGCAAAACAAAGGACTCTCGTTTTGCAAGCTCAGCAAGAAGATGAAGAGATCGAAGAATATGGGGATGGAGGTATAGATGATCATATGCTTGTCGACCTTGACTTGGATCTCTAGAATGTTCATAAAAATTTACATTGGGTATGCGGCTAGTGTACAACTTCAAGTGCTGGAAGTGATAAAAAAAGGCAGAGTAATACGGTGAGCTGCGTCCATTAAGGCGGGCATTGGATGCATTTCCCAGGCACCTACAAATGCGGTGTGAATCGAATATTCAAAGAGAAAACATGGCTGAATTCACCTCATGCGTGACGACTCGCTCCGGTTGACTAGGAAAAAGACGAGCTGAGGATACGATTTTCGTGCATAGCACAGCAGTACAAACCCATAGTATCGTCGGCAATTACATGGGGACTGGGGGGATCCACAGTTGGGCGGGTGTGAAGTGCTCAAATAACATTGTTTGGAACGACAGTCGATGTATGAATCGGAGGTGAACGTCAAGTGACGACACACCGACGACCTCGTGAATCGAAGCAACCGACGGCACATCTGGAACAAGATCGATCTACATTTCAGTAAATCTCGCGGACTTGTTTACGGAGATGATCCTCACATCCTGCGTCGGCGGAGGTAGGAGACGATGAAGTTTGATCTCGAATAGTCTTTTTATTTTGAGTTCAATCGAGACACTGCGAATCATTATCAAAACGTGAGATTGGGTTTTGGTGCTGAGGATGTATTGAAGGTTACTTACGGTGACCGTTGGCTAACGATGGGGGTAAAAATGCGACATTCCGAAACGATCTTTTGAACTCCTTTTTAAAAGATAGCAAGATATTGAAGTTTTTCGGCCCGACGAGATTAGAGGACAGCCCCCCCTCCAGCACTGTACATAATCAGGTTTAGAAGAGTCATGGATCTGGATATGAAGGATGTCCAATACTGTTTGCATTCGTGGTCAAATCGCCATGAGCGGCACCCTAGGTGATCACGAACCTTATCCAATCGATCAGATTGAATCGGGCTCACATGACTGTGCCTGACCCGCGCCAAACTCTTGGTGGAATGCCTCATGCACCTTTACATAATTTATTTTCAAATTCGAATTTCAGTCTGACCTTGCTGGAGTTTGGTATTCAAGTTTGGTTTCATTCAAGTGGTCGCAGCTATATCAATGGACTGCACATTCTATCCCAAAATCCATTTATTTCTTCTTGTTCACTGACTGACGAAGCACATTGCCAAACATAGATGCGGACGCAAACCTTATTTAAAATCCTCACACTGAGTGGTTCGTCTATCAGATTTCTCTCAAGAAGTAGAACACTTGGTAACCGTGGAGGCTTGTAGGCATTTCTGCCGTAAATCTTCGTGTTTCTAGATGTCTTTCAAACCCATTTATGCCTGAAGCCGTGGCCACAAGTCATGACACGAAATGAAATTCTTGTCCCAACCTTCCAGATTGCTCGAGTCAATACAAGGGACCGGACTCTGTCCATGCCGTTTGTTGCATATGTACTTACCCCCTTGCACGCACAAGACAGTGTCAATATTTTTTTTTTCTCTTCCTTCGGATTCTGTCCAGTCTGATTAATAGGAAATGCTGTTCCAGCGCCACTACTACCAAGTCCAGATTCTCGCCGGATAATTAATGCCTGTCGGAACGGCTTTTCACCTTGCTGCGGATCTTACCAATGTAAAAGATACCATTGCTAAGTGACCATTCACGCATTCTCAAAGCTGAAACGTGTCTCCGTCTTTGTAATGGCCGATAATCGCGTTTGCTTTCACATAATTCCTCTCAGGTCGAACACGGAGCCGAGTCCTACATATTAGCGCCACGCCAAGGTCAAGCAAGGCACTTATCGTTTTTTGGGGTCATTGCCAGCCTCTTATCTGTGCGGATGGACTGCGTCACCAGACGTCATTTCATGTCCTATCAGCTAACTCTAACCGGAACATCATGTTATACGGCGCCCATCAAGTGATCGTCCTCTGTGCCTTAGCCATTGGCCACGGGCAAACGATACGACCGTAGTGTGACATGGACCTTACCGTGAAGGTATGGGTTCCTTTTTTTTGCGGCACGACCCAGTCCCCGAGCCATGGATATATATACATTATGAGCAAGACTCCAGTGACAACACGTATTTTTCATGAATACTATTGGGGAATGGCCAACAACTTACTTTTCTAGCACGCCAACCTTCTCTTTTTCGCTGTAACGTCCTTCTTTTGGTATCATTTATTTTATTTCTATCATACTTCCCACATTCAAATTAAAAAAAGAAAAACTATGAAAGCCCCCATGGGGTGAATTTTACTATATGCGCGGGACCGAAGTCAATATAAACCAAGGCTATGAAGCTTGCGACAGATCAGCAGCGATGATTTCGTTGATATTCCGTATTTGCTCTCCTTTGATCACTTTCCTGACCTCGTCAGAGTCCAAAGTTTCGTGTTCAACGAGAGCGTGCGCGAGCTGCCGAATCTCATGAGCGCCATTGAAACATTAAAACATTAATTACAATTGAAATTTACCCGATGTAGTTCATCTTCTTTGGCCTTGAGGAGAGCAGTTACCCGAGCCTGCCCACCTTGGACAATACTGAGGCAGGAAGACAGCTCCAGAAGCAGTGCAATCAAAGAAACCAAACACTTACTTTCTCACCTCTTCTTCTATCCCTTCTCTCGTCCTTGGGCTGATAGTTTCATCATGATCATTATAAAACACGGGTCCAACCTTTTCGGAGAAACCCCATTTTTGAATCATGTTCTGAGCGGTTCGTGTTGCCTTCTTGATATCCGAGCTGGCTCCGCTCGTGACATTTTCAGGGCCATAGACTACACACGAGATATGGCAGATGTCAGCTCACTCCAGAAGCCGCAAAAGTGATCAACCCACTCAATTCTTCAGCCACACGGCCGCCCATACAAACATCGATCTCGGCAAGGTATTCCTTTAGGGTGACAGACAAACGGTCGTTTTCCGGGAGTTGAGACGTCTGATGGTGTTTATGTTAATATAATTCACGTTCCAAACGAGACCGTGGAGAAACGTACTATACCCAATGCATGCCCTCGAGGTACACAAGTTACCTTGTGTAGAGGCATTGCACCATCGGTATATAGCGCAACAAGAGCGTGTCCGCCCTGGGGAAAATCGCGGGGTTTTAGTGACGATAACTGGCCGAGTGGGAAAACATCCAGACCTCATGATACGCAGTCATAAGCTTCGCTTTGTCATCAATGTATTGACTCTTACGCTCTGCACCCATGACGATTCGATCCTAAAATAGCTATCAAATGAGGGTTGTCGTTGATTGTGATGTATGAACTTCACCTTCGCCCATTCGAAATGCTTCAATGTAACCTCGAGCGCACCATCCTTCGACGCTTTGATGGCCGCTTGGCTGCAGGGAAGAGAGGTATAATTCCAAATCACCACGGAGAGGTCAAAGCTCACTTCACCATGTTTTGTAAATCAGCACCTGAAAAGCCTGGAGTACCTCTGGCCAGAACCATCGGATCGGCATCTAAATCAAAGCGGTAATGCGACCTCTAGGGAAAGAGAAAGGGTGGTGTTGTACAAACCTCTGCTTGACACAACGTCGCGCATGTGATGTTGCAATATTTGGACTCGACCTCGGATATCTGGTAGAGGTACAGCAATGATCTTGTCGAACCGGCCGGGTCTCACGAGCGCCCTGTGACAAAGCTTCGTGACGGTCTACTGTTCAAAGGGACGAAGGAATACGTACTGATCCAAACTCTCGGGGAAGTTGGTTGCGGCAATCACTATCACCCCTTCAGTCTGCATGAACCCGTCCATTTCAACCAAGAGCTGATTGAGAGTCTGCTTCAAGTATTGTTGATCGCGGCCACTCCGTTTCCCTCCAACGGCATCCAACTCGTCAATGAAAATAATGGATGGCTGTTTTTTCCGAGCAGCGGCAAACAAATCTCGAACGCGTTTGGCACCGACACCAACAAACATTTCTTCGAAGTCGGAGCTACAGAGAGGCAATGTCAAGAGTTGTACAATGTATGCGGTCATTCTCGCAGGCTAACCCGGAGGCGAAGAAGAACGGGACGCCAGCTTCTCCAGCCACTGCCCTTGCTAGCAATGTTTTTCCGGTTCCCGGTGAGCCCGTGAGTAGAATACCTTTGGGAAGCTTGCCACCAAGTGTCGTAAAGGTCGTCGGGTCCTTGAGAAAGTCGACGACCTCTTGCAGTTCCTGATCGTCGGAGAAGATATCAACACCGCAATGAAGTCGTCAAATCCTTGTACACGACATACATTCTTAGCTTCGTCGACGCCGTGGACATCCGAGAACTTCACGATTTCCCCCTGCACAGGTTCGAATTGTGCCTGCCGTGGACCCGCTTTCATGAGGCCCGAGTTTTCAAGGAGAACAGCAAGAATAACAAGAATAACTGGAAAATCCGCTTATTGAGAGGTGCATACGTGACACCGCATGGTGCTTACAGAAGGCGGAGACGCATGTCAAGACGAAAAACCGAATGAGACGAGGGATCCAAGCCCCCTTGGCTAGGATGACCAGATAAAACAAAGATGCGACAACGATGACTGAGGTTACTCACGTTCGCTGATAGCTACATGTAATGGGTTACCGCTGATTCCTGCACCTGAATTTAGAGCTGTAACCAGTTTAGCCATGTCAGCGGTATGAATACCGCCACTGGGGTTAAGGGAGAGAGGAGACACTTGAGAACCCGCGAGTTGGCCAGATAAGACTGCCTGAGCAACTTTTTGGCTTCTGGATGGGCCAGAGGTGGCCAATGGTTGCGACGAAGATGAAAGACCATCCGACCGAGAACTCGACGACGGTGGCTCAATTGTCTGCGGGGAGACTAGATGATTGGATTCCGCAGTTGAAGAGGCGAGGAGAGAGTCTCTTCTACGAACTGCCGGGTTGACGGAAGACTCTAAACCGGTCTTCAGAAGACTGGTGAGATATATTTGAAAGGCCTTGTCAGACTGCAGAAGAGGAGACGATGGATCCTGTGAAAAATCCAATGAAGAAAGCAAATTAGGGACTGTCAGAATACACACCAGACGTCAATTAGAATACATAGCCACGTACGAATTCACACATTCTCTCCCAACGAGTGATGACGACATCATGTCCAGCCTTTAACCCAGTATCCACCAGACTTTGAAAAAGTGTTAGGTGCTTCGTAATGTCGTGTGGATTAGCATTGGCATCGGCTTCAAGCCGGGCTATGTTGGCAACAGCGATCGGGGATGGTGTAGGGTTTGGCTTTGATCGAGAAAATATAGAACCAAGGGAGAGTGGCCTTCTGGAAGATGCCGTCGAACCTAAGAGAAGAGGAAGTCTTTGCCTAGAGATTGAAGAAAAAATTGGATTCCGAAGGTGTCCTGCGGAAGTTGACAAAGAGTGAAATTGCAGGTGGGTTATTGGAGGCACTGAGCGTGCGGTGGTGCGCAATAAACCCAGGACCTAAAAATCTAGTCAATATCGGTCAAACACCTGACAAGGCAGAAAGCTCACTCACTAATGAAGGAGGGGTCATACGGCGAGGACACGATTGAAGGTGCAAGACGCGAAATGTGGGGTTAGGGTTGCATCCACCATGACTGACAAGCAGAAAAGTGAGTGAAAACGAATTCATATAAATAATCAAAACGCGCTAATCGTTCATAGCTTTGGTGTCCTTAACCTTGGTTCTAGAGACTTGTAATGCTGCTTTATCTTCAATCTCTCATCACGAAAGCGGCTTAGTACCACCTGAAGTCGACCGTCTCTACAATGACTTGCTCTCACTGCTCTCACTTCTTGACATGTCGACCACAAAGCTCGCCTTGACTCTAAAACCATCGTCTCCGACGTATTCTGCATCTCTGAAGCCTCTCAAAGATATTTCGTCCCATGTCGCGGCTCTGGCACATTGCACCAATCTATTCGATCCGATCACTCACGGTGCTACCCTGATTCGAGAAGTCGTAGTGGTCGTAACGGACGTCGTAGTGTCTATTAGATCTCTTGCGGAAACATTTTTGGCACTTGAAAGATCCGAATCAGCACGGTGTCCCAACTCCGAGTACCTCGTTAAAGTTGGAGCCGTCCACGAAACCATCGACAAAGCACGTGCAATATCGAAATCCAATAGGATCGCGGTAAGAAAGAAATGGGCAGAAGATAACGCAGTGCTGGACGATGGACTACTGGAGGTTGGTGAAATGATCGAGGCTGAAGAAACCGACGCAGCCTCTGAAAATGGCGGTGCTTCGGACTCGATTATGGACGACAATGGATGGGATGAACTTGGGCTCTGCTCCGGAAATAAGATGGAAATGCAAGAGCTGGCAAGGACCAAAACAGTAGGTCATCTTGGCATGTTTTATACAGTGACATCGTTCATTATCTTCAGGTTCACAACGTCCTCCGTCTCGCAACTCTCCTTCACAAACGGGTTGATCTCGATGTTCTCTCGTCGTCCATGATTTCTCCGACAGACCCCGCCCTCGATGCTCTTTTACGTACATCGTCTACTCTACTTGCGGCAGCAGATGATCTTGCGTCTACACTATATCCTCCTCAAGAGACTTCAAGTATAAGAACGCAACTCCATTCGTTTGTCCAGGCAGCAGAGGCCGTACAAATCGGCGTCCGAGATTTATTGAGCCAGCCACGAGTATTGCTCACGAAATTGGAAGACCTTTCTCTTACCGAAAACGCTTCAGAGATCAAGGAAAGGGAGGATCCTATGAAATGGTTCGACACGTGCTTTGATCAGGTGTACGAGATATCAAAGACCTTAATGCTGACTCTCGGCCAAGAAAACGGTTGTGCATAATTCCCGCATGTACCAATGGCCCAAATGCTTTCAATTGTCGGAGTTGTGTATATCGCTTGACGTATTCTGGTCGTCTTGGCACAAGTATCCAAGTTGTGGAAGGTATACGGTCTTTCGCGTTCGAACTGAATGGCAAATGGAGATATCTTACACTTGCAGGTTTACTTCTAGAAGTCTTAGCATAGGGTCATTGTTCCCGATCGGGTCGATTGACTCATCAGGTCGATTGACTCTGCAACATCCGGTACATGATGGTCTTCGTCAAGAAAAAGGTTCGACACGTGGCTGAGAGCCTTCCATATTCATCAACACGATGACTCGCTGTCTTCACTTTCTGCTCGATTCTGATCGGCCCTTCGAAAGCAGGCCGTGGAATTCGAAAACTCAGTGTTCAACCGCATGTCACCTAGATCCTGCACGACATTTGCCATTCGCATCAGCAAAAGGGCGTGCCGCATGTAAAGCCTTATAAGGCCTTGTACAGTCTAGAATGTGCAGCACAGGTGGTCCATATGACAATATTGTAACTGACTTGGCAAAGTCTACCTTTCGCCAAGACCATGGACATTCCACCACCTTCAGCATCCTGGCGAGTCCCACGATCTTCCACATCCAATCATTCCGACATCTCTGTGATGTACAACCTGGCATAGTTTGACAGCCTTTTACTTTTTCTGATGTTTTGCTGATGTGACGCAAGCGTCGCAACCAGGCTCATACGAGGTCAGGCAGCACCAGCGAACCAAGCTCATACGAGGTGGGATAACCAAGGGATGCAGGCGTAAATCACTAGATCACCTTCTGCCATGATAACACAAGGTTTAAGTATTCTTGCGTGAATGTGCTTGGCCCCTCTCAGCATCTTTTCTGCGCTGACGCTCCAAGTCGTCCTTGAATTTTGCCCCTAGGAAATTTGGATAAAGTACCGAGCTCCTTGCTTGTCTTAGCTTTTCCTCAAATCGCGAAATCTTGTCACTCTGTCTCTGAAGGTCGAAACAGTCCTTCTGATAGCAAAAGCGTCGAATAAGCGTGACCAGGGAGCTGAAAGACACCTACAGATTCGGTTGCCCGTTTCGCCCTGGCTTCATCTCTCATTCTATTAAGCTCCTTGCGTCTCTCTTCGTCTTTCTCTCGCCTATTTAAGCCTGAACGGGGGGTGTTTCCGCCTGCCTGTAGAGTGCACGGTTAACAGATAAATGATGAAATGGCTCCCAAGAAATTCGAACAAGCGCACGCCAAGCAAAATACTCACAGACTTGAATAGTTCTGCGTAAACAGACGGTTTTCGCAAATCAAAATCTGCGTTCCCGATCGATGCTGCAGGTGTTCTTGCAGGTGCCTTGGGGGTTTCACCGACATCTCCTTTACCCGGCAACTTCTGTGGCACTGCGGAACTAAGGGCCACAGACCCAGATGTCTTGATCTTTTTGATGGGAGGTAGTTTGCGCTTCTTAGGCGGAGCTGCTGGAGGGGTTGGCTCTTTTGTGGGTTCGGTGACGGGAATGGTTGGCCGCTCCGGTGTTTTGGCAGTTTCACCTATGACATCGACGACAGTCTCCGTATCGGTCCGTGACACATTTGGAGGTCGATTCGTACTGTCGTTTGGGTTTTGGCCGGGTTGTCGTTCGTCTTTGTCCACGATCTCCTTGTTTTCTTTGGATGATTTCCCTCTTGGCCCTTTTGTGGTATTCCCCTTTCCAACACTCTTTTGTTTTACAGGGGCCTTTGGCCGCTTCCACCCCTTGACGTAGTTCTTATCATCGTTCTCCCCATCCGGCGTTTGACCAGGGCTTGCTGGCGCTTCGTATTCACCATCGTCGTCCTCGTCTTCTGACTCAACCACCAGTTGTTTCTTCGATCCAGCTCTTTTCAGCTTTCCGTCATCAACCCTGATATCGTTTGGAGATGTAGCATTCTCGGGTGAGATAGGTGCACTAGAACTAGAAGTTGATTCTGGCAAGAACCTTGTCTCAGGTTCAACCTCAACTGGACTTTCCGTGTTGCTGTCGTGTGGCGCTATCTCTGTCCTAGCTCGTTTCATGGTTGAGATGCGTCTGCGAGTGGTGGGTGTAATGTTTAATGGATCAGTGTCGCATTCTTCTTCCTCTCCTTCATCCTCAGAATCAACGCGACGTTTGGCAGCCTTGCGAATTGGGGATCGTAGAGTTTGTCTCGACGAGCGCGTTTGTGGCTGTGCATGATTCGGAGTGGAGGCATCCCCGGACTCATTGTGCTATGATAAGTGAGCATGATAACACTAGTATTTAAACTATGGCGGAATGGCACCTGAGATGGTGACGGAGAGGCATCCTCAGTTGATTTACGCGGGATTTTGAGGCGGAGAGACATCAGAAGCTCTTGGACAACAACCGTCAACAAACTTCCGCTCTGGGAATGATCACTGTATCCTTGCTCAAAGCGGCCAGGTTTGTACCTCGCAGGTATATTGGTTCAGCTACAACCACCGTAACTGTGCTAGGTGAGAGTTATCCGACGGATTCTGTCACCAATATAACACCGTCAATTATATCCAAACTTCCTGTGCGTCTGCACACGCTACCATTTCATCCTCTTGGCACCGTACGCTCTCTGATTGAGGCTCACTTCCCCGACTACACTCACCTCACCTCACTCTCTCCCGTTGTTTCGCCTCATAAAAATTTTGATGAGCTTTCTTTTCCACAAGACCACTCCGGGCGATCTGTCACGGATAGCTACTATATAAACAAGGACCTGATGTTACGCACCCATACCTCGGCCCACGAAGTGGATGTTTTCGGAAAAGGCGAAACTAAGTGGCTACTGACAGCCGACGTGTATCGGCGCGACGAAATTGACGGGTCGCACTATCCAGTGTTTCATCAGATGGAGGGAGCACGCCTCGTTACAGCTGACGCTTCCGGTTTTAAAGAGATCGAGGAAGACAACGCTCGTCTGCTGTGCCATCTGGAACGTTCCAATATCATCATAGAC
>Ga0209006_10006796_pt1 | contig 10333 bp, 11 predicted proteins | sample JacPin_JW_Ref_O2_FD_188567 | JGI IMG/M metagenome (GOLD analysis project Ga0209006, IMG submission 188567) | Forest soil microbial communities from Algoma, Ontario, Canada - Jack Pine, Ontario site 1_JW_Ref_O2 (SPAdes) (version 2) | ecosystem: Environmental > Terrestrial > Soil > Boreal... | reverse complement strand
GATTCTCGATGCTGACACCGGGCGTCCTGTGGCGCAGTTCGAGAAAGAATGGGGCGGTCCCGGCGCGTTGAAGTTTTACGATGGGCAGACGTTTTATCTGCGGAGCAGCGGCTGGTGGCGTCCGGTCTGGAGCCTGACTACCGAAACCGGTGAATTTGTACTCGACCTGCGACCGCGAGACAAAACGGTCAAACTGCAGGCGTCGTCATCGCCAACAATCGACAGCCGTCTTTTCCTGCTGATCATGTTTGTGCTGTATCGTGTGCAGCAAGTGGAGGAAGATGCGGCGGTTATTTCGTAGAGAGAAAGCGCAGTATTTCGCGCATCACTCGCTCGCCTTGATCCGTTTGAAAGAGAAATTGGGCGTGCGCGGAGCCCTCCAGAACAACCAATTCTTTCGGTTGTGGAGCTTTTTCATACTGCGCCTTGATCCACGGCAGGCGCGGCCCGTCACCGCTGGCGTCGTCGCGCGCCACGATGAATAAACTGGCTGACTTGAGTTTGTTGGCCGGTTCATTCGGCGCATAGCCGAGAAATACGATGCGATCGATTTCGCCCGGCCGCGACAGTATCGACGCGTCGCCGGCGGCTCCGCCGCCCATGCTGGCGCCAACGATCGAAACGCTCTTCACTCCCGTTTTTCGCAGATAGCGCACTGCGGCCAGAACATCGAAGTGCAGCGGTGCATCCTCCGGATCGGAGTCGCCGGGTCCGTGCGATTTCCCGTAGCCCCGGAAGTCGAGCGCCAGCACTCGAAATTTGGCCGCCACAAGAGCTTGCGCCTGTTTCTGCCAGCTCTCTTTATTGAACTGGCCGCCGTGCGCCAGCACAACTCCGCGATCGCCGTCTCCGTAAAGATCGGCGTAGATGACGGCGCCGTCTTCGGTGGGGAATGAAATGGCCTCTTGCGCGGCGGCGTTCGCGGACAGCAAAAACGCCACAATGACGGGGATGAGGGTCCGCATGCTGCAATTACTCCGGGGTGAAGTAATCCACCGTGACCGGATTCTCGAACAACGAATAGTCGCGCGTGACCACGGTGATGCCGCTTTCGGTGACGAAATAGCGCTGGCGGTCGGCCTCGGCGTCGAAGCCGACGGTTGTGCCCTCGGGCAGGTGTACGTCGCGGTCAATGATGGCGCGGCGAATGCGGCAGCGGCGCCCGATGCTGACGTGCGAAAACAAAATCGACTGGTCCACTTCGCAATAAGAGTTCACGCGAACGTCCGGCGACAGGATGGAATTCTTCACGCTGCCGCCGCTGACGATGCACCCGTTTGAAACGATGGAATCGAGCGCGGTGCCGGTACGTCCGGTTTCCGCAAAGACAAATTTTGCCGGCGGATACTGGCGCTGGTGCGTGCGAATCGGCCAGTCGGAATCGTACAGATTAAAAATCGGCGAGACCGAGACGATATCCATGTTGGCTTCGTAGTAGGCCTCGAGCGTGCCCACATCGCGCCAGTAGAGCGCTTCTTTCTTGTTCTCGTCGACAAAGTCGTAGGCGAACACGCGGTAGTCGTCGACCATCTTGGGCAGAATGTCCTTGCCGAAATCGTGGCTCGACTGCGGATTTTCCGCGTCTTTCAGCAGCGCCGGGATCAACACGTCGGCGCTGAACAGATAAATGCCCATCGAGGCCGACACTTTTTCCGGATTCAAATGCGAGCGCAGTGTGGTCTCCTTCGGCTTCTCTTCGAATCCGTTGATGCGGCCGTCTTTATCGACGTCGACCACGCCGAAGCGCGAAGTTTCTTCCTGATCGATCTGAATCGTGGCCAAGGTGATATCCGCCGCCGAATCCTGATGCTGCTTCATCATCTTGCCGTAATCCATCTTGTAGATGTGATCGCCGGAAAGAATCAGGACGAATTTTGGCTGCTCCGAGCCGATGGAATAAATATTCTGATACACCGCGTCGGCCGTGCCCTGGTACCACTGGTCGCTCACCCGCTTCATCGGGGGCAGTACTTCGATAAATTCGCAGACCTCGCGCCCCAGAATGTTCCAGCCTTCGCGAATATGACGGTTCAGCGAGAGCGCTTTGTATTGGGTGAGGATGTAAACGCGGCGCAAATCGGAGTTCAGACAGTTGGAAAGCGTGATGTCAATGATGCGGTAAATACCGCCGAAGGTGACCGCTGGCTTGGCGCGATCGCGGGTCAGAGGATAGAGGCGCTCACCGGCGCCGCCTGCCAAAAGAACACCGAGCGTATCTTTCATCGCGGCCCCTCAGTTGCGTTCTGGCGCGGCCTTACTTTACCGGAATCTTCCGTTTCCGCAAGGCAGAAGCAGAAGAAAACAGTAGATGGTAGCACAACGAAGAAGGTTGCCGGGGACTGGTGTCCGCGGCTCGCAGTTCGGGGATTTTCTCAGCGAAGGACGCTAAGACATACCAATTCAAAGGGGGACACTTTCTATCGCGCCCTATCCCATGATAGGGCCGGTGATCGCGCGCCACCAGGCAGGATTGATCCGCCAGGTGTAGATCGCGAGGTTTTGGCCAACGATCAATACGGGCAGCGCGTAGAGATAGACCTTATGGACGCGGCGATCTACAACGAGATCGCGCAGAACGCCCATAGCCATTAGAAGATCCAGGCAAAGATAGAAGAGGTTATGGTCGAACAAGAATGCGAAACGGCCAACCGGTGCGTCCATCAGCCCGCAGGTAGCAATGAAGATGAGGCGGCGATGAAACTCGGTTTTTTTCCTCCAGCAGATGGCCAGCGCAATGAGCACGCCAAAAGCAGTCATGTCGTAGAACGGGATTGCCAGGAACGCCTCCCCGCCAGTCTGATGGAGTTGAAATGTGTCGAAGCGCGCCATGACAACGGCGATGACGAAACCCAACGGAACCATCATCGTCGCGAGCCCGGCCCCAAACCAGCCCATTAGGCGATGCCAGCTCACTCTGTGTATGCGGACGAGCGTGGATTGAGCGATAAAAAATGCTACCCAGGCCGAGAATGCGGCGCCGTGAATCCAAAGAAGAATCGGCCTTGGCACGGCAGGGTGGAAGAGGTTGTCACCGATTGTGCGGCTGAATCCCCATACCACCAGTGCACCGAGCAGCAATGACATCGCGAAATAGAAATATCTGCTCACCCACCCTTTGAGCCCATCTGTGCTGACCGCGGGCATGGGAAGAGTGACTGCGCCCTGCTTGGACGTAATTTCCATTTTGCCTCCCCCGGCTGCAAGAGAATATACGCCGGAGTCGCAGGTCACTATTATTTTTTTTGATATTCAGTCAGAGGATCGTCTCTAAAGCCGCCTTCCCGACCAACGTTCATCAGGACAATCCGTATGCTGCTGCGCGACGCCGACAGACCTGCCCGCGGTAGGAGGGAACACTACGAAAAAAGACGACAGCTTCCAAGAAGCCCTCTGCTGCTGTATCGAGCACGGAGCCATTCTTCAGGTGCAGTGAGGGATCTCAGGCTACGCGGCTTCCGCCGGGGAAGTTTCCAAAAAGCAGCCTCTACTTCTCTTTCTCGTGCTTCTCCTCATCGATCTTGATGCGGAGCGATTTCAGGAACTTCAGATCCTGATCGTTGACTTTGAATTCGGGGTTGGTGGAAAGGGTCGTGACCAGCGACGTCTTGTCGGAAGATTTCTCGCCCTGCTTGCTGACGCCGATCGTGGCTTCGAGGACCAGGAAGATGTCGTATCCACCTTCCTTGATGCGGGACACAACTTCAGAGATCTGCTCCGAATCGGAAAGAGATTCATTAATGGCGTCGCCGAGTTCTTTCATGAGCTGTTTGAGTTGCTGATCCACTGGGTCCCCCTTTTGAAAATCAAACTATCATGATCCTGCGTCATGCGCGAATGCAGCGCACTTCGAGGTATTCGCCTTCCACCACGGTAGTGCCATCGGTCGACGTGTTGTGCTCCGTCCACAATGATTCCAGTTGTGCCGCCAGAGTTGCTTGTCCAGCGGAATCCAATTTCGAAAACGCCATCTTGGTCGGGCCAAAGTAGCTGCGAAAGAAATTCACCGTTTCTTTCGGCGGGAACGGATAAGCCATCTGAATTCTGCGCGGGGTGCATTTCATTTGACCGGCTCCCGGCCCGAGGCGCTGTGTGACTGCAGATTCATCTCCCCAGAGCAGCGGCGGCGGAACTCCGGGCGGAGGCGGCACGAGCTTTCCCGTAGCTTGTGTCATTTTGGCAACAAAACTCTGAGGAGTCCAATTCGCCATGGCGATGAGCCCGCCGGATTTGCATACACGAAGCAACTCTGCCGCGACGCGTTCAGGCCGTGGAGCGAACATGGCGCCAAACATGCTCACGACAACGTCGAACGAACCGTCGGCGCAAGGCAGTTCCTCCGCATCGCCTTCTTCAAAGCGGATATCGAGTTGCGCAGCTGTGGCGCGTTTTCTGGCTTGTTCCAGAAGATTTGTGGCGATATCCACGCCGGTGACCTTAGCGCCGGCTTTCGCTTCGGGAATCGCAGTGTTGCCGGTGCCGCAAGCGACATCAAGGACGTGGGCGCCTGGTCTGATTTCAAGGCGCGCGACAAAATTCTCCGCTTCGCCGGAGATGAAATTCGCGATCTGGCCGAAATCCCCGGCCATCCAGGTAGCTTTCATGCCGGACTTGAGTTGCGCGAGGTCGGGCGGGAGCGCTTGCATGTGATCAGCCTTTTAGATGCCTGCTGCGAGGGAACGGTTCGCTCCCCGTACAGCCCCGCACAGGTTGCGTCATTGTAGCGCCGGAGACTGTTAAAATCGAGGCCGTGAGCAAACTTTCGACCTTACGAAAGCTGGGGGCTGCGGCGCACATCGCGCGAGACCAGGCGGGACGCAACCGCACGCTCAGCGCCGTCATGAGTGCGGTACGCGCGACCTTTCGCTCTTTCGGACACGCGATGCACCAGCTGTGGCTGGAAGTCACGGGTACGCTTTTCCTGTCGATTGCGTTGTTCGGCGCTCTCGCCCTTGCCCGCGAATACACGAAATATCACGCCGGACAAACCACTGCCGGCCGCGTCGCGATTGCAGTCGCCTTCACTGTATCGTTTGCGTGGTTCGGGCTGAGTTCGTTTTGGAAAGCGCGGAGAAAAAACCAGCGCTCGGTTCTTCGCTAATCGAAGACGCGATTTGCTTTTGCCCTTCTTGGCGATCTTTGCGGCGGTTTTTCGCGATCTTTTGCGGCTTATTCCGCGTGGGGAGTCAGTACCTGAGGTGACGAGCAAATGATCAAGAAGACCCATGCTGATACTGCAAGCGGCACCGAGGCCGAAACTTCCTCGCATATCCCCGTGAACCCGCTCTACACTCCCGCCGACCTCAAAGGCTCCGACTACGAAAGTGAAATTGGATATCCCAGCGAGTATCCCTTTACCCGGGGCGTGCAGGCCACGATGTACCGCGGCAAGCTATGGACCATGCGCCAGTACGCCGGCATGGGCGATGCCGAAGAATCGAATAAACGCTACAAATATCTGCTCGCCAACGGCACCACTGGACTTTCGGTAGCGTTCGATCTGCCGACACAAATCGGCATGGATTCCGACCACACGCTCGCAGAAGGTGAAGTGGGCAAAGTCGGCGTGGCCATCGATTCGATCGAAGACATGGAGCGCCTGTTCGAGGGCATCGAGCTGACGAAAATTTCTACATCGATGACCATCAATGCAACGGCGTCGGTTTTGCTGGCGTTATATTTCGCGGTGGCGAGGCGACAGGGTGCCGATCTACGCAAGCTCTCCGGAACGGTGCAGAACGACGTCCTCAAGGAGTACATCGCTCGCGGAACGTACATCTATCCGCCGAAACATGCCCTGCGCGTGATCACCGACATGTTTTCCTGGGCGAACCACAACGTGCCGGAGTGGAACACGATCTCGATCTCCGGCTACCATATGCGCGAGGCGGGCTCAACGGCGGTTCAGGAAGTTGCGTTCACGCTGGGTAACGGCATGACGTACGTAGAAGCGGCAATCAAAGCCGGACTCGACGTCGACAAGTTCGCGCCGCGGTTGTCTTTCTTCTTCAACGCCCACAACAATTTTCTGGAAGAAGTCGCGAAGTTCCGCGCAGCGCGCCGTATGTGGGCCCGCATCATGCGCGAACACTTCAAGGCGAGAAATCCGCGCTCGTGGATGCTGCGCTTTCACACTCAGACCGCTGGTTCGACGCTCACGGCACAGCAGCCGGAAAATAATATCGTGCGCACCGCGCTTCAGGCTCTGGCCGCGGTTCTTGGGGGAACGCAGTCCCTGCACACCAATTCCTACGACGAGGCCCTCGCTCTGCCGACGGAGCAGGCGGCACGCATTGCTTTGCGCACGCAGCAGGTGATTGCCTACGAGTCGGGTGCTCCGCAGACCATCGATCCACTGGCAGGATCGTATTACATCGAATCGCTGACCAATGAAATCGAGAAACGTGCTGCGGAATATTTGGGAACAATCGAAGTCCTCGGCGGGATGCTAAAAGCGATTGAGCTCGGATTTGTGCAGCAGGAAATTCAGAACGCGGCCTACGAATATCAACGGCAAGTCGACGGTCAGGAGGCGATCGTCGTCGGCGTGAACCGCTTTGAGGTGGAAGAAGAGAAGCCGATCCCGATTCAGCGCATCGATCCCTTGCTCGAGTCGAAGCAGATTGAACGCGTACGCGCGCTGCGGGCGCGCCGTGATGCTGGTCCGTGGAAGGCAGCGTTGCAGGGTGTGGAAGACGCGGCGCGGTCGGGTGCGAATTTGATGCCGGGGATTGTCGCGGCCGTCGAGGCCCACGCAACGGTGGGTGAGATTTCTGACGCGATGCGCAGAGTTTTCGGGGAGTACCAAGAAGCGGTGGTGATCTAGTACTTGGTATATTCCAGCGTTAACGGGCAGGACCGCCCGCTCTTCATCTACGCTGGCTGGGCTTGCATCTCCGCCACTACCGCGTCCAAGTGAGTCAGCGTTTCTTCGATGGTCAGTGAATACATTTCCCGCCCGAGTCCCTCGCCTGCCTCGAGCGCCGCTTTTAGGTAGTGTCCTGAGATTTCGATCGCCAGAGAATCGGTGATCATCTTTCCCGTGCGCTTCTTGTATTCGACCCAGGCAGGATGCGGGAGCGCGATCCAGACTTTACGTCCGTCGACCAGAAATTTGATGTCGACCGCATCGGCGTGCCGCGTGGCGATTGCGACGATCATAGCCTGATAGACGCAGTGCACGGGCTTCTTTGTCCAGCGATCAGTAGCGGTGAAATTCTCGAACATGAATAAAACTATAGCGGAGCGCGTACGTGCCGGGCAAATATCGAAAGCCAATCTTGTCATCCGAGCGGAGCGAAGGACCCATGGAGTCGCCGGCAGCACTGGGGATGTCGGCAAACTGCATAGGTCCTTCGCCTCGCTCAGTAGGACAGGGCATATGTCTTTCTTGACCTGCTTCGCGCACGCTGCTATACAATCTGCCTTCGTCCGAGGAATCATCTGATGCTCAAGCAGGTCTCCCTCTGTCCCGTCTTTCTCAGCGTGGCCCTCAGCCTTGCTCCAGCCCAGGTCGGCAGGCCTGCCGCCAAGGCCGCAAGTCTTCGCTTTGAAATTTCGTTTCCCAAAGAGATCAACGCCGCGCCGCTCGACGGTCACGTCCTGCTCTTGATCTCGAACAACGACGAGAGCGAGCCGCGCTTTCAGGTCAGTTTTATGACCTCGCAATCCCAGCAGGTCTTCGGCGCCGACGTTGACGCGCTCACTGCGGGGGCGACGGCTGTGATTGACGCGAAGACGCTTGGCTATCCCGCCAAAAGCCTGAACGATCTTCCCGCGGGCGATTACTGGGTGCAGGGCCTGCTCAATATTTACGAGACGTTTCATCTCGGCGATGGCCGCACGCTCAAACTGCCCCCGGATAAGGGTGAAGGTCAGCACTGGCAGGTCAAGCCCGGCAACCTGTACAGCAAGCCGGTGAAGATTCACCTCGATCCCGAGGCGGGGCAGATCGTCCGCATCTCGCTGACGGAAAAAATTCCGGTGCTGGAAGATGAATTGAAAGATGTTGACTCGGTCGTGGGCTGGAGCGGCGCCAACGATCAGCATGCCATCGTCGACAACAAGTGGGAGAAGCACATCCGCATTCAAAGCGATCTGTTGACCAAGTTCTGGGGACGGCCCACCTATCTCGGCGCCGTCGTTCTGATCCCGGATGGATGGGAAGAGCATCCCGACGCGCACTATCCACTCATCGTCGAGCAGGATCATTTTCATCGCGATATGCCGGGCGTGATTCCATTCCGTACCACTCCGCCCGGCGACAACTTGAAGGGCGGCGAGTTGAGAATCGCGAAAAGCGGATACAAGCTTTATCAGGACTGGACCGCCGGTCGCATGCCCCGCGTTATCGTGCTCACGATTCAACACGCCACGCCCTACTTCGACGACTCTTATGCTGTGAACTCGGCCAACGTCGGCCCTTACGGCGACGCCATCACGCAGGAACTGATTCCTTACGTCGAGAAACAATTCCGCGGAATCGGCCAGGGATGGGCACGCGCCGTCTACGGAGGGTCAACCGGCGGCTGGGAGAGTCTGGCGTCGCAGGTTTTTTATCCTGACTTCTACAACGGGGCGTGGGTATTCTGCCCCGACGTCGTCGACTTCCGCGCCTACATGACGATGAATCTCTACGACGACAAGAATGCGTTCTGGACCGACGGCATTTACGGGCAGGTGCCGCGGCCATCGGTGCGCCAACCCGACGGCCTTGTGCTCTCGACCATGGAGCAGATGAATCGCTACGAACTGGTGCAGGGCACCCATAGCCGATCGGGCGAGCAACTGGATACCTGGCAGGCCGAGTTCAGTTCTGTCGGATCAGACGGATATCCCAAACCAGTCTTTGACAAGCGCACCGGAGAGATCGATCACGAAACTGCCAAGTATTGGAAAGAGCATTACGATCTGAGCGCGATCATGCAGCGCGACTGGAAGACTCTCGGGCCGAAACTCGCGGGGAAATTGCACCTGTATGTTGGGGAGGCGGACACGTTCTATCTCGACCGTGCAGTGCATCTGCTGAAAGATTATCTGGACACGACCACCGATCCCTATTATCACGGCAGTTTCGACTTCGGCGTGCGCAAACCGCATTGTTACGCGGGAGATTTCGATCCTGCCGTCGGCATCAACCAGCACTACTTCCCCGACATGGTCAAGCACATGGAGGAGACGGCGCCTGCGGGTAGCGATGTGAAGAGCTGGAAATACTAGAAAACAAGCTATCAGGTTTCAGCCGTCCCGCTGGTTTTTCTGATGGTCTCCGGCTTAGCCGCCGAGGGATTCTGATCCTATAAACTAAAACGGTGACGATTCGTGCCCCTCAAAAAGCCCGCAAGCCAGCCAAGCTGAATATTCTCCGGGCGAAAAATCTGAACGCGCTGCCATGGCTCGTGCATGGTTTTTCTACGCGCATGGGAGGGTCCTCGCGCGCCTACAAAACCGGCGATCTCAACTTAGGCTTCACCAATGACGATTCGCGCGCGGCAGTCGAGCGCAATCGCGAGGCGTTTCTGCGCGCGCTCGGCGCGGTAGCGGACAAACGCCCGAAGCAGCGAAAAGCTGGAGAGTCATTATGGCCGCTGGTCACGATCCGCCAGATCCATTCCGACATCATTCACTGCGTCGACGCGCCTCCTAGTGAACCGCTTGCCGGAGACGGCCTGATCACGGCGACTCCCGGCCTGCTGCTTGCCATTCAGACAGCCGACTGCCTGCCGGTGATTCTAGTGGACGCGAAGCGCCGGGCCGTCGGCGTATTTCATGCGGGATGGCGAGGCGCCGTCCATCGCATCGTCGAGAAGGGTGTGGGCGCGATGGCTCGCTGCTTCGGCAGCAGTCCGCGCGATCTGAAGGCTGCGATTGGTCCGGGCATTCACGGCTGCTGCTACGAAGTCGGAGAAGAGGTTCGAATCAAGTTCGAATCGCAGTTCGCCTACGCCGCCAGTTTGTTTCGCGAAGTCGAAGAGTCGGATCCGGTCCGCGAAAAATATCCCATGCTGTTCTTGACCGCGCGCGCGCCCGGACACAGCGAGTTGCCAAAGAAGATTTTCCTCGATCTGGCAGAAGCGAATCGCCGGCAACTGCTGGCCGCCGGGGTTCCGGCGAAGAATATCGACGCATCTCCGCTCTGTACGAACTGTCATCAGGATGTGCTGTTTTCCTACCGCGCCGAGCGCGGCAAGACGGGCCGAATGATGGCGGTGGCAGGAATTCGTGAGAAGTAGTGAAAAATGGTCGGGGCGATAGGATTTGAACCTACGACCCCCTGCGCCCAAGGCAGGTGCGCTACCAGGCTGCGCTACGCCCCGACTGTGTCTACCTCACTGAT
>Ga0209006_10006795_pt1 | contig 10333 bp, 8 predicted proteins | sample JacPin_JW_Ref_O2_FD_188567 | JGI IMG/M metagenome (GOLD analysis project Ga0209006, IMG submission 188567) | Forest soil microbial communities from Algoma, Ontario, Canada - Jack Pine, Ontario site 1_JW_Ref_O2 (SPAdes) (version 2) | ecosystem: Environmental > Terrestrial > Soil > Boreal... | reverse complement strand
CAACGCGGAGACCGCGCAGCTAATCAGCCGACTCTCGGACCGCCCTATCATGGCTGCCGCAACCCAGCAGGCGCTGCTGGAGCGGGCCGGCGGCAACCCGCTCTATGCGGAGCAGTACGTACGCGTGCTCGAGGAGCGCGGCGACGCTGAGGAGCTGGCTCTGCCTGAGACCGTTCAAGGAATCATCGCGGCGCGTCTGGATGCGCTGGCTGCGGAGGAGAAGCGGCTGCTCCAGAGCGCGGCGGTGATCGGCAAGGTGTTCTGGCTGGGGTCCCTCGCTCAGGTCGGCGGATTCGATCGACGCGTAGCGGAGACATACCTGCACGCGCTGGAGCGCAAGGACTTCGTGCAACGGGCCCGGCGCTCGTCGGTGGCCAACGAGGCGGAGTATGCGTTTCTCCATGTCCTGGTGCGCGACGTGGCATACGGTCAGATTCCCCGCGGCCAGCGCGGGGAGCAACACCGTCTCGCGGCGGAGTGGATCGCCGCCCTCGGCCGAGCCGAGGACCACGCCGAGATGCTCGCCTATCACTATCGGAATACCATCGAATTGCGTCGCGCAGTGGGGCAGGTCATCGAAGCCAAGTTGGCGGGCCAGGCAATGGTGTGCAGTTGCGTAGTAACACCCCTACCACAAAAGAATCCCCGGACGGGCCGGGGAATTCGAGGGGAACAGGTGCCGGGTAAGAACCCTAACACGTCCTACATTGGAGGATACGCGGCACATGAGGTGCCATCACGTTCGACCTTCTTTCAGTTGTTGCGCCTAAGTAACGGCAGGGCTGCCTAGCGTTACCCCAATGCTGCGAATTGTACCACTTACCATAGAAAAATCCAATAGTTACGGAATCGATTTGGCAATTTGTTGCACTATGTCAAATATGTCGCCAATTTGTGACATGTAGGCAACATCAGCAGCGCCGAGAGGGCCTTTTCGAACCGGACGATCCTCCGCGCGCCGGCGCGAAATCGCCGCCCAATGCGCCGCCCCATGCGCCGCCGGTCACCTGCCTGGTCAGTTCCCGCCTGAGTTTGCTTTTGCGTAGGTATTCCTCCAAATTTGCGCCATTCACGAGGAATCACGATGAAATACCTGCACACGATGGTCCGCGTTACCGATATCGAGCAATCTCTGCGCTTCTACCGGGATGCGCTCGGACTCGTCGAATTATCGAGGCGCGACCACAGCCAAGGACGGTACACGCTGGTATTTCTCGCAGCTCCAGGCGACGAGGACGCCCAGGTGGAACTTACGCACAATTGGGATCCTGAAGCCTACGAGGGCGGCCGGAATTTCGGACATCTGGCCTATGCGGTCGACGACATTTACGCCGCGTGCAAGCGCTTGATGGATCACGGCGTGACCATCAACCGCCCGCCGCGGGACGGGCGCATGGCCTTCGTACGCTCACCGGACAACATTTCGATCGAATTGCTGCAGCGGGGCGAGGCGCTCCCGCCCAAGGAACCCTGGACAACAATGCCGAATACCGGCCATTGGTAGGGCGCCGCAACACCCGAATGGACCGGAATTTTTTCGCCGTCAGAACATTTCCGAGGCGTCGGGTGCCTTGACCTCGACCTTGCCGCGGGACGCAATGTGATCACCGGTGATCATTTCATCGTATGACTGGCCGGGGCCGACCATGGGATAGACGCCGGCGTCCTGGTCGATCATCACTTCCAGGAAAGCGGCCCCATCGAAGCGGATGAACTCCCCGATCACGCGCGGCACATCGGCTTTTTTGTCGAGGCGCGCCGCGAACTTGAATCCGTCGGCCTGCGCCGCCTTGACGAAATCCTTCTTGTGCAAACTCTTGTCGCTGCCGCTCAAGCGTCCCTTGTGAAACAGCTTCTGCCATTGCTTGACCATGCCGTCGCCGCAGTTGTTGAGCACCACGACCTTGAGAGGCAGGTCATAAGTCGTGACGGTCTCCATTTCGCCGATGTTCATGCGGATGCTCGCGTCCCCGTCGACGTCGATCACCAAACGCTTGCGCTGCGCAAATTGCGCGCCCACCGCGGCCGGCAGTCCGAACCCCATCGTTCCCATGCTGCCGGAGGTGAGCCACAAGCGCGGACTGCGAAAATCGAAATATTGCGCAGCCCACATTTGGTGCTGGCCGACGCCGGTCGCGATGATGGCCTCGCCCTGGGTCAGGCGATTGATCTCCTCGATGACGTAGTACGGCTGGATCGACTCGCTGGCGCGATCGTAGTTCATCGCGTACTTCGACTTCAGTTCGTCGCAATGCCGGTGCCATTCCGACCAGTCGCGCCGAAAGCCGTTGCGCTGTCCGTAATCGACCAAGGACTGCAGCGCGTCGGTCATCAGGCCGATGTGGCTCCAGTCGACCCGCTTGACCTTGTTGATCTCCGATGCGTCGATGTCCAAATGGGCGATGAACTTGGCATTGCCCGCAAATTTCCCGGGATTTCCCGCGACGCGGTCGTCGAAGCGCGCACCCAACGCAAAGAGGAAGTCGCAATCGTCCACTGCGTAGTTTGCGAAGGCGGTGCCGTGCATTCCCAGCATGCGCATGGACAGCGGATGCTTGGTATCGACCGCGCCGATTCCCATCAGCGTCGTCACCACCGGAATCTGAAATGTCTTCGCGAATTCGCGCAATCCGCGGGAGGCGCTCCCATTGATGACGCCGCCGCCGGCGTAAATCATCGGCCGCTTGGCCGCGCCCAACGCGGCAAAGAAATCGGCGCAGGCCGCTTCGGGTAGCTTGCTCGCCTCGAGGCGATTCATCCGCTGTCGATAGCCCGGAATGGGCAGACGGCCGGACCCGTGGAAAACACCCTTCCAGTTTTGCACGTCTTTGGGGACATCCAGGACCACGGGGCCGGGTCTTCCGGTGCGTGCGATCTCGAACGCCGTGCGCACCGTAGCCTCCAACTTGGTCGGATCCGTGATCAGAAATACGTGTTTCGCCACGGCACCCATGATGCTCGGCACCGGCGCTTCCTGGAACGCATCGGTACCGATGGCCGTGGTGGGCACCTGGCCGCAAATCACCACGATGGGCACCGAATCCGCCATGCTGTCGCGCACCGGGGTTACCATATTCGTGGCGCCGGGGCCGGAAGTGACCAACGCGACGCCCACGCGGCCGCTGGCCCGCGCGAACCCCGCTGCCATGAACCCCGCGCCCTGCTCGTTGGCGGGAACGATGAGAGGCATCGAGGACCCGTTATCCTGGTTATAGCGGAATACGGCGTCGTAAATCGGCAGAATCGCGCCGCCGCTGTAGCCGAAAATGGTGTCGACGCCCTCGTCGGCCAGTACTTGGACCAGCATGTCCGCACCCGTCATGCTGGAGCCGGCCAGCGGGTGGGTTCCCTTGTTCAGCATGTCGTAGCGGTCTTTCACCCGCAAAGCGTAGCAGTTCTCGCCCTGGCGCCCAAGTGCCGCCCTCCCGTATCCTCTCGGGCTATGCGTCACATCATCGCCATCCTCCTGCAAAACGAAGCCGGCGCGCTCACCAGAGTCACCGGCCTGATTTCCACCCGCGGCTACAATATCGAGTCGCTGTCGGTCGCGCCCACCAACGACCCGACCGTCTCGCGAATCACGCTGGTCACCATCGGTTCGGATCCGGTCATCGCGCAAATCAACGCGCAGTTGCTGAAGCTGGTCGACGTGGTGGCGGTCGAGGACATGACCAGCGGCGACCATCTTGCGCGCGAGTTGATGCTCGTCAAGCTGCAGATCGCGCCCGAACACGTGGAGGCGGTCGACACGCTGCTGCGCAGGGTCGGCGGGAAAGTGCTGTCGCCGAAGCCGTCGAGCTACATCGTCGAACTGACCAGTACCGAGACCGAAATCAGCGAGTTCATCGCCAATGTCGGCGCGTTCGGGGAAATAGTCGAAGTCGTTCGCAGCGGCGTCCTGGGGATTTCCCGCGCGAATCCCCGGCTGCACCTGGTTCGTTAGGAGCCGTCCTTCGGGACTCGTCACTTCGCGTATAGATTCATACTTGAGGATAAATTCACGTCATGGCTGAAATCGAAGTCAAACCGGAGCATGCGGCCGATTCCCATTCCCGCGCAGTAGGGATCCTGGTCGGAGTCGTCGGAATTCTGCTGTCGGTGGTCACCATCTCGTCTCACCGCGCGCATACCAAGGCGGTCATCAATCGAACCGAATCGAACGATTTGTGGGCCTACCATCAGGCCAAAAAGATTCGCGAAAACACCAGCGACGTCGCCGTGACCTTGCTGCAGGCGCTGGAAACGGATGCCGCCAAAGCGGAAGCGCCCATCCACCGGCTGGAAACGGCGCGGGAAAAATATGCTGCGGACGCCAAAGACCTCCAGAAGGAGGCCGAGGCCAAGGACGACGAGCAGAAACTCGAGGAGAACCGCGCCTTGAAGTTCGACATCGGCGAGGGATTGCTCGAGCTCGGCCTGGTGCTGTGCTCGTTGTTTTTCCTGGCGCGTAAGATCTTCTTCCCTGCCCTCGGCATTCTCGCCAGTATCGCCGGCACCGCGCTGGGCATTTGGGGCTGGTTGCTTTGAGGCTGTCGGCCGCGTTCCTCGGGGCGGCCATCCTCTGTGCCGGCTGTGTGCTGGCGGCGTTGCCGGGGCTTGCCGCCGACGAACCCGCGGCAACGCGCGTTGAAGCGCGCTCCGAGAGCTTGCTGACCGTAGGGATCGTCCGTGACGACCGGATGTCGATTCACGTGACGAGAATCGTCGACAACGCGCCGGTACGCGACGCGGTATTGAAGGTACTGCTGCGCGGCGTCACGCAGCCGACGGTCGCGGAGGCGGACGGCAGCTACACGCTGCAAACCAAGGACCTCACCCTGCCGGGCGCGGCGACGGTGGAATTTCAAGTCGTTCAGGGAACGACTCGTCAGGACCTCAAAGGCACCCTCTTGGTGGCCGACGGCGCGGCGAAACCCCCCGACAAGAACAGCGCCAGACAGCTTTGGTGGTGGGTGCTCAACTTCGCCGTTTGCATCGGATTCTTGATGCTCCTTGCGCGCAGGCGCAAGGCCTCACCACCGGGCTAGAGCGCTGCGTTATCGCTCTCGCCGGTGCGGATCCGCAGGACGCGCAGAATGTCCGTGACGAAGATCTTCCCGTCGCCGACCTTTCCGGTCTTCGACGCCCCGACGATGGCCTCCATGACCTGGTCGACCAGTTCGTTCTTCACCGCCACTTCGATGCGGGTCTTCGGCACGAAGTCGACGACGTATTCCGCGCCGCGATACAGTTCCGTATGGCCGCGCTGCCGGCCGAAGCCCTTGACCTCGGTCACCGTCATGCCCGACACCCCAATTTCGGAGAGCGCGGCGCGGACGTCGTCCAATTTGAAGGGCTTGATGATGGCAGTGATCAGTTTCATTCGAGGGCTCCGCTTGAGGCGTTGGTCGTGACAATCCTATTACTATTCTACGCAACCGGCACGCCCATGTGCGCTCCAAAGTCTCCTGCTAAGATGCCGCGTCACCCCTCGGAAGTATGCCCATGATCTCCACGGTCCTCATCATCGGCGGCGGCCAGGCGGGCGCGCAGGCCATCGACAGCCTGCGACGCGAGGGTTTCGCCGGCCGGATCGTCCTGGTCAGCGAGGAGCCGCAACTCCCATATCAACGGCCGCCATTGTCGAAGAAGTACCTGGCCGGCGAACTTGCCGCCGACCGGCTGCCGTTTCGACATCAGTCGTTCTACGACGAGCACCGCATCGAACTGAAGCTCGGGATCCGGGCGGTCCGCCTCGACCCGCCCGCCCGCCGGGTCGCCCTGTCGAATGGCGAGGAAATCGGGTATGACCGCCTCCTGCTGTGTCTCGGCGCCATTTCCCGGCTATTGACCTGTCCCGGCTCCGAGCTGCCCGGCGTTCACTATCTGCGCGGCATCTCGGACGTTCCGGGCATACGGGAGGGCCTCAAGCCGGGAGCGCGGACCGTCATCATCGGCGGAGGCTACATCGGTCTCGAGGCCGCCGCCACGGCGCGCAAAATGGGCTGCGCGGTCACCGTGCTGGAAATGGCCGACCGGGTCATGAACCGCGTGGTTGCGTCGAATGTCTCGGAATACTTTGCGCACGAGCACCGGAGCCAGGGCATCAAGCTCATCTGCAATACCCGCGTGGTGCGGCTGGAGGGCGGAGCCCGCGTCGAACGTGTGGTTTGCGCGGACGGCAGCAGCCACGAAGCCGATACCTTGGTGGTCGGCGTGGGCGCCGTCGCCAACATGCAGCTTGCCGCCGACGCCGCCCTTCAGTGCGAGAACGGCATCGTCGTGGATGAATATTGCCGTACCTCCGATCCGGCGATCTACGCTGCCGGCGACTGCACCTATCACCCCTCGTTGCGATTCGACATGCGCGTGCGTCTGGAATCGGTCGACAACGCGTTCGAGCAGGCAAAGACCGCGGCGCTCAACATTCTCGGACGCCCGACGGTTCATGATCGGGTGCCCTGGTTCTGGTCGGATCAGTTCGACAACAAACTGCTCATCGTCGGGCTTTCCCAGGGCCATGATCAACAGGTGACGCGCGGCGATCCGGCGACCCGCTGCTTCACCGTGTGTTACCTGAAAGGCGGCGAGTTGCAGGCCGTGGAAGCGGTCAATCACCCCAAGGACTACATGGCGGCACGCAAGCTCATTGCGGAGCGGGCCCGCCCCGATCCGGAGCGGCTGGCCGATCCGTCGGTGGCGATGAAAGATTCGGTCTAGGAGCCTGTCTGAGGACTCAGACAGGCTCCTATGCGAGGACGACCAGCAGATCCTTGGCGTCGACTTGCAAGCCGGTTTTGACGAATATTTCGGCGACCACGCCGTCGCGCTCGGCGCGCACCGTCGTCTCCATCTTCATGGCCTCGAGCGTCAGCAGCACATCGCCGCGCACGAGCTTTTGGCCGACGTGCACGGGCACCGTCGCGATCGTTCCGGGCATGGGCGCACCGATATGGCTGTGATTTCCCGCCTCCGCCTTGCGCGGCGGCGGCCGCTTGGCGACCTGACTGCGATCCGTCACCCGAATCGGGCGCGGCTGGCCGTTCAGCTCGAAGAACACGGTGCGGGTCCCGTCTTCATGCGCATCGCTGGTGGTCACGTACCTCACGATCAGCGTCTTGCCGCGCTCCAGATCGATGTTGATCTCCTGCCCCGGCTGCATGCCGTAAAAGAATACGGCGGTCGGCAAGGTGCTCACATCGCCGAAGGCGGCACGGTCGCCGGCGTAATCCACGAATACTTTCGGGTACATGAGATACGAAGCGAGATCGTATTCGGTCACGGGCCGCCCGATCTTGGCCTCGGCCGCCGCGCGTTCGGCGCTCAAATCAGCGGGCGGCATCAATAGCCCCGGCCGGACCGTGAGCGGCGTCTGCCCGCCGAGGATTTTCTTCTGCAATGCCGCGGGAAATCCTCCGGGAGGCTGTCCCAGGTCGCCGCGAAACAATTGCACCACCGAATCGGGAAACGCAACCTCCACCGACGGATCGAGCACGGCATCGCGAGTCAACCCGCTGGTCACCATCGTGATGGCCATGTCGCCCACGACTTTCGAGGTGGGTGTGACCTTGATGATGTCGCCGAACATGTCGTTGACCTCGACATAGGCGTTCGCCACCTCGACCCAGCGAAGATCGTCGATGCCGAGGGACCGCGCCTGCTCCTGCAGGTTCGTATACTGGCCTCCCGGCATCCCGTGCACGTACACTTCGGAGGCGCCGGCGCGAATGTCGCTTTCGAAGGCCGCATAGCCGCGTCGCACCTGCTCCCAATACGCCGAGATCGTGCGGATCATTTCCGGATCCACCAGCGGGTCGCGAGGACCGAAGCGCAAGGCTTCCACCATGGACCCCAGATTCGGCTGCGAGGTCAAACCCGAAAGCGCATCGATCGCGCCGTCGACGGCATCGGCGCCCGCATCGACGGCGGCGAGCACGCTGGCCGCGGCGATCCCGCTCGTGTCATGTGTGTGGAAGTGAATCGGCAGACCCACCTCCTCCTTGAGCGCCTTGACCAGCACGGCCGCGGCATGCGGCCGGCACAGCCCCCCCATGTCCTTGATCGCGAGCACGTGGGCCCCCATGGCCTTGAGCTCCTTCGCGATCGAGAGGTAGTAGCGGAGGTCGTATTTCGTCTCGCGCGGATTCGACAGATTGCCGGTGTAGCAAATCGCCGCCTCGCACAAGCTGTTCGTATTCCTGACCGACTCGACCGCCACCCGCATGTTGTCGACCCAGTTGAGGCAATCGAACACGCGGAATACGTCGACGCCCGCGTCGCTCGAGCGCTCGATGAAGTGGCGCACCACGTTGTCGGGATAGTTCGTGTAACCCACGGCATTGGCCGAGCGCAGCAACATCTGCAGCAGCAGATTCGGCATCGCCTCGCGCAGCGCCGCGAGGCGCGCCCATGGATCTTCCTTCAGGAAGCGCATGGCGACATCGAACGTCGCGCCGCCCCAGCATTCGACCGAGAACAATTGCGGCAGCAATGCGGAGTAGTACGGCGCGATCACCGTCAGGTCGCGGGTCCTGATGCGCGTGGCCAGCAACGATTGATGGGCATCGCGCATGCTGGTGTCCGTGAGCAGCACGCGCTTTTCCGCAAGCATCCACGATGCGAACTTCTCGGGCCCGAGCTCATCCAGCAGTTGCTTGGTGCCGGGCGGCGGCGCGCAGAGCGCACGCCGCGGCGGCCGCGGGAATACCGGCGACTTCGGTATCGCACGGCCCTTCACCTCGGGATTGCCGTTGACGATGACGTCGCCGATGAACCCGAGCAGCCGCGTCGCGCGATCGCGCTTTCGCGGTATCTGAAACAACTCGGGAGTTTGATCGATGAATTTGGTGGTGTAGTCGGCGTTCGCGAAACGCGGATGCATGATGAGCTGGTCGAGAAAACGCAGATTGGTCACGACACCGCGAATGCGAAACTCCCACAGTGCGCGGTGCATGCGGGCGATGGTCTCTTCCGGCGTGGGCGACCAGGCCGTGACTTTCACCAGCAACGAGTCGTAGAAGCGGGTAATGATGGCGCCGGCATAGGCGGTTCCCGCATCGAGGCGGATGCCGAATCCGGCGGGACTGCGGTACGCCGTGAGCCGGCCGTAGTCGGGAATGAAATTATTTTCCGGGTCCTCCGTGGTCACCCGGCACTGCAGCGCATGCGCGCTTACATGAATGTCTTCCTGCCGCGGTACGCCGCTTTCGGGGGTGCCGATCCGGGCGCCGGCCGCAATGCGCAGCTGGGCCTTGACGATGTCGATGCCGGTGACGCACTCCGTCACCGTGTGTTCGACCTGGATCCGCGGATTGACCTCGATGAAATAAAACTTGCCGGTGTCCGCATCCTGCAGAAACTCGACGGTGCCCGCGGCGCGATAGCCGACGCTCCTGCCGATTTTGAGAGCCGCCTCGCACAAGTCGTGGCGCTGTGCATCGGTGAGGAATGCCGCCGGCGCCCGTTCCACCACTTTCTGATTGCGACGCTGCACCGAACAATCGCGTTCGTACAAATGCACCAGATTGCCATGCGCATCGCCCAATATCTGCACTTCGACGTGCCGCGCGCGGCGGATCAGCTTTTCGAGATATACCTCATCCTTGCCGAACGCCGCCTTGGCCTCGCGCCGCGCTTCGGCCACGGTCTCGATGAGATCGCGGTCGTTCTCGACGATGCGCATCCCACGACCGCCGCCGCCCCAACTCGCCTTCAACATCACCGGGAAGCCGACGGCACGCGCCATCGCAATCACTTGCGCGCCGTCATCCGGCAGCGGCGGCGTCGCCGGCATCACCGGAACGCCCGCGGCCGCCGCAAGATTGCGCGCCTCGACCTTGTTGCCGAGCCGCCGCATGGTGTCGGGCAGCGGCCCGACGAAGACGATGTTCGCGGCCGCGCACGCTTCGGCAAACTCCGGGCTCTCGGACAAGAAACCATAGCCCGGATGGATGGCATCGGCGCGGGCTTCCGTGGCGATGCGAATGATGTCTGCGATGTCCAGATAGGCTTCGATCGGCCCTTTTCCGTCACCGACCAGGTAGCTTTCGTCGGCCTTCGTCCGATGCAGCGAGAAGCGGTCTTCGCGCGAATGGATGGCGACGGTCCGAAGGCCCAATTCGGCGGCGGCGCGCATCACTCGAATGGCGATTTCACCGCGATTTGCAATCAGAAGGTTTTTGATCGGACCCGTCCTCTGGAGCCTGTGTGCTAGGCATGGATTCATCCGCGAATGATGATAGCCTTGCCATGAGCCACCGGCCAGAGGACGAAAAGAGAATGTTCGGGATCGCACTGCATGGTGGCGCGGGAACTCTGCCGCGTTCGGAGATGAACGCCGAGCAGGAAGAATGCT
>Ga0209006_10006793_pt1 | contig 10335 bp, 8 predicted proteins | sample JacPin_JW_Ref_O2_FD_188567 | JGI IMG/M metagenome (GOLD analysis project Ga0209006, IMG submission 188567) | Forest soil microbial communities from Algoma, Ontario, Canada - Jack Pine, Ontario site 1_JW_Ref_O2 (SPAdes) (version 2) | ecosystem: Environmental > Terrestrial > Soil > Boreal... | reverse complement strand
TACCGCCTCGACCACGCCGGCAGCCTCGTAACCAATGCCGGAGGGCAAAGGGTGCGGATACAAACCGGTGCGCAGATATACGTCCGAGAAGTTGACGCCTATCGCGGTGTGACGCACCAGGGCCTCTGCCGGGCCGGGGACGCCGACGTCGATCTCCTGCCACTCTAAAACCTCGGGGCCGCCGCGCTCGCTCAGTCGTATTGCCCTGGCCATCGGTGGTCTCCTTGTTCACCAGGCGGTCGCGCCGCCATCGATGCGAAAATCGGCACCGGTCACCCAGCTGGCCTCTTCGGAAACCAGATAGGTAGCGAACCAGGCGATGTCTTCCGGCTGGCCCAGTCGCTTGATCATGAGCTTGTCGAGGATGGCCTCGGTGTATCCAGGCTTCTCGAGTTCGCGCCTGGTGGCGCCGGTGACGATCATGGCCGGCGAAATGCTGTTGGCGCGGATATTGTGCGGGCCACCCTCGCAGGCCAGCTGGCGGGTCATCGCCAGTACCCCACCCTTGCCGGCGCAATGCGCCAGCGCACCGGCAACCGGATGCGCGACGTGGGCGTTGGCTGACGCGAAATTCACGATCGAGCCGCCGCCGCGCCGCTTCAGGTGCGGCCACGCCGCCTTGCAGCCCAGAAACACCACGTCGAGCTCGCCGCTGAGCGTTCGTTTCCAGTCGCGCTCGAAGTCGAGCTGCTCGATGAACTGGAACGCACCGAATGCCGCCGCATTCACCAAAACGTCGAAGCCGCCATAGCGCTCGGCGGCCGACTGCATCAACCGCTCGACATCGAACGGATTGGTCAGGTCGCAGGGATGGACGCTGTCGACGGCCAGATCCTCGCCCCGGGCCTGATCGAGCGTGGCTTGCGCCGCGGCGGCGTCGATGTCGCAGCCCATGACGCGTGCACCGTGGCGGGCGAACATCAAGGCACAACCCTGGCCGATACCGCTGCCGGTGCCGGTGACGACTGCAACTTTGCCCTGCAGGCGCTTCGATAGCATCGCCTCACGCCACCTTAGGTTACTTATTGCCGACGCGCGCCGCCTTCACGATCGACGCCGTGTGGCTGTAGCCTGCGCCTGCGTACGTGGCAGCCTATCATACCGGCGTTGCATGCTTAAGCAGCAGCCGATGCTGACGGCAAGGCGCAATGGGTACTTAAATGTGTCCGCTGGCAGCAACTGCCTGTGGTGCCGCCGCCGCACACTGGCGCATCGCGGTCGCGCGTGCGATAAATACCGCTGCGACAATCATAATTCCAGAACCTGGCACCGGTATGCCGAAGCCCATCGCCCGCCAACGGCCTGCAAACAGGCGGCCACCTGGCAAGAGCACCGTACGCAGCCGCGGCAAGCATCGTGGCATCGGCCGCCCCGCCGCCGGCCAACAGACCGTGGGGCGCGAGGCGCTGATCACGCGAACCTGCGAGATGCTGATGATAATGCCGCCGAACAAGATCACCCGCGCCGAAGTCGCGCGCCACATGAACGTCGACCCGTCGCTCATCCGCTATTACTTTCGCGACCGCTCGACACTGCTGCTGGCCGCGGTAGCGCGGCTGACCGCGGAATTGTCACGCCTCATGGACGAGGAACTGGCACGCTCGGACCTGACACCCGAGAGCCGGCTGCGGGCGCGCGTGTCGGCGCTGCTGAAGCTGAACGTCAGCTATCCATTCTTTCACCGCCTGATGATCGATGAGCTGGTGACTCTGGACACGCCGGCTGCGGTGCGTTTTGTGGAGCAGCTCACCCGCGAAGGGGTGGCGGGTTACACCGAAGTCATCGACGCGGGCGTGAAGGACGGGGTGTTTCGCCGCACCAGCGTGCCATTTCTGTTCCTGGCAGTCATCGGCATGTGCGAGTTCTTCGTCAACGGCATGCCGATCCTGCGCATCGTCATGGGCAAGGACTTCGATCAACGCGCGATCAGCGTGCGATACCGCGAATTCATCTGCGAGCTGCTGCTCGACGGCCTGAAGACAAGATAGCCGCCGAAACCGGGAATCGCACGAGCAAATAGTGCTCAACTCTCCCCCGGAACTTGCAAGCGTTACAGCAACCTGGCCACGCGGCGATGCGCGAGCGTCCTCGCATCGCGCAATAACACCGAGTTTCGCTTCCGCGCCCACCTGAACCCGTGTCGGCATTGTCCTACAAGTTTCTACAACCGGCTGATGCCGCTGGCACTGTCAGCCCTGCGGCAGCCGGCAGATTTGGCAACTCGAGTTGCGTGGCACGTGGGGTGCTCATTACGTTACAAGGGCCCGCAGCGGGTAGGTGAAATTCGACGGTTATCCCTCCCTGTCGAGCCGTCAAACTACTTGTTCTGCGTTATTAGGCGCACCGTGGCCACTCCCAGGCGGTGCGCCTATTTTTATTCCCGACCCGGTGGCCGGCCCCGTGACGTCACTGCGACCTAGGGCCGCTCATCTGCCGCTAATGGCGGCGTCGCCCCATACTGGCGGTACACCGGGGCAAAGTCCGTGTTGTAGCAAGCCTCGAACAGCTGCTCGAAACTGTCGAGCACAAAATAGGTCCGCTGAAAATCATCGATGCGATACTCGGTGCGCATGACGCGTACCAGCTCGAAATCCAGTCGCTGCGGCTCCGGGCTCTCCAGGCTATAGACCGTCTCGCCTTTGGACGAGAGGATGCCCGCGCCGTAGACGCGCAGTCCGGAAACGGTGCGAATCAGGCCGAACTCGACCATGTACCAGTACAGGCGGGCGAGCATGGGCAGGCCGCCTGGCGTGGCAATTGCCTTGGGCCCCGCCTCACCATAAGCCTGCATGAAGCGCGCGAAGATCGGGTTGGTCAGCAGCGGCACGTGGCCGAAGAAGTCATGAAACACATCCGGCTCCGCCAGGTAATCGAGCTCCTCGCGGCTGCGGATCCAGACCGTCACCGGAAATCTCCGATGCGACAGGTGATCGAAGAACGTGCTTTCGGGTATCAGACCCGGCACTGCGACGATGCGCCACCCGGTAGTGGCCTGCAGCACACGATTGGCGTCCTCGAAGCGCGGTATCTGTGACGCCGAGGCGCCCAGCGCGCGCACCCCGGCCAGCACCTCCGGGGCCGCGTACTGTTCGATCAGATCGATCTGACGGCGATAGAGCGTCGCCCAGATGACGTGCTCATCCTGCGAGTAGCGCTCCCAATCCTGCGCCACCGTGTAGTCCTCGGCGGCGCTGGAGTAGTCGCCCCGCAGGCCGCGAGCCTGATTGACCGGTGCCGACGGCGGTTGGACCATGCGCGCTCCTGGAGTGGCGACAGGGCATTTTAACCCCGACAGCATCGATACAGTGAAAAGCCGCGCGGCGACGCTGCTGCTACTGGAACAGGGCCGCGATCCCGGCGGTAGTGGGCGAATTGACCACGCCTTTTTCGGTGATCAGCGCCGTCACCAGTTCAGCCGGCGTCACGTCGAAGGCTGGATTGCGTACCGCCACATCGGCCGATGCCCAACGCTGCTCAGCGAAGCCGCGCACCTCAGCGCCATTGCGTTCCTCGATCGGAATGTCTTTGCCGCTCGCCAGACGACGATCGATGGTCGATAGCGGCGCGGCGACGTAAAACGGAATGCCGTGCCGCTGCGCGAGGACCGCCACCATGTAAGTCCCGATCTTGTTGGCGAAGTCGCCGTTGGCGGCGATCCGATCGGCGCCGACGATCACCGCGTCCACCGCACCCTGCTGCATCATGTGGCCGGCCATGTTGTCGGTGATCAAGGTCACCGGGATGTTCTCCTGCTGCAGCTCCCACACGGTCAGGCGCGCGCCCTGCAGAAACGGCCGGGTCTCGTCGGCGATTACTGAAATCCTTTTTCCGGCGGCCACCGCCGAGCGGATCACGCCGAGCGCGGTGCCGTGGCCCGCGGTGGCCAGTGCGCCGGCATTGCAGTGTGTCAGCACCTGCGCGGTGGACGGCAGCAGCGCCGCACCATAGGCGCCCATGGCGCGGTTGGCCGCTATGTCTTCGGCCAGCATGTCGTGTGCCTGCTGCAGCAATGCAGCAGCGATCAGCGGCTGCGGCTGCGACTGCGACTGCATGGTCGCCAGGGCGGCCCGCATGCGCTCCAGGGCCCAGAACAGGTTCACCGCGGTGGGGCGGCTGAGCGCCAGCAGCTCGAATGCCGCGTTCATGCCGAGCGCAAACTCGGCGCTCGACAGCTGCTGCAGGCGCAGCGCCTCGAGCGCCACGCCGTACGCGGCGGCGCAGCCGATGGCCGGCGCGCCGCGCACCACCATGCTGCGGATGGCAGCGGCGACTCCCGCCGCCGAATCGTAGGCCAGCATATCGAAACGCGCCGGCAGCACCCGTTGATCGATCATCTCGATTCGGCCGCTCGCGTCGTCCCAACGCAGCGTCTGCACGGTCAGCCTGGCGTCGCCGTCGGTCATTCAATCGCCCCCCGGTTTCGATGGCGGGTGCAGCACGCGGCCGGCAACCGCGTCGAGTGTCCTGATGACATTGGCATCGCGCGCTTCCGGCGCGGTGATCAGAGCGTACTCCAGCGCGCGCTGACACCCGTGCGGGCAGGCCGATGCCGGCGCCTGTACTACCCTGGGCACGGTCGATTTCAGCAGCGCGCGCGCCCTGCCGGCATTGGCCTGCACGGTTTTCACCACCATGTCCACCGTGACCGCATCGTGCCCGGCATGCCAACAATCGTAGTCGGTGACCATCGCGATGGTGGCGTAGCACAGCTCGGCTTCGCGCGCGAGCTTCGCCTCCGGCATGTTGGTCATTCCGATCACGTCACAGCCCCAGGCGCGATACAGCTCGGATTCGGCGCGAGTCGAGAATTGCGGTCCTTCCATCACCAGGTAGGTGCCGCCGCGCATGCAGCCTATATGCATTGCGCGGGCGGCGGCCTCGATGCCATCGCCCAATCGTGCGCACACCGGGTGCGCCATCGATACGTGCGCCGCCATCCCGGTGCCAAAGAAGCTGTTGGCGCGCGCGAATGTACGGTCGATAAACTGATCGACGATGACGAACATGCCGGGCGACAGCTGCTCGCGCAGCGAGCCGACGGCGCTGACCGAGATGATCTGCGTCGCGCCGGCGCGCTTGAGGGCGTCAATATTGGCGCGATAATTGATCGCCGAGGGAGGTATGCGGTGACCGCGTCCGTGCCGCGGCAGGAATGCCAGCGGCTGGCCAGCCAGTTCACCCAGCAGCAGTTCGTCCGACGGCGCACCAAAGGGCGAATCGACCTTGACCCAGCGGGTGTTGGCGAGCCCGTCGATGTTGTAGACGCCACTGCCGCCGATCATCGCCAGCATGTCAGTCCCCCGGCGGTCAAATCACGCGCTCGTTGCCGCCATCGACGGGCAATTGGGCACCCGTGGTCTTGTCGAACAGCGAGCCGCACATCTCCGCCGCCACTTCGGCGACGTCTCGGCTGCAGACCTCGACTTTAAGCACATTGTTGGTCTTGTAGTCGGCTACCGAAAGCCCATAGTGACGGGCGCGTTGCGCCACGACTTCGTCCGACCAGACTCCGGTATCGAACACTGCATTGGGGTGCAGTGTGTTGACCCGGATGCGGTCAGCCCCCCATTCCAGCGCGACCACGCGCGCCAGCTGCGTCAGGGCCGCCTTGGAGGCCGAATAGGCCGCCGCTCCTGGCCCTGGTGCCGGCACGTTCTTCGAACCAATGATGACCACGCGGCCGCCGCGCAGCGCAAGTTTGAGCAGCGGGTAGGTTTCGCGCAGCAGCGACAGATTGGCGTCAAGGTTGACCTGCATGACTCGTCGCCATTCGTCATCCGCCAGTTGCGCGACGCGCTGGCCGCCGGGAAAGACACCGGCGTTGAGCACCAGCAGGTCCACACCGCCGAACGCGCCTACGCCGCTATCCAGCGCGCGCGCCATCTCATCGGCATCGGTGACATCGCAGTGCAGCCCGCGTACCTCCGGCTGTGGAAACATGGTGGCGACGTCAGGGTTGATATCGAGCGCGATCACCGCCGCGCCGCGTGCCAGCAATGATCCAACGCAGGCCTTGCCGATACCCGAAGCTGCGCCGGTGACCAAGGCGACCTCGCCGGCGAATGGCCGTGGCGCGCCCGCCTTCTGCAGCTTGGCCTGCTCCAGGTCCCAGTACTCGACATCGAAGATGTCCTGTTCCGGCAACGCGCGATAGCCGCCGAGCGCCGTGGCCGCCAGGATTACATCAATGGTATGCGAGTAGATATCGTGCACGATGGCCGCCTCGCTGGCACTGCGGCCAGCGCAGCCCAGGCCAAAGGCGGGGTCCAGCACCACGCGCGGCGCCGGATCGAGCATCACCTTTGGCTGCCGGATGCGCGCCGCGTGGCGCGCAAAATACTCACGGTAGGCCGCGGCAAAGGCGCCGACATCACGCCCCAGCATCGGCACGCGCTTGGTGCGTATCACATGGTCGGGCGTCACCGGCCCCTGCTGCGAAACCTGTGCGATATCGGCGCGTTGTGCGAAGCCGAGAAACTTCGCATCGGCGTGGGTCGAAAACACCACCGGATAGCCGGCGCAGGCGGAGATATCGCGCCGTAGGCGCGCCAGCTCCTGCCGCCCGGCGGTCGCGGCCGCGGCGGCGGCCGGCGCCAGATTCCAGGCGCGCTTGCTTTCCAGATAGGCGCGCGCGCGCGCCACCAGGTCGATCATCCGCTGGTAGGATTCCTGCGCGCTGCCGCCGAAGGAGAAAATGCCATGATTCAGCAGCACCATTCCCAGCGTGCCCGCATGCGCCTGGCGCGGAAATTCCTGCGCACACAACCGCGCCAGGTCAAAGCCTGGCATCACGTAGGGAATCAGCACCACATCGTCACCGTAGATGTCGCGAATACGCCGCGCCCCATCGGCTGTATTGGTGACCGCGAGCAGTGCATCGGCGTGCGTGTGATCGACGTATGGGTACGGCAGGATGGCGTGCAGGATGGCTTCGACCGAGGGCGCCGGAGCGCCGGCGCGTACCACGTGGGTCGCCAGCTCACTGACCATCTGTGGATCGGATAGGGAATCGAGCGCCGCCAGTTTGAGCAGATGATCGAGTCGTACTGGCGCAAAACCCGGTTCGCGGATGGTTGCCAGATCCCACCCGCTGCCCTTGACGTACAGGATGTCCAGCGCTTCGCCCAGGACGTTTACTTCGCGCAGCTTGACCGAGGTATTGCCACCACCGTGCAGTACCAGCGACGGATCGCGTCCGAGCAGTTGGGAGCTATAGACACGCAGCCCGAGTTGGCCCGGATGCCGCGCGGCATCCTCGCTGTTCCACAGTCCGATCACAGACACCTGTCCGGCTGGATGGTTTGGTTGTTGGCGGCGCGAAGTGCCTCTGTTTTTGGCACTTGCCGACGGCGCCCGCGCTACAGATTACTACCGTTGACGGGCCGGTTGCAGGGAAAATGCGCAGGCGCGAGCACCGGGCTGGCGCCGGGGGAGCGTTACTTATAGCCCCACTTCTTTCGATAGCGGGCGCGATAGAGGCTTGGCAGCAGGAAAATCCACGCGCCGCGGATGCGCGTACGCCAATCACCCGCGAGCAGAAAGCAGTCTTTCGCCAATGCCCGCGCCAGCTTGGTCTGCCCCGCTACGCAGGCGAGCTCGGCCCGCGAGCCAATGAAATATGCCAGGTGCCGACGCGTCACAGGAGCGTTCTGCGGATACGTTTCCAGCAGCCTCCAATACATCGTGGCCTGCACCCTCAGATAGGCCCCATAACGCCGGGCCGCTGATTCCGGTCGCGGATCGTACGTCAAGCTTCCCAACGTGCCGCGATGCACGACCACCAGGGGTCGGTCCACATAGAGGAAGCCCGAAGAGAACGCCAGATTGAAAATCAGCTGCGTATCCTCCGCGGCGCTCAGTGTGGTATCAAAATCCCCGGCTCGATCCAGAAGCTCCTTCGCAATGACCAAAGTCTGCAGATAAGGGTGCCGGGGCGCTCTGCTGACTGAGTCGATGGCGCCGGACTGTTCAATGCGATACACGCCATCCTCGACGCTTGTCGAGGCAATCTCCTCGATGTCCTCCACCAACTCGCCGTTGTCGGTGACACTGCGCGTAAAGCACATCCGCGCCTGATATCGCTCCAGGCACTCCATCTGCGTTTGAAGCTTTTCCGGATGCCACATGTCATCCGAATCCTGAAACGCGATCCAGTCCGCCCGGGCCACGCGGATACCGGCGTTGCGCGCAGCGGACACGCCCCGGTTGTCCTGGCGGATCACGCGAATGCGCTGGCCGAAGCGCTCCAGGATAGCCGTAGTGTCGTCGGTCGACCCGTCATCCACAACGATCACTTCCAGTTCTTGGAAGGTCTGCGCCAGGACGCTCTCGATGGAACCGGCAATGCAATGCGCACGGTTGAACGTGGGAATGATTACCGAGACGCGAGGTATGGGCGACATTCGCTACTTATCCGTTGAAATCGCAGCTTCCCTGGCATTGAGACCGGCCGGCGAAACGTTCCGTAACTGTACCATCGGCACTGCTAGGATGGCATGGCTCCCGCGGCTGGTCGTCGGCCGAACACTGTTTTGACAAGATCCACGTAGAACTCCCGTTGGCCGAGGGCAAACAACAGCACCAGCCCGTAGGTGCAAGCCAACAGCAGCCCGCCGGCCAAAAGTCGTAAAATCGACGGCCACGCGATGGCAATTTGCCGGAATGCGAGGCAAGCAGCGCCGGCCGCCAACCCGGCGAGCAGGGGTTTACCGGCTGTTCGAAGCAGATCGCGCAGGCTGACGTTGGTGCCGCGTATGCACCATAGCAAATGCGGAACGAGGTAGAGCGTCATCGAAATCGAAAACGCCGATGCGACGCCTCTCGGACCGTATGGAAGCCCCACGACGTAGGCGCTTATCACCAGGATCGCAATTACCACCGCCGTCAGCAGGCTGCGGCCCATCATCCCGGCGGAGAAAACCAGCCAGAACATGGGATTGATGAGCGCAAACACCAGAATCGTGGGCGCCAATAATCTCACGATCGCCGCGGTGTCCACCCATTTCGGCCCCAACACCAACGCGACGACTTCCTGGGAAAAGACCGCGCACACGATCGTGACTGGAATGGTCAAGGCAACGGACAGGGAATAGCCTTTGAGGAAATATGCCTTCCGTCTCGGTGGGTCGTTTTGCAATCGGGACAGCGCAGACAGCGCTACGGCACCCAAGGCTCCGTTGAGATTGTCGGAGGGGATGTTGATCAGCTGGTAGGCACGGCCATAGCTTCCAACCGCAGCCGCACCCCAGAAGCGTCCGAGCAGAACCTTGTCCATATTGTACGCTGCGTAAATGATGATTCCGTTTAAAGTGAGCGCGCCACCGAGTCGCAGCATCGAGCCCAAATCGGTGCCGCGGTGTGGCCGTTCGGGAATCCAGCGCACCGCCCACCACGCTCCCACCGTGGACACCAGCGGCGACGCGAGCGATGTGCCGACCAGTGCCCAGTAGCCACAGCCGAACAGCGCCATACCGATGCCGACGACGGCACTTATGATCACGGAGCTGACATCGATAGCGGCGTAGATGGGAAACCGCATTTGCCGCGTCAGGATGGCGTTGTGCTGCACACCGAGCCCCATGATCAGAAACGCCGGTGCAATGGCCACGGTCACGGCCACCAGCCGGCTCTCGTGGTAAAAGCGCGCCAGCGCGGGCGCCAGCGCAAGACATATGAGCGTCAGCACCAGGCCCACGAGGACATTGAGCCAAAAGAGATTCGACAACTGTCGATTGCTGATCGTCGGGCGCTGCACCGTTGGCAGTGACAGGCCGGCATCCTTCACCAAGGACAGCACCCCCGTCACGGCAGTCACCATCGCAATCAATCCGAAATCGCGCGGGTCCAACATACGCCCAAGCGCCGCCATCGAACCAATCTTGGTCGCAAACATCACCGCCTGTGAGACCATCTTGGACACACCGCCGCGCAGAGCCTTCTCCCTCAAGCCGCTCGCGCCAGTGTCGTGCATCTCGGTAACTCCGTGCCTCAAGCCAGGCTCAGATGGTCTCTCGACCGCGCCCCGACCCGCGGGAACATTGCAACTGATACGCCGTAGTTCATTGAGTCATCCTTACGGCTTACGAGTCGAAGCGCGCGCCTGCCGTCTCGCCCCGCAGCGCGGAGAATGCGGAGACCAGTCTTCCTGCCAAATGGCGCACGATTGCCAGCGCGAGCCGCATTCGGCTCAGCGGGGCGCCGATCAACTGCAGTCGTTCACGATGATACAGCCAGAACTCCCGGGGTTGCCGTCGCAACGCGCACCTCGCCAGTAGCCCATAGTACTCCGTGAATCTCTGCTGACGACGCTGCTCGAATTCATCCGTCGACAGATAA
>Ga0209006_10006792_pt1 | contig 10335 bp, 7 predicted proteins | sample JacPin_JW_Ref_O2_FD_188567 | JGI IMG/M metagenome (GOLD analysis project Ga0209006, IMG submission 188567) | Forest soil microbial communities from Algoma, Ontario, Canada - Jack Pine, Ontario site 1_JW_Ref_O2 (SPAdes) (version 2) | ecosystem: Environmental > Terrestrial > Soil > Boreal... | reverse complement strand
ATGCGCCGATGACCAGACGGACCGGCCGCCACGATGAGAATACGACGAGTGCCAGTGCGATCCACCCGCGTCCCGCCGTCATGCCGGGAATGAAAAACGGTGTGTAGGCGAGCGGCAGATAGGCTCCCGCGATCCCCGCGCATGCGCCGCCAAACATCACGGCGAACGTTCTTATCCGAAGCACGGGATATCCCAGCGCGTGCGCCGAAACGTGGTTGTCGCCGCAAGCCCGCAACACCAATCCCGCGCGCGTCCGGTAGAGAAAAAGCCAGACGCCGACGACGAGCGCCAGCGAGAAATAAATGAAGGCGTCCTCACCGAAAAGAATACGACCCAGGAACGGAACGTCCGTGAGGCCCGGGATATGAAGATGCGGAGCCGGGGTTATTCTCTCGCCCACGAAACCGGCACCAATCAAGCCGGACAGACCGATGCCAAGGATCGTAAGCGCGAGACCCGCGGCCACCTGGTTGACCGCCAGGCCCAGCGTCATCATCGCGAAGATCAGCGACAGCAGTGTGCCTGCAACCATTCCGCAGAGCGCGCCGACAGTGGTCGAACCGGTGAGCCAGGCGCCTCCGAATCCGCAGGCAGCCCCGACGATCATCATGCCCTCGATGCCCAGATTGAGCACGCCGGCGCGCTCGGTCACCAGTTCGCCGGTGGCCGCAATCAGCAACGGCGTCGATGCTGCGAGCACCGAGAGAATGATGGCCTCAAGCAGCCCCACTGGACACCCCTAGCGACGGGAAAATCAGCCGGAAGCGGTAGAGAATGAGGGAATCGCAGGCGAGCACGTAGAACAGCAGAATGCCCTGAAATACCTTTGTCACGTCCAACGGGATTTTCATTGCGATCTGGGCCTGCTCGCCACCAATGAAGGTGAGTGCGAGGAAAAGACCTGCAATTAATATTCCAATTGGGTTCAGCCGCCCGAGAAACGCGACGATGATGGCGGTGAAGCCATAACCGGGCGAAATTCCAGGCTGAAGATGTCCAACCGGTCCCGCAACTTCGATGATCCCGGCAAGTCCGGCCAAGGCGCCGGAGATAGCGAAGGTCAAAAGGATCAACTGGTTGGAATTGAAGCCGCCGAAGCGTGCGGCGCGGGGCGCTACGCCGACGACGCGGATTTCAAAGCCCTTGATCGTGCGCCCGAGCAATACCGTCGCCGCGGCAACGACCAATAGCGCGATGATAGCGCCAAAATGCAGCCGGCCGCCGTCGATCAGAACCGGCACGGTTGCGACCGGGTCGAATTCGGCGGTGGTCGGGAAATTAAACCCCGCCGGATCGCGCCACGGACCGCGCACGAGATAGTCAAGGAAAAGATCAGCCACATACACCAGCATCAGACTGGTGAGAATCTCGCTGGCGCCGAATTTGACCTTGCAAATGGCCGGTATCAAAGCGTACAGCGCACCTGCCGCCGCCCCCAGCAGCAACATCGCCGGCAATACCCAATGTCCGGCGCCGGTGCCTTGTGTCTTCACAGCGAGCCAGCTACCGGCGACCGCGCCGACCATGAATTGTCCTTCGGCCCCGATATTCCAGGCATTGGCGAGATAGCAGAGCGACAGGCCTACGGCGATCATCACGAGCGGCGTCGCCTTCACGGCGATTTCCTGCAGCGAATAGCTGTCGATCAAGGGATCGATGAAATAGACGGCAAGCGCGGAGATCGGATTCTTGCCGAGGATCGCAAACAGGATGCTCATCGTCACGATCGTCAATCCAATGGCGATCAGCGGTGAAATCAGGGCAATCGTGTTCGAGCGTTCGGCCCGCTTCTCAAGCACCAACTGCATGAACCGCTTCCTTCTGCTCCAAGCTGCTTCCGCCCATTAGCAGGCCGAGCTTCTCGCGGTTGGCATCCGCGGTCGCCAGTGGTTTCGAGAGACGGCCGTGGAACATCACCGCGATTCGGTCGGCGATTTCTGTCAGTTCATCCAGGTCCTGGCTCGTCACCAGCACGGCGGCACCGCTTGCGGCAAGGTCGAGCAGGGCCTGCCGGATGACAGCGGCGGCACCTGCGTCTACGCCCCAGGTCGGCTGACTGACCACAAGGACGGCGGGATTGCGAAGTATTTCGCGGCCGACGATGAATTTTTGCAAATTGCCGCCTGAAAGGCTTGCCGCCTCGGGATCGCGCTTCGCCTTGCGCACATCGAACGCCTCGGTCGCGCGATCGACCGTCGATAGTGTCGCAGCGGTGTTGACGAAACCATGCTGGACCATTCCGCTGGCGGCGTGGCCGGTCAGCAAGGCGTTTTCGGAAAGTTTCATGCGTGGCGCCGTGCCGTGACCCAGCCGTTCTTCCGGCACGAAAGCGGCGCCAAGCCTGCGTCGCTGCGTGATCGAAAGATGCCCCGCCGCTTGACCGTCGATCACCACCGTGCCGGGGTCCTGGGCCAGCCGCTCGCCGGAAAGTGCAGCGAAGAGCTCATCCTGTCCGTTGCCGGCGACTCCGGCGATGCCCAAGATTTCACCACCCTTCAACTCCAGTGAGATGTGTTCGAGTCTCACTCCGTGAGGATCATCGGGCGCCAGGCTAAGATCGTTGACAACGAGGCGCGGCACCGTGGTTCGACGCCCGGCCGCGGCTTTGACTTCCTTGATGTCGGCGCCGACCATCATTCGAGCCAGCGACGCCGCGGTCTCGAATTGGGGATTACAGGTCGAGATCTTCTTGCCGCCGCGCAGGATCGTCGCTGTGTCGCATAGCCGCTTCACCTCTTCGAGCTTGTGGCTGATGTAGAGTACCGCGCGGCCCTCGGTCTTCAGCCGTTCCAGCACGACGAAGAGCTGGTCGGCTTCCTGTGGGGTCAGGACCGCGGTCGGCTCATCGAGAATCAGGAATCTCGGATTTTGCATGAGCGCCCGGACGATTTCGATGCGTTGGCGCTCGCCCACCGACAACTGCCAGACCTCGCGTTTAGGATCGAGCGGAAGCCCGTAAACATTGGACACTTCTTCCAGACGCGCGGACATTTCCTTGAACGATTCCTTGCCGTCGAGACCCAGCGCCACGTTTTCGGCGACGGTGAGATTGTCGAACAGGGAAAAGTGCTGAAACACCATGCCGATACCGCGCGAGCGGGCTTCCGATGGTCCGGAGAGAGTCATTTTCTCGCCCTGCCAGCGCATCTCGCCGTCGCTCGGCTGAATCAATCCGTAGATCGTTTTAACGAGCGTCGATTTGCCCGCACCGTTCTCGCCGAGAAGGGCGTGGATTTGCCGCGGCCAGATATCGATATCGATCTTTTCGTTAGCGAGAAAATCGCCGTAGCGCTTGGTCAGCCCAATCGTCTGAAGCAGGGGCGTCTCGCCATAATTTAAACCGGTGCGCGTCGGATCCAACATTCGGTGTCACGCGTGCGAGTAACGGGTGCCTCAATACTGAGCTAATTTGGAGCCCGTTGTAAGTAGAGAAAAGCGCCAGCGTTTGCCCAACTCTTCGGCAGGCGATCCGTTTTGATTCGCCAGTGGTCACGTTGAGCTTCCCTGCTTCGAGACGGGGCGGCCAAATCATGCTTCGCGTCGCGACCAAGTCTGGCGGGCATTTCGTTGCTAATTTGTCACGACCAAGACAAATCGAACCCGCCCAAGCAGGCCTGCCGTGAATATGAGCAGCATCATTTCATCGTCCAAGGCGCGCGGCGGAAAGCCGTCTCGCGTGAGCTTGGAAAGCGCTAGCCCCCGTCAGAAACCAATAGAAACGGGCATAACCTTACCGCCAACCGTGATCGGATCTGCTTCGTTCGAAGCGACAACGGCACGTTGATGTCGCGTAACTTGCTGATGTACCCCGACCTTTCTGATGAAACTTGCGTCAAGCCGTGAGAAAAGTTGAGGCTTCTCACGTTTAGCGAACGGCGCAAGTGTCGCTCCGGCTTTGATTATTCGATCATCAATCTGGGGGGTCATAATGCACTACCGTAAAACACCTAATAAAACAATTGCAGCAGCGGTGCTGTCAGTAGCAGCACTTGCGATCAATCTTGCACCGACAAGCTCCGCCAACGCGGCCGACGACTTGCCTCCGCCGCCGCTCAAGGCAGCAAAGCCCGTTGCGGATATTCCGTTCTTCCTCGTGGTCGATGACCGGTTGACCTTCTCTTACCAATTTACGGCAACCGATCCGGGTGCGTTTAGCGTGCGGCCAAATGGCAGCATCGACGGAAACACAGAAAAGCAGGTCTATTCGTTTACGCATTTCGATGTGTGGGCCTATGGCACCAACTTCGTCAACATTGACTTGCTCAAATCGGATCATAACGATCCTGCCGGGCCATGCACGAATGCCGGCGTTCTGATGAACGGCACTGCAGAAAGCTGCGCAGGCGCTACCGAAGTATACGGCCTTTTCCGCAGCACGTTCGGGTGGAACGAAATCTTCAACACCAAGGCTTTCAAATACGGCTGGTTGCATAACATAGGGTTCGAGATCGGCGCTGACATGGAAAACGAAAATAGTTTTCTTGCTCCAGCCAAGCGTGACTTCGTCGCCGGTCTGCAATTCGCCTTTGATCTTCCCTATAAGGGCTTTATCGACGTAGCGCCGTTGGCATATAAGGAAATCAACCACAACGCGTTCGACCAGTGCGGTCTTTTCGGTCCGGGCGTCGCCGGCTTAACCTGCCTTGCGGATGGAAACACGGATTTCCACACAACTTGGGCGGTTGAGGTGAACTATTATATGGATCTGGGCTTCCTGCCTGAAAGCATCCGGTATTTCGCCGTCAGTGGCCGCGCTGGCTGGTACGGGCCGAAGGGCGACTCGAACAGCACACCCTTTAATTCGGGTGTTGGACGTTTCAGCACCGCCAGCAAGACCGAATTGAACAGCGAGCCAATCCGCTTGACGTTTGATGCGGGCAAGGCCTTCTTGGGCCCGAAATATACTCACTTCGTCGAAACTTGGGTTGCGTACCGCTATTGGCAGAACAAGTTCGGCCTCGATCACGATGCGGAGCCCGGCGTCTGCACCATCGCAGCAACGGGCCAGAGCACCAACAGCTGTACCGAAAAGTCAGTCAGCGCTGGCGTAACCGTAAAGTTCTAGCGGTCGTTCCACTTCAGATGAAAATGAATGACGCCGCGATCCTCCGCGGCGTCATTTTTCAGTTCGGCGGCTTGAAATTTGGACGACTACTTCTTCCAGGCGCCGGCGTGCAGCGCTTCGGCCTCGTCCTCGATTAGCGGTCCGAGAACCTCAGTGGCTCGCTGACCGCGCTTGAACACCTCGCGGCAGGGTAGATCGAGCGTGGGGTTCTCCGGGTGATTGCCGGTGACGGCACGTAACCGATGCTCGCTCAAGCCGTAAACCAGGCGGCCAATTCCCGCCCAGTAGATCGCGCCCGCGCACATCGCACAGGGTTCGGCGGACGAATATAGCGTTGCCTTGCTAAGAACAGCCGGGCTGAGCGTCGTGCAGGCTTGCGTCGCGAGCAGGCGTTCGGCATGCGCCGTCCCGTCACGCGTCGGCATGTAGCCATTCTCTGCCTCGATCAGTACGTGTTGATCTTGATCGACAAGAATGGCGCCGAATGGATGATTGCCATGGCTTGCCGCGCGGCGAGCGACCTCGAACGACTTGCGCAGGAAATGCCAGTCGTGCTCCAGCGGTGTGAGAGGTAAAGCGCCGGCCATCCGTGCCCATCCGTTTTTCGCCCGACTATGACGTCGCAAGCTTCGTGCCAAAGCTGTTTATGAGCTTTTCAATCGCCGGCGCGCGCGTGCGGTTGAAACTGATCGAAAACTTTCGCCCGCGGGACGCGGAACCCGTGAAATCCTGACCGCCATCAGTGCACCGGTCCGCCGCCGGCAGCTTTGCCGGGTCCCGTCACGGACTTATTGCCTGCAAACTGCCCGCCTTTTGCAATCAGCGTCAGCGGGCTCAAGCCGGGGAGGCTGGACCGGATGAGGCTTGCGTCGCCTCTTCGTTATCTTGCGCCTGACCAGTTGATCTTATGACAATCGACCCACTCAATGCCGTCGTGTGCCGACCAGGAGACGAGCCGAGGCACCACCATTCGAGCTCTTGGGTAAAAATCATGAAACAGCATAAAACCGCGGCGCCAAAGCAGCATCAACGACATCACCCGCTGTTCGACATCGTCCGCGGTCAAGCCATCGTCCCAATCGTGTGAATCGATGTTCCAAAGTATCAGCCTCAATCCGCGCCCCAGGAGATAACGGCCGCTATCGGGTAAACGTTGGCCGTAAGGTGGACGAAACGCCGGTACATAGGTATCCGCCAATATCCTGTGAACCAGCTTTGAGCTCGAAGTGACCGACTCTTTCCATTGTGGCCATGTGGCATGGGATTTGTGCAGCCACCCGTGAGAACCGACACACATGCCGGCATAGAGGGCTTTCATCGCTTCAATAGATGAATCGCGCAAACGCGCCTGAAACGACTGACCGATCACAAAGAATACGCCGTTCACCTGATTGCTGCGAAGCATATTGAGCGTGCGGTCCGTGTCCTCCGCGTTTGGCCCCTGTCGTTCCGAACTGCCGGTTGGGCCGTCATCGAACGACAGCAGGAACTGGCGATCGTGCAATTCCCACCCCGGCAATTCGTTATCGTTGAAAGTTTCAACCTCGCTGTTACGGCGAGGGAATACTGCCGCCAGCCGAAGCAGCTCGTCCAGATATGTGCGTTGAAACCGGACCGCGTCATCGAACCACGACTTGTAGCGTGGTTGAATTTGAGCGTCGGAAAATACCTCTGCCTGGCGCCGCAGATTGTTCGGATCGAGGTCTGCGGGGCAAAATGCCTCATCGGCGACGCAACCGCCCGCGGCCATGACATAGTTCTCGGTCAAAAAATTCCACAATTTACGCCGCAAGCGCTCGACTGAAGGCATGTCAACGGCATCGATACCGAGCTGATTCTTCAGAGCGTCTTCGTCCAGCTTATAGCTTTCGGAAAGCTCATGGGAAAATATCAGAATTTCGGCGCGCGACGCGCGATCAAAGTCCGCGGCGGAATCGATGGAGTCCGGCCACAAAGTGCGATGAGGAATTATCACGCTGGACGAACCGGTCCCGAATGCAGGTGCGACGCCCAGAAGGAGGGCGATCAGCGCGATCTTTCGGGTCAAACTGGACTTCACATGAATCTTCGCTGTCATAAAAATCATTTGGGGGAGGGGGATGACGAAAATAACGAGCACTCGACCTCGGCTGGAGGAGGAGCACAACACGTTCGGCTCACTCCCACGCTCGCTAGCCTATAGTCGGCAGGCCGTGAGGCAAATCAAATCGTCGCGCGCTGGCAGATTGCCGATCAGGTATCCGCGGATGCGGCGGTTGCCCTCGGACTGAGCAACCCGATCACGAGTTGTCGCCCGGGAATCTCGACAAATCGATAGCTCAAATACGACAACAGCCATATGGCCGCAAAGGAACTGAGCACACAGAGCACATATGCGGTCAGGGTACTTCCAAAATGCCTGGAGGAACGCTCGGCGAATGTCAGGAAGAACGGGTGGATAAGATAAATTGAATAGGAAATAAGCCCGAGGTGATAGACCAGCTTGTTGCCGAACAGAAGTTTGGCAACGCGACCGTCGCGCGACAAAATCGCGATGAACGGAATGAACAACAGATAGATCGGCAGATCGTCGGTAGTAACATCGGCAACGGCAACCATCGAAGCCAGAGTGACGACGACGAGGACATCCTGGACGATGGCCGAAAGCCGGTCCAGATATGGTCCGTACCGAAGGGTCGCCAGTCCGAGGGTAAACCCCGCAATCGCGCGCAGGAGCGGGAGCAGCGAACTGTCCTGGACGACATCGAGGGGGCCGCTTGAGCCCTCACCGCTGATGCTGATCAAATAGATACCAAGCAAAGACAATGCGACGCAGGCCGTCCACCAGGCAATGCCTTTTTGCAGGGTGTATTTCATCAGGACCGGCGTCGCGATGTAAGAGCCGAATTCAGCGCTCGCGGCCCACGAAACGCCAATGAGCGGATAAATGTGAAGCCCCCAGCCCACCAGCATCAGAAGATTGCCGATGATGTCGAAACCGTTGAAGCGGGCAAAGGTCTCCTCGCCGGTCAAGCCCAGCGCTATCTTCAAGGCGTAAAAGGCCGCAATCACGATGTAGGCAGGGTAAAGGCGTGCAAACCGCTTGATAAGGAATGTCTTGTAGTTTCTCAAAGGCGCTTCAGAAAATGCATCCTTGTAAACGTAACCGATCACAAAGCCACTCAACATGAAAAACATGTCGACGGGTAGGTACCCGTGGGGAACGGCCCAGACTGTTATGCTGCTGCCCGGATCGAGACGAAACTTGCCAAAATGATAGACCACAATAATTACCGCGGCGACTCCCCGGACGCCGGTCAACGATCGAATATCGGCCGCCATTTCAATCCCCAGACTTTCGGAGGATTATAACACCGAATTTGCAGACGTCAGTGCGCCCGTTCCCGACGGGTGCCTAGTATGGGGGCGCCGGAAGCGCAAAATTTCATCGAAAAATCCCTTGGTCGCAGATCCAGGAGAATATCAGAAATTGCCTGCAAACCGTTTTACAGGCGTCCCACCAGTATATGGTCGGCCGCGGGAGCGGCAGACCTCAGAATCTTAGCGGGCCGTTCGGCGCGGACAAGTCGGGCGCTGGCCGAAACCTCGAGGCCGTGCAGTATCAAATCGCGCCGGGAAGCTCGATCGCCTCGAAATGACGCTTGGCGTGCTCGTAGAAAACCGCCGGCGCAAACTGCAGGGTGCCCCCTGCGCGAACCATGAGGCCGAAGCGGTTGGTCGGCAAACCGGAATCCTTGAGTGGCCGAAATAGCAATGCGCCGCCCCTGATCTCGTTCTGCGCGCCGATCGGAGTCATGACCGAGACATGGTCTCCAATCAGGGCAAGTTCGACCAGCATGCGGATGGAATCAACCTCGACAAGAGGCAGGCGCATCGCCGCGGAACGCTGCAGAAAGGGCTCGATCACATCGCGGATGGAGATTTCCGGCTTCGCGACCGCAATGTGATGGACAAGACAGCCGGCAAGGGTCAGGTCGGGGACAGCCGCCAGCGGATGATCGGGTCTCATCACGACGCCGATCCTGACGTCCCGGCGAACAGCGACATCGATCCCCCTCGGGGCGTCGGTGATGAAGCCGAAGCCGATGTCAGCTCTTTCGTCGAGAAGCCGCGCAATTACGTCGGCGGACGAGACGACCGAGACATCGAGGTGCAGACGCGGATAACGCCGCCCGAAATCGGCGATGAGTTGCGGCAGGAATGACAGGCCGACGCTTTCGACGGTGGCAATATGGATCGATCCCATCTTGAGCCCGCGCAGCATGTCGAGCTCGGAAACAGCGGCCTCCAGGGGCGCGATCAGGCGACGGGAGTGGCGATAGAGAATCTCGCCGGCCGGGGCGAGCGTCAGCCGCCGGCCGTCGCGCTGGAATAACTCCATGCCGAGTGCATCCTCCAGGCCGGCGACCTGTCGTGTCACCGCCGATGAGGCTACATTGAGCCGGCGAGCAGCCTCGCGGATAGACAGATGCTCGGCCACGGCATTGAAATAGACCAGCGAAGGTTGATGAAAGACACGCGCCAGGAGAGCGGGCGACAAGGCATGCTCGCGCGGACGAACCTGGATGGCCGGCCGGTTGGCATCGGGCGCTTCGTCGTTGTCAGAAGGTTCGACCATTTGGCTTCGGTTCGACTATACCATAAGCGCTGGCGGCATGTTGCGATGTAGCGGCGGCTCTGCAGCAAGCGATAGCGAAATAGCGCGGATTCGGCAAACGCGACGTGCTTTCAGCTCGAATGCTCTCGCCGCTGGGGCGCAGTAATCCACCAACTACTCAACCGCGCAAACTCTTGTAGGGCACGGCGCCGACCGGCCGATGCTGCCGATTTGGCAGCGCGCTGCTCTGCAATCGGAAATATCGCAATGCAAACTTCGCTGTAAACTCATGACGTCAAACGGCCGGGCTCTGGCAGAGAACAGGCTGGCTCGGGCGACGGCCTTTCACAGCTTCAAGCACGCGTCCACGGCGGGTTGGCTATCCTGTCGGGGGCCCCAGGAACCGCGCCTTAATTGTCCGTCGATCCGCGAAAAATAAGGAGCTTTCATGCCGCTCATTCACAACACTTACGGCAAGGGCGACGTTCGGATCATGCGGGTGAGGCGCGACAGCGCCCGGCATGAAGTGCGTGAATTGACCGTGCAAGTCATGCTGACCGGCGCCTTCGATGCTTGCTATACCTCCAGCGACAACTCCTCGGCGATCGCGACCGATACCATCAAGAACATCGTCAATGTTGTGGCCCGCGACCATGTCGGGGCAGAGACGGAG
>Ga0209006_10006791_pt1 | contig 10336 bp, 12 predicted proteins | sample JacPin_JW_Ref_O2_FD_188567 | JGI IMG/M metagenome (GOLD analysis project Ga0209006, IMG submission 188567) | Forest soil microbial communities from Algoma, Ontario, Canada - Jack Pine, Ontario site 1_JW_Ref_O2 (SPAdes) (version 2) | ecosystem: Environmental > Terrestrial > Soil > Boreal... | reverse complement strand
CGGCGAGTTCAACCCCTCGGTGGCTTTCACCGCCGGCTTGTTGCACGACATCGGCAAGATTGTCCTGAACCAAATTTTCACCCCCAAATGGCGCGCGGAAATTCGTATCCTCATTTCCCAGGATTCCCTCTCCCGCATTGAGGCGGAGAAAGTGGTGCTGGGTTCCAATCATGCCGAGGTGGGCGCCTGCCTGTTGCAAAAGTGGGGTTTGCCTGAAATCGTTATCGAAGCGGTGGCCAATCACCACGCTCCCAACGTTCAGCCTGTCCCCCAACTTTCGGCCGTCGTTTATCTGGCCAATTGCGCCGCCCATCTTTCCGGTCCGTCCGCGGGTGGTTCCGACGCCCAAGCCCTCCGCCCCAGCCCGAGCATGGCGGAATTGCTGGGCTTGAAGCAGGATCGGGTCGAGCAAATGGTCACGCACCTTCATGAAGCGATGAAATCGGTCAACCAATACCTGTCCGTTGCATGAGCACGGGGCGCAGTCCATTCTCTCAGTCATTTTCCCTTCCTAATCCTAATCTTAATCGTAATCCTAATCCAAAATCCTTTGGTACAGAAGGCAAGAGATTAAGATTAAAGTTAAGATTAGGAGTAGGAGTAAGAGGAAGCGGAAAATAACCATGCCCACCCAGAGAAAAATCCGCGTGTTGGTGGTCGATGACTCCGCGCTGGCCAGAAAAATCATCGGCGACATTCTGCGCGCCGACCCCGAGATCGAAGTGGTCGGCACGGCCAACGATCCTTACATGGCGCGGGACAAAATCGAGGCGCTCAATCCTGACGTGCTGACGCTGGACGTGGAAATGCCGCGCATGGATGGCATCAGCTTTTTGAAAATCCTGCAACAGCAGCGCCCCATCCCGGCCGTCATCATCAGCTCCATCACGCAGAGTGGCTCCGAAGCGGCCTTGAACGCGCTGGGTGCTGGAGCCGTGGATGTTCTGGCCAAGCCTTCCGGGACGCGCGCGATGGGAGACCTCCAATCGCAACTGGCCTATCGGGTCAAAGGCGCCGCCGGCGCGCGCCGTGCCCGGAGCGTGGCCGCCGATGTCATGCCTCCCTCTTACCCACAACTGCACTACGACCCGCGCCAGATTATCCTGCTGGGTGCTTCGACCGGCGGAGTGGAAGCCCTTACGTCCGTCTTGTCCCGTCTCCCAGCCAGTTCTCCTGGCATCTGCGTGGTGCAACATATCCCGCCCGTTTTTTCCCGCACTTTTGCGGACAGGCTCAACCAGACCTGTCAAATACAAGTGCGCGAAGCCGTCCACGGCGACGAGGTACGCGCCGGCTTGTGCCTGATCGCGCCGGGCGATTATCACATGCGTTTGCGCGGTCGAAATGGACGATACCGGGTGGCGCTCGATCGATCGCCTTTGTTGCATTTCACTCGTCCGGCGGTGGATATTCTCTTCGAGTCCTCTGCGGAATGCGCCGGCGAATTTGCCGTGGCGGCATTGCTCACCGGCATGGGCCGGGACGGCGCCCAAGGCATGAAAAAACTTCAAGCCGCCGGCGCGCGCACGTTGGCCCAGGACGAGGAAACGTGCGTCGTCTATGGCATGCCTAGAGCAGCGTTCGAACTGGGAGCGGTGGACCGCCAAGTTCCACTAGAAGGCATCCCACACGCAATACTGCAGGAACTCGATCGGCAGGGGCGGGCCTCCGCCACCGGTTCGGCAGTGAAATCATCGGGTGCAACGTCAATACTTTATTCCATGTTCTAACTTATGCGCCGCGCGCCATCATCCCTTGACATCCAGGCGCTGATCCATCAGGCGTTGCGGGACGTTTTTGAGAAGATGCTTTCGTTGAGTGTCCAACCCGCCGAAGCCAACCCACACCCGGAATACTCCGACCGAGTCGTCGGCTGCGTCGGCCTGGCCGGCGAAAGCGTGACCGGGGACGTGTTTCTGCACGTCTCGGACATTCTGGCGCGCAAGATCTCCGCCGCCATGCTGGCCGTCCACCTCCATGAAATCCAAGGCTGCGAGCAGGTCCATGACGTCGTGAGCGAGGTGACCAACATGCTGGGCGGCCGTCTCAAATCGCGGCTCTGCGACGCCGGATTCCGCTGCGCCATGAGCACGCCCACCATTATTCGAGCCTCGGCCTTTCGCATCGACGCTGCTCCCGAGCTTCGGCCGCGCGAATGTTTTTTTGTTTGCGGCCAGGAGAAATTCCTGGTCGAGGTCCAACTCAAATTCAACGACTCCAAAGCTTATGACCCTCAAAGTTCTTAGTGTTGACGACAGTCGCACCATCCGGCTCATCGTCACCCGCGCCCTCATGGAATACGATTGCGTGGTCATCGAGGCCGCCAACGGCGAAGAAGGCCTGGCCGCCGCCGCGCGCGAAAAGCCGGACCTCATCCTGCTGGACATCACCATGCCCGTCATGGACGGCGTGACCATGCTGGGCAAGCTCAAGGAAGACGATGCCTTGAAGCAGATGCCTGTCATTATGTTGACAGCGGAATCGGGCCGCGAGAATGTGTCGCATATCTCCAAATTGGGCATCCAGGATTACCTGGTCAAACCGTTCCGCGCCGAGCAGTTGATTGAAAAAGCCGTCCGCGCCGTGCCCTTGCAAAAAAAGGCTGCCGCATAAATAATAACTGCGCGTGCCATTTGGATCATGATCGACTTTGATACAGAGATGGTCGCCCGGCGCTTCGGCCTGGATCCGATTCCCGAAAGCGTCGTGCGTCTGACGCGTCTCATCGCCAGCCAAAACGCCGATTTGGAGGCCGTCGCCTTCGTCATCATCCAGGACCCCATGTTGACGGCGCGCTTGCTGCGCATGACCCAGCCCGTGAGCAAAGGCGGCCATCCGGCGGATGAGGCTGCGGTGGAAGAGGCGCTGATGCGCTCCGGCTTGGGCATCGTTTTTCTCCTGGCCATGGGCGACCTGCTGATGCGGGCCTTGATCAAGACTTTCAGTATCATGCTGGCGAGCCAGCTTAAACCCATTCACCCACGGGAAGTGGCTCCGATTCACGAAGAGCACATGGTGTGTGAGGTTAATTTTCGTGGCAAAGCCGCCGGCAAAATCCAACTCCGCCTAACCGAGGAAACGGGTCGCATCCTCGCCGCCCGCATGCTCGGTTCGCCGGTGGAGTCGCTCTCCTCCAGCGGAGAAAAGGACGACGCTGTGACCGAGTTGGTCAACGTGGTGGCCGGCAATTTCCTCTCCAACCTGGCCGACGCCGGCCTACCCTGCCATTTGACTACGCCCACGCTTTATCGCACTTCCGAGTTTACCATGCGCAAGGTTCCGCGCGGCGTTTCCGAAAGAATGGCGTTCCGGTCGCCCGAGACGAAGTTGTTCCTGGATATTAGCGTGAATCCTTGGAACGAATGACCTCTCCTGCCCCTTAACTCCGGGTCTCCTTCTGCCGATAATCACAGGTGATACGCAGGCAGGAGGCGAGTTGGCGATGCGCCTGACGGCACATCTGGCGGCTCGCTCTCCTTGCCGTGCCGCCTTGTGAAAGACTGGACCATCAAAAAACGCATCGCCCTGGGATTCACTTCGATCCTGATTCTGACGGCCTTGGTCGGTTTGGCCGGGTTGGGCGCCATTAGCCGGATTCAGGACCAGTTCGGCGCTCTCGTTGATGACGCTTTACCCGGAGTGACGTTGGCGGGAAAAATCAAATCGCTCGTCGCCCAGCGCCAGTTGGACCTCTTGTGTTACCTCAACGCCAAAACCGCCGCCGACAGCAAGCATTACGAGGATGATGCCGCCGCTTGCGCCGGGGCCAGTCTGAAATCGCTGCAGGAATTTCAAAACACCGTCTTCCGCGGCGAGGAGCGGCAAGCTTATCAACGAGTGGCGGAAACTCGCGGCGGCTACGACAAACTTTACGACGACGTGATGGCTGCCAACCGTACGGGGCATACCAACGAGGCGCTTACCAAAATCGATCAATCGCTCCAGCCGACCTTCACCGCTTACTTGAGATCGCTGGACGAACTCTTCGAGAACAACGCCCATTTCGGACAATTGGCCAGTCAGCATGTAGAAAGAACCGCTCGCATGGCCAGTTGGACCGTCATCGGGCTGACCTTGCTCGCAGTGCTCGCCGGGACGGCCTTCGCCTGGGCCACCACGGGCGGCCTCAATCGCGTGCTGCACCACGTGGCGGGAGAGATTGATCGGGCTTCCGAAGAGATTTCGCAGGCTTCCGGCCAGATTTCCAGTTCGGGCCAGTCCCTGGCCCAGGGCGCCAGCGAACAAGCCGCTTCCTTGGAAGAAACCAGCGCCTCGCTGGAAGAAATCGCGAGCATGACGCGCCGCAACGCCGAGCACGCCGACAACGCCAAGAAGCTCGCCGCTCAGGCCCGCTCCGCCGCGGACGCAGGGTTCAACGACATGCGCGACATGAGCCAAGCCATGGCCGCCATCAAAAGTTCCAGCGACAACATTGGCAAGATCATCAAGACCATCGATGAGATCGCGTTCCAGACCAACATCCTGGCGTTGAACGCGGCGGTCGAAGCCGCCCGCGCGGGCGAGGCAGGGATGGGGTTTGCCGTGGTGGCTGAGGAAGTCCGAAATTTGGCCCAGCGTTCCGCCCAGGCCGCGCGCGAAACCGCCGACAAGATTCAGGATTGCATAACTCGCAGCCAGAATGGGGTGGAAATCAGCGCCAAAGTCGCCGCCAGCTTGAAGGAAATTGTGGAGAAGGCGCGCACGGTTGATGAGCTGCTGGGGCACATCGCCGCCGCGTCTGCCGAACAGAGCCAAGGCATCACGCAGGTCAACACGGCTGTCAATCAACTCGATCAAGTGACGCAAACCAACGCCAGCAGCGCCGAAGAAAATGCCGGCGCGGCGGAGAATTTGAATACGCAAGCGGCCGCCTTGAAATCCGACGTAGGCGCGCTGGCCAGGCTGGTTGGCAACTTGACCCGTTCCAACAACCGTCTTGCCCTCCCCTCCAACGGTGAAGCCGCGCCGAACTCCTCGGGCCGTCTCGATTTCTCCAGCCACAGCCGTGAGCGCCAACCCATGTCGTCGCGCAAGCCCGTTCAACGAGTTGCCATGGCCGTTGAAGATGGGTTCAAGGAATTTTGATGCGTTGCGTCTGACTCATTGACTTAGGTGGCCCTTTCACCTGTCGTGTGCTCCAAGAACTTGCGAAAATCCTCAATGACTTTCTTCAGCGCGGCATCAGCATTCGCAGCCACAAAGTCATCGTAACGGCCCACATGCGCGCCCTCCCACTCCACGATGAGCGTGTGGTCTGACGGGTTGTGGGCCGGGCGCCTGCCTGTTTGAGGAAATGTGGACTGAATCCTAAACATCTCCAACTGCCAAACGCGGCATCGAAAATGGTCTTGACGCTCTGTGTCGCGCAAAATTTCAAAGCGCGTCGGCCACATCTCATCTCCAAACGCAAGGTCAACTTCCACGGTCTTGACGAACTCGAAGACCGGGCTGGTAATGGCAGAGTGGGTGATTTTCATATTTCAATGTTCGAGTCTAGCCACGCCTTGCCATCGGGAATTTGCGCGGTGTCTGCGCCGTCTCCAGCTTAAATGAGTCTCTGAAAGAGCTGCGTCAAACCGCGCTGGCTGAAGGGCGCGGTGAACAGAAGCAGCAGCATCGCGATGACCGGCGCGAAATCGACTCTCCCCGCGCGCAGGGGCAGCCATTGCAAGGGTCGCAGCAGACTGTGCGCGGTCGTGTTGACAAAACTCCAAAACGGCAGTTCGCCCAGATAGACGTAGCTGCTGAACATATGGAGCGCGAGAATGCCCACCAGAAAAAATTTCAACGCCAGATACGCCGCCAGCCCGATGATCGCCCCTTGCGCGAGCACGCGCCATTCCGATTGGGCCTGGCTCGGCACCAAACCGAGGCGGGCCAGCCACGGGTTGAGCAGGCACCAAAGCGAAGACGTAAAAAGCAACGGCAGCAGCAATTTCATCGCACCCGGCCAACGGTCGAAGAGACCCAGTTGCGCGCGCACGACGCGCTGGCCCGGCTCGGTGTCCGCCACCGGTCCGTTAATCCAGGAGAGCAACAACAGGCACAAATAGAAGATCCCCAGCGCCACGCCAAAGCTGCACACCGAGAACAACATCATGCGGCCCAGGACATCGCTGCGGAAACCGACCGTCGTCGGGCCGAGAGGAATGCGCGCCACCCAGCCGATTTGCCCACCCAATTGCCAATAGATCAGCGCCCGCCCCGCCAGCAATACGATCAATCCAGCCAGGTAATAAACGCGCGGTCGCGGCGGCCCGGCGCGACGAAGCGTCGAAGCGAGCGACGCGCCCGGCGGCGCTTGCACCGTCAAAGGAATGGCCCGCCAATTCAACCACAACACCAATCCAACGACATTCAAAATTAAATCGATCAAACTCATGCTCGGCTCCGCTGCAACCCGATTGAAAGACTTTGGGCTGCGATTATCAATTGTAATCTTTTGCGTGTAACCAAACCCACCCTTTCCGCGTATTCTCTATGGATAGATTAATAATCATTTTATGAAAAGAACTACTCTCATGCTCGCAACCGCCGCCGCCCTTTTGGCCGGCGCGCCGGTTGATTTCGCCGCGCCCTTCAACCCCAAAGACGTCGCCGCCACCCCGGCCGTGCTGTTTGCTGTGGATTGCGACGCGCTCCGCGCCAGTTCCGTCGGCCGCTCGATTCTTTCCGAACCGGAGGTGCAGGATAAATTGGCCGCGGTGGGCGCAATCTTCGACTTTGACCTCCGCAAACAGTTGCACGGATTGACGGTCTATACAACCGAAGCGCATCCTAAGGATGGCGTTTTAATCGTCTATGCGGATTTCGACCCCGACCGCCTCATCACGCTGGCCAAAGCCATGGATGGCTTCCAGAGCGCCACCAACGGCTCGCACGTCACCTACTCCTGGTTGGATGACAAGAAGAAAGCCAAGGACGGTGAGACGCCGCGCGTCTGCGGCGCCATCCTTGGGCATCGCGTCATCTTCGGCCAGAATAGCGCCCATCTGGCGGATGCGCTGGAGGTCATTGATGGGAAGGCGCCCGCTCTTTCCGGCGCCAAGAGCCTCCCCGGACCGGACTCCGGCGAATCGATCCTGGCGCAGGGTGAGCTGCTTAAATTTGATTTTGACAGCGATGATCAAAAGGCCGCCATTTTCAAAATGTCCAAATCTGTGCGAGTGAAGTTGAGCGAAGTCGCCAACAACATGACCGCCACAGTCCATCTTGAGGCCGCTGACGCCGACACCGCGTCGAACATAGGCAACATCGCCCAAGGCTTGCTAGCCGTGCTCCGCATGCAAAAGTCCGACGCCAACGCCTTGAAGCTCGCCAACGCCATCGTGATCAAGCAGGATGGCAATACGGTTGGAGTGACACTCTCAGAGCCGTCGTCCGATCTAATCACCATGATCAAAGAAGGACAGAAGAAGGCGGAAGAAAAGGCGCAAGACGACAAGACGGAGGCCAAGGCAACGCCGGAAAGCAAGTAGTCAAGCAGTGACGCACGAATTCCAGTCGATGTCCGACGAGGACCTGGCCCGGCAAACCCAGGCCGGGGACCTCGCGGCGTTTGAGGAGCTGGTTCGCCGTTACGAAAATCGTATTTACTCGTTCGTCTTCCAATCCTGCGGCCACGACGCCGACGCGCGCGAAATCACGCAGGACACATTTGTTCAGGCGTTTAAAGCCATCGCCCAATTCGACCCCAGCCGCCCTTTCGCGTCCTGGCTCTTTACAATCGCGCGGCGCAAGGGGATCGATTGCTTCCGCGGCAAGATTCCTGGCGGCGACCAGGCTACGCCGGAGAGAGTGGATCACGACGACCCCGCCGAACTGCTGGCCCGCCGGGAAGAGGCGCAGGCTTTGTGGTATCGCGCGCGCGCGGCGTTGCCGGACGGCCAATTCCAATCCCTCTGGCTTCGTTACGCGGAGGACATGGACATCGCAAACATCGCGCGCGTCCTGGGCAAAACCCAAACACACGTCAAAGTCCTGCTTTTCCGGGCGCGCAACACGCTGGCGACTGAATTGGAAGCCACGCACCCTCCGTTAGTGTTGAGCGCAAAAGGAGCAAATCTATGAAATCATGGTTGGCAAAATTCAGAATTTCTACCGCGATGGATGCGGGCAAACCGTTGCCCGAATCGCTGCGGCAAAAAATCGCCGCCGACCCGGAATTGGAACGCTTCGCCCGGCGCACGGAAGCTCTCGGCCGCTCCTTGCGGAGTGTGCCGCCGGCCGACGCGGGACTGCACGATTCCATTATGCGCTCCGTGCGTAACGCGGCACGGCGGGAACAACCGCAGCGGTCGCCGACGCCGTCATGGCTGGCGGCGACGGCTGCTGTCGCGGCGCTAACTATAGTTTGTATCTGGGCGACCTTCCATCGCCCGACGCCACCGGGGCGGGAATCGTTGGACGGGGCGGTCATGGTTTTGGAAATGAGCGAGCAGATGCCGAACACCATGCCAAAAATGGTGATGGGGCCGTTGTCCGACGAATGGGCGCGGGTGGACCAGGATGTGCAAGACACGACGCACGTTCTGCTGGCCAGTTTTCCATGAACATGAGTTTTTGCGTCCGGCGCCATTCTGATTTAGTGTGGCCGGATGCGAACAGAGTCAGTTGAGTCAGTGGCGCAGGCGTCGAATGCCAGCGAGTCGGCCGAGAAGACAGTCATGTCGATCCTCATGGCCATCAGCTTTTCCCATCTGCTCAATGATACCATCCAGTCGCTCGTCCCCGCTATTTATCCGGTGGTCAAAGAGTCGTTCCATCTCAGCTTCACGCAGATCGGCCTGATCACTCTCACCGGTCAAATGACCGCTTCTCTGCTGCAACCGGTGGTGGGACATTACGCTGACCGCCGTCCGCAGCCGTATGCGCTGGCGGGCGGCATGTGTTTTTCCCTCTGCGGCTTGGTGCTCTTGTCCACGGCGGGCAGTTTCCTGTTGCTCCTGATTTCGGTGGCATTGGTGGGAGTAGGCTCGTCAGTCTTTCATCCGGAAGCCTCGCGTCTGGCCTATATGGCAGCGGGGAGCCGGCGTGGCTTCGCCCAGGCCCTCTTTCAAGTGGGCGGCAATGCCGGCACTGCGCTGGGGCCGTTGCTAGCGGCGATGATTGTTGTGGGCGAACACGCTCAGGCGCGAGTGGTGTGGTTTTCCATCGCCGCCGTCATGGCCATTGTCGTCCTGTGGAACGTGGGCCATTGGTACCGAAAGAACCTGTTCTTGTTGAAGCCGGGCCAGCGCCGAGAGGCGAGGGCCGGCCAGGCGGCGCTCTCGAAGCAGAAAGTGGGATGGTCGCTCTTGATTCTGGTTGCGTTGATGTTTTCCAAATTCTTTTACCTGTCCAGCATGGGCAGCTATTACACCTTTTATCTGATACACAAGTTTGATCTCACGATTCGTAGCGCGCAGCTCTATCTTTTTTTGTTCCTGTTTTCCACCGCGGCAGGGACGTTTATTGGCGGGCCAATCGGAGACCGTTTCGGGCGCAAGTACGTCATCTGGGCTTCAATTTTGGGGGTGGCGCCGTTCACCTTGCTGCTGCCTCACACCGGCCTTTTCTGGACTGCGGCGCTGTCGGTCGTGATTGGCTTAATTCTATCCTCGGCGTTTTCGGCCATTCTGGTATATGCGCAGGAACTGTTGCCGGGAAAAGTGGGGCTGATCGCCGGTTTGTTTTTTGGCCTGGCCTTCGGGATGGGCGGTTTGGGTTCAGCGGTCTTCGGACGTCTGGCCGATAAAAAGGGCATCGACTATGTTTTCGAAGTGTGCGCCTTCCTCCCGTTGATCGGCCTATTGACGGGCTTCTTGCCTCATCTCGAAACCGAGAGCGCGAAGCGGATAGCCGTCCCGGTGGAAAAGGAGACGTGAGACGCCCTTTGGGGTCGGCCGGACCGCATCTCACTGTTATGTGAGGTTGGTGCTCTCAGGATTTGGCGCTTGGAATTCGACAACTAAATAGGTGCGGCGCCGGATTTGGGCGGCTTCGCGAGTGCAGCGTCGGTTCCAACGGCGCCAGACGCCGGCGTTGGCCAGCAGCAACGGCACGCGGCGCGTGCGATGGGCCAGGAGCTTGAGAAACCCCACGCGGCTCTTGTCCAGCGAGGCGCCCTGCACCAGCACGGCGCCGCGTTGCCGGAGCAAAGCGCGATAGAACGGCGGCAGACCGAATTCCGGCGGAGCCAGCAGAACGATGATGCGTTGCGGATCGCCGGGCAGCTTGGCCCGGCATTCCCGGACGCCGCGAAAAACGGCGACTAGAGCATTTTCTATTTAGATAGACGCATATTGGGCCTGACGAAAGAAGCCCTGGCAGTGCTGGGCGGAAAAGGAGTTCAAAG
>Ga0209006_10006790_pt1 | contig 10336 bp, 6 predicted proteins | sample JacPin_JW_Ref_O2_FD_188567 | JGI IMG/M metagenome (GOLD analysis project Ga0209006, IMG submission 188567) | Forest soil microbial communities from Algoma, Ontario, Canada - Jack Pine, Ontario site 1_JW_Ref_O2 (SPAdes) (version 2) | ecosystem: Environmental > Terrestrial > Soil > Boreal... | reverse complement strand
GAGGAGTCGGCGCTGGGGCCTCGGTCGCCCTGGACGTGCCTGTGAAGGTCAGGGCCACGGCGTCCGACACATTGAATGTTTGCACTTCGCCTTTAATCTCAAAGCGCAGAACCGCCTGCGTGCCGCCCAGGTAGCGGCCCTGGAGTATCCGGCCATCTTTGAGCTCCAGCGTATCCGCAGCTGCGGCGCCGGCAAAAAATAAACCCAGAACAATGGTGACAATTCTGCGTGCTCGACCGCTCATCGTCTTGCCTCTCTAACGGCGCTGTCCCGGGACTCACTGTCCCACGCCGATTTCCCCTGGCCACTCGACCCACTATCTTAGCCTACCAAGTTGGATGAAGCAGTACGACACCGGGTTGCGCAAATCTTCTGCCTCTATTGCGTGGCTTGGTAGAGCAGGCGGGTGATATCGGCCAAGAGAGCGGCGCTGTCCTTGGTTTCGGCAAGGCCGCGGACGAGAATAACCAGCACAAAAGGCTTGGGCGCAAAAACGATCGCGGCATCGTGATGAATCTTGGTGATTTCGCCGGTTTTGTGCGCCACGCGCGTTCCCGGGGGAAGTCCAGCGGGGATGCCTTCGTTGAATTTCTGGCGCTCAAGGATTTCGATCATCTGGCGCGAGGATTCCTGATCGACCGCTTGTCCATGAGCAATGGCTTCTAGAAGCTGCTGAAGCCCGCGTGCGGTGGTGGTGTTGTTCAGGCCCTTCAGAAACGCTTTCTGGTCCTCGACGCCGCGCAAAACACTCATGCCGTCGGCGTGGAGCGAATGAACCGTAGCGCGAATGTTGTCGACGCCCAGCTTCTCGATCAGGAGATTCGTCGCCAGATTGCTGCTGGCGGTAATCATCAGCTCAGAAAGCTGGCGGAGCGAGCGCGTCTGGCCGGCGGCCTTATACAATTCCGCCTCCGAATCATCGGCGGGGTCCAGCGTATAGGTCGAGCCGTCCGCCAAACTGTGAAATTGATTCTTAACGGGGAGCGGATCATCCAGCCTGAGTCGCGCCTGCCGCGCCTGATGAAAGAGTTCAATCATCACGGGGATTTTCATGGTGCTCGCGGCATGGAAGGACTCTTCATCGTGAACGGCGTACGCGGTGTGACCATCGAGAGTGCGGAAAGCGATAGCGACATCCGCTCCGCTCTTGCGGATTCGCTCTTCGATACTTGCGTTTGTCTTCTGGTCGATGGTCGGCGATTGGCCGGAGGCGAGCGCAGGGGATAGAGGCAGTGCTGCCGAGAAAATGGCAGACAGGATGCGAAACGTGACGTGCGGCAAGGGAGGACGGAGTTTCATCGGCGGAAATCTTGCCCGAAGGTCCATGTCGTTGCAACACCATCTTCGATGCTGACGATAAAGGGCCCAAACCAGAGAGGTTTGGGCCCGGATGGATCGAGCGTATGGTTTGGTGGAGTGCGGCTGCGGCTGCCTCTCCTACTCCCTAAAGTTGACGCCTGGCTTCATCGGCTTCTTCAGCCAGCTGCATGAGCACGGCCACGAGCCCGGTGTTTTTCTTCGTTTTGGGGTCCAAGAAGAGTCCGTCTTGGGCGAAGCTGGCCACAGAAGCCACCGCGCCGCCGAATTTTATTGACGACGGGCGGATAATGGCCACCGGACCAAACTTCTTGTCCAGAAAGTCGGTGGGCTCGGGCATGATCAGGTTGGCCTGCAGAGTGTCGCCATTGAGGGATTCCGGGTTCGTCTCACCTTGCGCTGCGCTGAGGGTCGAAAAGGTCACGGACGAGTTGTTGATCTTATCGAAGTCCGTCAGAGGAGTCGCATTGCCGGCTTTGTCCTGCCAGGTCTGGAAGTGCATGGTTTCGCTGGGGCCAATGCTCAACAGGATTCGCAAGACTTCCAGATTGCTGACGTGCTGCGCAAGTGCCGGATACAGGCTCGTTCCGCCCTGCTCGATAAACGCAAAGTGGAATCCCGCCGTAAAGGCGATCGCTTTGAGGTGGTCAGTGAAGGTGGACTGAGTCGGATCGCTGGGATTGACGACGCTGCCGGCCGTATCATCGTTGCTTCTCGGAATAGCGGTGTGCTGTCCGACATTCAAGCTGGGGACGGCTTGCACAAACTTTGCAGCCGCGTCGAAATCGGGGTTGGTAATGCTGCGGTACCGTGACCAAAAGCTGGTGTCGATGGTGAGTTGGGTGAGGTTAGTGAGCCGTCCGATTTGCCTTGCCCCGTCGGCCTTGCTGCTCGGCAACTGCTTGAACTGGGTAAGATCAGCCGGCTCAGCTCCTTTCGATTCGAGGTACTTGCCCAAGAAGCTGGCGTGGCTGAGTTCGTCGTCGGTGTTGTCGTGGATATACTGCGCCATATCTCCGTCGAGAATCTGCAGGGCCTGGGTGTACGCCACATTCCCGCCGTTGAGCCCGCTGACTTCGTTGTCCTGGGTCCCTCCGAGTTCCGAGTATTGTTGCCAGAGATCGGCCTCAACCTGCTCCAAGGCCTGCAAGAACTTCAGGATCGCGATGTCACCCCTAGTAATTCCCGGACCGTTGTCCTCCTGATCTCGACCCCGATCGAAGGCAAACGATTTGCCAGTGAGCAACCCTGCGCCAAGCGTCGCTGCGCCTGCCGCCACAGCTCCCTTTCTTAAGAAAGAACGTCGATTCGTACCGCCCACAAACTGACCACCCTTTGGCTTCATTACTTTCTCCTTCTTTCTGATTTTGGATACTTCGAGACCGAGCTTTTCGTTCGGAGTCGAAATTCGTGCGAGTTGTCCGGCGTGTGAGGTTCAAGACGCTGTACCTCTACTCGCAGGTCTGCGTTGTCGGCTGTTCATCGCGAAGAAATGCGGGGCCAAAGATCCCGTTACCCTGGGCCCCGCTTCTGGCTATTGAACGGTAAGACTGACCGAGGTGGAGTGAGAGAGACTGCCCGAGGTCCCCGTGATCATCACTGTGGTCGTCCCTCGCTGAGTTCCGTTCCCTGCACTGTTAGCGTTGTAGCCGCAGCCGCCCGCCGCGAGTAGAAAACCTACGACAATGAGGAGCGCCAGGCTGCCGGTGAGGAAGTGGAGCCGTTTTCTCCCGCGGAGGCGCTGGCGGTTTCCTTTACGAGCAGTCAGTAAGCCGAGGAGTCCTAGCGTCGGTATCGGAAGCACTGCAACGAAAATGCCACCGCTGGTGTTCTTCGCCATCACCCCTGCCGGATTGTAGGGAGACGAGGAAGTCATGATGGTCAGAGTCGATGTCGCCATTCCGCCGCTTGCGGGCGAAACCGATGGCTGCGAAAAACTACAGGTAGAGCCAAGCGGCTGCCCCGAGCAAGTGAGCGTGACGGCGGAGCTGAATCCATTGAGCCCACCGAGAGTTACCATGAAGGCCGCCGGCTTCCCGGCTGCGATCGTCAACGTCGAGGGCGAGGCAGCGATGCTGAAGTCTCCGGTGGCCGCAGGAGGCGCGGCGTTCGCAGTGATGGCTGCAAACAGACCGTGCATTTCGTTGGCGAGACCCGCGGTGATGTACATGGTGTTGGGGTCGCCGGTTTGCGCTCCGCCCGTGCCGAACACCATGTCCCAGAGAGAGGCATTGACGATCGCTGCGCCTCCGGAATCCTTTATCTGGTCGACAAAAGCGCCGGTCGAGAAGTTGTAGGCGTTGATGGCGCCGTCGCCAAAATTTCCAACCAGCAGGTCACCGGCCAGTGAGCCGAATCCCGCTGGCGGAACAACTACGCCCCAGGGCGCGTTCAGGTGAGAGTCGCTGGTGATCCGGCTGATCATTGTGCCGCTCGCGCTGAATAGATCCACGAAGCCTGAGCCGGCAATTTTTAGAGGATCGTGCATGGGCATGTCCTGTAACGCGTACGTGACCACAATCATCGAAGTCTTGTTAACGGTGAGGACATGGACTCCGAAGGGCGCGTACCCGGGCGAGCCCGAACCCGCAGGTACTGCGGGCGGAGCCGGGTCGTTGAAGGCTGTGGGCCCGAGGACCTGGGTTTGCTTAAAAGTGGTGTCATAGATCTCCACCTGGCCGGAGCGGAAATTGGTAGCCAGAAGAAAAGTACCGGTGCCGTTGGTGACCAGCGCCAGGCCCTTGTACACTGCGCCGGTAGCTGCGGCTGGCTTGGTCGAATTGTCCACGGCAAGAATGGACGAAGCCCCGCCGGTCCAGCCGGAGATGGTTCCGTCTTCGGTGTCGAAGATAAAAAGACTACTGCCGCCGCCGAGACTAAAACCTCCTGCGCTGTTTCCAACACATCCCGTCGGGGTAGCCGGATTCGTACTCCCCGCCGGCGGAGCGATGGTGAACGCTCCCTGAACGGCTCCAGCGGTGTTGTACAGTGAGGTCACTCCGGCTGGGCTGGCATTGTCCGCAATCCAAAAGGGATCACCAGGGATGATACAGATACCCCAGGGATTGACCAGATTGGGATCGATCACCGGTGCAAGGCCCTGCGTATCGGATACCAGATTGGTCTGCTTGTAGCTGTTTACCTGGGCTTGGGCCACCGGAAGGGAAAGAACGTGTGCACAGACCAGCCCTAGCAACAACAATCGTACTCTTCGCATGTTTCGGAATTGCTCCTCTCATTCATTGCTCATTGATCAGGCAACATTTTTACCTATGCCTATTCGTTCTCTGCAGTTGGATGCCTTAGCAATGTCAGGAATAAATCAAGGGCGGCAAAAGTCTTAGTCAACTTGGAGGCTATTCTATGAAAACGACTTATGAGCGAATGTCACGTCTAAGGGGTGCAGGCGTGGCAACTCTTCCCGCGGAAACTGCCTCCAAAGGAGGCAAGGTCCTCTCTCGAAATGAAATGAAGTTCTCCGGCCCGATTGTGCGATTTGGCGCGTTCGAAGTGGATCTAGAGTCCCGCGAGCTGCGCAAGCACGGGCTGTACGTACGCCTGGAGGAGAAGCCATTTCAAATCCTGGAATTGCTGCTCGAACAGGCTGGCCGGGTGGTCAGTCGCAGAGCGTTGCGCGAAAAACTGTGGCCCGACACACATGTCGGATACGACCAGAACCTCAATACGGCCATCAACAAATTGCGCGAATTGCTCGGCGACTCCGCGCAAAGCTCCCGGTTCATTGAAACTCTACCCAGGCTTGGATACCGCTTCATCGCTCCGGTTGCCAACCCCGCGGGATCTTCTTCGATCATTGCTAAGAAGATGCTCGCCGTCCTTCCCTTTGAAAATCTCGGAGGTGACCCTGAGCAGGAGTATTTCGCCGACGGCTTGACCGAGGAGATGATCTCTCATCTAGGCCAGCTCGATCCACGCCGCCTTGGCGTGATCGCGCGAACCTCTGCCATCCAGTACAAAAACGCGCGGAAATCGATCACGGAAATTGCGGCCGATCTGAAGGTCAATTACATTTTAGAAGGAAGCGTGCGTTGCGAAGGAAACAACGCCCGCGTTACCGCGCAATTGATCGAAGTGCTCGACCAGACACACCTTTGGTCCGCCAGCTACGATCGCGACTTGCGCGACATTTTGAGCGTGCAAGCCGATGTCGCACGCCAGGTCGGGCGGGCTCTCTGCTTGGAATTGCTGTCCGAAGATACGTCGAAACCACCGACGTTCGCCCCTGCGGCTCACGAAGCCTATCTTCGCGGGCGTTTCTATTTTGGTCAGAGGACGGAAGAGGGACTGAGGAAAGCGATCGCATCTTTCGAGACGGCTCTGTCCATTGAACCGAACTGCGCCCGCTCCTACTCGGGAATCGCGGATTGCTGCTGCCTGCTCTCCTGGTTTGGTGCGCTGGTACCAAAGATAGCCGGGCAAAAAGCGGCGGCCGCGGCAACGCGCGCGGTCGAAATCGATGCATCTTTGAGCGAATCTCATGCTTCCCTGGCTCTCGTGCGCTTCTGGTACGACTGGAATTGGGAAGCCGCGGAGAAGGAATTCCTCCGCGCGATCGAATTGAACCCGAGTTACACCTCCGCTTACCAGTGGTATGCGGCGTATCTGAATACGCAGGGCCGCTTCGAGGAAGCGCAAGCAGCGCAGAAAAGTGCAAGGGAACTCGATCCCTTTTCACTGATCCTCTACATGAATGTCGCGGATCCGCTATTTTTCTCCCGCCAGTACGACCTGGCCGTCCAGCAACTTGTCGCCTTGCTCGAGCACGAGCCTCGCTTCTTCCCAGCCCTGTTCCAGCTAGGCCGCGTTTATGTCCAGATGGAGATGTATGCGGAGGCTATCGCGGCCTTCGAACGCGCGCTGAAGCTTTCTCGCCAGCAGGAAGCACTGCCCGCGCTAGCTCATGCTTACGCTTTGGTAGGCAGAACCCGGGAAGCAAGAATCATTCTGGAAGAAATGACTAACGATAAAACCGGCCGCTACGTGGCGTCGCCGATGATTGCGCGCGTTCATCTGGGCCTGGGGGAATTCGAAACGGCCCTCGATTGGCTACAAAAAGGTCTCGAGGAACGCTCGTATTGGATGGTCTTCTTGAAAAACGACCCTGTGTATGACCCCATCCGGTCTCACCCGAGGTTCGGCGAACTACTCAAGCTCACCGGGCTAGCTTCCTGAGGCATGACCTCAAACCGGTCTCCACGCCCGGGATGGCGGCCTCAGTCGGCAGCTGGGCCAAGGACGACCGGATCAACGTTCCAGCCATCGAGCACCACGACAGCGTCCTGGCCTTCAAGTGCGGCTGGGTCAAACTTTGCGGTTACCGTTCGGTGTTCTCCCGGCAGCAGCGAAAAATAATTGTCTTGCCAAAAGATCGGTGTGACGTCTTCCCCACCCTTGCCACGAGTTACGCGGAGATGAACCATAAACGCGATCGCGCTATCCGGATTCGACAGACGGACCTGGGCCACGCCGTTTTCCAAGCCGGCGCTCGCCGTTAATTTTACCCGTGGCAGCGAGTTAAGACCGGTGAGATCTGCAAACTCGGCCTGCGGGGTGTAAACGGTGTCTTGTCTATGGGCCCAGTCGAGGGTATCCGCCTTGGTCGATAGCCAGTAAAAATTGTCGCTGAGCTGTTTTCCTCCGGCGTCGCTCAGCTGCAGCCGCAAGAAATAGGTCTTCGAAAGACCTTCCACTTTGGGGAGAGCGAATGCCTTGGTGCTGCTGTCAGCCGCCAAGTCCAGCGTCACGTCGTGAGAGGCCTTTTCGGAAGCGTCCACATTATAAATTCTCGCACTCACCTTCGCGGCCTTCAGCGCTTCGTACGTGCCGTTGACCACCGTAACGGAATTGTCGTCGTAGGAATACTGCACATGCACGGGCTCCATGGCCTTCTTCGTGCCGAAATATCCGCCCGCGGGCACCAGATAGTAGTCGTAGAGATGCCAGATCAGCGATGGCCAGCCATTGTTGAGCATCCACTGAATCACGCCGGTGGACGTGTACTTATTCCGTCCATAGGCCTCGAACATCGCGCGCTCACCGTCGTACGTCATGGCTTGCGCTTTTCGTTCGTAGTCATCGAGTGATGTGGCTTGCCCATAGCGCTTGTTCAAACCGTCGGTGAAAACATTCACCGTCGTGAAGCGCTCGCCTCCGGAGTGGTAGTTCCACACTTCGTCGATCGGCCAGAGATGATCCTTGGGAATAAACCGCTCGAGCGATTCGCGCGGCGGAATCGCCGGGCCCGGACTTGTCTCCGTGTTGTAGCCGTAGGCGCCGCCTGCTTTCTTGTCCGTCAGCCAATACACCGGCGGGACATATTCGTAAGGTCCGGTCATCTTCACGCCCGATTTTCCAGTGACGGTCGTCTCTTCTTCCGAAGCCGAAGAAACAATCGGATTTGGCCATCCCAAATCCTTCTCGATACCCAGATACATTTTTTCGACATCGGCAGGCGGAGGCCCGTCGCTTCCATTCAGCCAGACAAACACGCTCGGGTGATTTCTCAACCGCCCGATCTGATCTGTCAGCGAAGCGGCCGCAACCGTGCGTTGGTCGCCTTTCCAGAGCTTCCATCGCTCCCAGGCATCGCAGCACGTCCAGCCGGGCATCACCAGAATGCCGAGTTTGTCGGTCTTGTCGAAAAACTCATCGTGATCCAGACGTCCTTCGAGCCGGATGGTGTTCAATCCCATGTCATGTACATATGCCAAATCCGCGTCGAGGCGCTCCGACGACCAGCGCAAAAACATGTCTGGCGCCCACGCCGCACCACGAATCAGCAACTTGCGTCCGTTAATTTTGAAAAGTCGGTAGCCTTGGTCCGTGATTTCCGAGGTTACCTCCCGAACACCAAACTTGATGCTGGCGGAATCGGAGGTTTGCCCTTCAGTGGCGAAGCTCAGCTTGGCCGTGTAAAGATTTGGCACGCCCATCTGGTACGGCCACCAAAGCCGCGGGTTCTGCAACTTCAGTTGCGGAAACTTCTCAGGGCCAAAGCTCACTTTCCTGGATTCTCCGGCTGCAAGTTCGACAGGCTGCTCCAAATGAATCTCATCGATGTCGGCGTGAAAGATACCCTTAACCGGGTGAGCCGCCGTATTGCGCAAATCGGCGCTGATGGTTAGCGATGCCGTCTTGTACTCCGCATCCAGCTTAGTAGCCACAAAAGGCTGGCGCACCGACACATCCCCGCTGGTCGTCAAAAACACTTCTTTCCAAATGCCCATGTCTCTGTCGGCGGGAGTTGGATTCCAATCTACCCAGGTGATTCCCAGATCGTCCTTTTGTGGTGCGAAAATCTCCAGCGCCACGGCGTTGGCCTTCCCAGGATGGAGGTTCCTGCTCACGTTGAATTCAAACGCGCGGTAGGTTCCGGCAATGTCCTTAGCATCGGCGATTTTCACGCCGTTGACCCAGACATTCGCCCGGTAATTAATCCCGAGAAAATGCAGCCACGAATTTTCGTGCGCGAGGCTCGAGGGCACAGCAAATTCCGCCCGAAACCACCACGAGCAAAGAAACGGGCTCCCCGCCGGCATATCCTGGATCGCAAAAAACGACTTATTGGAATAATTCATCCCCGGCAAAGTTTTCAGATTGGCTCCGAAGAACGGATCAGGGTAGGTCTTGTCTGTAACCAGCGCCCCGACAACCGTAGCCGGCAGGTCGCTCTGGTGCCAGGCCGACCCATCAAATCCAGCCGACGAGATTTGCTGGCCCCTTGCCTTGGCCACACACGACGACTGAATCTGCCATCCGCTGTTCAAGAGAATGGAGGAAACCGGAAGCTTGTCGAGGTCCTGCGCCGTATAGGCGCGGCCTTCGGTCGATACTTCCGGCTCGCCGGAAACCGTGACGACTTTCTGGTCACGAGCGACACACGCTTGCGCCGCGAGTAGCGGGGCCCCAAGAATCCCCAGCGCGCACAGTTGTCTGAATCGGAGCATGTTTCCTCGCATGGCTTGAGATGTATCGCTTTGTGGAACCCAATCTTAAACCGATTCAACACGCTCCGTCTCGCCTTTTTTTCCTTTCTCTTTTTAACTGTTCGAAGGAAACACGGCGCGCTGGACTTTCCGTCACATGCAGGAAGCACGCAACAGTTCATGAGCACCGTCAAGTTGAATTGCGAAGCAACGGCAAGGGTTCAGCGTACGCAACCATCCCGGACCAGCAGATACCGTATTGGTAACGTACCGCATTTTAGAAACGATGGCCCTTGACGGACGCAGAAGGTCAGCGCATTCTACGTTCATATCCCGTCCAAAATCTGACCTTGGAGGACATGCAATGCTGAAATCACGACTCTTTGTTGTCCTTTCGCAAATTGTCTTGGCGATTCTTCTCCTCAGTCAAGTTCCGCTCGACATTTTCTCGGCGACCTGCACCGGTGCCGACCCGTGTCATGCCTGCAAGAATTGCAAGTATTGTAAGCACTGTGCGAAAGACGGAGGAAAATGTGGTGTCTGCAAATAGAGACACTGCATCACGACTTATCGAACCTGGGGCGCGTTTGTTTGAATATTGGTGCCGGGCATAGGAATCGAACCTACACGACCTTGCGGTCACCGGATTTTGAGTCCGGCGCGTCTGCCAGTTCCGCCAGCCCGGCACGGTGACAGGATACCACAGGGTATGAGCCTTAGCCGTGTCTGCGAGCCTCCCAGGTCGTCGGCAGAATGGGCATCGGGGCGGAACTGTTCTGGCGATGTTATACTCGCACTTCCCCGAACGTCATGGCCGACGATCTCTATCGCATCAATTTGCAATCGGTTCCCGGAAGTTCCCTGTATCGGCTGATTCATGAATTCACGGGCATGGAGCGATCAATTGGTGATCGGCCTCGTGAAGGGTACCTTCTCGACTACAAAGAAGACGTGAGCGACCGATTTCTCCGTGCTGTGGCTGCTTTTGCGAATACGTTTGGCGGCCTTCTTATCGTGGGAGTGACTGAGCTAGACGGACGCCCGGATAAGTTAGCTGGCGTGCTCATTCGTGG
>Ga0209006_10006789_pt1 | contig 10337 bp, 8 predicted proteins | sample JacPin_JW_Ref_O2_FD_188567 | JGI IMG/M metagenome (GOLD analysis project Ga0209006, IMG submission 188567) | Forest soil microbial communities from Algoma, Ontario, Canada - Jack Pine, Ontario site 1_JW_Ref_O2 (SPAdes) (version 2) | ecosystem: Environmental > Terrestrial > Soil > Boreal... | reverse complement strand
TTACCGCCGATGGTCATCTCAAACTTGCCCTCCACGGCTATCCTCCCACCGACCACGGGTGCAGAAACGGCCACGGCGAGGACTCGGAGCCCGGCTCGCTGGGCACTTCTATGAGCACGGGGCCACTGTCGCTTTGCGCACTTTGCAGGGCCGACCGGAGCTCGACTGGAGTGGCCGCTCGATAGGCCGTCGCCCCAAAGCTTCGCGCGAGCTGGACGAAGTCCGGATTTCTCAGGCTCTCGCCGATGAAGTGACCGTCGAAAGCCATTTTCTGATCGCGCAACACATTGCCGAAGCTGCAATTGTTGAATACGATGGCGATGAGATTGATCTGATTCTGCACCGCCGTGGCAAGTTCCTGAACCCCAAACATGAACCCGCCGTCACCGTTCACGGAGATGACCATCTTGTTCGGGTTGGCCGTCTTGACCCCCAACGCGGTCATGAAACCGAAGCCGAGATTGTCCTGGTATCCACAGCTGACGTAGGTGCGCGGTGCGTAAACGGGCAGCGCGAATCGAGCAGTAAACCCGACCTGGCAAATTTCCTCGACGAAGAACCCATCGCGCGGGAGAACTTCACGGATGACGTCCAGATAGGCGACCTGCGGCTGAACTGATTCGTAGTCCGCGCGCGCCTGCGATTTGAGTGACGCGATTTCGGCCACTCTTGACGGTCGCCGGACTCCGGAACCTGCCAATGATGCGCACAACGCCTGTACGCCGAGCTTTGCATCCGTCACCAAGCCGACGTCGCTCGGCCGGCGCGTCATCTCCCGGGGATCTATATCGATGCGAACAATCTTAAGATTTGGCGGGAATACGCGCCATCGCAGATATTGCAACTCCATCCGAGTACCGATGGCCATCAACAGATCGGTGTTCAGCCATGCCTTGTAGGCAGCAGCAAGTCCCAGGCCAAAGGCTGTGTCATCCGCGACGATTCCGCGCCCGCTGCGATGGGCGGTGACCGGTGCCTGCATCAACTCGGCGAGTCGCGCAATCTCGGAAGCGGCGCAGGTCGCCCCACCGCCGAGCATGATCATCGGCCTTTTCGAGTTTCGAATCAGTTCGGCAGCACGCTCGACGGCGCCCGGATCTGGCGGCGGGGGATCCAGGATGCCGGCCGGCGCCGACATATCGGTCAGGGCCGTCACGCCGAGCGTGTCCCAAGGGCACTCCACCGCCACCGGTCCCGGTCGGCCGCTTGTCATACGCCGGAATGCCTCGGCGAGGGTTTGCGGGGCCTGCGTCGGATGGTCAATGCGTTCCGACCACTTCGTCAACGAGCGCAGCGTCGCGAGTTGGTCAGGAAGCTCGTGCAATATCCCAAACCCGCGGCCGATGTCTGCTGTAGGGATTTCGCTCGTGATGCAGAGCACCGGCACATTTGCGGCATACGCCGTACAGAGCGCCGCGGCCGTATTCAGCACTCCAGGGCCGGGGACGCAGGTATAGACGCCGACCTTCCCGGTCGATTTCGCATAACCATACGCCATATAGGCGGCACCTTGTTCGTGCCTCGAGCCGATGAACCGGATTTCGTGCCGGCGCTCGTAGAGTGCATCGAACAGCTTGTAGGTATGCACCCCCGGAATGCCGAAGATCACATCGACTCCATGTTCGATCAAAGAATCGACGATCGCCTGTGCCGCGGATACGAGCCTCTGCATCTTAAAGTCCTCGCTGTCGCGACATCATCCCGGGAGTGGGTCGGCATGAGCGACCGCGACCGAGAGCCTGTATTCGACGGTCGTCACGTGTGCATCTACGACGAGGGGTTGCACCCCGGCGATCTGCGCCGCGGATGCGGCAGCAATCCATTGCTGGATCTCCATGGCCGCAACTCCCGCTTCCCGCACGATGTCCGTTTCATCCCAGCTGTCGAACACCGAGTAGTCTCCCTTGGTCAGGGCGCCGAGGAATCGCTCGTCCCATTCCCGGTTGATGCGGAAATCCTTCGCCGTGCGTCGGCCCTCGATCACACTGCGTCCGCCCAACACTGTTTGCTCACCGAGGTACTTGTGCCAGTCCGCCACCGTCATGTCCCCGCTTTCCGCACCGTGCATCAGGTAATTCTTGACTCTATCCGGCGCACCCGAGAGATCTTGCGGAAAGATGTTCGCCGGGTGATGTGACAAGCCGCCGCTCGCGAGAAACGCTACCCGCTTTCCGGTCTCCCTGGCGAAAGCACCCACCGCCTCCCCCAGCTTGCGGATTCGCCTAAATGGCGACAGCGGGTTGCACGTGGTGTTGATGCAGATCGGCAGCACCGGATAACGCCCCACTCCTCCACACACGTTGTGCAAGGGTTGCGAGAAACCGTGATCGACCTTCATCGAGTGGGATACGGCGATATCGATGTCCGTCTCGCGCAGAAACCGAGCACAGCGGGCGGCAAGCTCGGAAGGCACATTGAGGCGGCCGGCAAACCCACCGTAGTCCGCCACCGCGTTGCACTGCAATCCAACGCAAAACGGCGGCACCAGCTCGAGATGAATATCGGTGTAGTGGTCTGGCGCAAAAACCACGATCAGCTCCGGATTAAAGACCGCCATCGCGGCTGCTCGCGCCGCATACGCCGCCGCCACGACGCCGTGCTCAAGCGGCTTCGGCAATGGATTGGCGAGCGCGGGCCCGTGCGAGACGCAAGTCAGCTGGAACATTGCTTCGCCAGCCGGGCCAACAGTTTCTCCGTTCTGCGCATGGTTTTCAGCTCAGGGATTGAGATGGGCAACCGTGTTCGTGAGGGTGCCAATCTTGTCGATGGTGACGGAAACCGGGCCGCCGAAACGATTGAGGTCGACGTTCTGCACGGCACCCCCCCGCGCGGATTTCTTTAGCGCCGTGCCCATCGAAATGATATCGCCGGGTTCAAGCGTCACATATCGCGTGATGAATTCCAGCAGCTCCGGCACCTTGTAATACAAGTTCTCCGTGTTGTCCTCCGTAACAAGCATGTCCTTGTGGTGGCACGTGACGGTCAGCGTGTGCGGATTCGGTATTTCGTCTCTCGTCACGATGCACGGACCGACGCAAGCGAACGTGTCGCTTCCCTTATAGCGGCCCGGATACGACACCCAGCTTTCCAGATACTCGATCTCGAGGGGATTGCCGTCTCTCGGGTGAATTGCGCGATAGTGGAACGTGTCCTCATCCCGCATCGTGGGGGAGGTGATGTCATTGTGGATCGTATATCCGAAAACATGGTCGTAGGCCTCGTCTGCGCTGATACGTTTCGCCCTCCGGCCGATGACCACCGCGAGCTCCGGTTCCGGGTGGACCCGTCCGTATTCCGGCCGGCATTCGATGGCAGCGAGGTGGCCGATCAAAGCGCTTGCGGGCTTGGTAAACAACGCGGGGTGCTTCGGACCCTTCAAGATGCGACCACTATTTGCGGTGTTGTTGAACGCTATGCAACAGAGCTTTGATGGCCGCAACACGGGTGTGCGCCAAGTAATGGCATCAATCGAGTAGGAGGCAAAACCGGCAGGATCCCGGTCGTAGCTTGCGAGCAGGGTTTCCGCGAACGCGATGCCCTCGACGCCCGCTTCGATCAGCTCCAAAACCGAACCCAACCCTACGCCGGCGGCATGACGGAACCCCGCGGCATGACTGGTGAAGTCAACCACGCTCCGGTCGCGCAACGCGCCGAAACGCTCCCGGCCGTCCGCAAAAAAGCTCGTAAGCTTCACTACAGTTATCCCCCGTCATGATTGCCCTTATCTTAAGTCTGCGCGCCTGGCCCCACGGGATTTATGGAGCAATAGTTCGCCAGGCGAAACTCGCGTCGTGTACGATTCGTGAGGTGGCAACTTCGAAGGTAAAACGCAGCGGATCGGTCCGCTCGGTCGTCCGCGCTCTGCACCTGCTCCGACTCGTCAATGAGCAGCGAGGGCTCACTCAGCAGGACATCCATGTGCTCAGCGGCTTACCGAAGCCAACGGTATTTCGTCTGCTGCAGACGTTGAAGCACGAGGGCTATGTGGAACCCGACGGCGCGCGAGGAGTATTCCACGTCACCAGGAAGGCGCTCGAACTCAGCTCTGGGTACACCGAGCGGACGATGATCGTCAAGGTCGCTGCCCCGATTGCGCTGGCGACCACCAGAAAAATCATCAAATGGCCCCTGGCCATCGGTACTTTGGATCGCGGAGCGATCGTTGTTCGTTATAGCACCATGCCCTACAGTCCGCTGGGTGTCGTCAATTCCACCCTCGGTCACAGGCACGATCTTTTGGAAAGCGCCATGGGTCGCGCCTATATGATTGCCTGCGATCCGGCGGAGCGTCGCAATCTCGTCCTGCTTTTGAAGAGCAATTCACCGCAGCTTGCCGACGAGATCCAGCCCAAACTGGATGCCGTGCTGGCGAACGCGCACCTGGGCTACGGCCTGCGCTTGGCTCAACGCAAGGGGGATAGTGCAACGCTCGCGATTGCAATTCGCTACGGCGAGGATGTGTTGGCCGTCTTGAGCCTGACCACGTTCGGCAACGTGATGAAGTCCTCGTTTATCACCAAGATGCTGCCGGTGCTCCGATCCACTGCCGCGAAAATCGAAGCCGCCTATGTCGCGGCACTCGAACAGTTCGACGAAACCCTGCGCGCCTAGCGCGACCCGACGGTGGGATTTCGCACTGCGAGACTCTATGCCGCCGCGCCGGTCGGCGATGCCGCCCAGTGCTAGTCTAGCGCCGAAGTATGGATGTCCCGCTAAATTCACAGGCCCCCCGTCCGAACGATTCAATTGCGTTCCGCGCCTCGTTCAGTGGCGTAGTACTGGCGGTCATCGTATCGTCGCTCGATCAAAATATTGTTGCGGTTGCGCTGCCTCGCATTGCAAGCGAGCTGGGCGGCATATCGTATATCTCCTGGATCGTCACCGCGTTCCTCCTCACGGCGACGATCGCCGCGCCGATCTACGGCAAATTGTCCGATATCTACGGTCGGCGTCGCATGCTGACGTTGAGCATGTCGGTCTTTCTCGGCACGACGATTCTCTGCAGCCTGGTCAACACCATGCCGCAGCTGATCGCGGCGAGAGCTCTCCAAGGCCTCGGCGCGGGCGGACTCGTCACGCTGTCCCAGAGCACCATCGGCGACCTGGTGGGCCCACGGCAGCGAGGCCGCTATCAGGGTTACTTCAGCGGTGCGATGGCAATCAGCACGGTGCTCGGACCCCTGCTCGGCGGCGCCTTGATTGCCGATTTCTCGTGGCGCGGCATCTTTTTAGTCACCCTTCCGGTCGGAGCGGCGTCGCTTGCACTGACCAGATTTGGACTGCCAAAAGACTTTACCTCAAAGTCACATCATATTGATTATCAAGGAGTATTAATCCTTGTCATCGGCACCTCTGCGGCGCTGGCGCTATTCAATACCCTTGAATCGGGTCTCTTCACCATGCCGTTCACCAGCGTTGGCTTGGGTGCGTTGGCGGTCGCCTGCACCGCACTGTTCGTGCGGCAAGAGCGGCGGGCGTCGGAGCCGCTCCTCGGCCTGACCTTGTTTGGGAACAGCAGCTTCGTCGCCGGGGTCATTGCGGCAGGCATGATGACGTTTGCCATGCAGGGAGCAATGGTCTTTCTCCCGCTGTACTTCCAAGAGGTGCAGGGTATGACGCCTACCCATTCCGGGCTCATGTTGATCGCGCAAATTGCCGGTCTGATCTTCAGTTCGATTCTCGGGGGTCGACTTTCGGCCCGCACCGGGCAGTTCAAGAAGTTTCTGATCGCCGGCGTCGCGATGGAGATGACGGCGATCGCAACTCTCGCGATACTCGCGCTGGCACGCGCGGGCGAGATTCCGTTCCTGGCCGCACTGGGGCTGCTAGGTCTCGGAACAGGCCTCGGAATGCCGAACGCGGTCGTAATAGTACAGAACTCGGTGCCGCGAGCATCTCTTGGCATCGCCACCGCGTCGATGTCGTTTCTGCGATCTTTCGGCGGAGCATTTGGCGTTGCCATATCCGGTTGCCTGATGCACTTCGTCTTCGACTCGATCGTGCGGGCCAATATTCACGTAGCTGATCCACTTCGGCCCGCCATTGCAGCCAGTTTGGCGTTGGGTGCTACGATGATGCTGTTGGCCCTCATCACGATTGTGGCGAAGCTCCCCGCCTCTTCTCGATAGCCCTTGCGTGACTGTATTGCGTCGAATACGACGGCGCCTGGAATCTGCGCGTAGGGCTTCATGCAATTTATTTGACACTTCGCTTGGGGTAAGTTGTGTTGGAAAACCCCGGGATGACGACGGCCTCCGGGCGATTGCCGTGGTCGTTGAGCTGGTCGATGACGAAATGCGCCACGGAATTGGACAGCAACTGGGTGGGATCCTCCATTACGAAGCGCAGGCGCGTGATCGCGGTGACTCGGTCGTCCGGGGATCGCAGACGGGGCATTGCCCGCAGCGTCCTGGTCTTTGGCTCGATCACCGGCGGTTCCTCGATACTCTTGGAGAACGAGGGGTAACCCTCGAACATGAGGCGCGACATGTTGATGTTGGCCCGTAGGTGCAGAAATATATCCCGGAACTGTCCCTCGATTTCGGTCAAACGGGCCTTGTTGCCGATATCCGACAAGCCAAGCGAAGGACCGTGCGGCGTAATCTGCACGTTCTCCGGGCTCAGCTGCTCCCTGGATGCCCGCCATAGCAGGTGGCAATTATTATTCGTCACCCACGTCAGCCCGGAGCTGGGTCGCCCCGCCCTTCCGCTCAACAACACCATTAGCGTCGGCCAATCGAAATCCTGTGCCCGCAGCCACCGCATGATCCTATGTCCGATATCGAGAAACGTGAGCGTGAACGTTGCCACCATCACGTCGTTGATCGGAATCGGAACCTCCGCGCTGTCCGTCGGATCGAGAAAATTCTTCCTCAAGTTCTCGTACGTCATGGTCCCGTCGTTCGCCAGACAGGCCTGCATGAACTTCTTGGACACCTCGCAGGTGTAGTCGATCATGTCCACGATCTTCGACTCATACCCCCGGTATGCTTCAACCGCGACCACGTCCTTCCAGTAGCCGACGTCATTGATCGCATGAATCTTCTCGATACGTTCGACAAGGCGGTTGGCATCGTCGCGCCACGCCGGATAGCCGAGTTCTCTCAATCTGAAAATCCAGGCGATCGCCGCTCCAATATGGGAGATTGCCGTGAGCTCCACGAATCCCCGGGTCGAGTTTCGGAAGCTCTCGACGATCGGATCTTTCCCGGATCCGGGAAAGATCACGAAGTCGGCGCCGGTGACGATCAGGATCGGATCGCGTTCCGTCAATCGAACCATGTGCTTCGTCAGATGCTGCCCGGTGCTGTCCGCACCCGTGTAGGCATCGTAAAGGCTCTTGAAATTGGCGTGCGGAGCGTAAGTCATGACCATCACCTCAATGCCGATTGGCGCTTCTGCATGAATTGAAAGAATCGGACGGCCGATCAGCCGTTGAAGCCGTAGATAATCGTGTCCGTGCGAAAGCGCACGTCGGGTGTCAGGCTGTTCGAGACGGCCAGAAACTGTTTGCCATCGGCACGGAATGCCGCGGCGTCCGTGCCCCCGGCTGTCGCAAATTCCTCGACCAGAATCAATTGATCCTTTTCCCAGCGATAGATCCGGGAGTTCAAGCCGGTCTTCGGGGCGGACGGTTCCCCCTCGATAAAGTTGATTTGCACGAGGTAGAACTGCTGTTCCGTTCTGACGATGCAAAATTCCCGCCCGCTGGGGCCGCTGAGTTTCTGATACGGCTGAAACGTCTTTCCATCCCAGCGGTGAAGCATCGAATCGCCTTGGATGTTGGCGAATGCGACATAGTGGTGTCCATCGATCATGAAGTAGCGAAAACAGCGGCCTGCCTTCGGGGCGAAGGATTGCAATGGAGCGAAGTGGGACCCATTCCATTTGAATAGGAGCGAGTCGCTGACGTGATCGGCGTATCCGAGAAATGTCTGACCGTCGATCTGAAAGGACTCCCAGTTATATCCCCATTGTCCGTCCAGCGACTGAAAGTCGACGAACTTCGTACCGTTCCATTCAAAAATACGCGATGTGCGCGGGTTCTTGGCCTCGATATGCCCAAGGGTCACGCCTTGCGCCAGGCACAGAAAGGCGCGGCCGCCCATCGTGAAGAAGTGCCACTGCTTTGCGGCAAAGCCTGGGAATGTCTGGTAGGGCTCCCAGCCCGAACCGTCCCACTTGAAGAGAGTCTGGTCGATGTTGTAGTCATAAGGCCCATGGCCGCCTCGCACGCCCGCTGCGGCGAGGAATTGATCGGTGCCGATCTGAAAGTAGGCGATGTCCTCGCCGCCGCTGAGCGGCAATCGGCCGTGCTCGACGAACCGGCCCGCGCTCCACTTGAAAATCGGAGCTCCCGTGTCGCTATCGCCCCCATTCATATGCGCGGGTGTATTTTCAACATCCTTTGAGAGCTGCGGAATCACGAGGTAGCGAGCACCTGCGATCACGTACGGTAGAACGGCTCTGGCTCCAGAGGTTGGCAAACGCTGATGTTCGACAAGAATCATGGCAATACACCTTTTTCGAGGTCGTCGGTCGTTGGATGGGATTCGATCGGGGTACGAGACCGCAGTAGATAGTGCACTCGGGCGTACGCGCCACCGGCAAGAAGCGCGGGCACGGCCAAGAGCAGGAAAAGTGTCTCGGACGGCATGCCGGAGGCAAATAGGAGCCCGCCGATGATCGGGCCCAGAATGGAGCCCAATCGACCCGCGGCAAACTGCCATCCGGCACCCGCGGCGCGCATCCGCCTCGGATAGAGTTGCACCGACATTGCAGGCGAGTTCTGCTGGGCGCCGATCACCAGCACGCCGCTGATAAAAAGGGCTAGGAACAGGCTCGCGGCCGTATGCGCGGCAAAGCCGATGGCGGCAATGCCGAGCGAACCGACGCTGACCATCATTGCAGCGAGCCTGAACACGCCAAATCGCCGCACCCACAGCATTGAGGAAAGCGCCCCTACGACACCTCCCAGATTGAGAAACACGCCGCACATCGCGGCGGTTTGAGGCTTGAAGCCCAACTTTACCGCGATCAACGGCGTCCAACTATTCAGAAGATAAGTGAGCAGGAGGAGACAGAAAATCCCGAAGGACGTCGTCAGCGTCGTCCACAGTCGCCCCTCCGTGAACAACTCGAGGATCGACAATCTTTTAGCGAGAATCCGGTCCTCCCCGTCATGCTCAGCTTTGGCAAGTTTGGAAGCCAACGTTTCCTTCATCAGCAGCGCAAGCGGAAGCAACAGTAACGTCACCGTCCCGGTACCGACGAAAAGGCTGCGCCAACCGTGGGAGATGAGAACCGCCGTAACGATGCCACCGACGACGGCCCCAAGCGGATATCCGATGAACATGGAGGTCACCGCTTGACTACGGCGCTCGGCGGAAAAATATTCCGCAATCAGCGGAACGACTGCGGCGAGCAGGCCGCCCAATCCGAAACCCGTCAGGAATCTGAGCGACGCGAACCCACCGAAGGAGGTCGCCTGCGAGCACAGCACCGTCATGATCCCCGCAAACAACAATGCGCCGATCAGGACCGGCCGGCGACCCACGCGATCCGCGACCGCTCCCAGCGTAAGCCCACCCAACATGGATCCCGCCAAGCCGGCCGCGAACACTGCACCAAGGTTGTTGGAAGCCAAGTGAAGGTCATGGGCGATCAGGGGCGCCACGAACGACACGATGAACATATCGTATCCGTCGATCATCACCAAAATGAAGGCGAATAAAACGAGCAACGACGGGGTTCGAGATAGAGTAGCGGCACGCATGAGCTGGATTGGACGCCCGCTACTTGGGTGCAACGACAAGAATCTCGAAAGTCCCCGGCAGCACGCTTGGATAGGGGCTCGGCGGTACGGGCGGTCCAAATTTTGCCGCCGGCAGATATAGCCGGCCGCTGGCGGTATCGACCGCTCCCAATCGCGTGCCCTTCTGAGTGGTTACGGTTTGCACGACAGCGACGTCGGTTGCGCTGCGAACGGCTATCACGCTCAAAGTGCCGTTCCCGGCGCTCGGTACGAACGCTAGATGACGTTGCGGATCGAACATCACCGCATCGGCGCCTTTGCCGACCTTGATGCTGGCCGATTCATCGCCGCCGGCGCCGTGAATGAATTTCGTGACGCCATTGTCGCCGCACACGGATATCAGCAAATCGTTGCCCTGGTCGTAGGCCAGACCTGTCGGCCCCTCGCAGCCCTTCAGCGGAATTTTCTGTACAACCTTGCGCGACGCGATATCGACGGCCAGAATTTGACTGGCCTTGTCGCCCTCTTCATTGATGTAAACCCTACCCTTGCCATTGGCTACAGCGAACTCCGGATGGCCCCC
>Ga0209006_10006788_pt1 | contig 10339 bp, 8 predicted proteins | sample JacPin_JW_Ref_O2_FD_188567 | JGI IMG/M metagenome (GOLD analysis project Ga0209006, IMG submission 188567) | Forest soil microbial communities from Algoma, Ontario, Canada - Jack Pine, Ontario site 1_JW_Ref_O2 (SPAdes) (version 2) | ecosystem: Environmental > Terrestrial > Soil > Boreal... | reverse complement strand
CTGGCCAACGCGCTCTATCCCGACAAAGGCCTGCAGGAGCGTACCATCGGCGGCCTGTATTTCATGGCCAGGTATGGACACGAACTGCTGCAGCAACTGCACGACGCGATCCACATCGACTGCCACGATCACCAGATCATCGAACTCTGAAAGACGAACTCTGAGCTGTATCTCAGTGGCTTTCGCTCGTTGCCAGGTAGGTTCCCAGACCAATCATGATCGCGCCGGTCACGGTGCGTTGCCGGCGGCGGAATGTTGCCGATGAACGAATCTTTTCTCCCAGGGGGCCGGCCAGCGCAATCACTAGCAGGTCCGCCGTTGTGTTCATCATCACTGAAATCGTTCCCAGCGCAACGAACTGGAGAAAGACGTGTCCGCTGCTGCGGTTGACGAATTGCGGAATGAAGGAGAGAAAGAAGAGCGCTGTTTTTGGATTGAGGACTTCTGTCGCGACTCCCTGCCATAGCGGGTTACGGGCAGGGCGCAGCGGTTGTAGCGTCGTACCGTCAGCGCCCGTATCCTTGCGTGCATCGAGAATCATTTTCACGCCGAGAAAGCAAAGGTACGCTGCGCCAACATACTTAACCAATGCAAACGCTGCCGCCGACTTTGCCAGGATGATCGAGATGCCAAGGGCCGCGGCGAGAACGTGAACCATGCCGCCCAGAAAGGTTCCGAACGCAGACAGAACGCCTTCGCGCTTGCCTCCGGCGAGGCTGCGCGCGAGCACGTAGAGCATCCCAGGCCCCGGAGCGATCGCGAGCAGCAATGCTGCGGTCATGAAGAGAAAGAATCGAGTCGTGTCGAACATGTTGAGTACATTTCTCGTCTGGTTAATTCTGCACCATATTATGTAACGAACCGCGCCGTTGACGCACTACTTCATACTATCCAAGCGATCGCACAGATGCTGCAAACCAGGTGGTTGCCGTTTGTGGCTCCAACTCGTGGCCGCACAGCGGGAAAGATTGTAATATTCAAAGTTCGGCTTGATCTTTTGGATTAACTTCACGGGCCGAAGTGAATTCACGATGGCATTCTTGCCTGCAGTCTCGATGGTGTCGCGGGTCACGCGGACGACACGGGTCGCCCTGGCGGTGTATCCAATTGCGCGCGCGTACGCGGCGGCGTTCTGTGCCGTGGCGGCGACAATTGTTTTTCGCGGCCCGCGACGGCAGGACGTCTACAACATCCTCTGGGCAGTGGTCTTCGGTTTTGCCACGCTGAACATCCTCAGTCTTGCGGCCAGGCGCTATGAGCCCACGCGGCGCGGGCTTACATTTGGAGAGTTGATGGCGGTGCTGGTCGTGGTTGTCTCGATCATCCTGCTCGGATGGGAAATGTTAAACCTCTTTCATATCTTCCCAATCAGACTCCAGCGGTAAAAAACAAAGGTAAGCGAATGCCGCCTTTTAGCCGACGGGGCGGCTTTTGCGGTATCATTCGCTCAGATGGCGAAGAAGTCTTCCACTTTTGAAGTGGCCTGCCCGTGCTGCAATGCCGTGCTCAAAGTCGACCACGAAACGGGCGCGGTCATCTCTCATACAGCCGCGGTAAAACCGAAAACTTTCAATGACATGGAGGCCGCGGCCAAGGCGATGCGCGAGCAGGACAGCCGCCGCGACTCGATTTTTCAGCAGTCGGTTGAGGCGCAGAAACACGCCTCCGATCTGCTGGAAAAGAAGTTTCAGGAAGCGCTGAGGAAGGCGAAAGAGACGCCGGATACGGGCAAGCCGATCCGCGACTTCGATCTAGACTGATTTCGCCAGAGACCGATTTCGCCAATCTCGACCCACCTTCAATGAGTAATTCTCAATCCCTTCTATTGCTCGGCCATCGCGGTGCGCGCGCCGCCCGAGGCATTCTGGAAAATACTGTGGAATCCTTCGACCGCGCGTTGGCAGACGGCTGCGATGGATTTGAGTTCGATGTGCGCCTCACTGAGGACGAGGAAGCGGTGGTCTGCCATGATCCGAAGATCGGCAGAACTCAGATTGCCCGCGCTACTGCGAAAGAGGTTTCTCAACTGCCGCGGCTGCGCGACGTTCTTCAGCGCTACCGCGATTCGTTTCTCGACATCGAGCTGAAGGTCAAGGGGCTGGAGAGAATTACGCTCGATTTGTTTCTGCGCTGCAAGCCGCGACGAGGATTCGTCGTGTCCTCCTTTACTCCCGGAGTGCTGAAATCCCTGCGTGCGGAGGATTCCACGGTCCCGCTGGGCCTGATCTGCGAGTTCGAGAATCAACTTCGGCTGTGGAGCGAAGTTCCGGTTCAGTACGTGATTCCGGAGCAGAAACTGGTCGAACCCGAGCTTATTCGCAAAATAAAGGGAGCAGGGAAGAAGATCATCGTATGGACGGTAAATGATGCGGATGCGATGCTGCGGTTTCAGGATCTCGGCGTGGACGGAATTATTTCCGACGATACGGAGTTGTTGAAGCGGACGTGCCGTCCCTGATGCGACTCGCCATCCAAACCCACTACCTCCAATCCAATAGTTGAGTCGGCTTCGTACTTCGCCCAGAGCGGTCATGAACCGCCTGTGGAGGAACTATGAAACTTGCATTCCCTCGGCCGCAATTGCTGGCCGCCGCCTTTACTCTTGCCGCTTCGATCTTTTCGGTTTCGACCCTAACCGCCCAGACCGCTCCGACCAACACTTCTAAACCTGTGATCGCCACGACGCTTGGCTACGGCGGGGATCAGCTTCTCAACTTCACGTATACGCAGAATTTTGATTGCATCGATCAGCCCAACAGCGATTTGAATTTCAACGGAATTGTTGCCGCCAACGATCCGGGAGAGATGCAGATTCCGATTTGTCAGGTCGGGACGCAGCCGAGCATCAATCCTAACGGGAAACCGGGAAATCCCCAGGTCACGACGCCGGCGATCTTCGTGCTGGTTCCGATGTTTTCAACCAATAACGATCAGAATCCGAACGACGCGATTTCCTGCGACAACGTTGTCCCCAACACGACGTGCGGCGCGGCGCTGGGAAACACGCTGATCAGCTTATTCGGCAACGTGCCCGAGGCCTTTAAAGCTGCGCCTGCGGTGTACACGCAATGTCCTGAACCCGGCGCCGCTCCGGGAACGTGCACCATGCACACTTCGCGGTTAGATCTGGGACCGGCGCTGGAAGCGCTGGGACTGGTGCCGCCGCCGCTGGCGAATATTTTTCTGCCGACGCCGAATCACAGCCATGTGCTGCGCACGCGGGACATCAGCCTGCCCGCGCTCTGGTGGCAGGTAATTCCGGTGCTGGTGTTCGATCAGAGCCTGTGGCCGGCGAAAGACGGCAGCAGCGGACTGACTTCTTTTGAGGCGGTTGAAGCTGCGGTGAAGGCGGGGACGGCAGTGCAGGTTCCGTCGAATTTCTTCCTGTTCTTCGCTTCAAAGCCGTTGTCGGGCAGTGGGCATCAACACATGCAGTAGTGCGATTCGAGTTGCGCCGGCGGGACGCTCGGCGCTACACGGAGCAGCCTGCTTCTCCGGGGGGAGACAGGCCGCAGGGCTCGGCGATGCTGCCGAGCCTTTTTATTTCGCTGTGTGATTAGTCTGCGGCGGCTTCGCGAGCGGCGGTGTTGATCGACGGACGGCGGAGGAACGAAGTGCGTTCGATTTCGAAGGACTCGAGATTCGATCCTACGGCTAGATCGTCCCAACCGAGTACGGCGCCAATGCGGAGAGCAGCGTCGCGGCTGCAAGACTCCGACCAGCATGGGCCGAGTGCCACGGGAACGCGACGCAATAAAACATCGGCCAACGAAACGGCGTATTCCTTGCGGTACGCTTCCACAACTTCGGCGACGATGTGCGAGGTATGCGGGCAAATGGGAGCGCGCAGTTCGGCGCTCACCAGCGCCATGCGGGCGATATCCATGGCGCGCTTGCCGTGCCACTCGACCATGCCGCGAGCGGATTCCTGGCTGATGGATCCAGCTTGAGCGATGTCGAGAACTTCGTCGTCCATCAGCGGATCGAGCGCCGCCGATGGTCCGACGGCGATGGTCTGAGGCTCAGCGACGGCGAGACCGATTTTGCGGGCACATTCGCGGGCCAGCGACGCAGCCGTTGTCAGCTTGCCGCCGATGACCGAGATGAGGCGTGAAGCGCCGTCTTCGGAATGGTCGTGAAGAAAGTGGCGGCGCGAGATAGCAGAAGGTTTTGCTCCCGGCGAATTGGGCAGTGGGCGAACTCCGGCAAAGGCATAGCGAATATCGCGCGCGGAAAGCTTGGCCTTGGGAAAGAGCTGCGTAACTGTGCGCAGCAGATATTCAATCTCTTCGTTCGATGGCGCTGTTTTCCCCGGATCGTTGCTATCCGCCACTTCGGTGGTGCCGACCAGAATTTGTTCATTCCAGGGAAGGACGAATACCGGGCGTCCATCGGAGGCTTCGGTGTAGAGAGCCGTCGTCGGAGCGCTGGGAAAGCGCGAGAGAACGATGTGCGATCCGCGGACGCCGCCGATCATTGGCTTCGATGTGCGAATCGAGGAGCGGGCGCACACGCGATCGGCCCACGGGCCGGTACAGTTGATGATCCATCCGGCGTCGACTCGATAATCTTTATTTGTGACGTGGTCGCGCAGCAGGACGCCGCGCGCGCGTCCCTGAGTTACGTCGATGGCCAGAACTTCGCAGTGGTTGCGGACGGTTGCGCCGGCGTCGGCGGCTTCTGTAAGCCACTCGGCGACGAGGCGCTCGGGGAATTCACACTGCGCGTCTTCATAATTCAGAATGAGCCAACGGTGGCCGGAATCGAGGGCGCGGTTCACGCGCTGCAGTTCGAGTTCGCCAACGTCGCTTGTCTTCTTGCCGGCAATCCGCTGGTACAGCCACAAGCCGGCGCGAACTTTCATCGCGCTGCGCTTGCTCTGCTCGTTGAGCAAAAAGAGAAAATGAATAGGATGAACCAGATGCGGACGCTCGCGCAGCAGAATTTCGCGCTCGCGAACCGATTCGCGGACAAGGTCGAGTTCGCCGTGTTCGAGATAACGAATCCCGCCGTGGATAATGCGGGTCGAGCGGCTGGTAACTCCCGAGGCGAAGTCGTTCTGTTCGATAAGCAAAGTGCGCTTGCCGGCGCGGGCGCACTCACGGGCAATGGCGACGCCATTGATGCCGCCGCCGATGACCACCACCTGAAAATGTTGCGATTCCAAGGATGGTCGAGGTTTTACCGCTAAAGTCATGATTTAAGGCTGGATGAGTAGGCGCCCTGTTGGATTTCGAGGTCCGCAGAGCACACGTTCACCGTTACCATTGTCGACCTTCCAGCGTAGTAGATGAAGATAACGTTAGTCCACCGTAATCCGCGACGAACGCTGGACTTTTGGCGATCGGTGAAACCTAAAGTAACGTCGGCGTCGGCTGGCAGTTCGAACCAGGGCCTAGCTGCGCCTGAAGAACCGCTCCGCTCGGGATGACAACCTAAATGTTTGTCGCCGATGTTTGCGACGCAAAAGCAAAAGGCCCCGATCTCGTAGAAGATCGGGGCCTTCTTTTTTTCTCTACAGCCGTTAATTCGTTCGCGCGACCTGGTTCTGACGGTAGGTCAGGTTGTCCACGTTGCGGAACATCGGCGTTCCCGGCGGCAGGTTCGCTGGCGCGGAGAACAGGCTGTCAAAGGTGTATTGACGGTCTGGCGGGTTGTAGACCAGGTTGCAGCACTTGAACGGCCCGGTCGCGTAGTAGCTCCAGTACAGGCTGACGATCGATCCCTGATACCAGAGCTGTTGCTGCGCGTTCAAGTTTGAGGGTCCGCCCCAATCCTCGAGGAAGCGCAGGAAGTTGTGAACGCCGCCGTCCAAACCGTAAGCGTATTCCGGAACCGCTGCCGTGTTGTTGAAGGCGATGTTCTTGCCCGCCGCGATGGCCACGCGGTAGTAAGTAGTGACCGCAATGCGGTTTGGAGTTTGCGCCGGAACACCCTGTCCGCCCGGGTTCGTCGGATTCTCCATGCTGCCCGTGTTCTGGTTCAGATAGTTCGAGCAGTTGCCGCCCACCGGGGTGCAGCCCCAGTCCTGCCAGTTGTTCGAGAGCATGGTGACCGCATCGGCAATAATCGAAGCCGCCGCGTGCGGTACCTGCGCTCCGCCCGTATTCCACGAAGTGTCAAACGTCGTGCTGTTCGGCGTGCAGTAGCCTACGACCGAAGCCGCCGGGCAGTTTGAGTTGTAGTTGCCCTGGATGTACACCGGGTTTTCCGATGCGACGGTAAAGCCGCCGCAAGCGGTCGGGTTGGCTGCGGTATTGGCGCAGCTGTTGCTCGGGTTACCCGGAGGCATAGTCGGCAGGTTGCCGATCGAGCCGTCCACAAGCTTCAGCACATGGCGCGCGCCGCTGACGCGGTTGGAGCGGCCATAAGTAAATGGGTTGATGCGATGGCCAAGCGCGAACGGAGACTTGATGGCAATCGTGTCGGTATCAGCCGTAGTCTGTGTGCCGTAGGCATCGCCTACATATTTCACGCCATAAACATCGAGCAAGTTGTTGCCGTTGACGTCTTCGGGATAAACGTTGTTGTAATTGAGAGGATCAAGCGCGCCATCGGGAGCGAAGTTGTTCCCTGCGTTGGCGTAGTTGATGGTGTCTTCGTAGCCGTACTCGCCCCACTGCTGCTGATAGTTCGCGCCCTGCGCCGAAGTGGCAAACTGTTCTCCCCGGCGATCGGAAAAGTAGAGTACATAGCCATTCTGCGTGGCGTAGTCGACATTGACGCCGGTCGTGCCGGTGGTGCCGAGCAGCCAGTTGCGCAGGTTGCCCACGTCAAGTTCCACCGCGTTCATAATGCCGTTGGGTGTACCGGTGTACTGGGCGATGCCGCCGTTGTCGTTGTTTTCGCCTTCGCGTGCATCGTAGAAGTTGATCGGGTACCAGTTATATTGCGAGCCCGCGCCGTACAGGTTTACCGTAATCGGTGCGTCCGTGCCGGATCCGGTGCCTGTAAACGAGTTGTTGCCGTTACGGTCGGCCGTCTCCTGGAAATAAAGGATCGCGTTGGCGTGATCCTGAATGTAGTTGCTGCCGTAATTCGTGGTGCCGGGGAACGCCTGCGCATTGGTAGTGGGCGCTTTATACGGAGTGCCAGGAGAAGTCGGCACCTGCAGTCCGCGGGCGAAGCCAAGCCCCAGCCACTCCGAGGTGACACCATGCCACGCGCCGTCGCTGGCGTACTTTACCTCCACCAGCAGCCAGCCATTGACCAACGGCCACTCGAGTCCTGTGGCATTTGCGGCTCCCGTGTTGATGCCGGTAAGCGTCGAGGCCGGAAATGCCGCCGGAGTGGCCATGGTCGCGCCGCCCGGGCCGTTCGAAACCGGGCCGTAGTATTTCGGAATGATTTGGGTTGCGTCGCCGCCGTGCGTCGACGGGCACGCGGATTCCACTGTCGCGGTCGTGTCGCCGACGGTGCCCGCGCAATAGCTTTCGCCGAAGTAGTAGACGTGACCGTTGATCGCGATACCTGCGCTGGCCTGCGTTCCGCCCGCACTACCCTGATTCAGGCCTTGCAGCGGCGTCGGCAACATGCTGGCCAGCTGATAATCCTGCGCTGTATTGCCGTTCCAGTCCGCCAGGTGAAGCTGCGCTTCGTTGTCCGCCAGCAGAATCCGAATCTGCGCCAGGTTGGCTTCGCGGTTCTGGCCCAGCACCGAGGTGATCGATTCACCCGCCGGAGGCAGACGAATAATCTGCACCGCGGAAGTGGTGCCGCTGACGAAAGGCAGAGTCAAATCGGTCGCGCCCGTCGAGTTCGGACCGTCCGCGCCGGTGGTCAGGTTGCCGTTGCCGTCGATCAGATAGCTCTGGTAGGTGCCGGTAGAAACGTTCTTCCAGCTGCCTGTGTTCTGCCCCGAGGCGTGACCACCCGTCACGCTGCCGTTAGTGTTGCCCAGTGCCGTCGTAGAAATGTCCACGCAAGTTGTGCCATTGGGGTTCGCACCGGCCACGTTCGCCATTTGTGTTGAGCAGCCATTGGCCTGCGTCGGAATCATGACCGTTCCGCCGTCATAACCGCCGCCAACCGGGATGCCATTTTGCAGCTGTTCGCGAATCACGTTGCCGAAGGCGCTCATCTTGTCGCCGAAAACGAGGTTGTAACCAGGAGCCACACCAAGATACAGATCGCCGTTGGTATGAATACGTCCGGCAAAGCCAAGGTTGGGGCTCTGTCCGAAGAAAAGATCGGAGTCGGAGAAGACGCCGAACTGAAACACTGGAATCAGCGCGACTTCCGCGGTACGTGTCATGCTGACGCTTTCACCGCTCGAACGCAGCGCCTGCGCGTTCATGGTGACAGGAATGATCTGCGCATACAGTCCAGCGTTCGGGCCGGACTGAATCGGTCCCCATACCGTGGTCAGCGCCGAAGTGCAAGGATTGGCAGAGGGTGAAGATGCGATCGGCGAAATGTTATAGACCGGATAGGTCACCGTCGGATCCCAGGTCGGATAGTTCGCGCTCAGCGCGCAAATCTGCGCTGCCGAAGGGGCCTGGATGCTCTTGAACATCGCGGCCAGATCCGACGTCTGCTTTTCGATGGCGCCTTCAGTGGCGTGATACGTGTATGTGTTGTTGAGATCGTAGCCGCCGACGCGCTGCTCGGTGTTCACCATCATCAGCAAGCCGAGCGCGAACCCCGACATCAGCAGCAATAGCAAGAGGGAGGCGATCAGTGTGAATCCTCGTGAACCGAACTGGGTGTTACGCATCTTCGTTTTCTCCTCGTCACTTACCCGTTCCGCCAGCGTTTCCGCAGGGCAGAGACGGCCCGACAAAAGCTTCTAGTACGCTGAACCAGAAATCGGATATTCCTGTCCCATGGTCAAGTTGCGCGCACTGACCGAAGTCTGCAGATCGAGCGATTGATATCCAGTCATGCCCTTTACCTGCGAACGAATCGACATATGCAGGATGTTGACCTTGGTGATCTCATTCGGGGTCGTGCCTGTGGGCAAGGTTGCCTGGTTCGCCACAATCGTGCCGTTGTTGTCCACGTCATAGCTGAACTTCAAACAGGAAACGCCCTCGGCCACCGGCGCCGTCGGCCGCCCGTTCTGAATACGCATCAGGCGGGGGGTGACGTTGTCGATGGGGGAAATATCGAGGTAGTAGGTGATCTGCAGCAAGCGCACGGCGGAAAGCGTCGTGCTGATGCCGGTCGAGAGTTGCTTCAAACTCCCCGCTGCAACCGTGGGCTGATTGATGTGGCCGGGGTCGCCCGCGTTAAACGTAACCTGATATGCCGTGCTGTACGCGGCACTCGTGGGTGACGCCGTGGTGACCGCGGTTACCACTCCTGCCGCGATCTGGCTGAAAAGAATGTAGTCGCCCGCCTGCAGGCCGATGCCTGCTGCATTCAACGCCGGCGGAGTCGAGACGCCAGTCGGCAGAACGCAGGTTCCGGGCAGCGTGGTCGGAAGCTCAAAGATGATCGTAGTCGCGTTCACCACGTCGACGGTGTAGCAATTCAAGGCCAGGTTTCCGTCGGCGTAAGCGACCGTGATGATGTCGGTCGGGCCCTCGCTGGCATTCACCGTGATGCCCAGGTTGTAGCCGGGAGTGATCGAGTAAACCAGCGGCGCGCCCGGCGATCCGGGATAGGCGACGGGAGCTGCATTAATGTAGTTGCAGGTCGTGGCGCTGCAGGGATACACCGGAACCGTGCTGCCGCTTCCGTTGGCCAGGCCGACGCTATTCGCGGCCAGACCCTGCTGTCCCAGCGCACCGGAGCCTGCCATGCTGATGTCGCGCTGCAAAAGATTGGCGGCGGCGCGGAAGTCCTGCTGCATCTCCGCCTTCTGCGAGGTCACCATCGTCGCTTTCAGGGACGAAGTGTAGACCTGGACGGCGGAGCCCAGAACGAGGACGCCGATCGACAGCGAGACCAGGAGCTCGAGCAAGGTGAATCCGCGGGTTTTGCCTGCGCGTTGCATGTGTCCTCTGCGTTTTCCGAAACTCGTCATCTCTTCGTCGAATCCTCAGTGATAAGCCGAAACGTATTCATTCAGCACGTACTGCTTGGGTGTGCTTTGACTCGGGGGCGTGTACTGAATCGTGATCGAGACCTGGGCCAGCGTCTGGATCAGCGTGGGGTTGGCGCCCGTCGTATATAAGGGAAGAATCTGTACCTGCCGCTGATAATTGGCCAGCGACAGAACCACGTCATCGGCTGTACCGAGAACTCCATCCGGGCCGGGCTCGGTCAAGCACTCGATGCCGCCGTTGGGGCAGGTCGCGCCGCTGGCCGTCAGGCACGAAGCGTCGTCGGCCGTATCCAGAATTCCATCCGGTCCGGCGCACTTGATGTTCTGCAAGCCATCGACAAAGATGCC
>Ga0209006_10006787_pt1 | contig 10339 bp, 8 predicted proteins | sample JacPin_JW_Ref_O2_FD_188567 | JGI IMG/M metagenome (GOLD analysis project Ga0209006, IMG submission 188567) | Forest soil microbial communities from Algoma, Ontario, Canada - Jack Pine, Ontario site 1_JW_Ref_O2 (SPAdes) (version 2) | ecosystem: Environmental > Terrestrial > Soil > Boreal... | reverse complement strand
GCTGTCGGAATTCGAGGGAGGGAGCCGGTCGCCCGTGGATCAGCTCTCGGAGCGTGAATTCGAAGTCTTCATACGGCTCGCGGGCGGTGCGACAGTGCAAAAAATCGCGCAGGACCTTAAATTGTCGTCATCGACCGTGGGCACCCATCTCTACAACATCAAACAGAAACTCGACGTGGTGAATCAATCGGAACTCACGCTGATCGCGATACGCCACGGTCTCATCGAGCCCTGATGCGCCGCCGGGAAGTACTTCGCGGAGTTGCGGGACTCGCGGGCTGCGCCATGGCGGCGCACGGTTTCGCACGCGCGCGGCCGCTCAAAGTCGGCGTGGTCGGCGGCGGCATCGTCGGTGCCTGCATCGCCTCGACTCTCGCGCAGGCCGGCGCCAAAGTCACGCTGTTCGAGAAATCGGGTCCGGCCCTGGGGGCCACGCAAAACTCGTTCGCCTGGATCAACGCCTTCGATGGCGACTCCCACTACCGGTCACTGCGCCTGCAGAGCCTGTTCGCGTACCGCGATCTGGACGGGCCGCTGGGGCTTAGGGTTACCTGGGGCGGGTATGCCGATTGGGCAGCCGACGCATCCGGCGCCGAAGCCGTGCGCTCGAATGCCCGGCAACTCGCGGATACGCCGTATGCCGTACGGTCGCTCGCGCCCGACCAACTCGCGGCGCTCAGTCCCGCACTGCAGCCGGGTCCGGTGACGGCCGCGTTTTATTCGGCCATCGACGGCCACTTGGATCCGGTGAATGTGACGCGCCGTTTCTTGGACCACGCCACCGGTCTCGGCGCCGTCGTGCTTTATCCCTGCGAAGTGCAAGCGCTCGAATTTCGCGGCCGGCATGTCAAGAGCGTGCGCACCAGCAAGGGCACGTTCGGCGTCGATCGGCTGGTCGTGGCCGCGGGGGTCGATACGCCCCGCATTCTCAGCATGGCAGGCTTTTCACTGGGGCTGCAGCACGCGCCGGGGATACTGGCGCACAGTGCACCGCTGCCGCCGTTGACCACCCTCATTTGCGATGCGCCGGGCGGGCTGTCGTTCAAGCAGATGGCGGACGGTTCGGTGGTCGGGACCGATGCCACGGCACCGCCGCATACCGCGACCCACGATGACATCCGATCGCGACCCATGGACTTCCCGGATCAGGCGCTGCGCGAGTATCACGGCAATCGCATCCTCACCAAAATCTCGACGTTTCTTCCCGCAGCCCGCGGGGTCCCGCTCGAGCGGCTCACCCTGGGCTTCAGGCCCTTGCCCATGGACGGATTTCCGGTGGTCGGCGCATTGCCGGCATCGCCGGACGTGCACGTTGCGGTGACGCACAGCGGCGTCACGTTGGCTCCCATCATCGCCCGCCACACCGCCGAGGAGGTTCTTCACGGCTCCCGCGTCGAGATGCTGGCGCCTTATAGACCCGAGCGTTTCTCGACGAGAATCGAGCGCGCCGGGTAACATCGTGGAGCCGAGCGTGCAAGGAAAGTCCGGTCCGTTTCGCGCGCAGCTCCTGAAATGGATCGGCAACAAGCAGCAGCAAGCCGATGCCATCATCGCCCACTTTCCGAGCGTTTTCGGCACCTACTTCGAACCCTTCCTGGGCAGCGGCGGAGTGCTGGGGGTGCTCTCTCCGCCGCGCGCGGTCGCGAGCGACGGATTCCTGCCGCTGATTGAAATATGGCGCGCCCTGCTTCAGGACAAACAGCGGCTCAAACAGCAATACGCCGATCGATACGCATTGATCGCGCGGCTCGGGAAACAGAAGGCCTACGAGCAGGTCCAGAGCAGCTACAACGCCGCACCCAACGGCGCGGATTTGCTCTTTCTGTGCCGGGCCTGCTATGGCGGCGTGGTGCGGTTTCGAAAAATCGACGGGCATATGAGCACGCCCGTCGGCATTCACGACCCGATGCCGCCGAAGAGCTTTGCGGCGCGCGTCGATGCATGGCATGCCCGGACCTCGGGTACGGAATTCCATCATCTCGATTTCGCGCAGGCCATGCACCGCGCCGGAGACGGCGATCTGGTTTATTGCGATCCCCCATACCGCGACAGCCAGACGATCCTCTACGGAGCGCAAGCGTTTTCCCTGGGCCGCCTGTTCGACTCCATCGCGGGCTGCAAGGCGCGCGGTGCGCGCGTTGCCTTGAGTCTCGACGGCACGAAATTCTCGGGACGTCGGGTATGCGACATTGCCGTGCCGCACGGACTTTTCCTGCGCGAGGTGGTCATCTCCGTCGGCCGCTCGATGCTGAAGCGCTTTCAAATGGACGGCCGCACGCTGGAAGCGCACGAAGTCAGCGACCGGCTGCTGTTGACCTACTGACGCTCGACGCGCAGCGTGACGCTCGACGCGCCGCGCAACCGCCGCTGCGCGAGCGGCGCCCTGCGATCGGAGTCGTGAGATGCGTCACATTTCCGTGATCTTCAGCCCTGCGGCTCGCTGATGTCGTCGATTCACGACGGATTCTCCGCAGGTGTCGGTTAATTAATGGTGCAGACTTTCACCCCGGTCGACAATGTCGGCCAAGCGGGTTGCAAGACTTGATTTGAGCGCACGGTCGCTCTGACATTTACTTTTGAGAGGATTTTTCACATGCGTGTAATCACACTCGTTGCGGTCATGTGCGCCGGCATCGGCAGCGCTCACGCGGGCGACTTGGACGTCCGCGTCATGTTGTCGGGCCAGGTCGCGCCGGGCGTGTACGGCCAGGTACAGATCGGCAACGATCGTCCGCCGCCGGTCGTCTATGCGCAGCCGATGTTGATCGAGCCGCAAGCGGCTCCCCCGCCGCCAATGTATCTGCACGTTCCGCCGGGCCACGCGAGAAATTGGCGCAAGCACTGCCATGAATACAACGCCTGCAATCGGCCCGTGTACTTCGTGCGATCGGCGGAATACGCACCGGAATACCAGCGCCACTATGCAGAACATGAACGCGAGCGCGTCGAGGAGCGTCAACGATTTGAAGACCACGAGCGCGATCAGGGGCGCGGCCACGGGCACGGAGACCGTGACGATGAGCATGGCCATGGACATGACCATGACCATGACCGGCACGACGACCGTTGATATGACGCGCCGATTTCGCATACCGGCCATCGGCCTGGCGGCCGCCTCCGCGCTGCTGTTGACACCTGCGATCGCTGAGCAAACCGCAGGCGACCATCCGGAGGAGTCCTCGATCTCCACCCATGCCAAATCCTTCGGCGAAGCCGTGAAACGCGATGCGAAAGTCGTGGGCGCGAAATGCAAGGAAGGGGCGCATCGGGTGGCGGTCGCCGCCAAGGCGGTGGGACATGAAGTAGCCACCGCCGCCAAGCGGGGAACCGCGGAGACTCGTGCGGCATTTCGCGGCGAGACGGTCGAGACACCCGCCAACTAGCGGCTGACCCTGCGCCCCGGCGTGCATCCGACGACTGTAGTATTTTCGCTGCGCTTGCGTCCGCCAGATAACCGCGCAAATCGGTTTCCCAGGGAACCCCGCCCGGCCCTCGGACGGCTTACAAACCACCCTACTTTCTCCGTCCCGTGAAAGGGATGTATTCCTACATAAAGCGTTATCCCCGTCTTTGATGCTCCATCCCTTGAGAACTGACGTCGGGGGAGTGATGTATGAATGCAACAGACACGTTGCGCCTGAGTATTTTGGCGATCTTATCGGTCTCCGCGGCTACCGCGCATGCGGCCGACCCGCCGTCGCCGACCGCAGCTGACACGCAGCCGGCCAATGGCTCGGACACGACACTCGACACGATCATCGTCACGGGCGTGACTTCGCAGCGAACGCTTCTCAATTCCTCCGTGGACGTGACGCCCATCAACCCGACGGAGATCGAACAAAAGGCCCCGCGCAGCACGGTGGATGTGCTGCAGCTGATTCCCGGTGTGTTTGTCGAAAGCACCGCCGGCCCGGTGTCGAATAATTATTCCGTGCGCGGCCTGCCTGGTGGAGGCCAAACCTTCATTTCTCTGCAAGAAGACGGCATGCCGGTATTGTACGGCGGCGGCGGTGACGACGAGTATTTCCAAAACGACATCACCATCGATCACGTCGAAGCGCTGCAAGGCGGCAGCTCCTCCATACTCGGACCGAATGGCGCGGGCATGTCCGTGAATTTCATCTCTAGACCGTTGAACTTCGACGAGGGCGAAGGCATCGGCAAGGTGATGGCCGCGACTTATGGGGAGCAGCGCGCCGATCTGTATTACTCCGGTCCCATCAAGTCATTCGGCGACGGCGTCGCGTTCATGGTGGGCGGCTACGTGGACTCCAACAAAGGCGAGCGTAGCTCTCCTTTCACCTACAGCACGTATCACATCAAGGGCGCCCTCGAAAAGAAGTGGGACGACGGTGCATTCGTCAAGGTCACTTATAAGCGGTGGGACGAACACGATCCCTACTATGCGGACATGCCCTATCGCTACGTGAACGGCCAGGTGGAAGGCATACCGGGCCTCAACCCTCAATACGGCAACATCCTGGGACCGGGCTTCGCCAATATCGGTTTGCCGGACTCGTGCGCGACCGGCAATTGCTTCCGAGATTTCAGCGGCTCCGAAGGTATCCATGCCACCGGCAATCAATATCGCATCGACGTGAACGTCCCCATCAGCGACCAGTGGACGGTGTTCGCCCGATCGCGCTTTCTACAGTCCAACTGGGACTTCAACGGGATATTCCCTGGAAGCGGTGCCGGCGGTAACCAAGGACTCGGCAGCGCGATCTCCTACCTGACCCCCGGCGCCGCGTCCCCCATTAATTCACTCCTGACCGCGGGGCTCGCGGCATTCCCGGGTGCAACGCAGTTCGGGATCCGCAATCTGACGACGGGACAGATCACGCCTGCGTCCAACATCGCAGCGCTGAACGCCATCAACGGCAACGGACTGCTGCAGCAGACGGTGCTCAACCATCAGTACTTGGCCACCCGCGATCTCGGCACCGATTTCGGGGCGAAGTGGAACTTGGAAGGAAACGGCTGGAGCAACTCGCTCACGGTCGGCGGCATGTACTATCGGGTGCGCCAGTCCAACGACCAATCGGGCGTTGCCACCCTCATCAACGGGGTGTCCAATGGTTCGACGATTTACGACATCGAGGCGCTGAACGCGACGGGAGCGCCCCTCGGCAGCTTGACCAACAACGGTCTGGAAAGCTACGGCAACTGGGGACAGGGGATTTGGACGAACACGCTCAATTCCTTCGCGGAATATTTCAACGATGAAATGGCTTTGCTCGACAAGAAGCTGCATATCGACTTTGGATTGCGCCACGAGGACGTGAACAACGTCCTATTCACAGGGAACTATCCCACGCCCAATCCTCCGGTTCCCGCGGGGTTGCCGGGCGTGGCGCCCGATTTGGGGCAGTCCTTTAACGGCACGTACAATCGCGCGCAGGCCACGACGATTCCAACGTCATGGACCGTCGGAGCGAACTACGAGATCCTGCCGACTCTGTCCGTCTATGGCCGTTACGCCAATGGCAATGAAACCAACGGCGGCAACAATCTGACCGGACCTACCCGACTAAGTCTCAGCGAGGCAGGGGTGCGATACGGCGGTTATGGATTGACCGGTGTCCTGACGTATTTTCACACCAATTTCAACAACCAGAACTACCAATACATCCAGCCCAACAATCCTGCCATTCAGGGCAGCGTGCAGGCGAACCTGAGAATCAACGGCGTGGACGTGGATCTGACCTATCGGCCGACGCTGCCGACTTTCGATGCATTCTCGATCCGCCTGAACGCGACTTACCAACAACCGAAATTGGAAGGCGTGGTAACGGGTGAGTTCATCAACGGACAGATCGTGAACAATGCGGCGGCAGCGCAGTACAACGGTAATTACGTGCAGCGCACCCCGCAAATCATGTATGCAGTCCAGCCTACCTATGACTTTCCCAACCGCTTGGGCGCGCTGTACCTGCGATACGAATATACGGGCAAGATTTATACGGACGTGGGTAACGGACTGGCGCTTCCCGGCTACGGCGTATTATCGGTGGGTTCCAACGTCAATTTCACCGACCGCATCAATCTGAATTTGAACGTCTGGAATGTAACCAACAAATTGGGATTGACCGAAGGGAATCCGAATTCCGGCATATCGGAGACTGTGGGCTTCACCGGCTATTTCTATGCCCGCGGCATTGCAGGACCGAACGCTACGGCAACCCTGACCTACAAATTCTAAAAAATGCCGGCGCGCAGGCTATGCGGGCGGTTTGCAGCGAATGCCAACCGCCCGCGTCCGCGGGACGCAGGGTGAATCGTCATGCGATACTCTTGACGTGAACGAGAATCGCATCCGGAAGATCGTCATCGTTGGCGGCGGCACCGCCGGGTGGATGACGGCGGCCGCCCTCGCCCAGGCCGTCGATCTGCGGCAATGTTCCATCCAGCTCGTTGAATCCGACGACATCGGCATCATCGGCGTCGGCGAGGCCACGATTCCGACGATCCACTGGTTCAACCAAATCATCGGTCTCGACGAACGGGAGTTCATGCGCGAGACTAAGGCCACCTTCAAGCTCGGCATCGAATTCGTCGACTGGGCTGCCCCTCGGCGCAGCTACTTGCACCCCTTTGGCCGCTATGGTTTTCCAAGCGACGGAATTTCATTCCAACACCGCTGGCTGAAAGCCCGCCTCGAGGGCCTCGACGACAACTTCGAAGACTATTCGCTGAACACGGCCGCCGCACGGGCCGGGAGATTTCAGTTTCCCTCCAACGACCCCCGCTCACTCATGGCGACTCTGGGGTATGCCTACCACTTCGATGCGAGTCTGTATGCACGCTACCTCCGCACCCGATCCGAAGCCAAAGGCGTGCGGCGTCACGAAGGCATCATCGACAATGTCGAGCAGCATCCCGAAACGGGCTTCGTCACCACGCTGCACACGAACCGTGGTGAAACGCTCACCGGCGATCTTTTCATCGATTGCAGCGGTATGCGCGGCCTATTGATCGAAGGCGCACTCAAGACCGGTTTCGAGGACTGGTCGCACTGGCTGCCGTGTGATCGCGCCATCGCCGTGCCCTGCGGTAGGGTGTCGGCGCCCATCCCGTATACTCGCGCGTCCGCGCGCGAAGCGGGCTGGCAATGGCGCATTCCGTTGCAGCACCGCACCGGCAACGGTTATGTCTACTCGAGCCGGTTCATCGAGGACGAAGCCGCGGCCGCGATGCTGCTGGCGAACCTGGATGGGCCGGCATTGGCCGATCCCAGGCTCATCAAATTCCGCACCGGCCGGCGGCGCCGCGCCTGGAACAAGAATGTCGTCGCCATCGGCTTGTCATCCGGCTTTCTCGAACCGCTCGAGTCCACCAGCATTCACTTGATACAAAGCGGCATCGCGAAGCTGCTGTCACTGTTCCCGACGCGTGACTGCGATGTCCTCACGGCCGAACAATACAATCGCGTGGTCCGTACGGAGATAGAGGGCATCAAAGACTTCCTGGTGCTGCATTATCACTCCACGACTCGCAACGAGCCGATGTGGGACTATTGCCGCGAAATGCCGCTGCCTGAGGATCTCGAGTACAAGGAACAACAGTTTGCACGCACCGGCCGAATCGTACTGTCCACGGATGAGCTGTTCCGCGATGCCAGCTGGTTCGCCGTGCTGCTCGGGCAGGGACATCTTCCAAGCGACTACAACCCCCTCATAGACTCCATCGATGCAGGCGAGAATCTGGCCTATTTGCAACGGATCAAGTCGGAGATACGCGCCACCGCCGCCAAGCTGCCGACACACGAAAGTTTCCTCGTTTGAGAGTTGGTCGCGGCGCTCAACGCACCGCGACCGGAATCGTCGAGAAGCCGCGAAAACGCGCGCGGCCGCCGCGAAGCGGCGTCCCGGACGGCCGATAGTCGGGAAACCGACTGATGAACCTCGATATCGCCACCTTACCTTCCAATCGCGCCAGATTGACGCCGATGCATAGATGCGCACCCGATGCGAACGCGAGATGCCGGTTCGGCGCACGCGCGATATTCAGCCGGTCGGGCGCATCGAATTGTTCAGGGTCGCGGTTCGCCGCGCCGATGCAGAGATTCAACAGGCTGCCGGCAGGCAACTCGACATCCCCCAAGCGGGTATCCACGGTGGTTCGCCGATTTCCAAGCTGATTCGAACTCTCGAATCGAAGAAACTCCTCGACGGCGCTCCCGATCAGTTCCGGATTTCCCAGCAATGCGCGCCGCTCATCCGGCCATTCGATGAGAAGGTGCAGCCCGTTGCCGATGAGATTGGTCGTGGTTTCGTGCCCGGCATTCAATATGAAGATGCAGTTTTGCAGCAACTCCGTTTCGGTCAGCCTGGCACCATCGCGATCTTGACCCAGCAAGCGCGTCAGCACGTCTTTGGCGGCATCGGCGGGATGACGGCGCCGATCGGCGACCAATCTCTCGAGATATACGAGAAAATCCCGCACGGCCTGGTTGCCGGTTTCCAGCATCGCCGGCGTGGGTGCCGGCTCGAGTGCTCCCAGAATCGCCAGCGACCAGCGGCGAAGCGATTCCCGTTCACCATGCGGAACACCCAGGAGATTGCCGATGATCTCGACGGGAATGACGGATGCGAACTCCGCGACCAAGTCCGCTGCGCCTTTCGACTCGATTCGATCCAGCAAGCTATCGACGACGGCTACCAGGCCTTCCTCCATCTCGGCGATGGCTCGCGGCGTCAGCGCACCCGCAATGATCCGCCGAACTCGGGTATGGAGCGGCGGATCGTTGAAAACCAGGCTCGTCGTGTGATGCTCATACAACGGCGAATCGCCGAACTTCGGCTTGAACTCGATTCGTTTATCGGAACTGAACGTGGCCGTATCGCGATAGACCTGTTCCAGATCGGCGTACCGGGTCAGGAAGAAGGTGCCGTCGGGCAATCGCCGCACCGGCGAGGCGGCACGCAATGCCGCATAGGTCGGGTACGGATCGTCATAGAACGATCGCGGCAGACTTCGCAAATCGAAGTCGTCGATGTTCATTCAACTGAGCAAGCGATCGAGAAGCCGCGAAACATCGGTGTCCGAGAACAACAATTCCCGATGCGAGCCGCGGATGAAGCCCTCCGCGACCGCCCTCTCCACCATCGAGATCATCGAATCGTAGTAGCCGTTGATGTTGAGCAGCCCGCAGACCTTGTTCTGAATTCCCAATTGCGACCAGGTGAGCGCCTCGAACAGTTCGTCCCACGTTCCGAAGCCGCCCGGTAATGCCAAGAACGCATCGGAAAGCCCGGCCATCACGGCCTTGCGCTCGTGCATCGAGCCGACAACCCGCAACTCCGTCAATCCCATGTGCGCCACCTCCCTGTCGGCGAGCGCTTGCGGGATGACGCCAACGACACGGCCTCCGCAATCCAAACATGCGTCCGCGACAACCCCCATGAGTCCGACACGGCCGCCGCCGTAAATGAGCCGGATACCCCGCCGGCCCAGCAACCGCCCCACCTCGCCGGCCGCCTCCCGATAAACAGGCGCGGCCCCAAAACTGGAACCACAAAAGACGGCAATACTTCGGAGCATGGATCGATTGTCAGGCAATACTGCGGTCCTTCGTCTCCGGTAACACGATCAAGGCAACGATCGCGGAGGCAAGAGCGATCCCGACGGGATACCAGAGGCCCGCGAAGATGTTGCCCTTATAGATGACCAGGGCGGAGGCCACGAATGGAAGGAACCCGCCCAGAATGCCGACCCCGAGATGGTAGGGCACCGACAACGACGTCGTGCGAATTCTAGCCGGAAACATCTCGACGATGAATGCCGCCATCGGCCCATAGACCATCCCAACCAACGCCATCAGCCAGATCACGACGGCAATCGAACCGACAACGTTCACGTGCTCGGCCATGCCCTTGTAGCCGGCGCTTTCGAGCGCCTTTTTATACGTCGCTTCGTCGAATCCGGTCAGCTTCGTATCCCCGATGCTCGAAACCATCCCGGCGCCGGAGGACTCCGGCATCGATGTGTACGACAATCCGCTGCGGCTGAAGAATTTGCGCGCCTTGTCGCATGCCGATACCGGCGCCGCGAACAGCGAGAAGGTGCAATTGCTCGCGCTGATGACGATCGGGTTTCGTTCCGAAAAAGACGCCAGACTCGGATTGGCGAAACCGGCCAATGCGTGGAAGCTCGGTATGAATGTCAATGCGCCCAAGACCATCCCCGCGATCATGACCGGCCTACGCCCCACTCGATCCGACAGTGCGCCGAAGATAACGACCAGCGGGGTGCCTAGGCTCAGCGCGACGGCAAAGATCATGTAGCTCGTTTTGTAGTCGACTTGCAGCGTGTTTTGAACAAAAAACAACGCATAAAA
>Ga0209006_10006786_pt1 | contig 10341 bp, 7 predicted proteins | sample JacPin_JW_Ref_O2_FD_188567 | JGI IMG/M metagenome (GOLD analysis project Ga0209006, IMG submission 188567) | Forest soil microbial communities from Algoma, Ontario, Canada - Jack Pine, Ontario site 1_JW_Ref_O2 (SPAdes) (version 2) | ecosystem: Environmental > Terrestrial > Soil > Boreal... | reverse complement strand
GGCGAACATGTGCGCGCAATGCTGGCCTATGCCCATGCGGGCGTGCCGACCGTTACATCTTTCGCGTCGGTGCTGAAATGTGTCTTGTCGCGATACAGGTAGTAGTTCTTCGGCATCGTGAAACGCGCGAGGACTTCGCCCGGGCCAGTCGCGATCGCCTCGAAAACGAAGGCTTGCTCTGCCGGCAACGGCGAACCGCCGTCGAGCAGCGACGAAGAAGCGGGCGTCGACAACGCCGCCGCGAGCGAATTGCCGCCATCTACATTTGCCGCTTTTGGTAAAAGTATACTCAGGTTGATTTTCTGCGGCGGAAAGCAAATCTTTGGATCAACCTGGTGACAACCCTGATAACGCAATTCCAGCGAAACCTTGTCGGCATCGACAGGCGCGGTCAGATGTTGAGTCGCCGTGAACCCGTGGTGGTAGACCTCGACGTCGCCAAGAAACTCGTCGTGTTTCTTCTCGCCATTGGGCATGTCGAGTGCGCCGAGCGTCACGCCCGCGTCGTTGCTTTTTACTTTGACGCGTTCGCGGTACAGGTAATAGTCGTCGGCGATCTTGAAATCGAACTGCACCGAACCGCGGTCGATCGCCTTGGTTTCGACCTTGAATGCCTGCTCGACCGGCAGCAAGTTGTCGGCATCGGCCGCATGCAGTGAACCGGCGACGATGGCCAGGACGAACAGGCCGAGCGTTGACAGTAATCTTTTCATTCGCAGATTGTCTCAGAGTTGAACAGACTAAGGGACCGGCCCTCGCGGGCGCGAATTGCACCATGGGCACGCATGGCGTTCCACCGACCGAAGACAGTGCTCAATGGACAGCGCCGAGTCCGGCGAGTTCGGACATTTGAGCGGCGAAGCCGATCATCTGCTATACCATGTGCACGCCTGCTGTAACCAAGACGGACTATGGCGCGGATCCTTACCATTGAAGACGATCCAGTGACGGCCAACGAGATCGTCACCGAGTTGCAGGCCTACGGCAACGAGGTCGACTGCGCCGCCGACGGCCGTGAAGGTCTCGACAAAGCTCTGCACGGCCGCTACGACGCGATCACGCTCGATCGCATGCTGCCGCATCTCGACGGGCTGGCATTGATCACCGAATTGCGGCGCGCAGGCGTCGATACACCTGTGCTGATGATCAGTGCGTTGAGTGATGTCGATGCACGCGTGCGCGGCCTGCGCGCGGGCGGCGACGACTATCTGACGAAACCGTTTGCGCCCGACGAAATGGCCGCACGCGTCGAAGTGTTGTTGCGGCGCCGCCGCGCGGAAACGCCGCAGACGGTGCTGCGGGTCGGCGATCTGGAACTGGATCTGATTGCGCGTCACGCGCGGCGCGGCGACGCGACGCTCGAATTGTTGCCGATCGAATTTCGCTTGCTCGAATTCATGATGCGCAACTCCGGCCAAGTACTCACGCGCACGATGATTTTCGAAAGCGTGTGGGGTTATCACTTCGATCCGGGCACCAATGTGATCGACGTGCACATCGCGCGCTTGCGCCGCAAAGTGGATGTGGGCGAAAGCGCGTCGCTCATTCGCACCGTGCGCGGCTGCGGGTACATGATCGATTCAAGCAGGATCGACGCACACTTATGATCGAAAGCGCGCCAGAACCAGCGACGCCGGAGCCGCTCAATGTCCGCTGGCGGTCGAGCACGACGCGGTTGATCGTCATTTACGGCGTGTTCTTTCTGGTGTGGAGCATCGTGTTGATTTTTTGGATCAACTGGCAGACCACACAATATCTCGATCAAGTCGTCGGCAATATTCTCGAACAGCGGGTGCAATTCATGAGTCGCGTCGATCGCGAACATTTGCCGACGATGTTGTCGACCAGCGGCGAACTTGATCTGCGCGGCGCCACGTACTACGGTTTGTTCGATGCTAAAGGCGCCTACATTTCCGGCAACATCGATCATCTGCCCAACGGGTTGCCGTTAGATGGCGTGGTTCGGCCGTTGGACAACGGCCTACTCGGCATCAATGGGCAGCGCAATTCGCGCGCGTTGGCGGTAGCGATGCGTTTGGAAGGCGGCGACGTGATGGTGCTCGCGCGCTACAGCGGTGTCGCCGATCGCATTGGCGAGCTGACGCGCAGTGCGTTCGGCTGGGGACTGTCGCTGTTGCTGATTCCCGGTTTGATCGGCGGTTATCTGCTCAGTCGCGGGCCGCTCAATCGCGTGCGCGCAATCGACACGGCGATTCAACCGGTAATGCGCGGCGATCTCGGCACGCGCTTGCCCGTGTCCGACCGACATGACGAACTCGACATGCTGGCAAGCATCGTCAATCGCATGCTCGATCAGATCGAGAACCTGCTCGGCGAAGTGAAGGGCGTCTCCGACAGCATCGCGCACGATCTACGCACGCCGCTGACGCGGCTGCGGGCGCAGTTGCATCGCGTGCAACAGCAAACCGATGTCAACGATACCCGCGCGCCGACCATCGAACGCTGCATCGTCGATGTCGAGGCGTTGCTGGATCGTTTCCGCGCGCTGCTGCGCATATCTGAATTGGAGGACATGCGTCGTCGCGCCGGTTTCGGCGACGTGGATGTGTCCGAAACATTGCATCGCGTGCACGAGTTGTACGCACCGCTCGCGGAAGAGAAGAACATCGCGTTTTCGTTGAAAGCGGACAAGCTGCCGGCACTGCAGGCCGACGCGCCGTTGTTGTTCGAGGCGATCGGCAACCTGGTCGACAACGCCATCAAGTTTGCGCCGATCGGCGGAACGGTGGACGTGCGCGCATCGCGAGAAGCGAGAGGTCCGCGTATCGACGTGCTCGATAGCGGACCCGGTGTTCCCGAATCGGAACGTGAAGCGGTGTTGCGTCGTTTTTACCGCAGCGGCGTTGCGACGGGAGAGGGCGGTTACGGCTTGGGATTGCCGCTCGTGGCGGCGATCGCCAAGCTGCACGGTTTCTGTTTCGAGATCGGCGAGCGCCCCGGCGGAGGCGCGCGCATGACGATGTACTGCTGGCCGTGCCGCGAAGCCGGAGCACGCTCGAGCTGATCGTTCGTTTTTTTCAGCATCGACTGCATGAACAATTCTTCATCCGTTGCCCCTTCGGAAACGCTGCCACAGCCACGATAATTCCGCATTGCGTCAGGTTTTGCGGCACGTCCAATGATTGCCATCGTTCGCATCGCGCTACAGCGCCCGTATACTTTCATCGTCCTCGCCTTGCTGATTTTAATCATTGGGCCGCTCGCGGCGATGCGTACGCCCACGGATATTTTTCCGAACATCAATATTCCGATCATCGCGGTGGCGTGGCAGTACACGGGATTGCCGCCCGATCAGATGTCCGGCCGCATCACGACACCGTTCGAGCGCGCGCTGACGACGACGGTCAACGACATCGAGCACATCGAGGCGAATTCCTATACCGGCTTCGGCATCATCAAGATTTTCTTTCATCCTACCGTCAACGTGAACATGGCGAACGCGCAGGTGACGGCGATTGCGCAGACGTTGCTGAAACAGATGCCGCCGGGCGCGACGCCGCCGTTGATCTTGAATTACAGCGCGTCGACCGTGCCGATCCTGCAGCTTGCGTTGTCGGGCAAAGGCATGAGCGAACAGCAGCTCGCCGATGTCGGCATGAATCAGTTGCGTACGCGCCTGGTCACTGTGCAGGGCGCAGCCATTCCGTATCCGTTCGGCGGCAAATCCCGTCAGGTGCAGATCGATCTTGACGCCAATGCGCTGCAGGCGCGCGGGCTTACCGGACAGGATGTCGCCAACGCACTCGCAGCACAGAACCTGATTTCGCCGGCAGGCACGCAGAAAATCGGCAGTTACGAATACACGATCAATCTCAACAATGCGCCGTCCGACATCAACCAGCTGGGCGATTTGCCGATCAAGACCGTCAACGGCGCGATGGTTTATGTGCGCGACGTCGCCAGCGTGCGCGACGGCAATGCCGTGCAGACAAACATCGTGCACGTCGATGGCGGCCGCTCGGTGTTGATGTCGGTGTTCAAGAACGGCGCGACGTCGACACTCGACATCATCGACGGCATCAAGGCAATGCTCGAGACGGTGAAACCATCGCTGCCCGACAATCTCGAAGTGAAACCGATCGGCGATCAGTCGATTTTCGTGCGTAACGCACTCAGCGGCGTCGTCAAGGAAGGCGTGATCGCCGCGGCGCTGACGAGCTTGATGATCCTGCTGTTCCTCGGCAGTTGGCGCTCCACGCTGATCGTGACGACGTCGATTCCGTTGTCGATTCTCGGCGCGGTGATCGGCCTGTCTGCGCTGGGTGAAACGCTCAACATCATGACGCTGGGCGGTCTCGCGCTCGCCGTGGGCATTCTCGTCGACGAAGCGACCGTCACGATCGAAAGCATCAACTATCACCTCGAACAGGGTAAGGAAGTCGAGGGAGCGATCATGGACGGCGCTGCGCAAATCGTCGTGCCGGCGTTCGTATCGCTGCTGTGCATTTGTATCGTGTTTATTCCGATGTTTTTCCTCGAAGGCGTGCCGCGCTTCCTATTCGTGCCGATGGCCGAAGCGGTGATGCTTGCAATGGTGTGTTCATTCATTCTTTCGCGGACGCTTGTGCCGACGATGGCGAAGTTCTTGTTGAAGAAACACGCCGCGCACGTCGACGCGCATGGCGACGTGATCGACAACGCGCCGCCGGCGAAAAATCCGCTCGTGCGTTTTCAACGCGGCTTCGAATCCGGATTCATCCGGATGCGCAAGAACTATCACGACCTGCTCGCGTTGGCGATCGAACATCGCAAGCTGTTCGTCTCGGGCTTCCTGTTGTTCGTGGCGGCATCGTTCTTGATGGTGCCGATGGTCGGCCGCAATTTTTTCCCCGCCGTCGACGGCGGGCAGATTCTGATGCACGTGCGCGTGCAGGTCGGCACGCGCGTCGAGGACACGGCAGCGCGTTTCGGCGATATCGAGAAGGCGATCCGCGAAATCGTGCCATCGGATGAGCTGCAGGCCGTCGTCGACAACGTCGGTTCGTACATTTCGAGCATCAACACGATCTACAACAACACGGGCACGATCGGCGAGCAGGACGGCGACATCCAGATCTCCCTCAACGAAGATCATCATCCGACGGCGGATTACGTGACGCGTCTGCGCGAGGAATTGCCGCGGCGTTTTCCGGGCATCACGTTTTCGTTTTTGCCGGCGGATATCGTCAGCCAGATCTTGAACTTCGGCGCGCCGTCGCCGATCGATCTGCAGGTGCGTGGCAGCGATGTGAACTCGAATTTCGCGTACGCAAATAAATTATTGACGCAGATTCGCAAAATTCCCGGCGTCGCCGACGCGCATATCCAGCAATCGGCGCAAGCGCCGGCGCTCAACGTCGACGTCGATCGATCGCGCGCGGCATTCGCGGGCGTCAGCGAGCGCGACGTGACTAACAATCTCGGCGTCACGCTGGCTGGTTCGAGCCAAGTCGCGCCGACGTTTTGGCTCAATCCGCAGAACGGCGTTTCATATCCGATCGTGATGCAGGCGCCGCAATATCAAGTCGATTCGATCGAGAAACTGCAAAATCTTTCGATCAATGCGGCGGGTGGTCCGAACACGATTCTCGGCGGCATCGCGAACATCACTCGTTCCGGCGCGAGCGCAGTCGTGTCGCAATATGACATTCAGTCGCTGGTGCAAATTTTCGCGACGACGCAGAGCCGCGACCTCGGCGCCGTCGCCGCCGATATTCAGAAAGTGATCGACGCAAACGTGCAGGACAAACCGAAAGGGTCGATCGTCGCGCTCGTCGGCCAGGTGCGCACGATGAACAGTGCGTTTTCCGGATTGCTGTACGGATTGCTCGGCGCGATCGTGCTGATCTATTTCCTCATCGTCGTGAATTTCCAGTCGTGGTCCGATCCGTTCGTGATTATCACCGCGCTGCCGGCCGCTCTGGCGGGCATCGTCTGGATGCTGTTTGCGACGCATACGACACTGAGCGTGCCCGCGCTCACCGGAGCGATCATGTGTATGGGCGTGGCCACGGCCAATAGCGTGCTGGTGATCAGCTTCGCGCGCGAAAAATTGCGCGAGCTTGGCAATTCCGTCGATGCCGCGCTCGAAGCCGGCTTCGTTCGCCTGCGTCCGGTTTTGATGACGGCGCTCGCGATGGTCATCGGCATGACGCCGATGGCGCTCGGTCTGGGCGAAGGCGGCGAACAGAATGCGCCGCTCGGCCGCGCCGTCATTGGTGGACTCATTTTTGCGACGGTGGCGACGTTGTTCTTCGTCCCCGTCGTCTTCAGCATCGTTCATCGGCGCTACGGCGAGAAACATGCGCCGAGCGCCTCCATGGAACCCGCTCATGCCTAACCAAAAAAAATCCTGGCGCGGACTGCGCTTTGCCGGCATCGCCGCGGCAATCATTGCCATCGTCATCGTCGTGCACGGCGTGTGGACGCGCGCGTCCGAAAATTCGCAATTGCGCGATTGGACGAATGCGCAAGCCTTACCCACCGTCGCCGTGATTTCTCCGGCTACGGGCGCCAACAGCAGCGGGCTGGAATTGCCGGGCCGACTCGAAGCCTATGCACGCGCGCCGATTTACGCGCGCGTAAGTGGCTATCTAAAGGATTACAAAGTCGATATCGGCGCTCAGGTAAAAACCGGCCAACTGCTCGCCGACATCGAAACGCCGGATCTTGATCAGCAGCTATCGCAAGGGCGCGCCGATCTGGTCACGGCGCAGGCCAATGAACATCTCGCGAAACTCACCAGCGACCGGTGGCAGGCCATCGTCAAAACCGGTGCCGTGGCCAAGCAGGATGCGGACGAAAAACTCGGCGACTACCAGGCGAAACAGGCGATGACCAAAGCCGCGCAAGCGAATGTCGATCGTCTGCTGGCGATGAAAAATTTCGCGCGAATCACGTCGCCGTTCGACGGCATCATCACGGCCCGCAATACCGACATCGGCGCGTTGATCAACGTGGGCAGCAGCACTGGACAGGAATTGTTCGTCGTTTCCGACACGCACAAACTGCGCATCTACGTGAACGTGCCGCAAAGCTACGTACCGAGCGTGCCGCCAGGCACCAAGGCGACGATGATCGTTCCCGAGCACCCCGACAAAAAATACGAAGCGACCGTTGAATCGTCATCGCAGGCCGTCACCGCGACGTCAGGCACTACGCTGATGCAGCTCGGTGTCGACAATGCCAACGGCGAATTACTTCCCGGCAGCTACTCGAGCGTGCATCTGGATCTTCCCGGCAACATCGGGGCGCTCAGCGTTCCGGCCAGCGCGTTGATCTTCGATGCGAAAGGGCTGTCGGTGGCGACGGTCGGCAACGACAATCGTGTCACCATCAAGCCGGTGACGATCGCGCGCGATCTTGGCAAAACGATCGAAATTCGATCCGGTCTGAACGCCAGCGACAAGGTCATCGAAAGCCCGCCCGATGGCATTGCCACAGGAGCGGAAGTTCGCGTTGCGGGCACCCAGAAGGCGGCTGGCGCATCGGCAACGGACAAGAAAGGATAAATTTGTACATTTCCGCAAGTCGATTCGCGTGCGCTAGTACTTATTCGAAACCGTCTACGAAAATATAGTCGGCCTCGACGGCGCCGATGTCGCATTTGGAACCCTGCGGGCGCGATGTGCCGTTTTCGTCGGCGGTAACGGACGCGCCCATCCCATCCTCGCAGGTGGTTGCATTGTCGATCACCGCGCTGCGCCAAACCGGCATGTACACCGGCAACACGGCACTGAGGTCGACCGGAAGGAATTTCGCCCCGGGACTTGAGGAAAATCCAAAGGCACAGCTTCCGTCATCGTCGATGTTTTGAGTGGAACCGAGGCTATCGACGCGCCCCTCGCATAGTGTGAGGGACGCATCCTGCACACCGACCACGGCGCTCGATAGCGCGTTCAAGATGCCGCTTGTGTAGATATCGCTGCCGTGTTCGGAACCGGACGGTGCATCGGAAAATGTACCAGCCCCGCCTGCACCGCCGCCGACGTTTCCGTCGGCCACTGTCGTGAATTCGATATTCGAAACACTGGCACCGCTGTTCACGAAAATATTTCCGCCATAGGCGTCGCCGCCTTTACCGCCGTCGGCCGCATCGTCGAATATGTCGCTACCCGAATTGCCTCCGCTCCCGCCGTCGACCGTATTGGCTGCGAGCGTCGAGTTCATCACCAGCACGCTGCCGCCAGCGTCCACGTAAATTGCACCGCCGGCAGCGGCGCCAGCGACCCCGCCATTCCCGGGACCAGTGTCGCCTTCCGGATCACCATCCGCGCCGGCGCCACCGCGGCCGCCTTTCGCAGCGTTGTTCACGAGACTGGAATTGGTGATCGTTACCGTTCCGCCCACGAAAATGGCGCCTCCCATTCCTGTGCCGCCCGGACCGCCGGAGGTGCCGAAGCCAGTCAGCATTCCAGCCGTACCTGCGCCTCCCTCTGCAAGGCAATCGCGAACGTCGACTCCGTCCAGCAACAACGTTCCGCCCACCGGTACGTAGATGCAGCCGCCGAGGCCATTGCCGCCGTCGGAGCCTAAATCACCCGCGAAACCGTCTTGAAGCTGCACTCCGGAGACCGATATGGGTCCGGCCGTTACCTCTAATACGCGATCCACGCCCGAGCCTTTGATCGTGAGAAGCCTTGCGTCAGGTCCCGAAATTGTCAGAGGTCGGTCGATCGTGAGCGCGCCGAAGCCCGGGCCCGATTGAAGATGGATGATGCCGGGTGTCAGCGTCGGGTCGAACGAAATGATGTCTCCGCCGGTCGGCGACGCCGCGGCGATCGCATCGCGCAACGAGCAGGACAATGATGTGCAGCCGCTCGTGTTGTGGATGTCCATCGTTGTGTTCACGACAAAATCCGTCGCGTGCGCCAACGCTGACAAAACGATGAGCAAAAAAAACGTCACGAAACGACGTATCTTCATGACAATCCCTCCGTTCCAGACTGGGAGGGAAGCTATCGCAGAGACGGTCCGACCGATACGCGATGTCCGTATCTTGGGCGTGTGTTGTCCCCTTGAAAAACGATCAATAAAACCCGACTTAGCATGCGTTGGCTTAAATCCCCTTTGCAGGGGTTTCTTTTGCCGCTAAAATTGGCACTCGTTATTGCCGACTGCTAACAGTCAGGTAAAATTCTTTACCAATCAACTAGTTGAGGAAGTCGTTATGAAGCTACGTCCGTTGCATGATCGCGTGATCATCAAACGCCTGGAAGCCGAGACCAAATCGGCGGGCGGAATCGTCATCCCCGACAGCGCCACCGAAAAGCCGATCAAGGGCGAAGTCGTCGCCGTCGGTTCGGGCAAGATTCTCGAAGACGGCAAGGTCCGCCCGGTGGGCGTGAAAGCCGGCGAGAAAGTTTTGTTCGGCAAGTATTCCGGCACCGAAGTGAAGGTCGACGGCGAAGAACTTCTCGTCATGCGCGAAGAAGATCTCATGGCAGTCATCGACGGTTGATCGACTCCAAACCTATTTCCGTCATTCCGGCGAAAGCCGGAATCCAGTGACTCTCAAACAATCAGCAAAGACGCTGGATCCCGGCTTCCGCCGGGATGACAAACAAAGAAATCAGAACTGAGGAACTATCATGGCTGCTAAAGAAATCCGTTTTTCCGAAGACGCGCGCGCGCGCATGTTGCGCGGTGTGAATGTGCTGGCGAACGCCGTCAAGGCGACGCTGGGTCCGAAAGGCCGCAACGTCGTGCTCGAAAAGAGCTTCGGCGCGCCGACGATCACCAAGGACGGCGTGTCCGTCGCCAAGGAGATCGAACTGGCCGACAAGTTCGAGAACATGGGCGCACAGATGGTTAAGGAAGTCGCGTCGAAGACGTCCGACGTCGCCGGCGACGGCACCACCACCGCGACCGTTCTCGCGCAGGCGCTGATCCGCGAAGGCCTCAAGGCCGTCGCCGCCGGCATGAATCCGATGGACCTCAAGCGCGGTATCGACAAGGCCGTCATCGGCGCCGTCGCCGAGCTGAAGAATCTGTCCAAGCCGTGCTCGACGTCGAAGGAAATCGCGCAGGTCGGTTCGATCTCCGCCAACTCCGACGCCAACATCGGCGACCTCATCGCCAAGGCGATGGATAAGGTCGGCAAAGAAGGCGTGATCACGGTTGAAGAAGGTTCCGGTCTCGACAACGAGCTCGATGTCGTCGAAGGCATGCAGTTCGATCGCGGTTATCTGAGCCCGTACTTCATCAACAATCAGCAGTCGATGCAGGCGGAATTGGAAGAACCCTACATTCTGCTGCACGACAAGAAAATCTCTAACGTGCGTGAACTGCTTCCGGTTCTCGAAGGCGTGGCGAAGGCCGGCAAACCGCTGCTCATCGTCG
>Ga0209006_10006785_pt1 | contig 10341 bp, 14 predicted proteins | sample JacPin_JW_Ref_O2_FD_188567 | JGI IMG/M metagenome (GOLD analysis project Ga0209006, IMG submission 188567) | Forest soil microbial communities from Algoma, Ontario, Canada - Jack Pine, Ontario site 1_JW_Ref_O2 (SPAdes) (version 2) | ecosystem: Environmental > Terrestrial > Soil > Boreal... | reverse complement strand
AAAGGGAGATAGGAAAGGAATAGGAAATATGACTGAAATATGAACAAGTGGGGTTAAGATTTGAAATAAGGTTGAAATACTTCGGAGATGGTCAAAAGGGGTAGGGAAAAGGGGTATCTGTTGGCCAATGAGAGTGTACAAAGTTTGGCTTTTGTCAGAGTACGCAGCTATGACATTTGCGATGTCTGCAATGTTTGCGATGTTTGCGATATTTTCTAGAGCATTTTCGAAGGGTTTTCGAAGGCTGGCAAGGTTTGCAATGATGATAGGATGATCTCAGAGGTTATAGGGCTGTCTCGTAGAGTTTGTTGACCTTGTATTGGTTGCTGCAGTGGTCAGATTGGTACTATATGCTGATTTACATGTCTGATGTGGCTTGGGTCGCATCACCGCAAATGGCTCTATGACCTGTTGCACCGAAAGAACCCCCCTATGATCATACCCAAGAAACAATCATTCAAGGATGAACTCCAAGAGTTCTTCAAATTCCCTCTGCAGAAATCGAAACAATGCAAGAAATCAGACAAGAAAGATGCTCCCTGAACTTATTGTGGCACTGAATATGATTTCATGGAAGGATTCCGATAGTCCAATATGTTCACTGGTCTAGATTCACTCCTTGACTGGTGTGATGACAGGTTTACAGAGAAGATCACACCAAATTTCATTCAACGGCTTAGGAACCTTGACGATCATTGGCTCTTGGCTGAGATTCGTGGTTTACGTTCTCAGACATCTGAAGTCACCATTGAAGCCAGGAAATCAGATCGGAAAGATTTGATCATGAAGGTCCTCATTGCCTTGGAACAGCATTGGATCCAATATGAAACTCGAGCTTTAATTGATTCTGGATGTACAGTTTCTTGCATCAATGAAGAAACTGTCATGAAATTCAACCTGGAAAAGAAAATCCTTGAACATGCTGTCCCTGTCCGGAATGCTGATGGAACCTTGAATGCTGCTGGATCTATCACTCATGTTGTCACTGCCTGCCTTGAGTTTGACCTTGGCAGAGAGACACATGCCGAAACAATCCAGTTAGCTGTAATGAAACTCAGATGCAAGGATATATTCTTAGGATATGACTGGTTGAAGAAACATAATCCAGCCATTGATTGGGTAAAAGGCGATCTGACTTTTCCTCATTGTACCACGGAATGTTGTGGATCAATATATAATGAACTCGAACAAGATATATGAGAACAGGATATCTGAGCATATTCTAACATTTCCACAGACATTGCAATCAAACAAGAGGAAACCAAGGAGAAAAAGACCTTTGAACAGATCGTACCCAAGTCTCTTCATGAATTCTGACTGATCTTCGAACCATCCTCATTTGATGAACTCCCTGATCAATGTAAATGGGATCACGCCATCGACTTCCTCCCTGATGTCAATATAGATGATTGGAAGTCTAAGGTTTACCCCTTGTCAGTCATGGAACAAAAGAAACTCGACGATTTCCTTGAAGAAAACCTCCAGACTGGTGGTATCCATCCCTCAAAGTCACCAATCCCTGCCCCCTTCTTTTTCATCAAAAGAAGTCAGGTGACCTTCGACCTGTTCAGGATTACCAGAAACTCAATGTCTTGACCATGAAGAACCAATATCCTCTCCCCTTGATCCCCAAACTCATTGACAAGATCAAGAACACGAAAGTCTTCTCCAAGCTCAACGTTTGCTGGGGATACAACAATGTTTGGATCAAGGAAGGTGATGAATGGAAGGCTGCCTTCATCACGAATCGGGGATGCTTTGAACCACTCATCATGTTCTTTGGTCTTTGCAACTCTCCGGCCACATTCCAGACCATGATGAATGAGATATTCCAAGAAGAACTCAATGAAGGATGGCTTCATATCTATATGGATGACTTTTTGATCACTGCCAATTCCATTGCTGAAAATGAGGCTCGACTCCAATGTGTCTTTGCTAAATGCCAGGATCATAAGATGTTCTTCAAACCTGAGAAGTGCTCTTTCCTCCAGGACTCGGTCAATTACCTCAGTCTAATCATCAAGCATGGCAAGATCACTATGGACACCATAAAGGTCGACACCATTCATTCCTGGCCTGTCCTGAGGAATGTCAAAGTGCTACGAAGTTTCCTTGGTTTTGTCAACTTTTACCAACAGTTCATCCCAAACCTTGCCAAACTGACACTACCCCTGACACCCTTGACTGGTAAATGACTTTGGGAGTGGCTAGACGGCCAGCAGTCTGGATTCGATTCCATTGTCTCTGTGGTCTCATTGGACAATTCCCTTCCATACTGCATAGAGATGGATGCTTCTGACTTTGCGATTGGAGCTGTACTCTCTCAGGACTTTGATGGTGTTTGCTGACCCATTGTGTTCATCTCCAAGTCATTTACAGATACCAAGCAGAACTACTCCACATATGACAAGGAGCTTTTTGCCATTGTGTTCGCCTTCGAGCAGTGGCACCAGTACCTTTTGGATGTGGTTTCCACCATGGATATCTTATTGGACCACCAAAACTTGGCCTTTTACCGCCACCCCCAGGATCTGAACTGCCGCCAGGCTCATTGGATTGCCACCCTCCAGGAGTATGACATGCTCATTCGTCATGTCCCTGGCTGCCTGAATGCCTGTGCAGATGCTCTTTCCCGGTGTGCTGATCATATCCCTGATGGTGCCAATAATGCTGGCCTGGTTGGCCTCCCTGATGGCCTTTTCTTCGACCACTCCTTGCCCCTCCCTGGGGACGCTGTGGGATGGGGGGTAGGGTTGAACGTCCATTCCCTCTCTGTCGATTTTTCGCCCCTTGCTCCAGAACTCCACACTGAGATCGCCAAAGAAATGACACCAGATCAGATCGACCTCGAAGTCACCCTCGGTTCACAATGAAAATCCCCAGAATGGCTCACTGCAGGAGATGGCCTCATCTTCCATGATGGCCTAGTCTACATCCCTGCAAACCGAACCCTTCATGCCGAAATCATCAGACAACATCATGACACAGCAATAACAGGACATCCTGGAACAGATCAAACCCAAGAAGCTATCTGAAGGAACTTCTGGTGGCCTCATATGTATACAGAGATTGCCACTTATGTTCAAGCTTGTCAAGAATGTCAACAAATGAAAATCGATCAAACAGTGCAGCATGCCCCATTGGTTCCACACGATGTTCCCCCCCATCCTTAGCATACAATTTCCATTGACATGATTGGACCTCTTCCTACTTCCCATGGAAATGACACCATCCTGGTCATTGTTGATAAGTTCTCCAAACAATTGATACTCGAACTGGTCACTATTCAACTTACTGCCCTTGGAGTAGCTGATATATACAAAAGAAGAGTGTTCAGTCAATGGGGAATCTTCATATCAGACCGTGGTTCCACCTTTGTCTCCGAATTCATGGTTGAGTTGTACAAGTTGCTCAAGATCAAAAAGAATCCTTCTACCACCTATCATCCTCAAACTGACAGACCAACAGAATGGATGAACCAAGAGATTGAAACATACTTGCGATTCTTTTGTAATCACAATCAGAGTAATTGGTCACAAGAACTTCCTCTCACTGAATTCATGTATAATGACCATCGGAACAAATCAACTGGTTTCTACCCCTTCTTCCTCACGACCAGCACTCATCCATGGAAAGGCTTCAAACCTTGTATCAATATGTCAACAAAATGCAACACAGCAAAGACCTTTGCAGAACAGATGACTACACATTGGAAGAAAGCAAAAGAAGGACTTTGACATCCACAGGATTTAATGCAGTCAGTATATAATTGAACCAAGTGAGCTCCGATCAGATACCAAGATGGAGATAAGGTTATGCTGGACGCATGACACCTAAAACTCCATCGACCTTCAGCTAAATTGGCAGAAAAATTCCTTGGACCCTTTGAAATCCTGAACAAAGAAGGCCAATCCGCATACTGCCTGAAACTCCCCATATCTTGGGCTATCCATCCTGTCTTCAATGAACTTCTACTGAGACCTCATGTTGGACCAAAGTTCCCTGGCCAAAACATTTACGACCAACCTCCTCCTGATCTCATTGATGACCAAGAAGAATTCGACGTTGAAGAAATCCTTGATACTCACATCTGAAGAAAACAATGAGAGTACCTTGTAAAATGGAAAGGTTACAGATCCGAGAACAACACATTGGAACCAGAGGCGAATCTGGAGCACTCTCCCTTAGCAATTGCCCTGATGTTTTCCTCCACAAGGTGGCCTCACAATGACAGCTTGCCCACAATTTCACAAGATGTTTCCAGGTCCTGTAAGCCCTAAGCACAAATTTGTGAAATGAAATAAAATTGATAAAACTTTTTATTCAAAGATAACAGATCACTTCGAGCTCTGGCTTGTACATGGCCCACAGTACTGCAGGTACAAGGTATGTACTCAATCATGTTATTTGCACAGTGTCTCACTCTCTCATTTAAAAGTCTATCTGTGCCATTTTCTACACACTTGTCCACATTTTCAACACCCTCCAGAACACCAATTCTGGCCTTGTTGTCACCCCATATGCCACTCATATCATCAGTGTAGATGTGTCTCCCACAGTATCAAGTTGCATCTGTGACTCCATATATATCAATAACATCGATATCTATGTTTGGTGTACTGATGGCTGCTGTACCTATGCACACATATAGTAGTAGTAGTCATGAAAGAAAAGGAAAAAGATGTGCAATAGCCAATTCCCCATATAGTTCTCGCATTTCAAGGGCATCAAAGGTTACACACATTGAATTGGTTCTGTTTCCAAAGGATGTAAGTCTGTGTATCGATTTCTCTAGAAGGAAAACCAGCTGACCTACTTCAGCACAATGTTTCAGCTTCTGTGGACACATCCAGTGCCAACTACATGGATCCTCCATATCAAATCCATGCTGGTGAAAGGCTTACTGCTGATCTTACACATCTCCATGAATATGGATACACCTGTTATTTTGATCTCACAACCACGAACCCTGACAACCTTGTTATGGATCAACTTTTCAGTGCCGTTCACACTATGACCTATGAAGGATCCCTTGAGTTTCCACCATTCCAGCCTGAGCCTCTTGATTTGGGTCCCAATGAGCTGAATTGGGAACTACAAATATTATTCAATTGCCTACCATTCCAAATCCTCAAGACTGGCAACAAGACAGCTAATAGACAGTATATTAAGATTGAGCAGGATCTTGTGTATCATGATTTCGAACACCACAAGATTGTGAAGTGCTTGGAATGAATAAAAAATCCAGCTGATTCCAAGACTAGCATTCTTATCATTTGTGAGTTCAGGCTTTGATCACATTGTTCTTACTATGATCCAGCAATCAAAACAGGTCCCAAAGGAGGGGATATTATTGGGCCAATTCAGCAAGGTTCGAATGCGAAGTACCATTGCTTTGCCAATCAAGTTCTTTGGTACTTATCAAAAGATGATAACAAGAACAATGATTGGCTATATCATATTGTCTGTGAACCAAATTGCCTCCCCCCCATTGACTCTCCCCCATTCCATCCTAATGATTTCACTTCTGCTGATCCCCTTTTTCTTCCATCACCTGACATTTCCTCTATGTCTCTATCTGTATTATCAGTCTGTTCACACCTCAATCAATTTCCACCTCCTTCTGCTTCATCTTCATATGTTTTACCCCAAATGCCAGCAAGTTTTTCTCCTGCTCTGTCATCACATGTCAAGCCCAATAATCATCAGCAAACTTCACCTTCCTCATCACTTTCCAGTTCCACTTCTCCAGCATTGTCATTGCTCTCTCTCAGCTCTCCCTGTATTTCAATTCTCAATACCAATTCACAACCTGTCTCTCCATCTCCTACAAATTCAGTTTTATTGTATTTGTCTTCGATACTACATTATATCCCCTCTGATCCTTTGGAATTCACTGACTGGGAGTTATATAATAACTATATCACTGTACATAATAATCCCCTCTTCAATCACACTTTTTTTTTCAGGTTTGGGCTTCTTCAACCAAACAGGCTGCTATTGGCCTGGTTGATTTCCTTATGTATAAACATTGCGACCCTGAAGGCATATACATAAATGGTCCACTCACTTATAACTCATTCAAAATCACCCCAGTGAATCTCCTTCTCTCAAACCTTTTTAGCTATATCTGGTGTTTTAAGGTATAAATGACCTTTTTTGTTCAACATTGACTTGCTAATCTATAATGTAGTGGTCACCATGCTGCAACAGACAACATAGGAGATAGTGTCCAACGTCAAGTCCTGTTGGAGGTACTGTAATATTTGTCACAACTGTAGCAGTTGTGGTCTTTGTTGTTCTTTGTAAAGGTTGACAATCTTGTTCGATTGTTGGATATATAATAAGATAAGTTGTGATGACATTGATTTCACAGAACAAAGTTTCCATTGCTAATTAGTTCAAGATTCCACTACACCAGATATAATTTAGATTTAACTGTCATTTGTAGAAATTTGCTGAAGTAACCTTTTCCCCTGCATCCTTATGAGTACTGTTTCCAGAAATCACATCACTTCTATCATTGTCATTTACAAGCATAGCCCAGTTGTGATTCTTGACATTCATGATTGTGTATACACATGTTGAAAGAGTCATAGTAGGTAGGCAATCCTCCTGATTAGAAGGATCAGCAAGAGCTTGCATTAGTATGATTCAATGTGGACTATGGAAACAAGAGCACCTAGCATCTTCAGTATGGCCTTTAGAATCATTTTGAGGGAGGATGATGGAGAAGAACAAGAACAGACACCCTCTCATAGTGTATCATTTCTCATGAGTCAAATGCAGTGGTAAAGTGAGTGGTTAACCATATCCTGTGAAAATGATGAACTCAGACAGTCAATTCATCACACAGGGTTCCTAGCAAAAAATACAAGGAATACTGCAAGATAGAATGATTTTTCTTACTGTGTTAGTATAGGTATTATATCCTTATTATATCAGCAGTGTTCCCAACAATCACATCACTTCTATTATCTTTGCCTAGTTGTAATCCTTGATATTCTTAATTGTATCTACACCTGTCAAAAGAGCTGTGATAGGTAGGTGATCATTCTGATTAGAGAGGTTGGCAAGAGGCTTCAAGAGAATAGGATTCAGCAAAAGTGGTTGAGGAGGAACCAAGGACTCTGGCATGGAGATTTGAAGTGAGAAGAACACAGCTTCTCCTTTCAGGCCTTCAGAAATACTTTGAGGGATAGCATGATGGAGGAGACACAAGGACAAGCACTCTACAACTGTCCATAATAGATCATTTCTCATGAGTGCAGGGATTGGACAGGGTCATCATGATTGCCAATCACTTGGAACATCCTATCAGTAATGATGTAATGGGCTAAACAAATGCCTAATGCTTGAAACTGATAAGTGGGTAAGTACAGTAGGTAATTCAGCTTTGAACACTCACCTGGTTCTTAGGTTTTGGTTGGTCTGTGTTGACAATTGGATCCCAACTGGGATTTATGAGAAGCACTGCAATAATGTGCAGCAGAAGGTATATAATCATAGGTTATATGTCTGTTAGATACTACTCACTCTGTATTCTATCTCAGGCTCAGTAAGAAAGTTTCACACTTGCTCATTTCTCAGATCCAGATATTCCCTCATGAACCACCCTCCTCTTCCTCTTCAAACAATAACAAATACATTTGATCTCCTCAAGCACAATGTTCAAGCTGTGCTGCACATACAAATGGGGGATTCTGCTTGTCTGCAAGAGCAAGCCTGTGATTGTTTACAGGCTCAGGTTATAATGGTATTGATCCTGTTCTCATATATGTCTCCATAGATTAATATTGAAGTTCTAGCATTCACAAATCATACCTTCAATAGATTACAAGGTCATGTTGTCTGGTATCCAGAAGATAATAGAAGACCTTCAATTAGCAAAAACTTGATCCATAGACACCCCTGATGTACCCCATATACCACTAACTCAATTAATTCATATGGGTCAGTATGGATATCTAAGAGTGGAAATTGATCCCAATATTCTTGCAATATTGATTCAACTATGAGGTCCTACAGTATTGGAACATCTGCATGAACAATTCGCTGCTGTGCTCTTGAGCATGGCATTGTCCAACCTGGGGATCCTGTCTATGTGGACTTTGTGGATAATGATGGAAACTCCACAAGAATCTATACATTGTCAACAGGATCTCAATCTGAGCTGACTGATGATCAGCTTGATAAAATCATGCCCCAGATTCTCCATGCATTCCCAACATTCATTCAACACCTGATTGATGGTCACCTTCACTATCTTGCCCACTAAGATCTTGTGATCACAATAAGCTTACAGAGCAGTGACCAGAGGCATTCAACTCCCTCACCATCTGTTAGGCCAAGTCCCTCACAGAGGTGGGGATTATATATAAGCTGGCAGGTCCACTGATGTCCGTATATGTGCATCACACTTGTTGCAGATAAAAGTCGACTGGTGATGGCTTCTGGAAGAATATCATACTAGAGAAAGCTTTATTATTTAGTAAATATGTGGACAACAATGTACATACTAGGTGGAGACTTCTGTCAAGAACACACCCCACATCATATAATGCTGCAACAGAGGCCTGGGTGGGGAGTAAAGAAAAGAGATGCTCCAGGAGAGCAACAGCATACTTTTGCCCCTCTCCTGGAGTATCGATATTCGCAAGGAAGAGGGGGATGTCATGGTGACATACCAGTGCTATTACTCCTGTGTCATCAAAGTGGTCCATGTTCATTTTTTGCTTGTGTTTGTTAGCAGCCTCATGAGTTTTCTCACAGTCATTCACAGCTTCATCTGGTACTTTTGGTTGATATACCTTAGGGTGAGTCTTGCGCAGTCCCTCGATCCGACGACTAATCATGTCTATGAAGTCCTTGGAGAGGATATATTGAGGGTGGTAGAAATGGAGAGAGTCCCCAGCAGTGATGCTATGGCAGTGATGGAAATTTCCATCCATGGCAATGTGTATGTCACAGCCTCTGGAGGCTTAAGATGAGGCAGAGCCTCTCATGAGAGGCACTGGAGTACTTACTCAGCCAACATTCATCCAAAAGCTGTGCCTCCAAAGCACACTGGACAATGCTCTTGCAAGATGCATGCGCACTTGCCAGGTGTCATGATGGGTGGTTCAAGGCTGGATGCGGAGGGCGCAGCAGTGACATTGTGAATGTCAAGGTTGGGCAGCTAGACTGTTTGTATATGGCCATCTGATGCTTCCAGTGCCTGGTCTACCTGTTTCTGTATGAGGACATGGAGACAGTCGTACCATTGGATCATGTATCCAAGTCCACAGTGGAATGCATCTCGGATGGGCCTGCCGTCCTTGTTCAGCATGTCAAAACCCCTTCATGTGTAAAAGGTGTGAAGTGCACTTGCTAAGGCATTGACTGCATTACACAATCATTTGAAAAGCACTTGGTAAAAGTCTAGAAGATCGAGAGAAACAGCCATATGAGGCTGGGAAGGAGAGGTGGGGAAGAGGCCATTAGCAACAAGAACTTGAGGGATGGTTTGGCAGTCACACTCAATGACCTTCATGGACTTGAAATCTGTAGATAGAATGCTGTCAGAGTAAGTTGTGCTATGATATAGGGACTTATGATCAAAAAAAAGACAGTTGATAGTGAAGGACTTGGTGACACATGATTGAGTGTACTTAGAATGAAGATCAGACACAGGAAGTATAGGAGACCCTACAGAATGCATAAGGTACTGGAGGAGTGAGTCGATAATGGTTGGGAGAAGGTTCGTCCAAGTGGTATACAGGTGGATTGACTCAGCATCAGGTAGCATACATTTTTTTCCCTTTGCTGTCTGCAGAGGTGGATTATCTGCAATCAGATCAATTGGAGGAGTGCTATCACTTGGAATGTCATTGGTATCCTTGAGAGGGCATGTAGAAAATAGGTTGTCACCTTCCAGAGGAATGGGGTCCCAGCTGGCTTGCTCACCAGTAAGTTCAGGAGGCCTGGGATGCTGCAGTACCTGAAGCTTTGCCAGAAGTTGCTGTCTCTTCGATTCATGTCTGGGAGGGACAATGTAGGTAGCTGTTTTCTTCTTATTGTGAGGTTTAATCGGGCTGGTAAAATGCTTGCCTGTGATGTGGTTGTAGTCATCTTGCTTAAGATTGGAGAGATTGGGAGTGGGGATCATGAGTAACGGCGTTACCAGGCAGACACAGACTTTGAGCATATTTGGGTTGGTCCAAATCTTGGAGATTTAATTAGATTCGAACTAACCCAAACAACACAGACTTTGAGCGTATTTGGGTTGGTCCAAATCTTGGAGATTTAATTAGATTCGAACTAACCCAAACACACTGGAGAATGGGAGGTGGGTGGGTGAGC
>Ga0209006_10006784_pt1 | contig 10343 bp, 9 predicted proteins | sample JacPin_JW_Ref_O2_FD_188567 | JGI IMG/M metagenome (GOLD analysis project Ga0209006, IMG submission 188567) | Forest soil microbial communities from Algoma, Ontario, Canada - Jack Pine, Ontario site 1_JW_Ref_O2 (SPAdes) (version 2) | ecosystem: Environmental > Terrestrial > Soil > Boreal... | reverse complement strand
CTTGATGCCATTCCATTGGTAGGGATTGTGGCTCGCCGTAATGAGGATGCCGCCTGCCGCCGCGCGCTGGCGAACGAGCAGTGAGATGGTGGGAGTTGGACAGGGTTTGTCCGCAAGCCATACAGGTGTGCCAGTCGCGGCGATCACTTCAGCGACCGCTGCTGCCACGCTATCGGATGCAAAGCGGTGGTCGTAGCCGACGAGCACGCCTTTGCGCGCGTCCTCGTGGCGCACGACATACCGGGCGATGGCTTGGGCCACAATGCGCGCGTTGGCAAAAGTGAATTCTTCGGCGATGACGTCGCGCCAGCCGTCCGTTCCAAATTTAATCGCAGTCATAAGAGGCCACAGGAAGTATACGCGAAGCGATATAACCGCCAAACGGCCAGATTGGACTGCGACGTCTAGAAAACGCTGTTACAAAAGCTTGGAGAGCTTTCTCTCTTCAAGAAATTTTACGATTTTAGTGACGTCCTGAGCCCGGTCGCGGGGGACGATGAGGAGGGCGTCGGGAGTTTCGACGACAATCAGGTCGCGCACGCCAATGGCGGCGATGAATTTTGTAGGGCTATACAGGAAATTGCCGGAAGCGTCGTAAGTCTGCCCGGAGCCGGCCAAGACGTTTTCGCCGGATTGTCTGGCGAGGAGTTCGTAGACGGCGGCCCACGAGCCGATGTCGCTCCAGCCAACTTCCGCTGGAATGACGAAGACGCGCGGCGGGCCTTTCTGGCGTGTGGCGTTTTCGAGAATGGCGTAGTCGACGGAAATATTTTCGAGTTTGGGATAGATGGTGCGCAGTCGGCTCTCGTAGGTTTTTTTGCCGATAACCGTGGCGAGGGATTCGAGAGCTTCGTGCGTTTGCGGAAGAAATCGCTTCAAATTCTCGAGAAATGTGGAAACGCGCCAGAAAAACATCCCGGCGTTCCAGTGATAGTCGCCCGAGGCGACATATTGCTTTGCGAGTTCGAGCACCGGTTTTTCGGCAAAGCGGCGAATAGCGAACGCGGGAAAGCCGCTCGAGCCGAGAGCGTCGCCGAAGCGCTCGATGTAGCCGAAGCCGGTGTCCGGCCGCGTCGGAGGCACGCCGAGAACGACCATATGTCCGGGTTCGCGCGCCAGTTCGAGCGCGGCACCGACGATTTTCAAGTACTTGTCCGGTTGCGCGATGAAATGGTCAGCAGGCAGCACGGCCATCAGCGCATCGCCCCTTGCGGCCTGGCGCACGTGAATGGCTGCGAGAGCGATGGCGGCAGCCGTGTTGCGACCGATCGGCTCGGTCAAAACACGTTTGCGCGCAAGGGCAGGAAGCTGTTTTTTGACGGCAGCGGTTTGTTCCGCGTTGGTGACTGTCCAAATGCGGCCGGGCGGAATAAGCGGGCGCAAGCGCGCGAAAGTCTGCTGAAGCATAGTGTCTTTGCCGACGATGTTGAGAAGCTGTTTGGGTGTGCGCATTCGACTACGCGGCCAAAAGCGCGTCCCACGCCCTCCGGCCAGGATGACGGCATGGGTTTCCAGTTTTTCGCTCGGCATCGGCATTCTACTTTTCTGACTCATTTTTCGGGTTGCTGGGGGATGCTACCAGCAAGCTCGTTTTCGAATTCGGATAGTAGCCGCGGCTCCCGAATTCCGCAGGGATGAACCAGCACTCTCCCTGCTTGTAGGAGAAGTGGCCCACGAGGCTTTTTCCAGTCACGCCGTGTGGAGGGGAAGCCCAGCCAATCCCTCCTTCACCCTGTAGAAATACCCACAAACTGAATCGCTCGGAAGGTTTCGGAACCATTCTCATGTGGATTCGCTGGCCAAATTCAAAGGTCGACGCAGAGAAGTACGGGCAGTCGACTAAGAGTTCGCCAACCTTCTTGTTGCGGACTAGCAGCGGGCGAGGCGCTACCTTTCCGCCAGCATCAGAGTTGAAGTTCATAACATCCAAAGCCTTTTCGACGTGTAGCTCACGTGGTTTACCGTTGACGTCGCGGCGGTCGTAGTCGTAGACGCGATAGGTGAGGTCGGAATACTCCTGCACTTCGCAGATCACCATTTTGGGGCCGATGGTGTGCGGCATTCCGGCGGGAATGAAGAAGGTATCGCCCGCCTGAGCTCCGTGCGATTGAAAGAGACTTTCAATCGTGTGATCAGCGAGCGCAGCGAGAAGTTTCTCCTTGGTGGCACCTCGTTTTAGTCCTGCGAGCAGTCGCGCACCAGGCTCGGCTGAAACCACATACCACATCTCCGTCTTCCCGCGACCGCCGGCGGCGGCTTCGTGCGCGGCGGCGTAGGCGTCATCCGGATGAACTTGGATGGAAAGTTTGTCGGCGGGAAAAATGAATTTTAGGAGAAGAGGGAAGTCCGCTTCGCCCTCAAATTTTGCGCCACGCCACCCGATGGTCATTTCTTTCCAGGCCTGGCCGAGCGTCTGTCCGGTGAACGGGCCGTTGGCGATTCGGCAATCAACGCCAGTCAGCCAGGCTTCACCAATCAGCGGATTGAGGTCGTGCATTTCGGGGAAAAGCGGCGCAAGGGAGCGCGAGCCCCACAAGCGCTCGGAAAAGACCGGCTCGATGCGGAAGGGCTCAGGGCTTACCGGAAAAGTGGTCACCATCTAGGCCGCAGCTTCGACGCGGGTGAAGAAGCGCTCGAGACGGCGCAATCCTTCGTCAATGCGTTCGATGGAGGTTGCGTAGGAGAGGCGCAGATAACCCGGCGCGCCGAACCCCTCGCCCGCGACCAATGCCACGCGCGCTTGATCGAGCAGCAGCTTTGCGAGTTCCGCGGTATCTTTCGCGATGGCATGGCCGCTTTCGCCGTTCGAGAGATGCGCCGCGACATTCGGGAACGCGTAGAACGCGCCGCCCGGCATTTCGCATTTCACGCCGGGAATGGCGTTCAGACCTTCCACGATTCGTTTTCGGCGCCGGTCATATTCCGCGAGCATGGCCGGCACGGAGTCCATCGAGCCGCGCATGGCCTCAAGCGCCGCATATTGCGCAATCGAAGTTGCGTTCGACGTCGACTGGCTCTGCAATTTGGTCAAAGCCTGAATGAGTTCCGCAGGCGCCAGCGTGTAGCCGATCCGCCAACCGGTCATCGCAAACGTTTTTGAGACCGAGCCGATAATAATGACGTTGTTCTTCGATTCCGGCGCGCTGGCGATCGAGAACGGTTTGTTCGGGTCATAGGTAAAATGCGAATAGCACTCGTCGCCCATCAACCAGACCTTGTGCTTTTTGCACACGGCAAGGATGCGCGCGTACTCATCAGAAGGAACGACGCCCCCGGTCGGATTGCTAGGCGAATTGAGAATCAATAGTTTCGTCTTCGGGGTAATCGCCTTTTCAATTGCAGCCGCTTTGACGCTGAAACCGTCTTCAGGCCGCGTCTCGACATAAACCGGCGTCCCTCCCGCGTACTTGACGATGTCCGGAAAACTCACCCAGTACGGCGCGGGAATAATGACTTCGTCACCCGCCTCGACCAGCACGCTCATGACGTTAAATATCCCGTGCTTGCCGCCGACGGTGACGATGCACTCCTTCGCTGCGTAATCCGAGCCAAGCTCCCTCTTGTGCCACGCGCAAATCGCTTCGCGCAGCGGCATGATTCCGCCCGTAGGCGTGTACTTGGTTTTGTTTCCCTCGATGGCCGCAATGGCCGCCTTCTTGATGTGATCCGGAGTCGGAAAATCCGGCTCGCCCGGCCCGAAATCGGCGATGTCCACGCCCTGTGATTTCAGCCGGTCAGCTTCAGCAATGACCGCCGCTGTCGGCGAGATTTGTATGCGGTTGATGCGTTCGGTGAGTTGCACTGCTTTCTCCTAGCGGGCTAGTCCCTAGCCTGTCTCTATCTTGTCGCCCGTCTCGTTGCGCCAATCTGAGCGCACAGAATTGTTTACAAAACCTTCGCCCGCAGCCGCTGCTCTACTTCCGGGGGCACGAGATCTTTCAAGGGCCCGCCAAGCTGCGCGATCTCCCGCACCAGCTTGGAACTCAAATAGCTGAACGATTCACCAGGCAGCATGAATACCGTTTCCAGCCGCGGTTCCAGTTTCCGGTTCATCAAAGCCATCTGCAGTTCGTACTCGTAATCGGAGATCGCGCGAATCCCGCGCAGAATCACCCCCGCACCGCGCTTGCGCGCATAATCAACAAGCAACCCGTGAAAAACGTCCACTTCCACTCCCGGCCATTTCTGCGTCACTTCGCGCAGCATCTCGACACGTTCCGGCACCGAAAAGAGCGGCTGCTTCTCGGCATTGTTCAACACCGCGACAATCACCAGGTCAAACATCTTCTCCCCGCGCTCGATCAAGTCGAGGTGGCCGTTCGTAACGGGGTCAAACGACCCGGGATAGATGGCGATAGAAGTCTTCATGAACGCCGCATCAGTTTCCTTATTCTAACTCACCCCGGGAAATTGGTACGCCGCAAAGTTTCCGACCCCGGCGCCCTGCTGAACTTCGCCGTGCAGATTTTCGCTTCGCACCAGACAGTGACTGTGACAGTATCCTCCTTGCCGCACTGCGGCGAAGCGATCCCGGGTTAGTTTTGCTTGCCATTGCCAAAGGAGTCTCGAAAACATGGTTCCTGGCCCCTCGATGCGAGGTCTCTGTTTGTTTGTGTTGGGCGCTTTAATGTCATCTCCACTGGTCAACGCACAGGAGCCGCCTTCCCTCTACCTGATGCCCGTTCCCGCGAGCGTCCAAATTGGCACGGGCCGGCTTCTGGTGGACTCCAAATTCTCCGTCGCGTCCACGGGTTATACTGAGCCCCGGCTGGATCGCGCCATCGAGCGGTTCCTCCTCCAGCTCTCCCGGCAGACTGCCATTCCGCTCTCGCGGAAGCCCGGCAATCCCTCGAAAGCCAGCCTGCTCATCCACACCGACCACGCCAGCAAGGAAATTCAGGAACTGGGTGAGGAGGAGTCCTACCTCCTCGAAGTAACCGCCACCGGCGCAAAACTCAGCGCTCTCACTCCACTCGGCACCCTGCACGGCCTGGAGACTTTTCTTCAACTGGTGGAGGTCTCGCCCGATGGATTTGCTGCTCCGGCCGTCACCATCAACGACAAACCGCGGTTTCCCTGGCGCGGGCTGATGATCGATTCCGCGCGCCACTTCGTGCCTCTCGACGTGCTCAAAAGAAATATCGATGGACTCGCAGCTGTCAAAATGAACGTCCTGCACTGGCACCTCTCCGAAAACCAGGGCTTCCGCGTGGAAAGCAAGAAGTTTCCGAAGCTCCATGAAGCCGGTTCCGACGGGCTCTACTACACGCAGGAGGGAATCCACGACCTGATCGAGTACGCGCGCGACCGCGGCATCCGCGTAGTTCCGGAGTTCGACGTGCCCGGCCACACCACGGCGTGGTTTGTCGGCTATCCAGAACTGGCCAGCGGTCCAGGCCCCTACGAAATCGAAAGAAAATGGGGTGTTTTCGATCCGGCCTTCGATCCCACAAACGAACGAACCTATAAATTTCTCGATCAATTCATCGCTGAGATGGCCAAACTCTTCCCCGATCATTTTTTCCACGTGGGCGGCGATGAAGTAAATGGAAAACAATGGGATGCCAACGCCAAGATCCAGGAATTCATCAAGGCGCACGGCTTGAACAACAATCAGGGGCTGCAATCGTATTTCAACAAACGCCTCGAGCCCATCGTGAGCAAGCACGGCAAAAGCATGGTCGGCTGGGACGAGGTTCTCGATCCAACGCTGCCAAAAGATATCGTCATCCAGTCATGGCGCGGGCCCGACTCGCTCGCGGCAGCGGCCAAGCAGGGCTTTCGCGGCATCCTTTCCAACGGTTACTACCTCGATCTGGGATGGTCAGCGGCCCGCCATTACGCGATGGACCCGCTAAGCGGCGCCGCCGCGAACCTTGCCCCCGAAGAAAAAGCGCGAATCCTCGGCGGAGAATCCTGCATGTGGGCGGAATACATCAATCCCGAAAATATCGATTCGCGCATCTGGCCGCGAAACGCTGCGATCGCCGAACGCTTGTGGTCCCCGCCGGAAGTGACGGACCCCGCTTCCATGCACACACGCATGGAGGCACTCGCCAATCGGCTGGAATGGCTCGGCCTCACGCACAAGTCCTATCACCGCCAGATGCTCCAGCGCATCGCCGGCCCGAGCACCCCGGAAGAATTTTCCGCGCTCACCACGCTCGCCAGCCTAGTCGAGCCGGTGAAAGACTACACGCGAGAGGAGACCGCGACCACCGAGCCCACCAGCGCCACGCCCCTGAACCGTATCGTAGACGCGGTTCCTCTCGAAAGCGCCCCCGCCCGCCATTTTGCGGAATTGGTTGACAAGTTCAAGGCCGCCTCTTGCCATGACCTGGCCGCGGACGCCAGCCTGCTTGCCCAGCTCACAGCCTGGCGTGAAAACGACCGAAAGCTCCAGCCGCTTGCCCAACGATCGTTTCTGGTGAAAGAAGTCTCCGCCACTTCCGAGGACCTCGCGGCACTGGCAGAGGTGGGTCTCGCGGCTTTGGATTTCCTCACCAAGGGCCAAAGACCACCGGACGATTGGAAAACACACCAGCTCGCAATCCTCCAGCAGATACAAAAACCGAAAGGCCAGCTTTTGCTGATGCCAGTTCCGGCCATTCAGAAGCTAGTGGAGGCCGCCTCAGATGGCGGAGCTTGTTTCCCACCGAGTTAATACGAATCGGCGAAACACGCAGTAGGGGCGGGGCTTGGCCCGCTGGCGTAGGCTAGGTTGCGGGGACTGTATGGTGAGGACATTCGCCGGAGCCAGAGTCGCTGAATGTCTTGCCCTCTTCCGGAACGAACTCCCACTTGTAACGCCCCGGCGTCAGCGACAATTTGATAACGCCATAAGTATCCGTATTCCGCACTTCGCTGTTAGCAATCGCAAAACCCAATGGATCGTGGCTGCGCCCGCCCGTGCCCGCCACGATCTCGCGAATCCCATTCGCCGCATCAGCGCGCCCGTCAGGGTCCTGCGGCGCAAAGCGTTCGTAGGAATGCTCATGCCCGGCTAAAACCAAAGCGGCGTGAGCCGCGTACAGATCCTGCCAGAGCGCCTTCAATTCCGGATGGATGGCATGACTCTTGAATACGCCGCTACTGAACAAGGCGTGATGCCCGTAGGCAAGGATGCAAGCGTCGGGATGCTCCGCTAGGTCCTTGCGCAACCACTCTTCCTGAGGCGACCCCTTGCGACAACCGCCCAAATCCTTTGCGGCGCAATTTGTGTTCAAAGCAAGGATGTGCCACGCCCCGAGATCAAAGCTGTAATAACCTCTGCCTACTGGACCCGCCTGCGCTCCCCAATACTGAAAATAAGCGGAGGCGGTCGGCTCGCCGTACTCATGATTCCCCAGGGCAGGCTTGGTGCGACCCTTAAACTCTCCCCAGGTCGCCCCATAACAATTCTGGAATTCCGCCGCGCTGCCCTTCTCATAAGCAAGGTCTCCGGCGGCAAAGACAGTTCCGGGTATCTTTTCGATGAGCTTGGCGGTGGCGCGAGCTCCCTGTAAATCCTCGCAGCCGGCAATATCGCCCGCGCCCACCAATAGGAAGGTTTGTCCATCCGGCGAGGCTTCTGAAGGTGACGGGTCGAGACGCCGTTCGACCGCCGCAGGTTGCGCCGATTGGGAACAGCCGGTGGGGTACAGCGGGGCGAATAACAGAAAAAGCCAAGCCAACCGTTCCACCACGAGTATTGTCGAAGTAAGGCTGTTGCCGGCTCCACTTTTGTTCATGGTCCGCATGCTTTCTTTGGTTAGCCTATCACGCCAGACAAGACCGACGCCCAAATTACCGTTCGACACTCGAAACCGACCTTGCATTGCCAGATATGACCGTTCACTGAAAATTGCTAGCAAGTCCGACTAAATTAGTCTTATTATAAACCGCACGAAATAAAGGCTTTGGAGGTAACAAAGAGTCTGACCAGATTGACTTGGAGCGCAAAACAGAGTATTCTCCTATTGCGACTGATTCAGTCGCATATCCTGCGGGGGCAGGACCCTGAGTGAGAAATGTTTAAGCTATCCAAAAAAGCTGACTATGGCCTGATTGCCGTCAAGCACTTGGCCATGCACCGCCAAGAACACGCGTGCAGCGCCAACGAAATCGCGGAAGAGTACGGCATCTCTGTCACGCTGATGGCCAAGGTGCTGCAGCGCTTAGCGCGAGAAGGTGTAGTGGTCGCAAAGCACGGTTCCACCGGGGGCTATCAGTTGGCGAAAGACCCTGGACAAGTCAGCGCGCTGGATGTGATTTCGGCCATCGATGGTCCGGTCCTAATCACCTCCTGCGTAACGAGCCATGGGAATTGCGAAACCACGGAGAGATGCTCAGTCCGCGAGCCGCTCCGGCGGGTGAACGAGAGCATTTTGGGAGTTCTGAGCACCGTAACGATTGCGCAGATGAGCGAGGACCCTAATGAGCCCGCGCTGATCGCCCTGTCGGGCCCCATGCGTTCGGGTTCCCATTTGAGTTCGAGTTAGGAGACGAAGGAAATGTCCGTCAAGCTGCCGATTTACATGGATAATCACGCAACCACGCCCGTAGATCCCCGGGTTGTCGAGGCCATGCTGCCGTATTTCACCGAGAAGTTTGGTAACGCCGCAAGCCGCAACCACAGTTTCGGCTGGGCCGGTGAGGAAGCCGTCGAGACGGCTCGTCAACAGATCGCCTCGCTGATCGGTGCCACGCCGAAGGAAATCATCTTCACCAGCGGCGCGACCGAATCCGACAATCTGATGATCAAGGGCATTGCCGAAATGTTCCGTGAGAAGGGCAATCACATCATCACCCAGGCTATCGAGCACAAAGCCGTTCTGGACACCTGCAAGCGCCTCGAAAAAGAGGGCTTTGAGGTCACCTACTTGCCGGTCCAGAAGGACGGCCGCGTGAACCTGGATGAGCTGAAAGCCGCCATCCGCCCAACCACCATCCTGATCACCATCATGTACGCCAACAATGAAATTGGGGTGATCAACCCCATCGCCGAAATCGGCAAAATCGCCAAGGAACACGGCATTTTCTTCGCCTCAGACGGTGTGCAAGCCGTAGGCAAGATTCCCGTCGACGTCCAGAAGGATAACATCGATCTCCTGGCCATCAGCGGCCACAAGATTTACGGTCCCAAGGGCGTTGGCGCGTTATACGTGCGCCGCCGCAATCCTCGCGTACAGCTCTCCGCCATCATTGATGGCGGCGGCCACGAACGCGGCATGCGTTCCGGCACGCTGAACGTAACTGGTATCGTCGGCCTCGGCAAAGCCTGCGAGCTTTGCCAGCAGGAGATGCAGCAAGAAGCCCTGCGGCTGGGCGCTCTCCGCGACCGCCTTAAGAAGGGTCTCGAAGCCAAGCTCGACGAGGTCTTCATAAACGGCTCGCTGGAGCATCGCCTGCCGAACAACCTGAACATGAGCTTCGCCTACGTCGAGGGCGAATCGCTTCTAATGGGCATTAACGACATTGCGGTATCGAGCGGCTCCGCCTGCACTTCGGCCACTCTGGAACCCAGCTACGTTCTGAAGGCGCTGGGGGTCGGAGAAGACCTGGCGCACACCTCGATCCGCTTCGGCCTCGGCCGCTTCAACACGCAAGAAGAAGTCGACTACGTCATCGACAAAATGGTCCAGGTCGTCACCAAACTGCGTGAGCTTTCCCCGCTTTACGAGATGGCCAAGGAAGGCATCGACATCTCCAAGATGAAGTGGCAGACCGCCTAAACCCTGCATCTAAAGGTTTGGGCAGCACGAGATCTCAAGAAGAGAAGGACTAGCGATGGCAAACGAAGGAACAATACGAATTCACCGCTCGATCGGCGGCACAGGAGCCGCTTTTCGAGTGACGTTTGTACCCTATGAAGAAGGCGAAGAAGCCCCCGCCGCAGGCGAGCGCTCCTTCCACGAACTGCAGCAGGTTCGCGCCTTTTTGAAAATGCTTGGCGTCGGCGCCGAGTTCATCAAGGACGCTCTCCGCCAGCTCACCGCGGGCCGCTCGGCCTCTGTGCCGAATGTGTCTCTCACCGAGAAGGCCGTAAAGAGCGCGGGCTTTGGAAATCTCGTCAATTTGGCAAGGAGCAACAGCTAATGGCATACAGCGAAAAGGTCGTAGAGCACTACAACAATCCTCGCAACGTCGGAAGTCTCCCGAAGGAAGACCCCAATGTTGGAACGGGTCTTGTCGGCGCTCCCGAGTGCGGCGACGTGATGAAGCTGCAAATGAAAATCAATCCCGATACGCAGGTCATCGAAGAAGCCAAGTTCAAGACCTTCGGCTGCGGCTCGGCGATTGCCAGCTCCTCGCTCGCCACCGAATGGGTCAAAGGCAAAACGGTCGAGGAAGCTCTCTCGATC
>Ga0209006_10006783_pt1 | contig 10343 bp, 8 predicted proteins | sample JacPin_JW_Ref_O2_FD_188567 | JGI IMG/M metagenome (GOLD analysis project Ga0209006, IMG submission 188567) | Forest soil microbial communities from Algoma, Ontario, Canada - Jack Pine, Ontario site 1_JW_Ref_O2 (SPAdes) (version 2) | ecosystem: Environmental > Terrestrial > Soil > Boreal... | reverse complement strand
CGCCATCGTCGCCATGTTCAGCGTCAGCGCTACCTACCACCGAGTGCACTGGCGCTCACCGACCGCCGAAATGTGGATGACGCGTGCCGACCACCCGCTGATTTTCCTGTTCATCGCCGGCAGCTACACCCCATCGCGCTATTGGCGATGCCACCGCGCACCGGGACTCAGGTCCTGACCGTGGTGTGCACCGGCGCGGCCGCAGGTGTTGCCCTCAAGATGTCGTGGCCGTCGGCGCCTCGGTGGCTCGGCGTGCCCCGGCACCTACTGCTCGGCTGGGCGGCGATTTGGTTTCAGGTGCCCCCACTAGGACTCGAACCTAGGACCTGCGGATTAAAAGTCCGTAGCTCTACCAACTGAGCTATAGGGGCGCGACGAATCAGGATACTGCCAGCCGCACTGAGACTCGTTTGAGGATTGCGCTGCGCGTGCCCTAAGCTATCTGAGCTCCCAACACGAGCGTTGCGAGTCCCCCGGAGAGATTCGGCTGGCCCCCTTCGTCTAGCGGCCTAGGACGCCGCCCTTTCAAGGCGGTAGCGCGGGTTCGAATCCCGTAGGGGGTACGCGTGGCGACCGTACGATGGAGTCGCAAAGCAAGGCCCTGTGGCGCAGTTGGTTAGCGCGCCGCCCTGTCACGGCGGAGGTCGCGGGTTCGAGTCCCGTCAGGGTCGCCACCGCGGCTAGGCACGTCCGTGCCTTCCGGCCAGGTAGCTCAGTCGGTATGAGCGTCCGCCTGAAAAGCGGAAGGTCGCCGGTTCGATCCCGGCCCTGGCCACGAAGGATCTGTCCATTCCACGGCTCTCGGCCCGGCGTAGCCCCAAGCACTAGCTGGGCGTCAGAGGGCTCGTTGCTGGAGGCGGCGGGCAAGAGGTGTGATCTTGCAGTTCTTCACCGGTGGCCGCGTCGCCAGCAGCAGCGTCGGCGTGACGGGCGAGGACGATGAAGCCTGGCCTGCCGTCGGCGCCGATGGCCCCCACCACCACCAGAGTTTCAAGCCCCATGTCGGTGCGTGCGTCGGCAATGCCGTCCGCCAGCAGGGTGAAGGGGTTGACGGCGTCGAGATCATCGCCGTTGATCGCGATCGCGCTGTAGCGGTGATCGGCTAGCGGTATCGGGAACGGTGCCCAGTTTGCACGTATCTCGGCCGCGTGTTGGGTCAGCTCCTCGTGTACATCGGCGCGGATGCAGTCGATGTGGATATGTAGTTGGTTTTGCGACCGCCCCATCTCGGAGTTGATCGCAAGGCTCACCCAGTCGCGCGGCAGGCTCCGTCCGGCGCGCTCATCGACGAAGTACCGCGCGCGCCATGCGGCCGCGAAATAGTTGGTCGCATCGGGCGCCACGATCGCCGGACTCTCGATGCCGGTGATGCGTGCGGTCGGAATGAGGAGGTACTGCGTCGAGCCGACGATGTCTTTAAGTACGGCGTATCCGTCCTGCTTTCCGCTGCTGAGATTGACCCACGCGCACGGGGCGGGATCGCCGTACTGCTGTTGGTCGGGAACACAGCGATCATGGACGATCGTCCACAGCGCATCGGGGTCGGCATGCGCCGTACCAATGACCGCGCCTGAAAACGCTGCAATCAGTCCCGCCGCAACGAGCAACCGGCACCAGCGGTGACACGCGGGTGCTGCGCGTCGCCGGTGCTGAGGGGTTGTCCGCATTTTGGGCATACTGCCTCGCTTCGGCGATTAAGTGCAAACGTCTCGCTTCTCTCTTCACCCGGCCTGAAAAGCAAGGTCGGTTGCCGCTGGGAGAGTGGCTTTCCGTTTCGAGGGCGTGGCCGCGGCATTCAAAGGTGGTGCGGCGCTTCACGGTAGCCGCTGGATGCAGTGATCCGCTTATCGTTCCTGATCAGCTCGTCTTTTATCAGTCGTTATGACCGTGAGACAACGAGAATTTATGGCAACCATGAGTGCGTAATAAGCAACGTAATCGCTTGCTGCGCAGGTAATTACGGGATTTATTGGCAACCACCGCGAACGGCGGGGCGTTAATCCGTTGGTCGCGGGTTCGAGCCTTGCCCACCTCAACATGGAGAGCAAGGTCTTCGACTAACTAATCTGAACCGCTTGGCGACAGTTTTGACGACAACCGTGAACGGTAGGGGCCGACTAATCCGTGCGGCAGTCGGTGGGGACTCGTCGCTCCACGAGGTTATATGTTGCCGGTCGCTTTCTGCAGCATTGCCTGCAGCGTGGCTTGCTCGGTGGGGTCAAGGAGTGCCGAGGCTCACGCACGACATCCCGACTTGGGCTCGTCAGGTGCCAGTTGGTTCCGGTTGTGTTCCCGCAGGTGGGACGCTCTCATAACCGCACGAACCATACGCGGATGAAATGTGTCGAATCAGTGCACTGAATTTCGGAGACGCGTAGTTTCCAGTTCGTTTTTGAGACGGAAGAATACATTCCTGAGGCGTTCAGCGACGACAGCTAGGTTGGCGGCCGGTTGTAAGCCAGCGCAAGCTATGCCTGCCGAGCTTGATCCTCTGTTGGGGTGTTGGCGGCGCGGTCGGCTAGGCTGCTGGCGACTCCATCATCGGGTACTAGCCGCAGTTGCGGCTGCGGCCGAGGCGCGTTGTCGGACAGCGCATTTTCGGTGCCCCGTGTTGCGGCCATGGCGAGCAGCTGGGCTGTGACGTCATTGACAGTGTTGCGATCGGCAACCCTCGAGAAGGGATATGAGGGGAGGGGAGCGCTGGCGTTCATTCCGGCGAGGTCGGCGTATGGCGTCGCTTTGGGCACGGCGGCTTTGTAGTTGTCCTGGAACTTCGTCACCCATGCGTTGAGCCCGGCTGTGGCGGTCCGGAATCGGATCCAGCGTTGGTTGTTCCAGCCCCATGCCGGCTGCTTGTCTTCTGGCGTTCCGGCGAACTTTTCGACGAGTTTGGCAGCGGCAGCCTCGCCCCGGTTGGCGAGGCCAGTGACGATCTCGGCCGGCATCGCGAGGTTCATCCCCCCTTCTAGGTTGTCGTGGTAGATCGTCACCACTCGATCCCGGTAGCCAGGCATCACAAGCTGTGCGGCGTCCACCCAGCCGCGAGCCGTGTTGACGATCTGGTTAAGGAAGGCTCCCAGTGCGCCGATGCCGGAGGACGACAGCGTTGTCCATGGCCGCAGCTGACCTGCATTGTTTGCGATTGGGAGGTAACAGTTCTCGGCTTCGTTGCTGCTCTTGGTGCGATCCGGCGGGAACGGTTCGAGATCCACGGCAAATGTTGGCCTAGTGGGCAGCGGCGCATCGAAGAACTGCACCGGCAAGTTCGCGCAGATGCCGCCGTCGGAGAACCAGTTCACATCGAAAGTCGGCCTGGCCTCTTGCAGCGCCGCCCCCTGGGCCGCGGTCCGGTCCGGGTTGGCGGTAAGCCAGTCGTCAGCCACGGCCCTCGCAGCGCGGTTGGCTGCCAGGTTGTAGTTCACGGCGTACAGGGGAACCGCCGTTATCAGCACAGGGAAGCTCAAGCTCATCCGGGTCGCCACGACTACTGGGACGTCATCTGGGGCCGGCCAGGGCCGCTTCGAACCGGCCTGTGCACGCAGCAGATCCCTCTTCCGAACTTCACTGGGGGACAAATCCTTTCCGTCGGGCCCCGCTATTGGTGGATGCTCTTCCATCCACCTAACAACGTCCTCCGGAAATAGCTGCCGCATGTCGGCCGGCTCGAAGAAGTACTCCTGGGTCGCCCACGGCATCGGCATAGGCTGGCTACGGGTGAGGTTCGTCGTCATCGTCCGCAGCTCGATTCGCCCGGCCGCAAGATCACCGAACGTGAGCACCTTCCCGCCGGCGCGACCGGCCATGGACTGAAACCGTTCGTGCAGCCACGGGGTGAGGGCGTCTGCGCCCTTGCCGCCGGCACCCGGCATCCCGGTGCACAGTCCGAATCCCGACACGCCGGCGAGTGTCTTAACGACGCCTGCCGCAATACCAAGCACGCCTCCAAACAGTGCCACGGTGAGCCCGGCCACAACCCCGGCGAACCGCGCTGGCCCGCTGCCCAACGCACATATGGCCAACAAGACGATCCCAGGCGCCGCGCCGGCGAGGCACCAAAGCCAGAACGCGGTCAATACCGCGAAAACCGTGCGTAGCGCCGGGGCCGATTTACCCATTCCGGCCGTGAACGCCCGGTACAGCGGATAGGCCTGCTTCGTCGGCTGGAACAGCCGGAACAGCGTCGATCCTCCCGCCGGCGACGCGGCGGTGATGTCGTGCGGGAGCACCTCGAGCAACTCGAATCCGCCTGCCGTGCGCCCAAGTTCGGCTGCGGCAGCACCGGCGGCCGCAATAGCGCCCGCCGACGAACCACCCACCGACCGCAGGCGATAAGACTTCGCGAGCTCACACACGACACGTGGATAGATCACCCCGCTGGTGATCCCGCCTTTCATGACGATGTCGCACTCCAATGCCGGGTTCAAGGGGTATGCCATCATGCACTCCTAACCAGCTAAACGGCTGTAGGTGTTAATGATCGGACGTCGGTTGTACTAGCGGCCTGTGGTTTACCGATTCAAGGTCGCTTTCATCCGCTCTGTATCCGCCACGCCGGTCGTACCGCGTGCTCTGAACCCTCGAGATGCGTCCAGTTCGTCCAGCTTGACCAGCACAAACGTCTCGCTCCTGAGATCGCTTCCGCCTGAAAAGCGGAAGGTCGCCGGTTCGATCCCGGCCCTGGCCACAACGATCATCGCAGTTCAGATAACGTGCATCAACTTCTCTGCGTAGGGAAATCGGTCGGTGCGAGGCGTCCATGGGGCCAAAATGGGCCAACCTGGGTCCCCAGCGCCGAGCATTAACCGAGGGCCGAGTTCACCGTCGGGTTGAGCATGGCTGTCAGGATCGCGATGTCGTCGAGCGTCTCGAGACTGAGCACAGTGTTCTGGATCGCGTCTTGGCGGCCGCGCTCGATCACTCTGTGGGTCAGACTGCGGTACTTGTCCACGATTTGGGCGTTGGTGAGCTGGTGGTCCCCGGTGCCGCGCGGCTGGGTGACCACCTGCTCACGAGTTGTGCCGTCATGGAACGTGATCGAGACACGCGTGGTGAGGCGCTGACTTTCCGGCAAGGTGTCGTAGGACTTTTCGTGATGCGTGTGTGTTCGGTCGATGAGCCTCCACACATCGTCGCGGTTGATGCGGCTTTCGCTGAATTGGTCGATGAGCACTGACCCGTCGAGAAGTGCGACGCCGACCGCGTAGGCGACGTTCATTTGCGCGCCGATTGCCGTCAGTGGCCGGGTGGCTTGCCATCCGCCATGGCTGTACGCCGCTTCAGACATGTCGATATCGATGCGCGCGATCTGATCGACGACAGCCTCGCCGGTTGCGCGCAGCGTCAACGCGGCGTCGATAGCGGCGTGCAAAAGACCCATCGCGGCATAAGGCTTCACGGCGATGCGCTGGGTCTCCCACACCGAGCCGAGACCCTCGTAGATGGCGGTGGCGTCGGTGTCGTGGCCCTGCCCGAAGGTGGAGAGATATCCCCCATAGGGGCGCTCGAAGACGCGTTTGATCCCCGTGTAGCCGCCGGCGGCCAACGCGGCTGCGGTGAGCCCGTTGCGCGCGGCGAAGCCGTGTTGCATGCGCTTGACCATCGATTCGAACTGTGCCGACATCAGGCCGCAGGACTGGGTGGCGGCCATCCCCAGCGCATCTTCGAAGCCCGCAGCGTCCAGTCCATAGATCGTTCCGGCAGCGGCCGCCGCCGACAGCGTGCCGAAGACCACCCCCGAATGCCAGCCGCGGGACAGCATGTCCAGGCCGCCGAGCGCTTCCCCGACCCGCGGCCCCGTCTCATAGCCCAGGATCGCGCCCAGTAAAAACCGCGCTCCCGAAACGGGTTTGATCTGATCCGCGGCGCTGAGCATCGCCGGCAGCACGAGGGAATTGCTGTGTAGGGGCGCGACCGGGTGGTAGTCATCGAGTTCGAAGCCTTGGATGAAACTGGAGTTGAGCATCGCCGCCGACGTAGCGCTGGTGGTGCGTGTGCCCCACCCGATCAGGGCCGCATCGCCGGCGCCGTCGAGGGCGGTCACGGCGTTAACCCCCGTTCGGGACCAGGGCAGTTGCGCGCCGACCAGAGCGCAACCTACCCCGTCGAGGATGAGGTGCTTGGCGCGTTCGCGCACCGTCGCCGGAACATCGTCGAGCATCGTGTTGGCAAGCCAACACGAAAGGCGACCTGTCGGACCAGCCGGATCAGTGGGCTGGCCGGCAGCTCGAATTGACGTCATTGGTGTCCTCGGCTTGACCGAGTTCTTCGTGTTGGCGGTCATGGTTTTTCCTTTCTTGCCTTGTGTTCGATCCGTCAATGTGACGATCCCGCACCCGGCATTGATCAGTCCAATAAACTTTCTGATGTGTTTGATCCAGATATTGAATGGTTTCGCCTGATCAGTCCGGAGCTCGCCATCGCCGTGGCGGTCCTCGAGGAGCAGCACGTGCGGCGCGCGGCAGAACGGCTGGGTGTGCCGCAGCCGACCGTCAGCGCCGTCATGCATCGCCTCGCCGACGCGATCGGCGCCCCGCTGGTGGCGCCGCACGGGCGCGGAATCGCTGCGACAGAGGCTGGGCGGGCATTCCTGCCCGCGGCACAACAGGCGTTAGTCAACCTGAGCGTCGCCGGACAAGACCTCCAGGATGTCATCGACCCCGACCGGGGCCGCGTCGCGCTCGGCTTCGGGCACAGTCGCGGCCCCCGCGACGTACCCAGGTTGCTAGACGCGTTCTTGGCCGCATACCCCGATATCTCGTTCACCCTCAAGCAGGGCGGCGCACCGGCGGTGCTCGACCAGCTGCGGGCAGGCGCCCTGGATGTCGCGATCGTCGCGGCGATGCCACCCGCCGACGATCGCCTGGAAACGCTGGTCCTGGCCGAGGAACGGCTGTGCCTTACTGTCGCCTCCGACCACCGCCTTGCCAATCGGAAATCGGTTGACTTGCGGCACGCGGCCACCGAAACCTTCGTCGGGCTGACTCCCCAGCACGCCCTACGTCCGGTATTTGATTCCTTATGCGAGCGAGCGGGATTCGTCCCACACCTGGCCTTCGAGGGCGAAGAGCACGAAACACTGCGCGGACTTGTGCGGGCCGGCCTGGGTGTCGCCGTACTGCCGCGCGCGCCACATCACGACCCAGCGCTCGCCGAAATCACCCTGCGTGACCCGGAGGCGCGTCGCCACGTGGGGGCGGTATGGCAGAAGGATCGCCGCCTGGCTCCAGCCGCGCTGCGCTTTATCACGTTCCTCACCACCTCGGGAGCCAAGGTGCTCCGCGGTGGCTGAAAGCTAAGCGGCAACGTGATCGCGTGCAGCCCAAAGACTTACGAGACTATCTGTAACACGGTTCAAATCCTGTCAGCCCGACGCCGTCTGGCCTGCGAAGATCGATCCATCAACTCTCGGCACAGCGCGGAGCGTGGGACTGACTTGGGACCACCCAAAGAGCTCGGCTCCCGATGCTGTCACCAGGCCACGGCTGACGCGGGCCTGCGCCGAGCACCCCCGTCAGCAGCGGGTACGCCAGCGCGGCACCCGCCGGGGGTGCACACCAGACGGGTGTGCGACGCGGCTCTCGGCATCGAGGGCCAGCTTGAGCACCGCCCAGTCGTGCGGCTGCATTCCGCGCTCGGCGGCCTCGCGGGCGAGCCGGTCCTGCAGCGTGGGGGAGAGCTTGACATGCGGCCGCTCGTCGCAGTCGCGCCGGTATTCGTTGGGCGTGGCGCCATGATGTGCGATACCCGTCACATAGCGGGTAACGATGTGGAGTCGCTCGTTCATCCCTGGTTGGTCGATTCGGCGTGGTGTGCCGGTGTGCCGGTGTGCTCGGTTGTGCAGTGGTCGCAGGATGGGATGACTCGGTTGAGAGTTCACTGCCCGGACGTTTCGCACAATGCAGAGAACTTCACTCTTCATTTTAAAGAGAATGATTCTCAGCAGAGCAGAGCACGATATGCTGCGCGGATGCCGAAAGACGATCCCCGCCGGGTGGGGCGCTGAGATGGCGCAGGATGAGACGTTCGTCGCGGACTCGGTGGCGGCGCACGAGATCGAATCGATCAAACAATTGAAGGCCCGTTATTGCCGCCTCTTGGACACCAAGGACTGGGAGGCGTGGCGCAGGATTTTCGCCGACGACTTCGTCAGCGACACCGCCGAGGCAGGCGGGAAGGTCATCGTCGGTGCTGATGAGTTCGTCGCGTTCATCCGGAAGACCCTTGGGAAACCCTCTCAGCCGACAGTGCACCAGGTACATGCACCGGAGATTGCGTTGACATCCCCCACCACTGCGATGGGTGTGTGGGCGCTCAACGACGTGGTCCGGCTTGCCCCCGGACTGAATTTGAACGGCTACGGGCATTATCACGAGACGTACGAGAAGACCGACGGGCAATGGCGCATCAAAACGTCCAAGCTGACCCGGCTGCGCGAGGACATCTTCAATCCGCTGTTTTCCCTCCGCATCTCGGATCGGCTGCGCAACGCGGGAATACGCTTGGCGCGTGGGAAGTTGCGATGAACCCACAACAAAGACTCATGACCAACGCCAGCAATGTGTCGCTGCGCAAGAAGAAACTCGTGATCGGTGCCAGCGGCTTCCTCGGGTCCCACGTAACCCGAAAACTCGCACACAACGGCGACGACGTCCGCGTTATGCTCCGTCGAACAAGTTCCACGAAGGGCATCGATGACCTCGATGTCGAACGCTGCTACGGCGATATTTTCGATGACGCGGCCCTACGAGCAGCCATGGTGGGGTGCGATGTCGTTTACTACTGCGTTGTGGACGCGCGGATGTGGTTGCGCGACCCGTCCCCACTATTCCGCACCAACGTCGATGGGTTGCGGCATGTCCTTGATGCCGCTGCTGAGGCTGGACTTGCCAAGTTCGTCTTCACCAGCACCACAGGCACGCTGGCCGTCAGCGATACCACGGTCGTGACCGAGGACGATCCACATAATTGGAACGAGGGCGGCGCGTACATCCAGTCGCGCGTGGCCGCCGAGAACCTAGTGATGGACTACGTCCGCAAGAAGGGCTTACCTGCTGTCGCACTGTGCATTTCAACGACATATGGCCCCGGCGATTGGCAGCCCACACCGCACGGATCGGTCATCGCGCGGGTCGCCAAAGGAACCTTCCCCTTTTATTTCGACTTCGCCTCTGAGGTTGTGGGTATCGAAGACGCTGCACACGCAATGGTTCTTGCCGCCGAACGAGGCCGGGACGGGGAACGCTACATCATCTCCGACCACTACATGAGCACTCGCGAAGTTCATGAAATCGCAGCGCATGCGGCCGGCGTCAGCCCGCCGCGCATCAAACTGCCCCTCAAATTGCTCTACGCTGCCGGCCATGTCAACGACCTAACAGCGCGCCTGTTGCGACGCGATCTACCGTTTGCGGTCGTCGGCCTACGGATGGCTGAGTTGATGTCACCGCTGGACCACGGCAAGGCCGAACGCGAACTCGGCTGGAAACCGGAGCCTGTACAAGAGTCGATCTGCGCGGCGGCCAAATTCTTCACCAGTTCCAGGCACTAATCAGGCGTGTCGCCGCGCACGGCAACTACCCGGTAGATAGTCGTTCCTGCTTACCAACTCCAGCTCGGGCGGACTGGCGAGCACCCCGGCCACCATCGAACGCGACCGGGCGCACGTGTGTCGATGCCCTCGCGGGAGTGAGGGCAGCACGATACCGCGATTCAGTGTCCCGCCCGCTCCTGGGAGTGTGAGGGTTACGGGTTCGCGACCCTACGCCGTGTCGCGGGATCGAAGCTCTCGCCTGAGCTCGATCACCTGTTTCTCAAGGTCGATCACAGCCTTGGAGCACATGGCTGTCAGTCCAACGAGTTTCACGACTACCGCCCATATCCGGCTATGGCCGGTAAATGATTCGTCGAACTCGGCGAACCCGTCGAGGAGTTCCCTTCCGATAACGGATTCGGGATCGAGCGGTATCCGCCGCATTTTGCTGAACGCCGAGAAGTCGGCTCTCTCTTCGGGATGGGGCTCCATCTTGCAAGCGTAGGCCGCCGGTCGCGGCGGGTGAACCGAAAGAACCGTCTTGCCGGCACGGGGAACATGGCCATTGCGGCCACCTTTGGTATGACCAGGCAGCTGTGACAGGTGGGACACCCCGACCCCGCCGGCTCAGTGCCGGTGTGGTTCGAGCAACGCCGCCTGGCCGGTGACGCGATGGCGCTTGCGCAGCCACTTCTCTGTCGCGCGGTGTGAGTGCTCGATCAGCGATGCGGAGTGCGAAAAGTCCACCGGTGAGGTGCCGATCGGACACAGCGGTGGGATGACCCGCACGTCGACCGCTTCCTCGAAGCGAGCG
>Ga0209006_10006782_pt1 | contig 10344 bp, 7 predicted proteins | sample JacPin_JW_Ref_O2_FD_188567 | JGI IMG/M metagenome (GOLD analysis project Ga0209006, IMG submission 188567) | Forest soil microbial communities from Algoma, Ontario, Canada - Jack Pine, Ontario site 1_JW_Ref_O2 (SPAdes) (version 2) | ecosystem: Environmental > Terrestrial > Soil > Boreal... | reverse complement strand
AGCGACAAGCGGCAGAGACTTGGATCCGATTTCGTCAAGCTGTCGAAACAACTCGCGGAATTCATACGGCGGGGTCACCGCAGCCCGCACCACGTGCCAGAAGAATATGCCGAGGTCGCCAAACCACTCGAGGGTTTTGTTGATCGTGTTCTTAGCGAAACCTAATGGAGAGTCGATGAATGTTTTCGCCGGCTGCGAAACCGGAGCATCCACCCCAGTGGCTGCGTGGTCGATCACGGGTTCAATCCCGGACTTGGGGCTCCGTGCCCGTTGTTAAGGTGCATGCGAGCAAGCAACGCATGGGGCCCGCCGTAGAGGAATTCCAGAGCGACGTTTCCACCCATGTATGCCAGCAGGCTGTAGTTGCCCATCCGAAAGGCGTCCATGGCGTCGTAACGCCCCGGATACCAGACATAGACGGCGGTCATGGTTCCGGCATACGGCGCGACCAGTGCGGAGAAAGAAAACGCGCGATGGCCGTCTTCACCGCGGCGTCCCGTAAGAGTGGAAATCATGGCATGGCCGAGGCGCGGAAAAACGCCTTTGCACTCACACCGGTAATACAAAGTATCTTCTCGGAAAGCCTGCGCCAGCGCGTAACGAGTCGTCGTAGTCACCACCGCAATGCCGAAGTCGGATGCAACGCGCTTTCCATAGCCCTCAGCCCCCTGCTGCCACTCTGGCGGCGTGTTCTCCGCCTGATTGATGCCGGCCGCGAACGCGGCGCCCACAATTGGATAAGGGCCGAACGCATCGAAAAAATAGTTGCGCACCTTGGTCTTCTGCGTGGGACGCGTGTAGGTCAGGTCCGGCTGGGACATAGTGTTGCTTGCAACAGCACTTGTGGAGACATCCGGATCGATCAGAGATTGAGCCTTTGCCAGAACGGGCAGGAAAGCCGAGCCCCCCACTAGCGAAAGTAGAACGATGATTCGGTGCGTCTTCACGGCAAGACTCTCCTCGGACGATCTAATATGGGCTGTGGATGACAAGGCGTTTGCGTTCCCTCATGCGGTGAGCGGACAAGCTCCGTGGTCGCACTGGCATGCAATCTCGACTTCCTTGGCTCCCGCCTCCTTGCAGGACGGTCCGCAAAACTTATCCCCGGGTTGTGCCAGGCATCGGCATGGGAGGTGTCCGCATTTGTTCTGCTCGGCAGTGGTCATCGTTAGGTTCTCCGTTCTAAGTGCTGCGCTGAATGGGCGATTCGTGCTGCTGCCGCCACACTCTTATCCATCGTTAGTATCAAACTCCTGCCCGGCGAAAGCTGGTCACAATTGCTCGCATTTTGGCGCACTGCTGGGTGCATGGGTGCCCCACTTCTCGCCGCCTTTGCGAGAAATGGGCTTCGCTGAGATCCAATTCTCAGCCGAAGCCGGCCGTCCTCGCAGGTCGTCAAGGGACCACCAAATGTCGCTCCGCAGGAGCGGTGCACATCTACCAGAAAAGGAATCCCGCCGGTGGAATATCTACGAAAAAGGGGATAAAAGCGGCGTCGGCAGCCGCTTCATAACATACATACTGGTTGGTATGCTAAATGCAACGCGCAAGTGGAATGGCCGCATCATAACAGTCGGATCGTGTTAACTCCGTGCCAAAGGAGAATGAATGGACCGAAGAATGCTAAAGCTAATCGCGCTGGCAATCTGCGTGCTTGTGGTCGCGGGGGGTGCGATCTCACAAATGCAGGCGCAATCCAAAACTCCGTATCCCAGCATGCCCCCGCTTGACCGGTACCTGATGCCGGATCGAAATGCCGAGATAGCTCTGGCGCGAAGTGCCGCTCCGGATTCCATATCCCATGACGCAAGAGTTCTGGTTCTTGGGCCGCATGGCTATGAAACCGCTGTCGAAGGCAAGAATGGTTTCGTATGCCTCGTGGAGCGAGGCTGGATGGCTCCGTTCGACAATCCGGAGTTTTGGAACCCCAAAATTCGCGGTCCTCTCTGTTTCAATCCGCCTGCGGCGCGTTCCATCCTTCCGATGACTTACAAAAGGACCGAGATGGTATTGGCGGGTCAATCCAAAACTCAGGTCATGGAAGGAATTAGGATATTCGCGAAAAAAGAACTGCCGCCCCTGGAGCCCGGTGCGCTGACCTACATGATGTCGAAGGAGGCGTATCTTACCGACGCCGGCGGCCACAACATAGCTCATTTGATGTTCTATACCCCAATCATGGACGGCGCCGTTTGGGGCGCGGATCTGCCCAAATCTCCCCTCATGCTGAATCCGCAGTTCGCCCAGGAAGGGATCGACGTATTCATGGTCCTTACCGGCATGTGGTCGGATGGAACGCTCGCCCCAGTCAATAATTGACGGCGCGCGAAGCGAAAGGAGTTGCAATCGTGATGGGACTGTCACCGCCACTACAAATTGCCACGAAAGGACCGGCTTCCCGGATGCAGGAACAGACTCAGCCCTCGCCCCGGGTTGCCATCAAGGTCAATGGAAAGATTCTCTTCATCAATCTCGGCGATGTGGTTGCGGTTCAGGCCGAAGGAAATTATGTGTCGCTCCAGCGGAACGGGAGTTCCTATATGTTGCGCGAATCCATTTCAGCAGTGGCCAAAAAACTAGAGCCGCAGGGATTCATTCGAATCCATCGCTCGATTCTGGTGAACGCGTCTTTTGTAGAAGAGATCAGGCCTTGCTCAACCGGCGAATACGGCCTTCGGGTGAAAGGTGGAAGGGAATACACTGTCACCCGCACCTACAAGAAGAATCTCAAATCCCTCGCGGAATTCTGGATTGGCTGCGGTCGCCTTCTTCCCGGACTGACAGCGGTCGTCTCGGCGTAAACGGGCGACGAATTCCTCAGTTGCTAAGGCTCGCATGCATGTCAAGCAGCCTTTGCCGGCTATCCGCCGCCTGCCACTCGCCTCCGGCCTCGTGCCGGGCGTAGCGACTCAAGGTGGCCGCTTACCCTTCTTTGGCCCGATTGCATCAACCGTGGATCCTGCGAATTCTTTGTTAAGACGACGTAACCTTCGTACGTCGCGATCAGGAACGTAGCCGTTTCATTCGCGTCTATATCGTTGCGCACTAACCCGCGTTTCTGTCCTGCACGCAGCGCCCCCGCCACGGCGTCATGCCAGTCCCTGAAAAGTCTGGCCGTCCTTCGGCGGAATCCCTCATCAAGACCGGACATCTCTTGCGACAAGTTAAGCAAGGGGCAGCCACGCCGAACGTCTTCTCTTTTCAGCGACTCGGACTGAACAATGCGAACCAGAGCGTCAATGGGGTCCTTGGCGTTCCGTAAAGGCTGCACCCACTTCTGGTGAAGGTCACTCGTCATGACCTCTTCCAGCACCGCATACCCGAGGGCCTCTTTGTCGTCAAAGTGGTAGTACAGCGCCCCTTTGGTGACGCCCGCCGCGGCCAGAATGGCGTCGAGGTCAGCGCTCCGAAAGCCAGAACGATACATCTCTTCGAAAGCAGCCTGCAACAGGAGCGCGCGTGTGCGCTCTGGATTCCGCGACGTTCCCCGCCTGCCTCGCGGTCGTTTCTTAACAGCGGACATACCAGTTAGTATGCACGTTCACGCTGGGAGGTGTCGAGCCTAACGTTCTCACGCCCGCCTCGGGTCCACAAACAGGCTCATAGGGAATCTCGCGGGAGCGGAATTCAGCAGCACCGCACTTCCCCCCAAGCCAGCTTCTGGCCCGCAATAAGTTCCGTATAGACCGCCGTTCCGGAGGATCTCAGCGATTGCCAGAGTCAGGCTTCCCAGATAAAGACTTCTGGCCGGGAATAACTTCCGGTTTGCCCGTCATCCGTCCACAATCCGCAACAAGAGCCAGCGCTGTCCGAAGCTCGCCAACAATCTGGTGGTCCGTGCTACCCTTTTTGGCTGGCCTGCCGTTCGATCCCAGTTTGGCCGGGCTCCCGACCTCCAGCCGCTTTGGAGCATTACCGATGAGATTCATGCTTCGATGCCTGCCCCGGAACGCCACCGCATGCGCTCTCTTCGCTCTCGCCATGCTTACTGCCTATTCGCAGGCCGCGCCCGAGCCTGAGGCCCACAGCATTGTTGTCGCCAACATGGACCGCTCGGTCAAGCCCGGTGACGATTTCTACCGCTACGCCAACGGCGGCTGGCTCAAGCGCACCGAAATTCCGCCCGATCGCAGGTACATTACTCCAAACGGCCTCGACTTCGATGGCTCGAACGACTTGATCCGCGAGCGTATCGCTGGCCTGATTGAAGAAGCAACCAAGACCAATACTCCCGGTTCCAATGCCCGCAAGATTGCCGACTTCTACCACTCCTACATGGACGAGGCGTCCATCGAAGCCAAAGGTCTCGCTCCGCTTCGCCCACAGCTCGACGCAATCGCTGCCATCCGCGACAAGCACGACCTGGCCCGAGCTTTTGGTGAGAGCCTGCGAGCGGATGTCGATTCCCTGAACGTCGACAACTTTCATACTGCCAACCTTTTCGGGCTGTGGGTGGCGCCCGGCTTCAACGACCCCGAGCGTTATGCTGCCTACCTGCTGCAGGGTGGCCTGGAAATGCCCGATAGCGAATACTACCTTTCCGACAGTGAGAGCATGCGCGACATCCGCGCCAAATATCAGACGCACGTTTCAATCATGCTCAGGCTGGCCGGCTTTACCGACCCGGACGTCCGCGCTCAGCACATCATCGAACTGGAGCACGCCATCGCCGAAAAACATATTCCCTTGGCGGATCAGGGGGACATCCATAAGGCGAACAACACCTGGATGCAAGTCGACTTCGCTGCCAACGCCCCCGGCCTCGACTGGGCACAGTACTTTCGCGGCGCTGGTCTCAGTAGCCAGGCCAGCTTCATCGCGTGGCAGCCCGCAGCCTTCACCGGAGAGTCTGCTCTCGTTGCTTCCACGGAACTCGACACATGGAAAGACTGGCTGGCCTTCCACTTGATTGAGGATTACGCCGACGTATTGCCCAAAGCGCTCGCCGACGAGCGCTTCGCCTTCTTCGGCAAGACCCTCTCCGGCAAAACGGGGAGGCGCCCGCGCTGGCAGGGCGGCGTCGCAATGGTCAGCGTCGTGATGGACGAAACTGGAAACAGAATGCTTGCAGGCCGCGGCGTCCTTGGCGACGCTGTCGGGCAAATCTATGCCCAGCGCTACTTCCCACCCGAAACCAAGGCCCAGATCGAAGCCATGGTTGCGAACATCATCGCCGCTTTCCGGCGCCGCATTGATGCCCTCTCCTGGATGGACCCTGCGACCAAAGCGGAAGCCCAAGCCAAGCTCACAACGCTCTATGTGGGAATCGGTTACCCGGAGACCTGGCGCGATTACTCTTCCTACGAAGTCAAGGCGGATGACCTCTTCGGCAACCTCTGGCGCGGCGGCCTGTTTGATTACCACCGCTCTGTCGCCCGTCTCGGCCATCCCGTCGATCGCAAAGAGTGGTGTTTGTATCCGCAGACCATCGATGCCGGCGAATTGCCCCTGCAAAATGCGCTCAACTTTCCCGCCGCCATTCTCCAACCGCCATACTTCGACCCGCAGGCTCCCGCGGCGGTGAATTACGGCGCCATCGGTGGTGTCATCGGGCACGAGATCAGCCACACCTTTGACACCACAGGCAGTGCATTCGATTCCACCGGTCGTGTGCGCAACTGGTGGAAACCCGCTGACCTGGAGCGTTTCAAGGCGGCCACCGCCAGACTTGCCGCGCAGTACGACACTTACAAACCTTTTCCCGACCTTGCCGTGAACGGTAAGCAGACCCTGAATGAGAACATCGCCGACCTCGCCGGCCTCGCCGCCGCCTACGATGCGTACCGCGTCTCCCTCGCGGGCAAGGCCGCTCCCGTCCAGAACGAGTTCACGGGTGACCAGCAGTTCTTCCTTGGCTTCGCACAATACTGGATATCAAAGTCGAGTGGCGCTTTTCTCCGGGAGCAATTAATGACCGACGACCATTCCCCCGACGAGTTCCGGCCAGCTACGGTACGCAACCTCGACGCGTGGTACGCGGCATTCGATGTGAAGCCCGGAGACAAGCTCTACCTCGCGCCGGCCGATCGCGTGCACATCTGGTGAGCCAATGTAGGCTCAGGTGGGCCCGACTCGGCGAAAGAGACTTCTCATTGCAGGTCGCGGGCGGAAAGTCCGCTGACCTCACCTTGGGATTACTTCCCGCTTGTCGTCACTGAGGCTGAACCCCACGCCGCGCGGGAAGTTAGGTTGTGCAGCTTGACTTGAAAATGGGGTTGAAGCACTCGGCAGACTAGCGCACGATGCGGTTGGCGATATTCATCCACCATGGCGACGCGTTGACGAATGTCTCCATGGCGGCGATTTGGCACACGATCAGGGTCGGAAGCGCGTAAAGGTAAACCTTGTGGACCCGGCGCTCGACGATGAGGTCGCGGATCACGCCGAGAAGAATCAGCGCGTCAACGCCAGCCGGCGAGAAGACGAGCGGTAGGTCGGGAAATCGGCCAAAGGCTGCGTCGAGCAGCGCACAGGAGGCGATCAGCACCACGCGCCGATGGAACTCGGGCTTCCTGCGCCAGTAGATAGCGAGCGCAAAGGGCACGGCGAAGCAAGCGATGTCCATCACTTGGACAATGGTGAAAGCCGTGGAGTTGAATGGGTCTTTTTGCTCGATGGAGAACCTAACTATGCTGATAGCGGTCCAAGCGCCGACGACAACAACGGCGACGGCAAGTCCGACACCGGACCAGCCGAGCCGACGATGCAGGCGGACGTTGTGGGAGCGGACTAGCGCGGATTGCAAAATGAAGAACACAACCCATCCGGGGAACACGATGGCATGGATGTACAAGACAAAGGGCGGGAGCGGCGAGGCATGTATCAGGTTATGGTCAATGGTGTGGCTGAAGCCGTACACCACAGTCGCAGCGATCAGCAGCGACATGAAGAAATAAAAGTACTGATGCCAATAGTTCGCGCGCTTGGTCGTCATCTGATTCGCCAACGCGTGCGGTTGAGTGCCCATTTTTGCAGGCCGATAATAGCACAGCCATTCGAGTGGCTTCGGCCAGGCGCACCTTCACAAATGGCTCAACCTAAATCAGCAACTTCCGGATGGTCGGCTAAACTTCCCTTACAAGATTAGGGAAGAGTTGCCCGTCAACCGCCCAGAATCCGAGCCCAGCCAGTCCGGGTCGTGGTCGCAAAGGCCTGTTGTCGACGGCAATCCCGAGTTGGGTTTAAGACCGTACCCCAATTTCCATGTAAGCTGATGCGTCGGAGGGCACATGACCGTCAGACCATTCTCCATCGCATTCCTCGTGTTGTTGGTATCGTTGCACGCGCTCGCCCAACAGAAACAATCTCCGATTGGATGCCCTGCCACAGAGCAATCGGTGCGCGAGGTCCAGCGCCAGATTTGGGCTGCTTATCACGATCGCGATGTAGCTGCTCTCGATAAGCTAATCGACGATCAGGCCATCAGTACCAATGACGTCGGGACGCGCAGGGGAAAGCAAGAACTTCTGGCCGCCTACAAGCGGCCCGAAGGCGCCATCCATACCGAGGTATCTGAGGAGTCCGATTTTCATGTTGTTTTTGCCGAGGGAGTTGCAATTCTTAACTACACGGTACGTTGGACCGACCACGAAAAGAAGATTGGAATTGACTGGGGTGCTACCAGCAGGATGACGGCGGTTCTCGTGTGCAAAAATGGCGAATGGAGGAGGGTCGCCCTCCAGGAGACCGGGATACCGAACAAGGACCGGAAGCCTCCTACGGACGCAAGCGATCACTTCGACGATTACGTCGGACATTATCGTTTCGGAGAGAACGGCGACAAAGGCGAGGTGTCGATCACGCGAGTCGATGACAAGCTCTATGACACTTGGGCAGACGAGGAGGCTACCGAGCTTCTTGCCGCCAAGTACGACATGTTCTTCACCCGAGACGATGGCTCGATAGAGAGGTTCGTTCGAAGTAAGGCCGGCAAGGTGACCGGAATTCTCTACATTCTTGGTGACGGTGAGTTCGAGGCCAAGCGACTGCCATAGTCTATCCCCACCGGGGAGATCGCGGGCAAACCATTGCCATATCGCCTCCGACCTTACGACCCGGAATTGGCTCATCACTGGGTGGATAGTGGGCAAACCGGAAACTATCCAGAAACGGGCTTCGCGGAAATCGATGGGTCATCTCCCACAAGCCAACTTCTGGCCCGGAACAACCTCCGGTTTGCCGTGATCCGACCGGAATGCGACGTTCCGCAGATCTGTCGGAGCGAAGCTTCCGCGGTATGGGGCAACAACTCAATAGGCCGGGTGAAGAGTCACACGCACGGCATGGGCGCTCCGGTCGGCAGCGACATCGAGTACACTGACGAAATCACGATGCCGAAAGGGATGGAAGGCCGGCTGGAACTGTGACGCTGGGCAGGAGACTTCACTGACGGGAGTTCTGTAGTTCGGCGGTCCAGTTTGTAATGACCATCAGGGGCTTGGTTTGCTCCTTCCATGTCCTGACGTTCACTAGAAAACGCTTTCCGTCGCGCGTAACATCATAAAAGCCGACATTGTTGGGAAGCTGCAGCCGGAATAGCGACTGAGAACCCAGTACGCGAAACTCCCGCGTCGATTCACGCACCTGCACGGCTGTCATCATCTGATCATCAGTTACGTAGAACAATTCTTGTCCGTCCCCACGCCACCGCACATCACCGCCGCCAATGGACTCCACTGCAATCTTGGCTCCTCGGACGGGAAACGAGGTTACATACACTTGTCCACTGCTTTCATCGCAGTATGCAAGCCAATGCCCGTCAGGAGAGAATTTGCCCCCGCTCGCATCACCGATATCGAATACCGGTTTCCCTGTTTCAAGCTCGGCCACCCGAAGGACGTCCTGCCAATTCGCGCGGCCCTGAAACTTGGTCAGTTCAACGGAAACATAGTGGCCGTCCGGGGACCAGTCGCCCGGCTGGATAAGTTCGAAGTGCATCCCGCCGGGCCTTCGTTCCTCTCCAGAACCGTCAGAATTGTGGACGACCAGGGTTGAGCTCTTTCCCACGGTGTCTCGATATGCGATCTGCTTTCCATCCGGGGACCAGATAGGCCGATACAAGTTCGGGCCGTTCTCCTCGCTTACGAGAGGAATGCGAGTGCTTCGCTCTACGTCGTAAATCCAGATCTTCTCGCGCGTATCGCTCGGTGCGATACCAACCGCGACTCGCTTTCCATCGGGCGAAATGGACTGCCGCAGCAAGAGTCCAGGCTCACCCAGCGTGCCAATTGTCTTCCCAGTTCTGTCCAGCCACGCCATCTGACTATTGACTCCGGTGCCCGCAGTTCCATATACCAGAATGCCGTTCCTTGAAACGGTGAATGCGCCGTTATGCAGAAACGTGTGATATTGAATTTGTCTCACGACCGGCAATACCGCTCCACCCAATTCCAACCGTCCGAGGTCGAACTTCTGAGCTACGAGATCGCCGTCACGGCAAAACAACAGATACCCCTCCGAGTACTGCGCGTTGGTCGAAGCCAGCGGAAGCCGTTTTAGTTTTTCTCCGTCGATAGAACCAATACTTACGTTGTCATCTGGCGTTCCAAAAGAAGGATACCTCCACTGCAAGAATAGAAAGTGTTTTCCGTCGGGAAGAAATGCCGGCCACATCTGAGATAGTGAGTCGCTCGGTAATTCATAGCCAGGAATCGGCTCAGGCGTGCCGCCGCCGTCCGATACCATTCTTAGTGCGTCCCCGAAATTCGCAAAAAGGATGACTCCTCGCGGCGACCAAGCTCCCCCGATTCCAAACGCCCCTGCCGGACAGATGTCGCTGACGCTGCCACCGGAAACATTCACCTTCTTTAGCCTGCCGGGGACGAAAAATGCAATGTCGCGGCTATCCGGCGACCAGAAGGGATTTGCGGCATCCTCGCTGCCCGCGATAGGCTGTGCGTCGGACTGATCCAGCCGTCGCACCCACAGCTGGGTGTGACCGCTGCGCATGGCAATAATCGCGAGGAACTTTCCATCCGGAGAAATTGCAGCTGGTTGCGTAATGTTCGCCCAGAATCCATCGCCGGGCGGCGGCGGGATCGCCGCTTGCAGGCTGGCGTCATGCTTTTCGGAATGCCGCGAAAAGAAGAGGCTCAGCGCAATACCAAGCAGCGCCAGTTCCGCCGCAACCCGCACCCACGACCGCAACGCCCGCCGGGTATCGACTGTGACGGCGCCTGTCGTCGAGCTGCTCGAATTCGACAGCGCCCCCAGCGCAAACGCCACGTCCCGCGCCGACTGAAACCGCTCCTCCGGATTCTTCTCCAGGCAATGCCGCACAATTCGCTCGAGCACCGGCGGCACCGTGCGATTCGTCTCCGCCAACTCCGGCGGATCCTGCTTCAA
>Ga0209006_10006781_pt1 | contig 10345 bp, 9 predicted proteins | sample JacPin_JW_Ref_O2_FD_188567 | JGI IMG/M metagenome (GOLD analysis project Ga0209006, IMG submission 188567) | Forest soil microbial communities from Algoma, Ontario, Canada - Jack Pine, Ontario site 1_JW_Ref_O2 (SPAdes) (version 2) | ecosystem: Environmental > Terrestrial > Soil > Boreal... | reverse complement strand
GGAGAATGCTTTGACTTTGAAGTAGGTGATGTCAACAACGAGACTGGAATAGACAGCTGGGTCCACAAAATGATATTTCAAGTCGGCAGTAAGTCGATCCGAACTCTTGCCATTTCTCTTTCCCTGGCCACGGACCATAGACGAGATCACCTTTCATGAGGTCTTAGATGGGTTTTGACGACCCAGTGAATGGGCGCAACGAGGACACAACGAGCCTTCAACTTCTCGTAGGCGGAGTCCGAAAAAAAAAAAACAAGCTTTGTCTCAACCTTCCATCGACATCCCACAACCTTCAACCGTTTACTGACAATGGCGAAACTCTGTCCCAAACTGATGTCCACCGGCTCGTGCAATACTCCATCTTGCAAATTCAGACACGATGCCCATACTTGCGAGCCATGTGGCATAATATGCAACTCGACGGCCTTATTCAATGCCCATCTCCAGGGCAAGCGGCACCATAAGAAAGTTACTGACGCATCAACATTATTTCATTGTCCTATTTGCAAGGTAAACGTTACCGGCCAACGATGTTGGTTGGAACACGTGTCCGGTAGGCGTCACCAAAACGAAGCCAACAGAATATCGGCATCCACGAATGTACAACCGGTCGAAGCAGACAGTGCCCCAGGACAAGTTCTTTGTAGCATCTGCAACAAATTGATCCCTGAAAGATTCTGGGCGAAACACCCTCGAAGTGGCGGGCATCTGAACAAAGTGCGATTTATGGAGTACAAGGCTGTATTGGAGGAGGCCGAGAAAGATAAACATGGTGTCATCCTTACAGGTGACTGGGATTTGGGGATCGTCGATGTTCCTAGTGCCCAACACGGCCTCGTCACTCATCCAATCATAAAAAACAGCATCCCCTCATCTCAAATCGTAGTAGTTGGCCTCAAGTTTGCATCCTCTGTGTATGTGCGGCCATAGCAATCGAAAATTTATTGCTTCATTGTTTCTGTTTGCAGGTTTTCAGTGTCTCTGACCACACATAACCGGATACTCACATTCGGCACGCCCATTTCTCCTGTCATAAGATTCTCTCAGTCCTATCGCGGGCGCTATGAAGACCGAATAGAGATCGTTTTCAAGGACAATCAGCTCAATAAACAATTCGTGATTACGCGATCAATGAGGGTTATTGTGGGTGACAAGGCTGACTACGAATTGCTCCGGCCTACAGCACCCTACATCCCCCGTAAACGTACACAGAGGCAGGCCGAAAACGAGGTTATCCCGGGAGAATTACCACCTGCTCTCAAAGCGGTTCCTTACATTGTCAAACTCACTAAGGCACTCATACCACGACAAGTTTCATCGACCCTGTCCACTGGTCCGACTTCCGAAATCATTCGCAATGTTCGAAGGATACTTTTACCTTCAATTCTCGACAGCGAGGCTTACGGTCGACATTTCAAAAATTTGTTGTGGATTGAGGAAAATCAGATGGAGTAAGGGTTGACAGTCATTACGGATGTGTTCTTTCTGATGCTTTTTTTGTAGACAAGATCTGGAAAGGTATGACATACAAGGTGCGACAATGTTGAGAAATTCTTCGTTCTACTTGTACGTATGTCCTCCTGAACGCTCAGTAAACCTACCTCACATTTCTTTCCAGCCTGTCAATTCCTGGACTTGCCGAAAAGCGACCCAGTGTCCTCGTAGGTGTGTGAGACTAACCTGTAATGTTTTGTATGTCACGTAGCTGACATTGCCGTGTCCCTTTACATAGGTGATCGCATCCTGGTGCAGAAGGTAGGGGCGACCGCAGGGCATTGGTATGAGGGTGGTGTCCATCTGGTTCGCAAAGAGGAAGTTGGCCTTCGCTTCCACTCATCATTTGAGGGTTGGACCAAAGAACAAAAGTACAATATTCGATTCAAACTGAACCGTTACCCAATGCGAAGACAACATCAAGCCCTCGACACTGTTTTCTCGCCGGATCGGATTCTGTTCCCAATAGAAAGCCATATACAACGCTGTGGATCTCCTTCCCTGTCTGGCATAAGAGTTTACAATCGGCTCATTGCAACTAACCCACCCCAACTCGAGGCTATCACCAGCATACTGGCCCAGAAGCCAGGTGCAGCACCATTCGCAATCTTTGGACCGTAAGCAATTCTATATTTCAACTCTCAATCCAGACTCACAGAATCTCAGGCCGGGAACCGGAAAGACGGTGACTGTTGTAGAAGCAATCCTCCAGCTTCTACGTCTCAACCCAAATGCACGGATACTTGCCTGTGCTCCGAGCAACTCAGCTGCGGATCTCATAGCAATACGTCTGACCACGCTAAGCAAGGACGATTTGTTTCGTTTCTATGCCCCCACCCGATCCAAGGAAGCAGTTCCCGATGATTTGATACCTTATTCGTGTCGATGTGACGGAGAAAGTCACTTCTCGTGTCCAATCCTGGCTAGGTTGAAACGATTTAGAGTAATCGTGACGACTTGCGTTTCGGCATCATTCGCATATGGGGTAGGCATGCCCCGCGGGCACTTCACCCACATTTTTCTAGATGAGGCTGGTCAAGCTACCGAGCCGGAGGCTATGATTTCCATCAAGACGATGGCCGATAACTCAACTAATATCATCCTTTCTGGGGACCCGAAGCAGCTTGGCCCCATCATCCGTTCAAATGTTGCACGTGGGCTTGGTTTGGAGACAAGCTATCTCGAACGACTCATGGAGCGTGAGCTTTACGATGAGAGACAAGGTCATGGAGTCACGTCAGCTCTGATTTCTCAATTACCTCTGACAGTGTGCTAAATGTGTTCTAATTACAGCGTTGTGAAGCTCATAAAGAACTTTCGATCACACAATGCCATCCTAAAATTCCCTAACGAACGTTTCTACAAAGGAGAGTTACAGATGTGCGGACCTCCAAAGGTCATAAACTCGTATCTTGGTTCACCGCTCCTTATATCAAAGCGGTTCCCAATCGTTTTCCATGCCATATGTGGGAAAGATGACCGGGAAGCATCGTCTCCATCATTCTTCAATGTTGACGAAGCGAGCCAGGTAAAGGCTTATGTTCAAACTCTCAAGGCCGACCGCGGAACTCATATAGGTACTTGACTGTTGTTGGGTGTCGAGTCTCTTACTGATTCCTGTGTTGTATTGCAGCGGACAGTGACATCGGTGTCATTACTCCTTACCACGCGCAGTGCCTCAAGATCCGAAATATTTTGAGAGCAGTGGCCGACGGCATTAAAGTTGGAAGTGTCGAAGAATTCCAAGGACAGGTCTGCCTTGAATCAACTTTATTTGTTATCTGATCTGACTTTTCCCCACAGGAGCGTCGTGTCATCATAATTTCCACCGTTCGAAGCAGTCAAGAGTTCGTCGAATACGACCTCAAGCACACGCTGGGTTTCGTTGCCAACCCCCGTCGCTTCAATGGTGCGTGATATTGATGAAATATTATTCATAAATCCTAATGAATATATGATGTAGTCGGCGTTACACGTGCCCAAGCCCTTTTGATTGTTGTAGGCGACCCCACCGTCCTTTCTTTGGATCCTTTGTGGCGGTCGTTCTTGAACTACATCTACGACAATGATGGGTGGACAGGGCAACCTCCAACATGGAACCCTGAAACACCTGTCAATGAAAACGCCGACTATGCCAAGGTGTTCCGTGATCGGGCCGTGTTCGACATGAATGATTTCACTCGGAAGATGGAAGAGTTGACTCTGGCTGCGGTAGATGCTGATGATAGCGATGATATGGATCAGGATGCAAATGTTGATCGGCCTTGGAGGGATCTTGAATGAGTGTCAGTGGCTTGCGGCAGGCATGTACATAGTGAACTGCGCTTCGTCTGAAGCGGTGTGGTAGTCACGTGTTAAATTGAATTGATTACATCATAGAGCCAACTAGTGGCTGTTCCTTCTTCGTTGCTTGTTCTTGGCTTTCATCTTCAAACCGGTTTTTGGAGGATTATTTTTTTTAATTTTTGATTTTTTTTTCATAGAAAAAAAGATGGGATTCTCTCTGAGACATCTTTTTCTAGTAGTCGCCATCATCGTGAGTAACCTTCACCGATCTCAGTACGGCATTCATCTTTGGTTGGTTTAGATAAGTCTTCATTTCATACTCTCAATCACTCATCAAGAATACGGTCGTGCCACCTCACTCTCCAACATAACCGCTCAATTTCGTGGTAGTACACCAGTAGACCCTCATAAATTGCCCGAACAATCCCCAGTGGTTGATGCCCCATCAAACCATCACACCAATTCTTCGATCACTCCCACCCGTAGGGCTAATGCTACCTTCGTTATATTAGCCCGCAATTCGGATGTAGATGGAACTGTGAGGAGCATACGAGAGATGGAAGATAGATTCAACAAACGATTCGCTTATCCTTACGTTTTCTTGAACGAAGAGCCGTTTTCGGACGATTTCAAAAAGTCTGCATTTTTTGTTGTTTTTTTTTTGTTTTTTTCATACTGACAGTTTTGTATCCAATAGGAGAATATCAGTCCTAACGGACGCTAAAGTGGAGTTTGGCCTCATCCCAAAAGAGCATTGGTTCCCGCCAAGTTGGATAGACGAAGATAGAGCTACCGCAGAACGAAACAAAATGGCCGACGATCATGTTATCTACGGAGGTTGGTTTCTCTTTTGCCCTCTCTTTTCGCAATTCCAGTCTAATTTAACGACTAAAACTTGAAGGGAGTCTTTCGTACGTACTAGGGCGAAATCTTACATTGACCTCTTTAACATACCTTCGTTCGACATAGCTATCGTAACATGTGCCGCTTCAACTCTGGAGTGAGTTTCTGGCGCAAACGGCACCTCATTTCCACTTACTTATGTATTCCAGTTCTTTTTCAAGCATCCTCTTCTCCAGAAGTACAGATACTACTGGCGTATCGAGTACGTCATTCATCCCATCGGACCGTTATCTATGATATTTACCTTGGTGTCTGGTAGGCCTGATGTTCATTTCCACTGCGATGTCAACTACGATCCTTTCTTGTTCATGCAAGAGCAGAATAAAATATACGGTAAAGATAGCATTCTACACCACCTTCTTTTCTTCTTCTGACACATTATTTACAGGCTTTACGATCACATTGTACGAATTTGAAAAGACCATCAAGACTTTGTGGAAGACTGTAAAAGGCTAGTCTTTGCCCTTCCATTTTGACGAATCCATTTCACTCACGCGCCCTTGCAGATTTCACAAAGTTGCACCCAGAATACGTCGCACCAAATAACACTATGGGATTCATGTCACCCAACAACGGTGAGACGTATAATCTGTGTCACTGTGAGTTTTTTTGTTTCGTCCTCTTTTTTCGTTATTTCCTTTCATGACGACATGTTGTTTTGCATAGTCTGGAGCAACTTCGAGATCGCGGACATGGACTTTTGGCGAGGTAAAATCTACACCGACTTTTTCGAGTATCTCGATTCCACAGGTGGATTCTACTACGAGGTACATACCATCTTCACTTCTGTATATGGCCCTCACCCATCATTGACCCATTCAACTTCAGCGTTGGGGTGATGCTCCCGTGCACAGCATCGCGGTCGCGCTCTTCACCCCAAGAGACCAAATTCATTTCTTCGACGACATCGGTTACGAACATAACCCGTACACCCACTGCCCCCGGAACCAGGATGCTTGGTCTAAGGGGAAATGTTCTTGCAACCCGAGCAGGAGTTTCGGTGAGGAGACGGGGTCCCCCTTCCTTCCTTCCTTCCTTTCGATTGCTTTGCTGACGTTCTTGGTGTGTGTGTATGCAGATTACGACGGGTACTCTTGTCTTGGTAAATGGGATAAATTCTTAGAAGGGTGATTCGGCTCCACCTTCCGCTGTGTCCGAGAACCATTGCTGTGAACTTGCATTCGCTTTTTTGAAAGAGTATATCTGTATTATTTAATGTTACCGCAGTACGTACTCCTGCATTTTATTTACATATTTATATAAATTCAATCAATAAACCTGCCAAAAAAAACAAGAAAGGTGTATGAGGAGCATAATGGGGGGCATGGTATAAATACAATTGGGTTCTCTATCATTGGGGTGCCGATCGAGGAGACTTGTTGTTTCTGAACGTCATGGTAGCTTTCCAAGTAGGATTGGGCATTTCCTCGTATACTGCCGCTCTTAGGTTGAGGATGAGCCGACAAGCCTGTATGTGCGAGAGCCAATGGTCAAAAAATCATGTTGGAAACAGCCTCACTTGTTTTTTTGGTTTTGTGCTTACACAGAGCGTATAGGTTGTTACTAACCATCTGGGATCAGAAAAGAAGAAGGTTAGAAATGAACTGGAAGAAATGAAATGTTCAATATCGACTCACGGGATAAATACGGGTTCTAGAATACCATCGGGCCCGATAATGGCGAAGACCAGAGTCACGGCTACGAGAGTGTGGTCAGCGTACTACAGATTCGTATGTGCGAGACGACAGTTGTCCTCACCAAATACACTGAGTTGAGGGATTGGAGTTAAGTGATCTACGCGAGGGAGAAGGATAGAAAAAAAAGGTCAACTTGCAGGAAAAAGAAAAGCGTTCCATCACGGTAAAAAGTCACAAGAAAAGGCGAGAGGATATTCCTATCCCAGACCCGCCATGTATTCCATCGGAGACGAAGACCAAGATCACGAATATGTTTCCAGAATTTCCAGAGCGTCAGCAGAAAATATATAGCTGAAGAAAAAAATATCAAGTTAAAACTTTTCGTTCCGAGGACGCTCCCGGAGGGACTTACTCGTGGCGAGAAGATAAATGATACTACACACTTGCACGATGGCATCAAGAACGTCAGGATAGAGTAAGTGTATGGACTCGCCAGGATAGTAAAATATGGTCGACATGCGATAGGCCTATCAAACATCCAGGCAACGGAATACCAGGTGGCGCTTCAAAAACGGTGTTTGACGCTGCAATAGCTGCTTCTATGGCAATATAGATAGCAGACTGAAGAACAGTCATGAAAACATGTTTTATGAAGAAGTGGCATCTGACTGACCACCAATGTTCCTCAATAAAGCGAAGATGACATTAGAAAAGCCATCGACCCAAGAAGTGAATGACATACCTATGAACAGTACCAAGAGGAGAACGAAAACTAACGTGCGATCAGAAAGATGGATAATAGGCTCAAAAGACATGGGCGACGAGCCTTACTTTTAGTGCTTCTCTCGTAGATGGCGTAAATTCTTATGACAAGAATGATATCGACCATTATTGCGAAGAGTGCTGGTCCACCCCTGGCCCCAATGTGTGGTGATAATTTTTTCACGTAGTCATAAATGACAGCTTACAATACTGTGCACCACACATAAATTCGGCAGCTGCCACCGTCATGATGAGAAAATATACACGGTCGAAGAACAAATGACCTTACAACTATGTATATTAGTAGGGTATGAGTATCACATACGAGGACTTCGGGATGTATAGAGACTCACCGGGATACTAAGACCAAAGGACGTCGCAACTGCGTATTTACGGTCAAACGAATGAGATGTCATCGGAGGAGAGGAACGGACCTCCCATATCAAATCTATTGATTAAAACTCGCAAGAATGAATGTATCATGCCACGAATTGACGTACAGTAAATGTGCGAGGCCATAGTATCTTGCAAAGAGGTATAGGGCTTTAGGGAACGACCACTTTGATCTGGGCAGATGTACTTGTGTACATACATGCGGGACTGTAAGATAATGGGTGACCTACCGCCATATATATTCAACCTGGGGTATATTGTCAGTTACGAAAGACCGACATGGAGTATAGCTGCATCTACCTCATCTCTAAAGGTCAAAAGGGTGTCATATGCCAACACAGCAATGGCAGCCACTAACGGTACACAAGTAAGGTAATGTCTTTGAAAACATGACCGAGGGCGTACCTAGCGAGTAGTTAGCTAGACGAAGGTCATTCATCAATTGGTCTGCGGAAGAGGAGGACATGATTGACCTTCAAACATTGGCAAGACGATTCTTTCCCTTTTATTTCAAGATATTTGGGGCCGGTATAGACGGCCCATGACTCAGACGACAATCGAGGTGGCGTGTATGTACAGTTGCCGATCTTTTTGATTAACGAGATGTAGTGGTACTAGGTCACCGGCAAGACCGACCTCAGCGCTCGCAGAAGGGACCGTCCATGTGCAACACGGCAATCAAAATGAAGGGCGACATCATGATCGTCGAAAAACGCTCCTATGTACCATTTCATTATGATAAGTTTTCTAGAGAGCACGAATGAGGCCTTGGCGTGCTGATTTGAATGTAGTAGGACGGTCGACCTTCGAACATGCCGAGTCTGGCCTGCACGTAACACGATGGTGCTTTGAGTTCCGAGCCAAGACTCCCAAGATTATTCTTGATCGGCGGCCAACCTAATAACCGAGCGAAATCAGCCAATTGTTTTTTGGACATTCCACTCGTTTAGACTGTCACCACCATCTGTGGTGATCCCGAATATCAGCCTAAAACGGCGATCGTTCCCAGGGCTTGAGGAAAGCGTTACTTACCGATCTCGACAAAAATCTCGATCAAGTATTCCACTAGAAAAGTGGTCAGTGAGGCTGATACCGTGACTTCAGAGATCAGGCAGAGGCTATAGGTTCGATTAAGACTGTTGGAAGATGTGAGCTCAATAGTTACACAGTCATGAGCAATTTTTGTACTTGTTCGCTCTCGTTTCCGCGCAATGCTTGATTTTTGATCAAGACAGGGATAACTGAAGTAGGTTTGATTTTCATCAGTTAACCGTCGAGGGAGAAATATTCACCGTTGTTGTTCAGAAGCGAAAGATTGGGTCGAATTTCAGAAGACAACCACCAGCACGGAGGCCGAAAAGAGGGGCGTTACCGTAAACATTTCAGCCCGGGTATCAAATTAATCTTCGGTATGTAGTTCAATGATGGTCACTTTCGCATGGTCACTTCGGTAAGTTCGATTCGGCAGACTTAGATATGTTCAGTCCGAGAGGGACTTGACGGGATCTAAAGCTTGAAGTATCTCAATGGCCATTACACCTCTGACGAGCTTTGCACTCTCGGTAACTTCGCATTACACTACAAGCGACAAGTTAGATAAAAACAAAGGAATCATGCTCTCGGCAACTTTGGCTCTCGGTAACTTCGCACTACACTACAAGTAACAAGTTAGATAGAAACAAACTCCCACATTTGATTCCAGTCGCCCTGCTTCAACTCAGTGAAGGACTAGATGGGAAAGTGATTGAGAAACAAACACTGAAAGTGTGAAAGAGACACATACGCCACGTTCATTGACGGTCTTTGGCGGTGGCGTTGCCACCTGTGGATTAATGCTATTAGTCATATCGGTGGTGAGGCTGATGGCATGTATATGAGTTTGCATGGTAAGAACTAGAAGAAAACGTACTAGTGCCACTGGCTGCCAGGCGATTCCGGAATACAGCGCCAGGGGACAGGCGTTTGAGAACCATTAAGACCTGCAGCTGGCCAGGAGGTTGGTGCATATGGCGACTGAAAGAGTAGATCGCCGCTAGCATCGTGCGTAACCCTCCACTTGTCACAATCAATGTCGGTAAGAAAGGCTTTTCCACAAGGAAACTGATCCTCACGGTGGTATAAGATTGAGATCGAGCATTGCTTAACGGGGTAGAATAGCATAGAAGGGTCTGTATTGGGCTATGGCCTGCATTCCAATAGCAGTCTTGACCCCGATTGTGGATGACATAACTACCATCAGCGACCGACGTACTGGCGTTCAAAATTATTGGCTCAATGAACCAACGCTGTTGTCTGCGGCCCTAGAAATTGACGTTGGCGTTTTGCACAAACTAGAGAGATTGTTTACGGACATTCAATGGATAAAAAATCAGCTAGAACCAAGAATATCTACATAAGACTAAGAACGCAAATGAAGAATGCAGGGCGTACGTTTTTCCCACCAGAGAGGTCCAACACGCGCTCGTCGTCAGGAATACCGATACTGAAAATGAATGACATGATCAGGGGTAGTAGGAGGGAGTGGGGGTACACATTTACATGCACGTCTTAAGGCGAGGCTCGATCAACCAACGGGAATGTTGGTTGCTGTGTTCACCACTAGGAATACTGTTGCCTAGCTTACTCGTGGAAGTCTTGATAGACAAGACCTTGTTGTCTTTGATGTTGGATATGTTATAATCATCGCCACCTTCACGAGGAATGATTTTCCACTGCGATCGAAGAAAGTAATGTAAATAAAGTCCAGACTGAGATGGAGATCGAGGATGCGTACCTTTTGTCCATCACTCGATTCGTTCAATGGTACGGGTCGGACGAAACCATCATCTTGCATTTCGACGTAGAGTTCGGGTTTGACGCTACTCCGAATG
>Ga0209006_10006780_pt1 | contig 10346 bp, 10 predicted proteins | sample JacPin_JW_Ref_O2_FD_188567 | JGI IMG/M metagenome (GOLD analysis project Ga0209006, IMG submission 188567) | Forest soil microbial communities from Algoma, Ontario, Canada - Jack Pine, Ontario site 1_JW_Ref_O2 (SPAdes) (version 2) | ecosystem: Environmental > Terrestrial > Soil > Boreal... | reverse complement strand
AATAGAGGATGGTGCCGGGCTGCCTCGGTCGGCCGGCTCAGAACCCTCCATCACCTCATCGCTCTCATGTTTCGCTTAAGTTTTCCCACCAGATACGATCCCGCCCGGTGAACGTGGCGTTCTACTGGGAAGAGCCATCAGAACGCCACGTTCACCGGTTCGGGCTGCTGCGCCAGAGGCGCGAGAAGCTGCTAATCTTTGGCGTGCCTATTTGATGGCGGCCTTTGCCTCACTGCGAATCGGGGTCGACTTCGGTGATCGGACAGCCAGGACCACCTCATGGTCTCGTCACGCAATCGCAGCAGTCGCCGAGCAGTCTGGAAGATCAGCCATCAACTACCAAGGCGGCATCTTGGTCTATGAGTCCCAGTCGCCGCCGATTTTCATGCCCAGAGTGTCGGCTACGGGAACAGTCACCGGCCCGCCACGTCTACCTGCGGCGCTTGCCTTTGCGCGAGGTACAGGGGGCCTTAGCGAGGAACGGCAGGTAACATATGTTCTCTTCAGTGCCGCTCTTGGACTTCCTAGCGGGGATGCTCAGTATGCGATGCTCATGGCCGCTCTGGAGCCGATGATTAACCTACCCAAAGAGAAAAGGACTCTCACTTACAGGATCTCTTAAATGGCTTTATCAAGATTCGATAAACCAAGCGGGCAGGAGATTGGCTGCAACCCTAGAGCCCAGAGAATATATGGGCGAGAGGCCGGCAGTTTTTTTCAGTAGATGTTATGATATCCACAGCGGGCTCCTGCACAGCCACGATCCACTGTCATCGACGAGTGACATTATGTCAAGGATTCCTCACCTAAGAGAATTTATGGCTGACTTGATTTGCAGCGTTTGAGCCGTGGCAGGATCCAGTACTAGCACGAGCACGCCACCCGTGGATACGTCTTCTCTCCGCCTGCTAATTTCTTATAGAAGTGTCAGGCCGTAGTCCTGAACGCCCTCATCTTCCGCCGACAGGGTCGAGCACCTAGGGTACGGCAGGACTTTGGCCATCCTGCGCGCCCGCGAAAGACTTCGTGTCAATACCGAGACCTTTGGGGTCTTGACAAGCCGCACGTAAATCCGTTGAATTGCGAGCAGCGCTGCAATGATACCGAATGGCATCCGACGGGCAGGCGATGCTCGCCGGATTTCGGCCGCTAGCGCCGGAGAAGGGTTTGGCGCGTTAGCTCGGTCTCCTCTGTTCCGGGCGGCCAGGGTCGGCGATGTGATGGCGGGCCGCCCGTAGTTTGGGGTGTCCGCTGAGCAGGTGGGTGGGGAAAATGTCCGGTCTGCTCGTCATTCTGGCTTCTACCGGGACTGACCCTGTGCGTATTCATGCCGGCGGCCTCCCGCCGCGTACGCTTCTTGCCGCTGCCCCCTGTCCTCCAGCGCTCATTATCCGCGATGAAGAAGGGCCGGGAACATGAAGATCTGCACGCACGCCGGAGTGCCCGCCGCAGCCGCCACCGCGGTGTGCACGGCAAGAAGTCTCGGACGCATCAAAACATCCGTTCGATGAACAGGTGCCATCTGGCGCTGGCCGGGGCGGCCATCCTAGCCACCGTCCTCACCGCCTGTAGTTCTGCTGCGCCGACCGTCACGGTCACCGTCGGACCGGCCAGTCCGGCTATCAGTCCGAGCGTCAGCCCGGTCAGCCCGACCATCGGCCCGAGCATTCCTGCGGATGGTCCGTTCGGGGCATGGTGGAACAAAACGGGCCCCAACGGGACGGAAGGCGGCGGGCTCCTCGCACAGGACAACCGAGCCAACGATCTCCGTTACATCGCTCAGGACGAGGCGAGCGGTGATGACGCCGCTCTATCTTCTGATGGAGCCGGACTGGCCACCGACATGACACAAGCCGAGGCAGACCCGCCGCCGTACAACGCGAGCGACTACCAGCAGGCGATGTCGGACTATATCAAGGCCGGAAACGACTACGCCAACGGTGATACCACTGCGGGAGACACCGAACTCCAGATTGCTAATACCGTAATGACGCGCTGGGGGCGTACCGTGCAGCCGGTCTGCCCGGACGGAGGCGACTGCGTCGACCAGAGGAGTTTCGCGAGCGCCACGCCTAATTCCTGATACAACCAGCCCAAGGCGGGCACGCCAACATTACCCGCGCTCGCCGCCGTTGCGGGCACGCGAAGATATGCACCTTGCCGCCAAGAGCGATCACGACGTCCTCTCATGCCGCATGAGGTATGTCGGATCACCGTGTACTTGCCAGGCGGGCCCCGCTTGAAGATGCGAACGTCCGAGCCGAGACAGGCACTGTGGACGCTCGTGGCGTTGGTCCCTCAGGCCGGTATCGATTACGGTGCGTGGTCGCGTCACCATATCAACCTGCACGTGTACCCGCCGATCGGCGCGGCAGTTGCCGCATGGTGGACCTGCCCGCGCCCCAGGGAGAACTGGGCGGTCTGCGCGCGCAAAGCCAGCTGCAAGGGCCCGTCATTGCGCGCTGGGCAGCCCGGTCCGCGCGGTGCGGGTGACTGGCTCACGGCCGTGCTGCTAGCCTCCTTGACTGTGCCCGGAGCCATTCACCATTCCGTCGTCGTGGTGCGCGACCTAGAGGCTAGCCTGCGCTTCTACCGGGACGGCCTTGGCCTCGATGTGCTGCAGGACCGGGTGGTCGAGGGCGACTGGCCAGGTCTCCTCGACGCTCCCGGCCGCAGCCTGCGGGCAGTTTTCCTCGGTGACCCGCGAGTTCCCGACGATCATTCCGGCGTCCTGGAGCTCAACCTGTTCGACGGCGACGTTGCGGAGGGACCGCCTGCCTCGGCGCAAACAAGCGGGTTCCTGCTGCTGTCGTTCTTCGTTGACGTCGACGCGACACTCGATCGGCTCGCCGGCCTCGGCCTCGGCGGCTCCCCGCTGCACGTCACTCAGCCGACACCGAACGGGCAGGTAGCTATCGCGACCGTGCGCGACCCAGACGGAGTGCTTGTCTTGCTCACCCCCGGCTCGATTACCTGGCGAGCGTGAGCAGATACCCGGGCTCGCGGATACACGATCTCGTGAGGTCGTTTGCCTGCTACCGGCCATTCTCGCGTCATGTCACGGGGGATCGTTCTGCCAAGGAGTCGTGGATCCGAAGTCGTCGGTACGAGTCTTTCCCCATTCTGCAAGATAGGGGTAGTCGTGCTTGTGCTTATCCGCGAACGCGTCGCACCACAGGCCTAGGTGCATAAGCGCACGCCTGGGCGGCCGACTGCTGTCCCTGACGAGCACGCAATTCCACCAGGACGCATGCCTGCCAATCAGCTCTACGAACAGCGGATCGTCAGCGCTCCCGGCATCTCTGACGAGACGGGCCCGTTCGAAGAAGCGGAGAATCTTGCTGCGGTCGTCCTTTGGGTTGTCTTTGCTGTTCGGACCGTAGGTGCCGAGCCCGTGCCCAGAGCGAAGCTCGTCGGCAGTGGTTCTCCTCGGCAGGCGGCGGCCGGACGGCCCGGTCGGGCCGTGCTTGCGCAGGTGGTCCACCAGCCGGAGCCGAGCATCATTGATCTCTCCGGAGGTCAGCTCGGAGTGCAGGGAAAGTGTCCTGTCTACTTGCCGGTCCTTAACGTCCGTTCTGAGGGCGGCAACGGCAAGAGCCAGCGCTAGGACCACGGCGATGGCTGACAAGCCAGTAGCCCACGCGGAAAACTTGTCCGGAGGCCACCATGCTCCGGGCAACGCCACGAGCAAGGTCCACGCGATGACGCCGAGGACAACGGCGGAGGAGTACCGGCTTTTCCACTGCATGCGTCGGATAGTAGTGAAAAGGCACCCTCGAGCGGCCGAAGTTGCACACGTAGCGGCGCTTGGCGGAGGGGGCGCGTTGGCCTGCCTGCGCCCGCGCGGCGGACACCCCTGTCTACATCCGTTCTGGGGGCGGAAACGCCTGGGCCACTCGCCCCTTTCCCAGCCCTCCATGCTCCCTGCAGCTTGTGCGTGCCAGAAAGCAATGTGAGTCTTGGCGTCTTCCCGGTCAAGAGCGGTCTATGTATTCAGAGAGGTGATGATCGTCAAAGGCTTTGGCAGGCCAGATTTGGGTGTTCTGCGCTTTGTCAACGGCGCCTGCCACAGGCCGTGGCGCATGCGGCATCGGCTACCTAGAGTTCGCAGTATGAGGTACCTGCTCGGGATGACGGAGAAAGTCGGGCCACTGCTGTCCGTGGTGCTCGATAGTGAGGACGCCCGTTGCTGGCGGCTTTGCGGCTTGCAGGGAGGATCGCGGTGAGCGGCCCTGTGCTACGTGCAGATCGGCCTTGGGATCATCTGATCGAGGAATTCTGCGAGGTAATCCTGGCGCTTCGGCCACGCGCCGACGTCGAGTTGCTCGGGCATGCGTGCGATGTAGCGGCATGGTGCCATCAGGGCCAGACGCGCCTCAGCGGTCACCCGTACATCACCCATCCGGTGGCGGTCGCGACGATACTCGCCGGGCTTGAGGAGGCCGGGGAGGTCGACGATCAGATGCTGTGCGCGGCGGTGTTGCACGACACGGTCGAGGACACCCCGTACACACTGGCCGCGCTGAAGCGCGACTTCGGCGCCGCAGTCGCGACGATGGTGACAGAGCATAGGGCGCTGGATCGCCTTGGCGGGCAGCAAGGACGCACCGCCAGCCAGATAATGGCGACGATTGGATCCGCCGATACCCGGGTCCTGGCTATGAGGATGGCAGACCGTCTGCACAACATGCAGACCCTGCAGTTCCTTCCGCAGGTGACGCAGCGGCGCAAGGCCAGGGAAGTTCTCGATACCTACCTTCTGATCGCTGAGCAGCTAAGGCTGCATTCGGTCCGGTCAGAGCTGCTAGCGCTGGCCTGCGCGGCGCTGATCCGCGGCCGGCCGCTGTACCCGTCTCGCGGCCGGGTCATTGTCGCGCTGGACATCGAAGGGTCTACCAGCCGGCCCGATTCGGTGAAGGGCGAACTGCGGACCATGCTCTACGAGCTGTTCGATGCGGCGCTGCGCTCAGCGGGAGTCGATGCCGATAGCCGCGACCGGTTCATCGACCGCGGGGATGGCCTGCTCGCGCTGATCGACCCGGCCGACCAGGCGCTCGTGCTCAACCGCGTCGTCCCCGTTTTCAGCCAGCTCCTGACCGGCTACAACGCCCGGATCGCAGATCCGGGCGACCGGCAGCGTGAGCTTCGGGTGCGCGTCGTCTTGCACTCGGGAGAAATCAACGACGACGATAACGGACCCTTCGGCGAAACGCTGGATATTGCCTTTCGCCTGCTCGATGCGCCCCCCGTCAAAGCAGCACTCCGGGCGGCGCATGAGCCGCTTCTGCTCGTCGTCTCCGGTGAGGTCTACGAGTCAGCCGTCCGCCATGGCCCCGCGGAAATCGGCCATCCGGCCTTCCGCTGGCTCGTCACTGCGGAGGTCGCCGGCCACGACCATAAGGGCTGGATCCACATTCCCGCAGCAGCGGGATAGCGGAACCCAACCGCCATGGTCATGACCGCCGAACGGACTGGCAGCCAGAACCCTGACGTCGTAATTACCCGCCGATATGATCGGTAACCCGGTCGCGAAGTGGCCATACGGCATCGCGCCCAAACTCGGTGATCTGTATGCCACCCATACTCATAAGCGGAAGGGTGGCCACGTCCGAATCTGCCGAATTGAGGGCGATGCGCTCTTGCATATTTATGCGTGGCTTGAATGCCACTTACGGTGGCGACGGTCATCAATTCAGCCTCGCCGTTGTTATTCAGGACGCGCCGAACGCCGAATCCGTACACGCGTGGGCCTTGCCGACCGCCTTGACGATCACGCTCTGAACGTCCGGTTCTGGGCGCGGCCTTCAGCCGGGATCCGGGCCGTGGCGGTGCCTCTGGCATGGCCCGAGCGCTGCTCTTTGCCGTCGGTGTCCGATTGGTAACCTGACGGGTTCTGGTATGACACGGTCGGCAACACGGCAAAACGGACAGTGCGACAGACTGTCGCGCTGCCCTACGGGTGTCTCGCGCTGTCCTAGCTGGACACGCAGGCTCAACGATCAGCGGTTGATTGAGGCATGTGGCGACCTTCGGCTCGCGACTCGAGCAGTAGCTTGCATGCTTAGAGATTGTGGCCATGAAGCAGCGTCTGTGCCGCTGTCCGTGCACTCGACTCAAGTCAAGTTTTGGCCACATGTCTTGAACAGGGATTCATGCGATATCGGCTAATAGTGACATGGCGTTGTGTCGGAGCTCCGCGTCACGACGGCCTGGTCCGCAATATGCGCCCCTGCCGGGAGGACCGACGAGGGTATTCCGTTCGTGATATTAACGGTATTGACCAGCCAGTTCATGAAGGGCGTAGGGAGCAGCACAGCGAAGATTGTCGTCCGATTGCCTGTGTCACCGACGCCGTCGCCGATCTCGATGTTGGTCGCTGACCAGTTGTTGCCGACCGCGACCGCCTGCGAGTCGAGATTGTACTTCGCGGTGGGGTCACCCGCGGCCTGGTCAAAGATCCACAGTTGGTATCCGGCGGGGATGGTCCCTGTACCAAGGAACTCGTTGCAGTACGGGATTGGCTCAGCGATAAGCGCAAGCTTGATGTCAGTAGTGAACGCCGCCCCGGTCTGACCAGCCCCGCGAACGACTCGGACCGTGGTGTGGGTAAGTAGCCTCGGATCAAGGAAAACGACGATGCTCGACGAGATAAGCGCGACGGCGATCACTACGACTATTCCAACCTGCGCTAGGCGAGGGACCTGCGGAACTATCGGCGCGATGGCCGAGAGTCCAAGAACGCAAAGCGCCCAGGGCACGACGATCTCGGGCTTTTGTGTATAGATCGTCAATATCAGCGTACCAATGGCAACTAGACCGGGGACGGCGGCGCTGCCGAATACTTCCAAGCTCTTATGCGGAGATTGCGCGGGTCCGCTCGGCTGGCCTGAGACCGTGGGAGTAGACATGGACAGAAGTCTATGGCCATTATCCAGTCAATGGTTAAGATCTACAGATCTGCGCGCACGCGGCAGGGAAGGGTCTATGCTCTAGGCACAAGCCGATAGGCACCCCGACTGCGGGTCCGTCATCGACGGGGCCAGTCTGCTCGGGACGGCTATTCCGTTCGCACGCGATTAGCCGAGATGCATGCTTAACATGCACATACGGATCACTGGCAAAACTCTGATGAGAGCCGCCGCTCATCAACACATTTGTGTCGAGAATATAACGCTTTACCGCTTGTACGGCTTATGGGATATTTGTTCGCTTCGATCTTGGTTCACGGTGAAAGGGCAGCCGTTTCACCGAGGACAGACACGCAGATCGACCTTTCGTGCGTCGCCGTTACCCACCAGGACGCCACTTGGCGATCACGCCTAAAGGCGTCAGTGTACGCGTTACTCTAGACGAGGGCTGATTACGCAGTGTGGCTAGGAGGGTCCCGGCCCAAGAATGCCGATCGATCGCCGAATATGAACGTGTTGACACTCTCCAACCACAGCATGGCCCATGTGAGCAGGATCGCTAGTTCTGCAGACATGGTCCCCATCATCGAGCGGTGTCCGCTAGTGCCTCGTCCAGTTAGGCTGGGGTCAACCGGGCATCGGTTTGATCTCCGGCCTACAGGGGCCGATGCTGCTGGTATGACTCGGAAACCGGAAGTGTTTGTGCGGCAACTGTCCGCGCGGAGGAGAGTGTCGTCACGTGGTTGGTTGCGGCCGGAGGGCACCTAATACTCCAGCGACACTTCGTGATCGTGCAGCGAGGCGGCCGTAGACGTAACACGGCCACCGCCCGATGATCCGAAGGTGTGTGGACAACAGAAGACCGTGCGATGGCCGCTGACCTCAGCGTAGACCTGGATCGCTGGCGGCAGGAATTTGATGAGCTGATGCTGCGGGTGGGTGCGCGGTTCGCCCGGGTCGAGCCGCGGCGGCGGATGGCGGCGTTCGTCCGGGGCCTGCTGGCCGGGCTGCCCCGGGTGAACTGCTGGTCGATTGCGGAGCATGCCGGGGAGGCCGGGCCGCGGGGGATGCAGCGGCTGCTGTCGGCGGCGGTCTGGGATGAGGCCGGGGTGCGGGATGACCTGCGTGGTTATGTGCTGGAGCATTTCGCTGATCCCGGCGCGGTCCTGGTCGTGGACGAGACAGGAGACATCAAGAAAGGCACTTAATGCCGATGTCGGCATTACAGGCCTTATGCCGGGCCCGCGGTTATGCCGCGGGTGGAGTCGTAGGTGCTGGTCTTTGGCGTGCGCGGCTGCGGCTGGGCGGCATTATCTCCGGTCTTGCCGTGGTGATCTTCGTGCCTGGTGTCTGGTCGAGATGTCCCATCGACCAGACAGGAGGACGTCATGGACTCTCGTAATCACGCACGGCGGCCGAGGCGGATCGTGGTGCCTGGTCCGCTCGCCCCGTTCACCGATGGCCTGCGCCAGGACTTGGCGGGCCAGGGGTATGCCCTGGACACGGTCACCGGCCACGTGCATCTGCTGGCGGACCTGAGCGAGTGGCTGGCCGACCGTGGCCTGGCCGCCGCGGATCTGACCGGGGAAGCGGCCGGGGAGTTTCTTGGTGCACGCCGGGCGGCCGGGCACCGCTCGGGGGTGACCGCCCAGGCACTTGCCCCGGTGCTGGGGTATCTGCGCAGCGTGCAGGCTGTCCCAGCGCAGAGGCAGCCGGTTCCGGCCACGCCGCTGGAGGAGCTGCTGGCCGTCTACCGGCAGTACCTGGAGGGCGAGCGGGGTCTGTCGGCCAGCACGATCAGGCATTACCTGCGGTATGCGCGGGTGTTCCTGTCCGGGTTCCCCGGATCGCTCACCCAGACCTTGCAGGAGCTGTCGGCCAGGCAGGTCACCGGCCATGTGCTGGAGCAGGCCAGGCGCCGGCGGGAGGGCGCGCCGGACATGGTCCGGCTGCCCGCGCTGCGGTCCTTGCTTCGCTACCTGCACGCGGCCGGGCATATCCCGCTTCCGCTGGATATGGCGGTCCCGGAGGGGCGGGCCTGGAGACCGGGCCTGCCACGCGCGGTGCCTGCCGATCATCTGCGGGTGGTCCTGGCCAGCTGCGACCGCGATAGCGCCGCAGGCCGCCGCGACTACGCGATCGTCTTGGCCATGGCGCGGCTGGCGCTGCGCGGCGGGGAGGTCGCCGGACTGCGCCTGGCCGACGTCGCCTGGCGGTCCGGCGAGCTGACCATCCACGGCAAGGGAGGGCGGGCAGACATCTTGCCGCTGCCCGCTGATGTCGGCGAGGTGATGGCCGACTATCTGCTGCACGCGCGGCCCGCCTCGACATCGCCGCAGCTGTTCGTGACCGTGAAGGCGCCGTTCACCGGCTTGGCGGTGTCCTCGGTGACCCAGGTGGTGGCCCGGGCCTGCGCACGTGCGGGGGTGCCGCGGTTCGGGCCGCACCGGATCCGCCATGCGGCGGCGTGCGGCCTGCTGTCGGCCGGCGCGTCGATGGAGGAGATCGGCCAGCTGCTGCGTCACGCCCAGCAGCGGACCACGGCGATCTACGCCAAGGTCGATCAGGCCCGGCTGGCCGAGCTAGCCAGGCCCTGCCCGCAAGGAGCCGCGCGATGAGCATGCAAACCCGCGTGGACGATTACCTGGCGATGCGCCGGTCGCTCGGCTTCAAGCTGCACGGCGAAGGCCGGATGCTGGCCGGTTTCGCGGCCCGGCTCGATGACGCCGGCCAGGCCAGTATCACCATTTCCGCCGCCCTGGCCTGGGCGACTGAGTCACAGGAGGCCGCGCCGGCGCACTGGCGGCGGCGGCTGAGCGTGGTCCGCGGCTTCGCCCGGTACCTGGCCACCCTGGACCCGGCCTGCCAGATCCCGCCGGCGGACCTGCTGGCGGCGCCGTCGCACCGGCCGCCGCCGTATATCTACTCCGCTGAGGAGATCGCCGCGCTCATCCACGCCGCGGGCACGATCGCCGCGCCCCTGCCGTCCGCCACCCTGCAGGCCCTGATCAGCCTGATCGCGGCCACCGGGCTGCGCGTGGGCGAGGCCCTGGCCCTGGACCGCGGCGACGCCGGCCCGGACGCCGCCATGCTCACCGTGACCGGCAAGAACGATCAGACGCGCCTGGTGCCGCTGCATCCCACTACCGTCAGCATGCTCGCCCGGTACGCTGTCCGGCGGGACCGGCTCTGCCCGCACCCGGCCTCGCCGGCGTTGTTCCTCACCAGCACCGGGCAGCGGGCACGGCAGCGCGGGGTGGCCGAAACCTTCGCCCGGCTCGTGGTCCTGGCCGGCATCGCCACCCCGCCCGGGCGGCGCCGGCCCAGGGTGCACGACCTCAGGCACACTTTCGCCGTCACCACCTTGACCAAGTGGTACCGCGACGGCGCTGACGTGCAGGCCAAGCTGCCGGTGCTGTCGGCCTACCTGGGACATTC
>Ga0209006_10006779_pt1 | contig 10346 bp, 10 predicted proteins | sample JacPin_JW_Ref_O2_FD_188567 | JGI IMG/M metagenome (GOLD analysis project Ga0209006, IMG submission 188567) | Forest soil microbial communities from Algoma, Ontario, Canada - Jack Pine, Ontario site 1_JW_Ref_O2 (SPAdes) (version 2) | ecosystem: Environmental > Terrestrial > Soil > Boreal... | reverse complement strand
CTAGCGGACCCCTGCCGTCAGCAGGAGCGTTCAATATTCCAGACGAGGTGACTGAGGTATCCATGAACCTGCCTTTGTGTCGAACGTTTCCGTCGATTGCCTCTCCAGCATCCTCCATCACGCCCGCGACAATGGGCGAGGCTTCCTCGCGGCACCAGATAGCTCGCGCCCGAGTGCCTGCGATTGCTTATCACGCCAAGTTGATCGCAGTTGTTCAAGCGGTCATCGGACGGAACGGGAATTGCCGCTGGTTTTGACCGCCCCGAGCCGGTTCCGCGGAATGGCAAATGCGTCGCCGCAAGCGCGCGACAACCGTGGCAGGTTTTGAGCGGCATTTCGCAGAGGACTTGCTAATTTTCCAGCGGCGGCTCGGCGCCAAGACGTTCTCACGCCAGGTGGCGATGCTTACCGCCGAAATCGGAGAAATGCAGTGGCCGACATCTCACGCAATATGAACCTGACCTGCCGCGTCGTCCGGGCGCAGCGGGAATTCGTCGGTAAGCAGGGGCACCTGTGCGCACCGGGAATTTCTGCAGAAACCGTGGGGGCGCGGAAAATTCACTTGCAGATTGTCATAATACCGGCAGGGGGGACAGCCAAGGCACACAAGCACGAAGGACACGAGGCCGCTCTCCACATCATCAGCGGGGAATCCGGTATGTGGTACGGCGACAACCTGGAACAGCACCTGATCGCTCGCGCCGGAGACTTTGTCTATATCCCGGCCGATATGCCTCACCAGCCTTACAATTTGAGCGACGTCGAAAGCTGCTTCGCGCTCATTGCCCGAACCGATCCGAACGATCAGGAAAGCATCGTCTTGCTCCCCGAGCTTGATCGAGGACGCGGCCCGGTGCAACGGCGCGAACTCGCGGTGCGCTGATTCGATTGTGGCCGGCACCGAAGCTCACCGCGGCTGAAATCATCGCGCCAAGGTTCCTCATCCCGATTGTCGCCGGCAAAATCGGACTGGGGACGCAGGTCGCAAAGATGGAAAAGATGTCATGATCGAAGACTTTAACGTTTCCGAGAAGGGTCATGGTTCGTACCGGCTGCTCGGCATTCTCCGATGGGTAATGGTTCTCATCTTTATTTCGTTCGGCATACAGAAATTCACACCACAGTCCGCCGACGGCATCGCGCTATACATTTCCAACAGCCCGATCGTTTCGTGGCTGTCTATCTTCGGAATCAGAGGCGAGGCTGATCTGCTCGGCATTATGGAGCTGACGACAGCGGCTCTTCTCGCTGCCGGCGCATTTATCCCGATTCTATCGGCAGTCGGCTCATTGATGGGAATTGGCACGTTTGCAATTACGTGGTCGTTCTTCTTCTCGACACCCGGTGTCGTCAAATGGAGCGTATCCACAGACCCAATTGCGTGGAACCTCACTGGCGAATTTCTGTACAAGGATATCGTTCTTCTTTGTGTCTGCGTTGTGTTGTTTTTGGCGTCACTGCCAAAGAAGGTCGTCCCGCTTCGGTCGAATTGATGTCTCGAACTCGATCGTCGAATAGTGGGGTGCGGAACTATCTGGCGATGTCGAGGCTTGCCGCGAGGGCGTAGCCCGCCCACACCGCGGCAAGGCACAGCACCACCGACCCGTCTATATTCGCGGCCACCTGCACCTATTCGCCGTCTTTCGCGAGGTTGAGGGTCTGAAGGCTGAACGATGAGAACGTCGTGAAGCCGCCGCAGATGCCGACCATCACGAACTGTCGGGCGGTGGAGCTTACGAGCCAGCGGCCGTCGGGATCGGGCAAGTCAATCGCCGGCAAATACGTCATTTGCCGTAGGCGCCTGAACGAAGTAGGGGTCTCGCGCGTTAAGTTCCCGGGGCGGGTGGATTTATGGATTTACGACAAAATCTGGATCGCCGACAAAATCGCCGACATGGATCGACAAGACACACAAGGGCGCACAACCCCGCAACAGGCCGTTGGCAAGCCTGCAAGCGGCGGGAGCGATGCGGCCGTGGCGAGGACCATCATACCGGCGGCAAAGCGTTTTCCCGGCCGGGAGCTCGCGCCGGCAACCATGACGATTTTCGGCGCCAGCGGCGATCTCACCAAGCGCCTCGTCGTGCCGGCGCTATGCCACCTGGTGCGCGCTCGCGAGCTTCCCGACGAATTCACCGTCATCGGCGTCGACCACAACGACCGGACCACCGAGCAGTGGCGCGAAATGATGGCCGAGGCCATACAGGACGCCGCGCAAGGGGAGGCCGGCGAAAAGGACGTCTGCGCGTGGCTCGTCGAGCGCATGCACTACATGCGTGGCGATTTCACCGAGCCCGAGACCTTCGACCGGCTCGGCAAGCAGTTGGCCGATCGCCAGAAATCGCAGAACAGCGCGGGCAATGTGCTGTTCTATCTCGCGGTCGCCGACCGGTTCTTCGGTCCGATCGTCGATCAGCTCGGCCGCGCCGGGCTCGCCCGCCAGTCGGAGAACGCGTGGCGACGTGTGATCATCGAAAAGCCCTTCGGTCACGACTTCGCGTCGGCCAAGGCGCTCAACGCGCGCATCCTCGAGGTGCTGTCCGAAGACCAGATCTATCGCATCGATCATTTCCTCGGCAAGGAGACGGTGCAGAACATCCTGGTGCTGCGCTTCGCCAACGGCATCTTCGAGCCGCTGTGGAATCGCGATCACATCGATCACGTCCAGATCACCGCCGCCGAGACCGTCGGTGTCGAGGGCCGTGGGCGCTTCTACGAGCAGACCGGCGCGCTGCGCGACATGGTGCCCAACCATCTGTTTCAGCTGCTCGCCATGATCGGAATGGAGCCGCCGATCTCGTTCGATGCCGACGCCGTGCGCGCCAAGAAAACCGAACTGATCCACGCAATCCATCCCATTTCGGCCACCGATGCGGTGCGCGGCCAGTACGGTGCCGGCGCCGTGCTCGGCAAGAAGATTGGCGACTATCGCCGGGAGCCCAACGTGGCGCCGGATTCCGCCACCGAGACCTATGTGGCGATGAAGCTCGGCATCGACAATTGGCGCTGGGCGGGCGTGCCGTTCTATCTGCGCACCGGCAAGGCCCTGCCGGCGCGCACCACCGAGATCGCGGTGCAATTTCGCCAGGCGCCTTATTCGCTGTTTCGCGACACGCCGGTCGATGAGCTGCCCCCGAACATCCTGACGCTTCGCATTCAGCCGGACGAGGGACTGTCGGTCAGCTTCAGCGCCAAGCGGCCGGGCGAAGAGATCGAGATCGCCGGCGTCGAAATGGACTTCGCCTACCGCGACTATTTTGCGCCGATGGCGTCGGTCGGATACGAAACACTGATCTACGATTGCCTGATCGGCGACGCCACCTTGTTTCAGCGGGCCGATACGGTCGAGGCCGCCTGGTGTGCCGTGCAGGGCCTGCTCGATGACTGGGCGCGCGTGCCGCCCGACGACTTCCCCAACTATGCGGCCGGCAGCGCCGGCCCCGCGGCGGCGGATCGCTTGATCGCGCGCGATGGCCGCAAATGGCGCCCGATCGGGGGTGATCGCCGGCACGGGATCGCGTATGAGCGGGCGGCGAAGGATCAGCGAAAATGAACGAGGTCGAAGCATGAAACCGACGCAAGCCCTGCATGATCTCGGCCAGAGCATCTGGCTCGACAACATCACCCGCAACCTGCTGAGCACGGGCGGGCTGCGTCGTTACATCGACGAGCTGTCGGTGACCGGGCTCACCTCGAATCCGACGATCTTCGATCAAGCGATCAAGAACGGCGACGCCTACGACGACTCGATCCGCACGAAGGTTGCCGCCGGCAAGTCGGGCGAGAAGCTGTTCTTCGAGCTGGCGATCGAGGACCTCACGCAGGCCGCCGATCTTTTCCGGCTGGTCCACGATCGAACATCAGGCCTGGATGGCTGGGTCTCGCTCGAGGTCTCGCCGCTGCTCGCCTACGACACCAAGGCGACGATTGCGGCCGCCCAGGAGCTGCATGCCCAGGCGCGGCGGCCCAACGTCATGATCAAGATCCCGGGCACGCCGCAAGGGCTGCCCGCGATCGAGGAGTCGATCTTCGCCGGGATACCGATCAACGTCACGCTGCTGTTCTCGAACGAGCAATACGTGGCCGCTGCCGATGCTTACATGCGCGGCATCGAGCGCCGCATCAAGGCGGGATTGAAGCCCGAGGTCGCCTCGGTGGCGTCGATCTTCGTCAGCCGATGGGACGTCGCGGTCAACGGCAAAGTCCCGGCGGCGCTCGACGACAAGCTCGGCATCGCGGTCACCCGCCAGGCCTACCGGAGCTATCGCGGCCTGCTCGGCTCGCCGCGCTGGATGCGCGCCTGCAACGAAGGCGCGCGGCCGCAACGGCTGCTATGGGCCAGCACCGGGACCAAGAATCCGAAAGCGTCCGATGTCCTCTACGTCGAGGCGCTGGCATCGCCATTCACCGTGAACACGATGCCCGAGAATACGCTCAAGGCCTTCGCGGATCACGGCAAGATCGGCGCGCCGATGCCGGCGGACGGCGGCGATGCCGACGCGGAGATCGCGCGGTTCGCGGCCGCCAAGGTCGATGTCACGGCGCTCGCGCAGCAGCTGCAGGATGAGGGCGCCAAGTCATTCGTCAAGTCGTGGAACGATCTCCTCGGCGTGATCAACTCCAAATCCACCGCTCTCAAGCGCGCGAGCTAGCGAACGTTGTGGCCAAGCACGCCGCGGACGTGATCCGAGGTGGACATTGGCTCGCCGGGGAGAACATGCGCAAAATGAACACGCGTTCGACATGAAAGCGAAGCGCAAAAAGCCGGCACGACGCCGCAACGATGCCGCGCGCAGCGCCGCGGCCCAAAAGGTGCTGGTCATCGACGTCGGCGGTACCTCCGTCAAGATTCTCGCCACCGGTCAGCAGGAGCACCGTGCATTCCCGTCCGGGCACAAGATGACGCCCAAGCAGATGGTCCTCGGTGTCAAGAAGCTCGCCGCCGGCTGGCGCTATGACGTGGTGTCGATGGGCTATCCCGGGCCGGTGCTGCGCGGTCGGCCGGTCGCCGAACCCTACAACCTCGCCAGCGGCTGGGTCGGGTTCGATTTCGCCGGCGCATTCGGCGCCCCCGTGAAGGTCATCAACGATGCGGCGATGCAGGCCTTGGGAAGCTACGAAGGCGGCAAGATGCTGTTTCTCGGCCTCGGCACCGGGCTCGGCACCGCGATGATCGTCGAGGGCATCATCGAGCCGATGGAGCTCGGTCACCTGCCCTACAAGAAGCACACCTACGAGGATTATGTCGGCGAGGCCGGGCTGGAGCGTCATGGCAAGAAGAAGTGGCGGCGCCACGTTGCCGACGTCGTCAAACGCCTGATTGCCGCGCTCGAGCCCGACGACACCGTGATCGGCGGCGGCAACGTCAAGATGCTCGACAAGCTGCCGCCGCATTGCCGCGAGGGCGACAACGCCAATGCGTTCCGCGGCGGGTTTCGCCTGTGGGAAGACGCGCCGAGGCAGGCCAAATGAGACTTACGGATTGAAACTTACGGAGTGAACGTAGCCCGGATGAGCGAAGCGACATCCGGGACCGGTGTCCCCGCATATCGCTTCGCTCATGCGGGCTACAGCTTACGACGTGAGATTTTCGCAAGCGGCGCTTTTCGGGAAACGGTAACGTCCGCAAGCGTATTGGAATGACGGAAGGCTTTGGGAGACCGAGAGGATGCCGCAAATGGCGAAGCGACCATCCGGCAAAGGCGCGCGATCGAAAGAACGACGCGCGGCGTGGCGGGCGCTGCGCGACCACTACGCGACGATGAAGAGCATGCATTTGCGTGACTTGTTCGCGGCCGATCCCAAGCGCGGTGAGCGGCTGACGGCCGAAGCGGCGGGCATCTTCATCGACTATTCGAAAAATCGCGTCAGTGACCAGACGCTCGGTCTGCTTGTCGCGCTGGCCGAGCAATCCGGACTGCGCGATCGCATCGACGCGATGTTTCGCGGCGACAAGATCAACGTGACGGAGGATCGCGCCGTCCTGCACGTGGCGCTGCGCGCGCCGCAAGGCGCCACGATCGTCGTCGACGGCAGGAACGTGGTGCCGGACGTGCATGCCGTGCTCGACAAGATGGCCGCGTTCGCGAACCGCGTGCGCGGCGGCGAATGGAAGGGCCATACCGGCAAGCGCATCCGCAACGTCGTCAACATCGGCATCGGCGGCTCCGACCTCGGGCCCGTGATGGCCTACGAGGCGTTGCGGCACTACAGCGAGCGCGCCATGACGTTCCGGTTCGTGTCCAACGTCGACGGCACCGATTTCGTCGAGGCGACGCGCGACCTCGACGCGGCGGAGACCCTGTTCATCATCTCGTCGAAGACCTTCACGACGCTGGAGACGATGACCAATGCGCACAGCGCGCGCGACTGGGCGCTGCGCGGCCTCGGCGGCGACGCCAAGGCGGTCGCACGGCATTTCGTCGCCGTCTCGACCAATGCCGAGAAGGTCGCGGAGTTCGGCATCGACGTCGTCAACATGTTCGAGTTCTGGGACTGGGTGGGCGGCCGCTACTCGATGGATTCGGCGATCGGCCTCTCGACCATGCTGGCGATCGGCCCCGACCACTTCGGCGCCATGCTCGAGGGGTTTCACGCCGTCGACGAGCATTTCCGCGCCGCGCCATTCGCGGAGAATCTGCCGGTGCTGATGGCGCTCCTGAGCATCTGGTACAACGATTTCTTCGCGGCGCAGACCGTCGCGGTGCTGCCGTACGAGCAGTATCTCAAGCGCTTCCCGGCCTATCTCCAGCAACTCACCATGGAGAGCAACGGCAAGCATGTGACGCTCGCCGGCGCGCCGGTGGCCGAGCAGACCGGCCCGATCTACTGGGGCGAGCCCGGGACCAACGGGCAGCACTCGTTCTATCAATTGATCCACCAGGGCACGCGGCTCATTCCGTGCGACTTCATCGCCTTCGCGCAGCCGCTCAACCGGCTCGGCCGGCACCACGACATGCTGCTCGCGAACGTGTTCGCGCAGACCGAGGCGCTGGCGTTCGGCAAGACACCCGAAGAGGTCAAGGCCGAGGGCACGCCCGACTGGCTCGTTCCGCATCGCGTGTTCGAAGGCAACCGGCCGTCCAACACCATCCTGATGGATCGCCTGACCCCGGCCGCGCTGGGCAAGCTGGTGGCGCTCTACGAGCATAGCGTCTTCACCCAGGGCGTGATCTGGGACATCGACTCGTTCGATCAATGGGGCGTCGAGCTCGGCAAGGTCCTGGCCCAGCGCATCATCCCGGAGCTCGAAAGCACGGCCGAGCCCACGCTCGGGCACGACAGCTCGACCAACAACCTGATCCGCCGTTATCGCCGGCGCAAAGGCGCGACGTGAGACGCGATGCCATCAAGATCGCGCCATCGATCCTGGCCGCCGATTTCGCGCGCCTGGGCGAGCAGGTCGCGGAAGCCGAGCGCGCCGGCGCGGACCGGATCCACGTCGACGTCATGGACGGCCACTTCGTGCCCAATCTCTCGATGGGCGCGCCGATCGTCAAATCGCTGCGCCGCGTGACGCGCCTGCCGCTCGAAGTACACCTGATGATCACGAATCCCGACATTTTCATCGACGAGTTCGCCGCTGCGGGAACCGACGTCTTCCTGGTCCATTGGGAGGGCAGCAACGATCTGTCGCGCACCGTGCAGCGGATCAAGGCGTTGGAAAAGCGGGTGGGCGTCGCGATCAATCCGGCGACGCCGCCGGCCGTGCTCGAGGAGATCATGCCCGACCTCGACCAGGTGCTGGTGATGACCGTGAATCCTGGGTTCGGGCACCAGCATTTTCTCCCCGGGACGCTCGCCAAGATCGGGCGGACCCGCGCGATGATTGATCGCATCAAGCCGGGATGCGGCCTCGAGGTGGATGGCGGGATCGATGTCGAGACCGCGCCGCGGACGGTGGAAGCGGGCGCCGACGTGCTGGTGGCCGGGACGGCGATCTTCGACAACGGCCAAACCATCACCGCCGCGATGCAACGCCTGCAGGCCGCGGTCCAGCTTTGACGGAGAACGATGATGCAGCTCGCGATGATCGGATTGGGCAGGATGGGCGCCAACATGGTCAGGCGCCTCATCGGGGGCGGCCACCAGTGCGTCGTCTTCGATATGTCGGCGAAAGCGGTCGCCGATCTCGCGCGCGACAAGGCGGTCGGGGCATCCTCGCTCGCCGATCTCGTCGGCAAGCTCACGAAGCCGCGCAAGGTCTGGCTGATGGTCCCGGCGGGTGTCGTCGACAAGACCATTGCGGACCTCGTGCCGCACCTCGAGAAAGGCGACATCCTCATCGACGGCGGCAACTCGTACTACGTGGACGACATCCGTCGTGCCCGCGACCTCGCGGCGAAGGGCATCAATTACGTCGACGTCGGCACCAGCGGCGGCGTGTGGGGCCTGGAGCGCGGCTACTGCATGATGATCGGCGGCCCGGACGCCGCCGTACGGCAGCTCGATCCGATCTTCAAGACGCTGGCGCCCGGCGTCGGCGATATTGTCCGCACGCCCGGGCGGGAGGACGCCACAGGCAGCGCCGAGCTCGGCTACCTGCACTGCGGCGCGAACGGGGCCGGCCACTTCGTGAAGATGGTCCACAACGGCATCGAGTACGGCATCATGGCGGCCTACGCGGAAGGCATGAACATTCTGCGCCACGCCAATGTCGGCAAGCAGCAGTCCGCGACCGACGCCGAAACGACGCCGCTGCGCGACCCCGAGCTTTACCAGTACGATCTCGACCTGCCGGAGATCGCCGAGGTGTGGCGGCGCGGCAGCGTCATCGCGTCGTGGCTTCTGGATCTCACCGCCGCTGCGCTGACCAAGGATCCCGAGCTGCAGAAATTCGGCGGCAGGGTTTCCGATTCCGGCGAGGGACGCTGGACCATCCGGGCCGCGATCGACGAGGCCGTGCCGACGCCGGTGCTGTCGACCGCGCTCTACGAGCGCTTCAGCTCGCGCGGCGAGGCGACGTTCGGCGACAAGCTGTTGTCGGCCATGCGCTACGAGTTCGGCGGCCACGTCGAAAAATCCGCGGAGAAATCCTCGGGCTGAGATCGCGGGGAAGCATCGAGTCGGCTCGGCGCCGGCTCAGGTTTTTCAGGGGGGAGGAAAAAAGACCGGACGAAAGGTGCGTCGCGTGAAGATCGAAATTCACCCCGATGACGACGCCGTCGCGCGCAAGGGCGCGGCGGTCGTCGCCGCCGACCTGCGGGCGGCGGTTGCGGCGCGTGGGCGCTTCATCATGGCGGTCAGCGGCGGCCGCACGCCGTGGCGGATGCTGCGCGCCTTGGTCGACGAGGCGCTGCCCTGGGAGCGTGTGCATGTCTTTCAGGTCGACGAACGGGTCGCGCCGGCCGGCGATCCCGACCGCAATCTCACCCATCTGCGCGCAAGCCTGCTCGACCATGCGCCGCTGCCCGCCGACCACCTCCACGCCATGCCGGTCGAAGCTGCCGACCTCGGGCGTGCGGCGGCGCAATACGCCGAAACGCTGCGCGACGTGGCGGGCGTCCCGGCGGTGCTCGACCTCGTTCATCTCGGTCTCGGCCCGGACGGCCACACCGCATCGCTGGTTCCGGGCGACCCGGCCCTCGACGTCGCCGACGCGGATGTGACCGCGTCCGGCCCCTACCAAGGGCACCTTCGGATGACGTTGACGTTTCCAATCATCAACCGGTCGCGGCGGATCCTGTGGCTGGTGACGGGGGGCGAGAAGGCGGAGGCGCTGGTGCGGCTGCGCGATGGCGATCGATCGATTCCGGCATCCCGCGTGAGGCAAGACGGCGCCTTGATCCTTGCTGATCGGGCGGCAGCTGAGCGGCTCGATACGAGCCAGAAAATGGAGGCGTGAAATGAGTGCGACAGCCCGTCCCAAGAGTGCGCCGCAGCCGATGACCGCTGCGCAACTCGACCAGCTCGCGATCAATTGCATCCGCACGCTGTCGATCGATGCCGTCCAGCAGGCCAAGTCCGGTCATCCCGGAGCGCCGATGGCGCTGGCGCCGCTCGTCTACACGCTGTGGAACCGGGTCATGCGCTTCGATCCGCAGGATCCGATCTGGCCGAACCGCGATCGCTTCGTGCTCTCCAACGGCCACGCCTCCATGCTGCTGTGGTCGGTGCTTTGTCTCAGCGGCACGCGTGCCGTGAATGCCGACTACGAGCGGCTCGGCCAGCCCGCGGTGTCGCTCGACGATATCCGCCACTTCCGCCAGCTCGGCAGCAAGGCGCCGGGTCATCCCGAGTACCGTTTGGTGTCGGGCGTCGAGGCCACGACCGGTCCGCTCGGCCAGGGTGTGGCGGACAGCGTCGGCATGGCGATCGCCGAGGCGTGGCTCGCCGGCCGCTACAAT
>Ga0209006_10006778_pt1 | contig 10347 bp, 10 predicted proteins | sample JacPin_JW_Ref_O2_FD_188567 | JGI IMG/M metagenome (GOLD analysis project Ga0209006, IMG submission 188567) | Forest soil microbial communities from Algoma, Ontario, Canada - Jack Pine, Ontario site 1_JW_Ref_O2 (SPAdes) (version 2) | ecosystem: Environmental > Terrestrial > Soil > Boreal... | reverse complement strand
GAGCGGCAGGTCGCCGAGATTGGTTTCGCGGATCGGCTTGCCGTTGTCGTAGGTTTCGACCGCGGCGAGGAACGGCAGATACTGCTCGATCCGATCCGCGACCTTGTTGAGCACCGCGGCGCGCTGTGCGACGGCCGTGCGGCCCCACGCATCGGCGGCCGCGTGCGCGGCATCCACCGCGAGTTCCACGTCCTCGGCCTGCGAGCGGGCGATCTTGCACACCACCTGACCGGTGGTCGGAGAGATGTTGTCGAAATATGCGCCCTTGACGGGGGCCACCCATTTTCCGCCGATGAAGTTCTCATACCTAGCGCGGAGCGGAATTTTGCGTTCAATCGTCTTGAGATGGGCAGCAAAAGAACTGCTTTCTTTGATGGGACCGCTATCCTGCGCGGGACTCGTCGGGCGAACTTGGGCACTCATCATGATTCTCCTTCGGTTGTATCGGATTTAGGCTCGCATCATGGGCACTTGTCGGCCAGCCGTTGCCGATGAGGGGGGTCGAGTATAGGCCTTCCCCAAGGACTGCTGCCGAAGGGCCGAGTTCCGCACCGCATCACGACCACCACCCCCCGGGCGACGCGGGAGTTATTGCCCCGCGGGTGCCCCGCGAGACTGGTAGGAGAACTTCTGGCCGGCAATGGCGGCGGCATACATGAGGCCGCCTTTCGCGATGGTGAACACCGCCATGCCCTTGTTGTATTGACCCCGCGAGGTCGCGTTGTTTTCGGTACCGCTGGCGTTCGCCTGCACCCCGTTGGTCCCCGCGCTGGCTCCGGCGGCGGCCGTAATGGCGATGGCACTGGCCCCCGCGGAGAACTCGAATTTGCCGGACTCGAATTCATCAAGAGCTCGTTTGTCCTCGAAAAAGATGATTTCGCTATAGGCCTTTCCGCCGGCTTGAAGTCCCGCGCTGAGCTGCTTGAGCTTGGCGTCGCCCACCAGCTTGCCTTGAACGTAGACACGACCCTTGCCCAGCGCTGCGCCCACGATCAGACCGCCCTCGCCGACCGTCGGGAACACTGCATAGGCGTAGGCCGCGTCGAAGAAACTCCCGCTCTCCATGGCGCGCTTGTAAGTCTCGATGGTATCCGCGTCCTCCGTCGCCGGCGCGGCACACGCGACTCCGATCCACGCCAATACCGCCCACGCTGCCATCAACACCCTGATTTTTTTGAGTTGCATGCAAATCTCCTGCCATGAACGGCGTAGCAGTAGCCGAATGTGAGGTATTTTCCCTCATTCGTCTGTACGTTTCTACCTACCGCAAAGTCTGAGCGGTAGGAAAAGTCCGTCGCCGCCTCAGGATGGTCGCGGCTGCCGCGGGCAGGGCACATCCACGCACAGCCATCGGATCCGAGTGTGTTTCTTTCCACAATTCCCCGCTGTGCCGCATATCCCCGATGCGCGACTGAGGGGCGTCCCCTACAGCCATACCGGGGTGCCCATTGCTATTTTTTTCCCCCGGGCGGCATGATCGCAAGGCGCGAGTTTCGCGTCGCGTGATGCGCTGCCCGGGCACCTGTCCCAGCAGGAGGAATGGATGCAACACAAGGGACCACCACACTCAACGGCATCGCTCGGCTTCGGCATCCATCGTGCCGAGAGCGAGTCGAAAGACACGGCACGCAAGGCTCGAATCCTGGTGGTCGACAACGATTTGGAGTCGCGCCGATTCCTCAATGCCCGGCTGTCCGGCGGCCGTTACCGCGTGGATACCGTCGACAACGCGCAGGCCGCGCTGGACGCATGCGTTCGCTCGCGTCCGAACCTGATCATCACCGAGTTGCGCCTGGAGCCGATGGATGGGCTCGCGCTGCTCAAGGAATTGAAGAGCCGCTGGCCGGCAGTGACCGTCATTATCGTCACCGCGCACGCGACCATCCCTGAGGCGGTGCGCGCCACCCAGTGCGGAGCATTCGGTTTCCTCGTGAAACCGATCGAACGGGAGGAGTTGCTCGGGCAGGTGGAGCGGGCGATCGCAGCATCCACTTTCGCGCTTGCCGAGGGCGATTGGCGGTCCGACATCGTAACGCGCAGCCAACTCATGGAGGAGCGCCTCGGACTCGCGAATCGTGCCGCAGGCAGCGATGCGCCTGTGCTGCTGACAGGGGAGAATGGCACCGGAAAGGAGCTTCTAGCGCGGGCAATTCACGCGGCAAGTGCGCGCCGAGACCATCAGTTTGTTGCCATTCGCTGCAAGGACTCGGACGAAGCCGCCTTGGAAAATCAATTGTTTGGACCCGTGGCAGCCGCCGGTGCCGCTCGGCCGAGTCAGGGCGGCGCCCTGGAGGCGGCGCGCAGCGGCACACTGCTGCTCGACCACATCGACCATCTTTCCCCGCAGCTGCAATCCGAACTGATGGCCGCCCTCGGCGGTCCTCTATCGTCCCCCGCGCCGCGGCTCATCAGCACCACGTCCCGCGACCTCAAGAAGCTCATGGAAGCCGGTGCGTTTCGGCAGGACCTCTACTACCGCATCAATGTCCTGCCGATCGAGATACCGCCCTTGGGCCGCCGGCGCGAGGACATTCCGCTCCTCGTTTCTCACTTCCTGGAACAGGCAAGCGAAGAAGGCGGCGCCAAAAAACTGTACACGCCTGAAGCCATCGAACTGCTCGCGACCACCGACTGGCCCGGAAACGTGCGCCAGCTCTTCGAGCTGGTCAAACAGAATGTGGCGCTTTCGCACGGCATGATCATGAGCAAGGAGTTCGTCGAGCGCTCCTTGGGCGCGGACGTGAAGAAGGTGCCCTCGTACCATGAAGCGCGGGAGAATTTCGCCCGCGATTATCTCACCACCAATCTGCAGGCCACTTCAGGCAACGTCAGCGAATCGGCTCGGCTCGCCAAGCGCAATCGCACCGACTTCTACAAACTGCTGGCTCGTCACCGCGTCGCCCCGGACGACTTCAAGTAGGTACCTCCCATAAACGGCTCAAAGACCCCGGCTCATGGCCGGGATGGCGGCACCGCGTGAGAATCGGTACGCGCCAAGTATCCACCGTGGGCATCCCTCGGCTGATATTCCAAGACCTCTACCACTATTTTATGACGGTCACTTGGCCGCAACTGTTCGGTACGTTTGCCGTCTTCTTCCTGTGCTTCGATCTCCTGTTTGGCTTTCTGTATCACCTGATTCCCGGTTGCATTGCAAACTTGAATCCGCCGGGCTTCGCCGGAGCGTTCTTCTTTAGCGTCGAAACGCTCGCGACGGTGGGGTACGGAGACATGCATCCCCAGACCCTCTATGGGCATGTCATCGCAATGATTGAGATCTTCATCGGCCTCATGTCCTTGGCACTCATTACCGGCATCATGTTCGCCCGCTTCTCGCGTCCCAGGGCACGTTTTCTCTTTACGAAGAACATGGTCGTGCGTCCGATCGACGGCAAGGTGACGCTGGTCCTTCGCGCCGCGAACCTGCGTCATAACGTGGTGCAGGATGCGTCCGCGCAACTGCACATGCTGCGCGATGAGATCACCGAAGAGAACTTCCACATTCGCCGCGTCATCGACCTGCCTTTACTGCGATCGCAGCATCCGATGTTCGTACTGGGTTGGACCCTGATGCACGTCATCGACGAATCCAGTCCATTGAAATCGGAAACGGCAGAATCGCTGAAGAAATCCGGCGCGAGCTTTGTTCTCAGTATGAGGGGCACTGATGAAACGACCGGTCAGCAACTGATGTCCCGCGCCGAGTATTCCCATGAAGACATGCGCTGGAATGCCGCGTTTCGCGACTTCCTCGAGGAAATGGAGGATGGCAGTCTGCGCCTCGACTACCGAAGATTTCACGACATCGAACCACTTGCCGCATACCCGCCACAACTCGATGCCGAGGAATAGGCCGGGACGGCCGCTACAACGGCAGGCTCGAACTCTCCTCCCGAGCCAGCCTTCCGTATTGGTCGGCAAGGCTCAGGATGGCGCTCGAGAGCGGCGGCGCATCGCCGCGTTTTGGTTCTGCGGGGAGCGTCCTCAAGGTTTCGATCACGCGCTTCGGCGTGCCGAGATCGTTCCACCCGCAGGAAGGGACGCTGAGTACCCGGAGCCTGGGCGCCTGGGGCTCCAGAAGATCGCGCGAGAAATCGACTGTCTCCAGTCGGTCGTAGACCGCGGCGAGCGATGGAGTGTGCGGTCCGCGCGAATTCCGGCCGCCGATGGCCTCTCGCATGAGTGCCAGCGACGATTGATGCGAGCGCTCGAACAACCCGAGCAGTGCTTGGACGGATCCCGCAATGATGAACATGTTCCACAACGCACCGGCTTTCAGCAACTCGGCGAGCTGTGAGGAGTCGGGCTTTTCGACGAATCTGAGGACGCCGGTCGGCTCACGGCGCCCCCGGATCGCCGGAAGGATGTACCCCAGTTCGGGGTCCGCTTTTTCGGGGTCGGCGCCGAGTAGAAAGACCGCATCCTCCGTTCGTGCGGAGAGTTCGGCGACTTCGCGCAACGAGCGTGCGAATAGGAATTCGTGACGGATGTAGTGATCCGCCGGCAGCATCAGCACATTCGCGCGCGGATCGCGGGCCTCCAGCCGCAAGAGCGCCAGCAACACACCGTGTGCCGTGCCCCTGTTTTCAGGCTGAATGAACACGTTTTCCTGCGGCAGCGAACGCAGCGGCTGATCCCACCACCAATGGTGCCGGGCCGCAACCACCGCGCAAGTTTGAATGATCGGTGCGACGGAACCCGCACGAATCAAAGACTGAGTCAGCAAGCTCGGGCCATACCCCAGCGAGCAGAACTGCTTCGGCACGACGGTTCCGCTCGCGGTCGTTGTGAGCGAGTGCAACCGGCTTCCCTCGCCGCCCGCCAGCACCAGAGCCCAAGTGCCCTCAACCCACACCGTACGGTTCGGTGGCGTCGTCATGTTTACCTTATTGTTCGGCCCACAACTGCTCAACTGCAGCGAGGATTGTTGCCCGAATGGTTCTCCGCCACCCTTCCCCGGGAGCTACATGCGCTGTGGGATTGCGCCGACGATTTGCAGGGCGCAGCCCCGCGCGACGGTCAGGAGGGTCGCGTAAGCCGATCCCGGGCCAATTGACTCGCAAACTCAGCCAGCGCTTGGTCGACGGGCTCGCCGGTATCCGCAAGGCGTTCTTCGATAGTGTTGACGACTTCGGGTAATGCCGGCGGCGGGTGGGCTTCCGTGAGCTGCACGCGCGCCCGGCGCAGCACGCCTGCAACGTCCGTCAAGCCGATGACCGTGAAGGAGGCTTCCGCCGCCCGCAATTGCCCGATCGCGTCCTCGGCAAGTTGCCCGAGCAGATTACGGTTGCGCGCAGACGCCCAAAACTCGCAGGCCGTGAACAGGGCCTTCTCGGACCGCGACACCTTCGCCGATCCGGACGTGGCCGTAGTCATCACGTCCAGCAATCGCGCGCTGGTCGCGGGCTGATGCCCTTCCCAGTCCCCCGTTGTCTCTTTACGCGGCAAATGGTACCCCGCCAAAATCGCCAGTGGACGTAATGCCCCCGTATAGACGTCATACCCTCAAGCAATCAACCGCTTTATGTGAAAGGCATACCGAGATCATGATGCAAAGCAAACGCCGGCAACAAGGGGGGAATAAGCTGTAGTTCTTCCGCCGGGAGGCACGCCGCGTGGCTCTAACGCAACGCCGGGGGGCGAACCCGCCCCCCGGCGTTTGAACGAGGCGCGCCTTACTTCGGCGGGATGTCCTTGCTGATGCCGTTTTCCTGCTGGTTGAGCACCCTCTGCTCCGGCTTCGTGATGTGGCCGCCATTCTGGCTGGCCATGTCGCGCTCTTCCTGCCGGACCTGGTGGTCCTGGTGATGAAGCGAGGCGGCCTGACCTTTGGTCAAAGTGCCATTCTTGACGTCCTGGTGAATCCGCTTGTTCTGCTTGGCAAGGCGGTTATTCACCTGCTCGCGACGCGGATGATTCTTCTGCCACGTCGTATCCGCGCTGGCGGTACCCGCGGCACTCACGAGCGCAGCCGCGATGACGGTTGCGCTCAAGAGCCTTGTAGTGAAGCTGTTCATTTGACGATCCCTCGATGTGAAAGAAAAAGTTGTCCTACTCGTATTGCAGCCGGAATGCCGGCTCTTGAGGAGTAACAACGTCGCAGACCATGCCCGGTCTACGCGATGACGGATTGTTAATGCCGATGTTACATAATGGTTGTGGCGGCGCGCCCCGCGGCGCCGGTCAATCGTCGCAGCGCATCAAGATCGCTCTGCAGCCCCGAAGTGGCGCGGATCCGGTCCAATATCTCGCGCGAGGTCGCGAGAAATGCCGGCGAGCGTTTGAGATCCTGCGTACGCTCCAACGCCGGCGGCAGCCCGATCGGCCACACGGAGTCGATACGGCCCGGGCCGGGAGCCAGCACGATGACGCGGTCGGCGAGATAGACGGCCTCCTCGACGTCGTGAGTGACGAACACGATGGTGGGACGTTCCAGTGCCACGATGTGCAATATCAAATCATGCATGACTTCACGCGTTTGCGCGTCGAGAGCACCGAACGGTTCGTCCATCAGCAGGAGCTGCGGTTTGCTCAACAGCGCTCGCGCAATGGCGACGCGCTGGCGCATGCCGCCCGATAGTTCGTGCGGATGCGCGTCGCGCACGCGCGTGAGGCCCATCAACTCCATCAGCAGTTCCGACCGCTCGGCGGCGCTTTGGGCCGCGGCGGAATCAGGCGCCAGCCGTCCGGAGCGCAACCGCAAGCTGAAGCGGATGTTCTCGATCACCGTCAGCCACGGATAGAGACTGTAGTCCTGGAATACCATGGCACGATCGCGACCCGGTCCGCAGATGACCTGCTGGTCGACGAGGACATCGCCGCTGCTTGGCTGTTCCAGCCCGGCAATGATCCGCAGCAACGTGGACTTTCCGCACCCGGAGGCACCGACGACGGCCACGAACTCGCCGGCACCGACGCCGAAGGAAATGTCCGAAAGCGCATCGAAACGGGCCGCCGCGGTGCTGAACCATTTGCAGAGCGCTTGCACCGCGAGCGTTTGGTTCACGAGCGCGCCCCGGCCCACGGAAACAGCCGGCGGTGCAGCCACCGCAGCACTTGATCGGTTCCGAGGCCGATCAGGCCGATCACGATGATGCCGACGAAAATGCGGTCGGTCTGTAGAAAGCGCTGTGCTTTCAAGATGGCGTAGCCGAGCCCGCTGTTGGCAGCGACCAGTTCCGCGACGACCAGATAGGTCCAGGCCCAGCCCAAAGTGATCCGCAGCGTGTCGAACATGGCGGGCATGGCCGAACGCAGCAGCACCAGAATCACGACTTCCCGCCCAGACGCCCCCAGCGTGCGGGCCGTTTCGACCTGCGGCAGGGGGACACGCCCGACATCTTCGGAAAGCATGATGACCATTTGAAAGAAGGTGCCGATCCAGATGACCAAGATCTTCGAGGACTCACCGATGCCGGTCCACAGCAGCACCATCGGCACGAAGGCGACCGCCGGCAGGTATCGGGCAAACTCCAGCAACGGTTCGAAGAATGCGCGCACCGGCCGGTAGGCGCCGATGACGAGGCCCAGCGGCAGCGCGATCGCGGCCGACAACAGGAATCCCGCCGTCACCCGAAAAATGCTGATGCCCGCGTCTCGGAGCAATCCGCCGTCGCGGAGCCATAGGTCGAACCGCCGCAACACCGCACCCGGGCCGGGCAGGAACAGCGGGTCGACCAGTTGCAATGCCGTCACCGCCCACCAGGCCGCGATCCACACGCAAAAGCTCGTGGCGGCGATCGACCAATACAGCTTGCGGCTGAGCGAACCGCGAATGGTCCATACCGGAGACCGCCTTCGTGGTTGTCCCAACCGTTGATTCATGGGAAGCGCGCGGTCGGCGCAGTCAAGGACTTTAAACCGCGGTCAGAAACGACACGCCGACTGCGCCGAGAAAGCTGCCGGCACGATCGCCGGCCGCCGTTACGCTGCCGTAGTTCTCCGCCAACACGCGGCTCACGCGATGCCGGTGATAGCTGCCGAACAATTCGCGACAGGTGATCACCTGCCGGTCCTTTTGCCGATAGAGGGAACGATGCAGCGCCGGCAAACGGTACCAGGGCACGCTCGGACGGACATGATGCGCATTGTGATATGGGAAGTTGAGCAGCAACAGGTTCAGCCACCACCACCGCTCGCTCACTAGATTCGAATAGGTGTTTTCATACTCGTAGCGCAGATCGCGGCGAGGATCCGGCGCGGCCGCCTCCAGGGAATATGACGCGAACAACTCGTACGTATGCTGGAATGCATCCATGAAGCGCAAGACCGTGAGGAACAGCACGTAGGCCAGCGCATACAACAACACCGCCTTTACCGATAGCAGCGCCAGCGCCCCGAAAAAAGCGACCCGCACGGCCAGCAGCACCAGGACGCGGACCCGCTCCGCAGCGGTGCCGAACGAAAAAGGAGCCGCAACCACCATGCCCCGCATCACGAATTCGACGGCCGGTATGTAGGCCCACTCCAGCGCGAGCACGCAGGTTCGCGCCCAGACCGGGGCGCGCTTGACGGCGGCGCGGTAATCGAACGTCACGACATCGAGCCTATCCGCATGATGACGCAAGTGCTTCTTCTTCAGCCGCGAATAGCTGGCAAGGCACGCGCCGTTGATCCAGCTCATCAGGACTCCGAGGCGGTCGTTGCCCGACGTGGTGGAAAAAACGGCGTGGTGCGCGCAATCGTGAATCAGATACGCGGAACAGATGAGTGTATGCGCGGCCAGCAGGACCCCCGACACGTTGAGCCAGACATCGGGCCGTGTCAGCATCCAGACGCCGCAGGGCCATCCCGCCAGGATGTAGCAGATCACGGCGAGATTCGGCCACTCGCGGCCGGAGCGCGCAGGAGGCCGGCTCGCGGCAGGTCGGCTCATTGCCACGCACCCGGTCCGGCTTGGACGGCGTTGACAAACGTCGCATCGAACGTGGCTTCGATGGGCGGCGGAGCGTCGATCTGTCCCTCGCGCTTGAGAATATCGGCAATGATCTTCCCGCTCGCATAGAACGACGGCAGCACGGCCGATTTCTTGAAGACCTCGCCGAGATCGGCCAACACGGGGTTCTCGATATTCGGCAACTGATCCTGGACCTCGGACGGGCTGATCTCCAAGGTCTTCGCAATGATGGCCGCCGCCTTGCCGGGATCGGTCCTCATGAACGCCAGTCCCTCCATCGTGCCGCGGATCAAGCCGTCGACCATTTTCGGATTCTTCGCGATGACCGTATCCTTGAGAACCAGTACGTCGGTGATCATGCCGCGCGCCTCGCGCGAGGACATCAACACATGAAATCGCTTGCCGCCGCCGGACTTTACGACCACGGATATATTGGGTTCATAGCTCACCCCCACATCGGCCGAACCACCCGCCATGATGCCGACCACACCTTCGGGCGTGGTGTTGACGGGTTCGACATCCCGTTCCGACAGTCCATCCTTGGCCAGGGCGTAGCTCAACAGGAAGTCCGACGGTGATGCCGACATGAAGGCCACCTTACGGCCTTTCAATTCCTTGATGCTCTTGATCTGCGCGCTCGCGAGTATGGCGTCGCCGCCCACCGAATAATCGACCGGCATGACGACCTTGAGTTTCCAACCGCGCGCGTTGGCGGCAATGACCTGATCGTAGGTCAGCGTCGTTGCATCGATCTCGCCGCTCTGCACCGCGCCGGCCATGACCGAGTTGTCGCTGAAGTTGACCAACCTTACATCGAGACCGTACTTCTTATAGTAGCCGTTGGCTGCGGCGCAGTAGATGGGGCCGTAGCCGATCCAGGTCACCACTCCCAAGGTCACCGGGGTGCCGGCGTGGGCGTACGGCGTCATGCACAACGTGCCCACCGCCATCACCGCACCGAATAACAGACCTGCCGTGCGCAGCATTGCTCGTCCCCACTCCGGAAGCCCAAACGCTGTTCGCATACTTCAATGAAACGCAGTCGCACGCAATGAAAATAATCAGCAGCGGCACTCTCGTTGCGAGTGCGCACCGTGCCGGTGCACAGAGATGCCGCCGGAGCACCTTATTCGTGCAGGATCGCGTCAATGCGTGCGCTCGATCAGCACGATGCTCGAACTCTCCTGCTCACGGTCGAAGATGATTTCGCTGCCGTCCGGCGAAACGTCGAAATCGCCGATCACGAAGTTCGATGGTAGATCGGTGAGTTGGCGCTCGGCCCCGGTCTTCGGATCCCACAGCCAAAAATTCTTGTGGGTGTACTCGCCCCTGAGGATGACGAGCGACCCGGAGTTGCGCGAGAACGCGGGGTGCGCACCCCGCGTCAGGATCAGAGTCGGTATGCCGTACGGTCTACCATCAGGAGCCGAGGCTCGCAGCGGAAATGTGGT
>Ga0209006_10006777_pt1 | contig 10347 bp, 9 predicted proteins | sample JacPin_JW_Ref_O2_FD_188567 | JGI IMG/M metagenome (GOLD analysis project Ga0209006, IMG submission 188567) | Forest soil microbial communities from Algoma, Ontario, Canada - Jack Pine, Ontario site 1_JW_Ref_O2 (SPAdes) (version 2) | ecosystem: Environmental > Terrestrial > Soil > Boreal... | reverse complement strand
CCCAAGAGGTCTCGCTAGAGGAAGACACGGCGACAGACATCCGTTATCAGCGTATTTCTTGCACTTGAAGGGCCGCGAACGAGGAGGGTGCACTCCTATCCTAACACCTTGAAATACCTTAGCCTCTGACGGCCGCGCCTTTCGGGGGCCGCCGGAGCGCCTAACGCAAAATATTCCAGAGGAGGAAGTTGTTTCCTGCCGGCGGCTATCCGGCCATCCATTGCGGCCGAATCCAGCCCAGCGAAACGCCGGTCATTACCACGCCCAGCAGCATCACCACCGCCGCGGATGCCACGGGCATCCATCGAAAGAATGGGCTGCCGCTGCTCTGTGGAAGCAGGTTTTTCGCATAAATCACTAGAATGCCAATGGCCATCAGCACCAGCGCCAAACCCAAGCTGAACGAGACCAGCAGCAGCAGGCCGAGGCCGACGCGTCGTAACGCAATCGCAGTGAGTAACAAAACCAAAGCCGATTCGCAGGGCACCAATCCACCGCTGGCGCCCAGAGCCGCTAAGCCGGACCACGACATTTCGTCGGGCATGTGCGTGTGGCCCCCGGGACCGTGCGAATGTTCATGAGAATGAGTGTGTTCATGAACATGGTCATGCGCATGATCGTGATGATCATGATCGTGATGATGATGATGTTCGTGATCGTGATCGTGACTGTGGGAATGCGCGTGACCGGGGCGGCGCAGGCGCTTGTAGAGCATCCAGCCGCCAATCGCGACGATGGACAGCCCCGAGATGGCGCCTAACACTTGCGTCACCTTTTGCGGCACCACGTATTGAAATAAGAACAAGGTCGCGAGGCCCAGCAGGAAGACCGAGACCGTGTGAGTAAACGTTACCATCGCACCCAGGAAGGCCGCGTGTTTCAGAGTGCCGCGCGAACCCACCAGATAAGCCGCCACGATGGTTTTGCCATGTCCTGGCGTCAACGCATGCGCGGCGCCCAAAACGAACGCGATGCCTAGGCCCGCTGCAATCATCCACGGTGTGATCTGTTGTTGGTGCAGCAAACGCGTCAGCGCGTCGGTCTGCGGCGCGGCGGCTTGCACGAGAGCAAAAAGCGGAGCCATTCCACTAGCATTCTACTCCCGCGCCGAGCGATCGCGGTCACGCTGCCGACTTTTCGGATATGTGGTTTAGAGTTAAGTCGATTTGGCGAACCCTGATCTGAAACGGGATTGAACTACGCCAACGCGCGGCCGACCGTCGAGTATCATTGGTCGCGGAAGAAGGGGAGTCACTTCTTCTCGAGCATTTCCGGCCAGTTCAACACGACGCTCATGGACGCGGTGACTCCCTGCTCCACTGGGATCGGCAGCAGGAAGCGGCCATCCTTGCTCACGGCGAAGCTGCTGTTAATCGCGGCGATCTGAGCCGCAAACAGCGGTTTGGGGACGCCATATTGAAACACCGGGCCCGGTCTTATGTCGACGGCCATGATTTTGTTGTCCCGGCTGTAGTAATACAGTTCGTGGCCATCATGGCTCCAAACCGGGTCGACTCCCCCACCGGTGGAGACCCGCCACTTCCCGCCCGGCTGCGGGAAACTGACGACGTGGATTTCCGCGGTGCCGGTCTCGTTTGAAACGTAGGCCAGCCAGTGGCCATCCGGCGATAAGCGAGGGTGGGTCTGCGTAAATTCACTGGCCATGTACCGGAAGGGCTTGCGGTCTCCCGGCAATGGGATCACCCAGATCCTTGGGTTGGGAGTCTCTATCGCGAGAAGGTAACGGCCATCGCCGGATGCGTCCATCGGCACCTCGGAGGAGGAATCCAAAATTTCCTCCGCACCCGTGCCATTCGCGCTCTTCCGGTATATCTTTCGCAGGCCTTCGCGGACGCCCGCAAAAAAGATGTATGCGCCGTCGTTCGACCAAACGGGAGAGCGGTTATCCCCTGTGGAAGTGAAGCGCGATTCCGACCCGTGCGCCGCATCCCAGATCCACACGTCGGAGTTCGCAGTGGAGGGGTCAAACCGCGTGAATGCGACGCGAGATTCGTCCGGAGAAAGCGAGGGATATTGCAAGAAGCCGGGAGCGCCAACTGTGCCAAGTTTGTTTCCCTTTCGGTCAAACCAGGTCAGCTGGGCATTCCCGGCCGGATTTCCGGCGACATACGCCAGCACGCCGTTCTGCGATGCGGAGAAGTGTCCAAGCATCATGGCTCCCTCGCTAAAGGAGTGGACCTGTTCGGCGACGGGAACGGCATCGCCGCTAGTTTCAAGCTTGCCCGCATCGAAGCGCTGCGCCATGAGCGTCGAGCCGCGAACGAAGAGTAGATGCGAGGGACTTACATAGATGGCTCGGGTGCCGGAAGACAGCACCTGTTTACGATTTGTCGACGCGAGATCCCCCACAAACAAGGCCATTTTGGCGGAATCCGTCGAGCGGACCAAGTAAAGGAAATGGCGCCCATCAGGAAGGAACCAGGGCGCCATGTGCCCCGTTTCATTCCGCGCCCGATCCAACTGGGTGACAGGAGAAGGAGAGCCGCCCTGCGCCGGGATTCGATACACGGGCGTGTTCACCAAACTGACGAGGATCACGTCATCCCGATTCCACGAACCCATCCCCGGTTCATTTGGACTGATGTTTCCAAGCGTGACAGACGGGCCGCCGGTTCCATCGATGATCTTTATCGCACCGCGGTCGAGGAAACCCAGCCGCTTGCTGTCCGGCGCCCAGAACGGGGTGCTGGCACCCGACACGTCGGCAAGTTTCCGGGGCGTGGAGTCACCCAGGTTTCGTACCCAGATCCCGGGTTTGTTGCCAGTCATGGCTACGAAGGCGATGCGCCGGCCATCCGGAGAGACGGATACTGTGGGGAAGATCTCCTCAAAGCCTTGGTCGGGGGCGGGAAAGGATAACTTGGTCAGAGCGGGCCGCTCTTCGCGGAGGTGTTTCCAGGCCACGAATCCCGTGATCGCGGCGATAGCGGCGAACAAAGCCGCCGCGATCCAGGGCAGTGGCGCACGCGCTGGAAGAGCGCGCGTAGGGACCGCGGTCTCCTGCCTGATATAGCGCGCATCGCCGATGTCGCGCAGGCGGTTCTTTGGATCCTTTTCGAGGCAGCGGCCGAGGAGGTCCCGGACTTGCGGTGGCGCTTTCTTCAGATCGGGCTGTTTATGGATCACGGCGGCGAGGGTTTCCGCCGCATCCTCGCCTTGAAAGAGGCGCTCGCCGGTGAGCAGTTCGTACAGCATGACGCCCCAGGACCAGATATCGGCGCGCTTGTCTACAACCTTGCCCCGCGCCTGCTCCGGGCTCATGTACGCAGCGGTTCCCATGATGGTGCCGGCCACCGTTCCGCCGAAAGTGACGGTTGGGGATACGGAAGGATCGGCCGGAAGGGCGTCGGGATCGCCGCTGTAGGCTTTAGCGAGCCCGAAGTCGAGCAGCTTGACGACGCCTTCGGGAGTCACCTTGACGTTGGACGGCTTGAGGTCCCGATGAATGACGCCTCGGTCGTGTGCGTATTCGAGCGCAGTGGCGATTTGCGTGGCGATCTTCCAGGCGTCTTCGAAAGGCATGGGACCTTTGGGCGATTCGCCGTCGACCAGCTCCATAACCAGCGCGCGTTCTTCCACTCCGTAGATCTGCGCGATGTTCGCGTGGTTCAGCGAAGCCAACACCTCCGCTTCGCGTTGGAAGCGCATCATCCGCCCGGAGTCTTTCGCGAACACCTCCGGCAGCACCTTCAGCGCAACATCGCGCTTGAGCTTGGTATCGCGCGCCCGGTACACCTCGCCCATGCCACCCGCCCCGATGGGCGCCAGAATCTCATAGGGGCCCAATTTGATACCGGCGGACAGTGGCATACCCATGATCTAGCCAAGTTTACTCGATCAGAGAGCGAATGATGGATGTGTGACGCGCAAGGCGGGACGCGCCGCCAGGCCGTATGACGGCCGTTGCTGAGATGTGGCGGGTAAGCCGGCGGATTCCACTGACGCGTTGTGGCCTAACGATCGCCGAGGATATATTCATCGATATTGAGCATAAACTGACCCGCTCCCGCTCCGCGCTACCAAACGCAGCCCGGCAGGAAGACCGAAACCGTACGAGTAAAAGTTACCGTCGCACCCAGGAAGGCCGCGTGTTTCAGAGTGCCGCGCGAACCCACCAGATAAGCCGCAACGATGGTTTTGCCGTGTCCAGGCGTTAGCGCGTGCGCGGCGCCCAAAACGAACGCAATGCCTAGGCCGGCTGCAATCATCCACGGCGTGATCTGTTGTTGGTGCAGCAAACGCGTCAGCGCATCCGTCTGCGGCGCGGCGGATTGCACGAGAGCAACAGCAGAATCATTACCATTAACTCCCGCGCCAAGCGGTCGCGGTGGCCTGAACACCCTGTCTGCATAAAAACACGACCAGGCGCGACAATCTCCGGCAAGGAAATACTCGCGGATAAACTCCACTTAGCGCGATTGACCTCCACGGCTCGCGACTGTTCGCATAGACTTGATCAGTGAACGAAAATGCCGCATCACATCGGCAACAAAATCTTTACTGGAACCAAATGGTCGAATTAAAGGTGGCCGCCGAATACATGCGCCGCTATAGGGATCACGCCGGCAAACGAGTAACGGCCCTCGCGACGTTAAAGGCCATCGCTTCCAGCGGCGGTATCGCCGCTTGGGCGATCTGGAGAGAACACGCATTCGTCTGGGGAGCTATCATCGCTGCGTCACAATTAGCTGATGCACTGAAAGAGGTTTTCCCGTTCACCAAAATCCACAAAGCGGCTAGCGAACACACCATCATCCTGGACAGCATGTTTATAGACGCTCTCCTGGAATGGGAAAATATTTTCTCTGGAAAGTACTCCGACGAACAAATTTCCAACAGGCGACACAAACTTATGAAGCTCCAGCACGATGCAGAGCGAAAGTCCTTTCCAACTGGCCTTCCAGTCGAAGAGAAGCTGTTTGCTGCGGCGCAGCTAGAAGCGAAGGACTACTTCGCGGCCATGGACGGTATAGAATAGTGTGTAGGCACCTTTATGGAAAAAGCCGTCATCATCACCGACATGGGCAGAAGCCTGGTGATTCCTCCGGTCACAGTGCGAATTCCGATGCCCCAGGGTGCAGGCACCCCAGCACCGTCGCAAACGCCCGCGCAAGCTCCATCACAAGCCGGTCCTACAAAGTAACTCATGCCCGCCAAAATACCACGAGAGCCCAAGTGGTGCCGGGGTAGGAATTGTCTGGCGGCTCCAAATCACCCGGTATAACGGCCATTGCTCAGACGCGGCGGGCAAGCCCGCCTTGTGCTTAGCGGTCGCCGAGATATCTTCCTCCAACATTGGGTGTCAAACTGACCCGCTCCCGCTCCGCGCTACCAAACGCGGCATGGTTGCGAGTGCACCATCGGCTGCCCCACCCGGCATGCGAATGCTTTTCCAAACTCCGGCATATTGGACACCACACCGTTGATCCGGTACTCATCGGGCGAATGTTCGTTCGTGATGGCGTTCGCCCGCTTGCTCTCCGGGCGTTCGTCGCCGCAGGCCCATTGCGCCATCCCGATGAAGAAGCGCTGGTCCGGCGTGAAACCATCCATCGGCTGCAAATCCTGATCTTTCGTTTCGCTCTTCCACGCCAGGTACGCCAGCCACGTGCCGCCCAAATCCGCCAGATCTTCGCCCAGCGTCAGCTTGCCGTTGATCTTGATGTCGTCAATCACGGTGTATTGCGAATATTGGTCCGACACGCACTTGGCGCGCTTCTCGAATTCCTCGGCGTCGCTTTTGGTCCACCAATCTTTCAGGTCGCCCTTGGCATCGAACTGGCGCCCTTCATCGTCGAAGCCATGCGTTAGCTCATGGCCGATGGTGGCGCCGGTGTCGCCATAATTCGGCGCGTCGTCCACCTTCGGATCGAACAGCGGCGGTTGCAGCACCCCGGCCGGAAAATTGATGTCGTTCATCTGCGGATCGTAATAGGCATTCACCGTGGGCGGCGTCATCCCCCACTCGGTGCGATCCACGGGCTTTCCAATTTTGGCGAGCTCGCGCCTGGATTCGAACACAGTGGCGCGTTCCACGTTGCCGAAATAATCGCCACGCGCGATTTGAATGGAGCTGTAGTCGCGCCATTTATCGGGGTATCCGATCTTGTTCACAATCCCATGCAACTTTTCGAGCGCGCGCTGCTTGGTCTCCTCTCCCATCCACGGCAATTGCCTGATCTCGCTCTCCATAGACGCTTCAATTTCCTTGGTCATCTTCAGAGCGCTTTGCTTGGTGGCAGGCGCGAAGGTCTTGGCCACGAATTCCTGCCCCAGGGCCTCGCCCAGGTCGCCATCCACGCGCCGTACGCAACGTTTCCAGCGAGGCGGCATCTGTTCCACTCCGCGCAGATATTTGCTGTAGAAATCGAAATTCGCGTTGTCAAACGCCGCCGGCAAAAACGAAGCTTTGGAGTGGACCAGATGCCAGCGCAGATACGTTTTCCAATCATCCAGCGGGTGCGCTGCCAGCAGCTTCTCCACTTCCTTAAAATACGCGGGCTCGCTGACGTTGATCACTGAAGTGTCCGGCGCCCGGCTGGTTTCGAAGTAGCCGTCCCAGCGGAAGGATGGCGTGAGAGCCTGCAACTGCGCGGGCGTCAGCTTGTGGAACAGTTTGTAGGGATCGCGCTTCTCCACGCGCGTGAGCGAAGCCTTCGCCAGATCCGTCTCGATGCTCATTACGATTTGGGCATGCGCCTTCGCCATGGCCGGCGTCTCACCCAGCAGCTCCAACATATGCTGCACGTGTTCCACATACTTCTGGCGCGTCTCTTGGGACTTGGCGTCGGTCTTGGTGTAATAATCGCGATCGGGAAGACCCAGACCGCCCGCGTCGGCGAATGCGATCACGCGGCTGGAGTCTTCGTAATCCTGGCTGGACCCGAAGCCAAACAACATGCCATTGCCGGCCATGCCCAGATGCTGGCGTCCCAGGTACGCCGGTAGATCGCGAAGGGTATGCAAAGCCGCGATCGCCTCCAATTCACTCTTCAGCGGCGCGATCCCCGCCTTTTCCACGGCCGGCTGATCCATGCACGCCGCGAAGTAATCGCCGATCTCGGTTTCCACCACATTGCGGCTCGCGCCCGGCTTGGACGCCGCCACCAGAATCCCCCATAGGAACCGTTCGTTGTCCTCGGTGAGTTTGGAATAGACATCCCAGCGCGCTTGATCCGGCGGAATCGGATTCTTCTTGATCCAGGCTCCACACGCGTAGTGGTAGAAGTCGGTGCAAGGATCCACGGAGCGGTCCATGGACGAGCTGTCCAGACTGGGGCTGTAGGGCAAGGCGAAGAGCGGTGAGCCGTTGGTTTGTGCGCCAAGAACGCCGGCGCCACAGCAAAGAAAAAGCGGGAAAAGCGTGGATCTCACAGTGATATAGTAAAACACGAAGTGTTTCGGCACCATCCAGCCCTGCCTGGGAGGTTTTCCAAGTGAAAAACCATTTCAGACCCTATTTGATTTCAGCGATGGCTTGCGCCGCGTTATTGATCCTGGCCGCGGCCGCCTCTGCGCAGTCGGAATCGGTGGCGCCGCCGGTGGAACGGAACAGTCCTCGACTGCCCGATGGCAAACCGGATCTTACCGGCGTGTGGGAGATTCCTTATGTGCCCGATATGTCCAAAGGGATCGGCCCGTTGCCATTTACGGCCTGGGGCGAAGCGGATTTCAAGGCGTATGACCCAGCCAAGTTCGATTACACGGCGCATTGTCTGCCGTCCGGACTTACGCGCCAGATGAACACGCCGATGCCGCTCGAGATTTTCCAGATGCCCAAGCGCGTGGCGATTCTTTTCGAGGCGTGGAACACCTTCGTGATCGTTCCCACCGATGGGCGCGATCATCCCAAAGATCCCGATCCAACCTGGATGGGCAATTCCGTCGGTCACTGGGATGGCGACACGCTGGTGGTGGATAGCATCGGATTCAACGACAAGACGCGGCTGGACACCATCGGCCATCCACACAGCGACCAACTGCACGTGATCCAGCGCTTCAGCCGCGCCGATCCCCTGCATCTGGCTTACGAAGTGACCGTGGACGATCCGAAAGCGTACACCAAACCGTGGACCAACAAGCGTGTCTTCACGCTAAAGCCGAAATGGGAGCTAATGGAATATTCGTGCGAGGAAAATAACAAAGAGGTCACGGAGCACCTGGTGAAATGAGAACGCGATATTTTTGTTTCTTGACGGCCGGCGCCGCATTTTTCCTGACGGGCGTGCCCGCGTTCGCACATCATTCCTTCGCAGCCGAGTTCGATGTCAAGCAGCCCATCACGTTGAAGGGAACCGTGACCAAAGTGGAATGGACGAACCCGCACGTCTGGATTTATCTGGACGTGGCCGATGCACAAGGCAACCTGCAACACTGGCAGTGCGAGAACGGCGCACCCAACACTCTGGCGCGCATGGGATGGACGCGGAATTCGCTGAAAGCCGGCGATCAGGTGACAGTGGAAGGCTTCCGCGCCAAGAACGACGACAAAACAGCCAACGCCCGGCAAGTTATTCTGCCCGACGGCCGCAAGGTTTTCAGCGGCTCGGCCGAAGACGGCGGGCCCGGAAAAGCGAAAGATAGTGGTCAGTAGAGATTGGCCAGGGAGCCCATGGCTATCTGGGGATTGGCTGGGTGGGGACTGGCAGGTCTGGCGGTGACCGCCCTGGCAGTGTGCCAGACGACCGAACCTAAGCCAGCTTTGGGCCGACCCATCCCGGAAATTAGCCTTGAAACTTACCATCACATCTTGGATATTATTTTCGCGCCGAAGGACAAACTACAGGGCGCCATTGCTTTTTCCTTGAATGTTCGTATCGCTCCGGCGTTCCAGCCGGAGTCCCAAGTGAACTTGACCCTCCTTCAAGATCGAACAACCTGGGCGGAGTATGTGGTCGCTGAAAAGAATGTCTATTACGGCATTAGTGAATTGCTTCGAACCACTGGAGAAAGCCGAGCGGAAGCCCTCGCCCAAAAGACGCCGGTGAAGCGGCACGCTCTGAACTCGCCGCCAGACCTGCTGATGAAATGGCAGCAGGAATTGGCCGAGAGGTTAAGTCCCGATTTTTTAGTGTTGCAGCCGGACTCGCAGAAAATGCTCCTACGCCAACCGGTTACCGTGGTCCTCGATGGTGATTCCTACGAGGTGTGGTACCGTCAGGGCCTAACCGATCTTTACATCAGCTTTCCGCAGGCGGCGACGCCAACGCCTCTGGAGACATGGGCCAAGGCAGTACACTCGGGCGCCGCTAAGATGGCCCTGCAATCAAACCAGTAGAAGGAAAACATGAACCCTGAACCAATTATGGATTTGGCCCACTTGGGCCACTTAGAAATGTTGACGCCCAAGCCGGAAGAGAGCCTGGCTTTCTTCGTCAATGTGCTTGGCATGACCGAAAGCGGGCGCGCAGGCGATTCGGTTTACCTGCGTGGCTGGGACGATTATGAGCGGCACACACTCAAGCTCACCGCGTCGAAGCTGCCGGGCATGGGCCACGTGGCTTTTCGCGCGCGCAGCCCGCAGGCGCTGGAGCGTCGCGTGGCCGCCCTGAAAGGCTCCGGCTACGACATCGGATGGACGGACGGAGATCTGGCGCACGGGCCCGCGTTCGTTTGCCAGGATCCCGATGGGCACAAGATCGAGCTCTATTATGAGACCCAATGGTATGACGCGCCACCCGAGCTGAAGCCCGCGCTGAAGAATCAGGCGCAGCGCTTCCCTGCCCGCGGCATCAACGTGCGCCGCTTGGATCATTTCAACGGCCTGGCTGTGGATATCGAGGCCAATCGTTTATTTTTCGAAAAATATCTCGGCTTCCGTCTTACCGAACAGATTGTGCTGGACGACGGCTCAGAAGCCGCCATGTGGATGACGTGCACCAACAAGAGCTACGATTTTGCGTACACACGCGATCACACCGGGACTAAGGGCCGCTTTCATCACGTCACCTACGCCGTGGATAGCCGGGAAGATGTGCTGCGCGCCGCCGACATTTTTCTCGAGAACGGCGTGTATATCGAAACTGGGCCGCACAAGCACGCCATCCAGCAAACGTTTTTTCTATACGTCTACGAGCCCGGTGGAAATCGAGTCGAAGTGGCGAACGCGGGGGCACGGCTGATCCTGGCGCCGGACTGGAAACCCATCCGTTGGAGCGAGGCGGAGCGCAGGAAAGGGCAGGCCTGGGGCCTGAAGACCATCGAATCGTTCCACACTTACGGAACGCCGCCGGTGGAGGCGAAACACTAGAGCGCTTGCTGACGCGCGCGATTCCGAACCGCGACCGTGAGGGAGCCGGACGTTAGCCCAGCTGTTCCGCTCCCTTT
>Ga0209006_10006776_pt1 | contig 10349 bp, 8 predicted proteins | sample JacPin_JW_Ref_O2_FD_188567 | JGI IMG/M metagenome (GOLD analysis project Ga0209006, IMG submission 188567) | Forest soil microbial communities from Algoma, Ontario, Canada - Jack Pine, Ontario site 1_JW_Ref_O2 (SPAdes) (version 2) | ecosystem: Environmental > Terrestrial > Soil > Boreal... | reverse complement strand
CGGCTCGATCGCCGAATCGCCCATCAACGCAAACCGCTTCAGCTTCATCGCCGCCAGCGACCCCGGCTCGATCGGCAATCGGTTGCGCCCCGGATCCACGCTCAGCCCAAACTGCATTCCGCAATTCCGCGCCGCTTCCAGAACTGTATCCGAAATCTCGCCATTCGGGTACGCGATAAAATTCGGCGCCCTCCCGACGATCGACCCGATAATCTCCTGCGCGCTCTCGATCTGCGCGCGCACTTCTGCCGCACTATAGTTGGTCAAAACGTCGTGATTGCTCGTGTGATTCCCCAACGAAATCAGCGGATGCTTCGCAATCTCCCGCAATTCCGCCAGCGTGAACGGCCGGTCGCGATCGCCGACGGGCCGCAACGCGCGCGGGCCAAACTCCGCCTGCACAAACGCTTCCGCATCGGCCGTGCGCAATCTCTTCAGGCTCCCGTGAACCTGATTGACGTGGCTCTGCGGCATCCGGCGTTTCAGCGATTCTCGTTCGACGACGTCCCACCAAAACGCCTTGCCCTGCAAAACATGATCCGTCGAAACAAACAGCGCCGCCGGAATCCCGTGTCGTTCGAGCACCGGCAACGCCTTCATGTTGCTGAAGTAGCCGTCGTCAAATGTCACCAGCACATATTTCCCGTTGGAATCCAGCCCATGCGCCACTTCATTGGGAGAGACGAACGTGTAGCAGTGCCGATGAAAATATTCAACGAAGCACTCGAACATCCCTACCGTAATTCCCTGCTGTGGCTCGCCGCTCTCAGCATCCGGACCGCTCGGATCGTCGAACAATCCGTGAAACAAAAATGACAGCAACACACCCTCGGATCCGCTAAATCCAAGTCCCGAATGCGCAATGATTTGGTCGAGCTTCAACAGCATCGAACGGAGCCTGGCGTACATGGTCATAGACCAAAAATCGTATCGTACGCACAACACGTTCCCCGCCTGCTTTTCGCCCCAAGCACATCGAATTTGCAAACACGGTAGCGCCGGCATCTTGGCGTCTTTCCCCATCGTCACCACGCTCTTTGCGATTGGCCGCGATCCCCTTGTAGGGGCGGGGCTTGCCCCGCCCGGCCACCGCGTCTTGTCTCGCTGTCCCCGTCCGAGCGTGGTTGGGTTAAAATTCCAACCATGTTCACCGGCATCATCGAACACTTCGGCACCATCGAATCTCTCACCGTCGGCGAAGCAGGCGGCCGCGTAACAATCCACGCCCCGACGCTCGCCGCCACCCTCGCCATCTCCAACAGCATCGCCGTCAACGGCTGCTGCCTCACGGTCGTCGCGCTCGAAAACGATCGCTTCTCCGCCGACCTCTCCGGCGAAACCGTCCGCAAGACTTCCTTCGGCGCAGTCGCCGCCGGCCTCCACCAGGGTGCGCGCGTCAATCTCGAACAGCCGTTAACCGCCGGCAAAGAATTCGGCGGCCATTTCGTCCTCGGTCACGTCGACACCACCGGCCGCGTGGCCGGCCTGCAAGCCCAAGGCGAAAGCTGGAGTTACGGCGTGCGCGTGCCCGAAGAATTTTGGCGCTACATCGTGCCGAAAGGTTCGATTACGATCGATGGCATCAGCCTCACGATTGCGCTCGCCTATCTTCTCCCGTACCCCACCGTCCAGATCGCCGTCATCCCCTACACCTACGAACACACCAACATCCGCGATCGCAAACCCGGCGACGCCGTAAATCTCGAAGCCGATGTTTTAGGGAAATACGTAGAAACCTATCTTGCAGCGCGAACAGAGGCGACAGGCAAAGTCACGCCCGTCCTCACGGTTGACCAACTCACCGAACAAGGCTTCTGAACTTTCCCGGAGCTCGAACCTGAACACCTGGCCAGATCTCTCCTTCAGTTGACGTGTGCTATAATTGTCCCGTAGATAACCTCGCTCTCTCCTGCGGAGCAAACTGAGCCCCCAAATAACGAGATACCGCTATCGGTGTCGGCGGATGCCAAGCCGTCCAGGCGAACACCATGGGAACCACAATCACGAAACCTGCAATTGAAAGTGAGAAGTCATTCCGAACGATGCTGACGGGGCTGTGCTTAGCCCTGGCATTGCTCGGCTCAAGTTGCGGCGGCGGTGGCTCTACACCCACGTCGGGCGACGCGACACCGACAACTGCAACACTCGTCGTAGTTATGGGTGCGGGATCTTCTGCATCTCCTGCATCTGTTTCTCTCGACGGACAGGTGATAGCAGAAAACGTGACGTACCTGAGCAGCACGAATCCCCTGATCGTCCCGTCCGGGCAGCATCAACTTGTTGTTCAGAATTCGTCGGGTGTGTTTGGATCTTCCCCAAGCAACCCGTTTGTTGGGCTGGATCTTCAACCAGCCAGTCAGACGACGGTTGTGTACATCACTCCGGCTGTTTTTGGCGTGGCTGTCGACACGTTCACGGGTGACACCACGCCTGCGCCCAACTCAATGGCGAAGCTTCGCATCGTGGACACTTCGTTTACAACGGAGGCTCTACAGGTTTTCATTGTGCCATTTGGAAGTGGCCCGACTGGTAGCCCGCAGATTCCAGAGTTCAACCAAACCAACCCGACGACCTATCAGACTTTCTCGCCCGGCAACTACGACGTCTATTTCGTGACAGCCCCATCTAGCGGAGGGCCGCCACCTACGGTCCGATACCACACCGGGTCGCTCATGTTAGGGGCGAACCAAAATCGCAGCGTCTACTTTCTTACAGCTTGCCCGGACCCGCCTGCAGGTTGCAATGCAGAGGGTACCTACACGACGGTAACGGTCCCGGATCTAAATTGAAGTTTGAAAGTTCTCCCCTACGAGGGGGCCGTTAGATCGACTTCGGTACGAGTGATATTCCAAAGCTTACTCAGCCTCGAACTGGGCGCCGCGCCCAAGTCCACGCGATGCAAACGGCTGTCGCCTCAGTCCGCGGCAAGTCCTTTAGAGTCACAACCTTTCACAAGTGCAGATTCTAAAGACTTTAATCCCCAACAGAATCACAACGTTATATAAAACCTATGGGGGTTGGCACCCGACGCGCCGGTCAGCGATTCGCCTCTTCCATCCGTTTCGCCCGCGCGCCGCGCCAATACAGAACGAGCCCGAATAAAATCGCCACGACGGTCATCGCGACAACCTTCACCTCAAACAAGAATTTGTTCGTCGAATCTCCCGGTGGCACCAGGGAAATCACCATGCACGCCAGCGCAATCAAAAATCCGATCCCGGCCGTCAGCCAAACGCCGATCTGTCCTCCCGGGATCAACACCGCATGCGGATTCGCCCGCCGGTCGGGCCGGTTCACCAGCTTGATCACCGCCGCGAACATGTACAGAAACGGAATGAAATAAATAATGATTGTGATGCTGACGAGTCCGTCGTAGGCACCGCGCACCGATTCGCTGATCTGGCTGACCAACAAAACCACGCCCGAAATCACGGCCTGCACCAGAATCGAAACCCACGGCGTGTGCCACTTCGGATGAATTTTCCCGAAAAACGCCGGCAGATAGCGATCGATGCCTACGATGAACGGAACGCGCGCGATGCCAGCAACAGTGCTGCCGACGCCGCCCGCATTCCCGACAGTCACGAGCAACGCCGCGACGATGCCCAGAAATCCGACGCCCATCGCCACCGATCCGATCGTCACCGCGTGAAACACTCCGCTGGTCGGCGAAATTTCGGGCGCCGGAACAAGCACAAGTGTGGCGATGGTCGCCACGATATACATTCCCGCGATCAGGATGCTCGAGCCGAATAGCGCGCGCGGCAATGTTCGCTGCGGATCGCGAATCTCTTCGCTCATCGCGGAGACGAGTTCGAGTCCAGTGAATGCGAACGCGATCTGCGACCAGAAATTTACGGTGTCCCAGTCCCAGCGCGGCCAAATCGTCGCCCAGGTGAATGTCGTCACCGATCCATGCTTGTGGTAAATCAGCGCCGCGATTCCCACCAGCATCAGCAGCGGTGCGTACGTCGCGATACCGCCGGCGTTTTGCAGCCACTTCCCGATGTTCAGCCCGATGATGTTCAGGACGACGGCCACGATGAGCAGACCAAACGAAACGAGCAGCAAGAACGTGCGATTCTGCGCCAATTGGTCGCCGCCCGAACCGACGATGTACGCGCACATCGCCGCGCTGGCCAGCAGCAGTCCCGGGAAATAAAAAATCGTGTAGATCCAATAGTTCCATCCGGCGACGAATCCGTGAAAATCGCCGAACGCTTCTTTCGCCCAAACGTACAATCCGCCTTCTACCGGAAATCGCGATGAAAGTTCGTTGATCACCAGTCCGTAAGGAACGAAGAAGAACAAGGCGGCCAAGATCCACAAGCTGATCGACGACGTGCCGTTGTGCGCGGCAGCGGCAACCCAGCGCGGGCCAAGCACTGTCACGATGTTGAAAAGGAGAACGTCCCAGAAGCCCATTTCGCGGCGAAGCTGTTTCTTCGCGCCCGCTAACTGCTCCGAGGTTGAGCCGGCCTGCGCCTGGCTCACAGAGTCACGTCCAGCGCCGGGATCAATTTGTCTTGCATCAGGAAATTGTGGAAGAAGGGATCTTTGGAATTTTCAAATTCGGCCCAGGAATTGAAGACCGTCGATTTGCCGTCCTGCAAGAACACAACTTTGTCGGCAAGCTTCCGCGCGAGATGCGTGTCGTGCGTTACAACGATCGATGTCTTGTGAAACGCCTCTTTCAATCGCGCGATCAGATCGCCCATGTGCGCGGCCATGATCGGATCGACCATCGTCGTCGGCTCGTCGTACAAAATCGCTTCCGGATTCTGCGCCAAGGCTCGCGCGATCGACACCGCGCGGCGCATCCCGGTCGAAAGCTCGCCCGGCAACTTGTCGAGCACGTTTTCGACTTCCAGCATCTTCGCAAGCTTGGCGACGTACGCGTCGATATCTTCCTGCGTCAATCCAGGCTGATCTTCCAGCGGAAACGCGATGTTGTCGGAGACCGTCAGCGAATCGAACAGCGCGCCCGACTGAAAGACCATGGTGACCTTGCGACGCACTTCCTCGAATTCCCGCTCGGTGTAGTTCGTCACATTTTCGCCGTCGACGATGATTTCGCCGGAGTCAGCTTTCAAAAATCCCATGATGTGCTTGAGCGAGACCGATTTGCCCACGCCGCTGCGCCCCATGATCACGCAGGTCTCACCGCGTTTCACCGTGAAGCTCACATCGTTGAGCACGACGTGGTCGTCGAATGCTTTATTGACGTCGCGAAACTCAAAGAAAATCGATGGAGGCGGTGTATGAGAACGCGCTTGCGCCTCTGCTTCGGCTTCAACGACAGGATTCGGCGGGAGCAGATCTTCATCCAGGCGAGGATCGCCGCTCACGGACACTCCGTTTTCAGCACGCGAATCGCTTCTTCATAGTCGGCGGGTGTGTTCATGTTCCAGAAAAGGCGGTCAAAGTTATCAAATCGCTTCTCGCGGACAGCGTCAAGCACTTCCACGGACAGTTGTTTCATAGCCTCGGTAACGCGCCTGACGCCGCCTTCAAACGCGCGGGTCAGAGTTAGCGCGGCGCTCGTTCGCCAGCGGGCGCACAAGGGCTCAAATCCATGCGTCGAATACGGCATAACGACTTCAGCGCCTTTCGCTGGGGTGCGCTCCGCCATACGCAGCAACCATTCGCCTGTCAGAAAGGGCATGTCGCAGCCGATGATCAGATTCCAGGGATCTCGTCGGGCCGACACCTTGCTAGCCTGTAACGCCGTGATGATTCCGCCCAATGGCCCTTCGCCGGGCCAGCGATCTTCAATACATTCGATGCCGAATTCCGAATATTTAGCAGCATCGCCGATGATTCGGACGGGGCTGGCCGTCGCGCCTTGCAAAAGACGGCAGAGCCGCGCAATCAGCGGCTCGCCATCAAATTCGACGAGCGCCTTGTCGCGACCGAACCGGCGGCTGGCGCCACCGGCGAGGACGAATCCTCGAACATCTACAGGGGCGATCACAAAGACAGTCTACAGACAGTAAGGCGTCTCAGTGCTCCGCGGCACTAAGATTCTTCTTCGACCGGCTCGCGGCCGGGACGCCGAATGCCCAGCTCACGCAACTTCTCCTGCAAGCTCTGGCGATGTAGCCCAATCGTCGCCGCCGTGCGCGACACGTTCCACCGGTGACTCGCAAGCTGTTTCGTCAGATACGCGACCTCGAACTTATGCTTCGCCTCGCGAAAATCATTCTCGCCCAGCCCGACGTCCGTGCCATCGGTGCTCGCCTTGCCGACGAGCGCTTCGCCGGCCGCAACTTCTTCCGGCAAATCCGCGACGCCGATTTCATCACCGCGGCAAAGCACGAGGCTACGCTCCAGCGCATTTTTGAGTTCGCGCACGTTGCCCGGCCAATCGTAGCGCTCAATCGCAGCCAGAGCTTCGCGGCTCAGCCGCGCCGTGCGGCCAAGTCGGGAGCCGTGCACCTGTAAAAACTGGTCGGCCATCACCGAAATGTCTTCTTTGTGCTCTCGCAACGAAGGCAACTCGATCGTCACGACACGCAGCCGATAGTAAAGATCTTCGCGAAATTTCCCGGCTCGAATCTCAGCCGGCAGATTGCGATGCGTCGCGCTGATCACACGAACATCGACGGGAATCGACTGCGTGCCGCCGAGGCGCTCGATCACGCGATTTTCCAGTGCTCGCAAAACTTTCGCCTGCGTCACGGGATTCATATCGCCGATTTCATCGAGAAACAGCGTCCCCCCGTGCGCCTGCTCAAACTTGCCTTTTTTCTGCTGCGCCGCGCCGGTAAACGCACCGCGCTCGTAACCGAACAACTCCGATTCGATCAAGGTTTCAGGCAACGCAGCACAGTTCACCGCGACAAACGGTTTCGCCGCACGCGGCGAACGCGCGTGAATTTCCTGCGCAAGCAAATCTTTGCCGGTTCCGCTTTCGCCCAGAATCAGCACCGTCGAATCGGTCGGCGCAACGCGATCGGCCATCTCAAACGCGCGCCGCATTCCCGCAGCGCGACCGATCATCTGGCCGAATTGCCCCTCTGTCGTCAGTCGTCGCCGTAACGAATCGTTTTCTTTTTCGAGCGTCGCCAGTTTCAATAAATTGCCGACGCGTTGCCGCAATTCTTCCAGCTCGAATCCTTTGACGAGATAATCCGCAGCGCCGAGTTGCAGCGCCTCGACCGCGGTCTTCGCATTGTCGAGCGCCGAAACCATCAGAACCGGGACATCGTTTCCCTGCTCGCGCATCCACTGCAAAAACGCGATCCCGCTCTGCCCCGGCATCACAACATCGAGCAACACCAAATCCGGCTGCTCCGTCGCCAAAGCGCCTCGCGCCGTCTCCGCCGAATCGGCCTCGGCGATGCGATATTTTGATTCGAGGGCGCGCCGCAATCCGTAGCGTGCCGCTGGTTCATCATCCACAATCAGAATCGTTTTCATGCTTTCCTCTTCTCACTCGGAACAGCATCCGAATCGGCAGATTCGCGTTTCGCTTCCAGCGGAATCAGCACGCGAAACTCGCTGCCTTTTCCATCTCGCGCAGGACTTTTCCAATCGAGCTGTCCGCGAAATTCGCTGACGCGACGCGCGACGATCGCCAAGCCGAGCCCAGTTCCCTGCGTCTTGGTCGTAAAAAATGGCTGCAGAATTTTTTCTCGGACAGCAGGCGGAACTCCAGCTCCATCGTCTTCGACAGCCACAGCACACATTCCATCGATAACATTCGCGCTCACGAAAATATGACCGCCGCGCGAAACCGCTTCGAGCGCATTCACGACTAAGTTCGATACAACGTCGCTGACTGCATCGCTCGCGGCAGCAACGTTGAGCTCTTCGGACGGCAATTTCGCTTCTAACGAAATTCCCCGGCGCTCGGCTTCGCGTCCGAGAACGCCGATCACTTCTTCGATCACCGTCCGTAACTCGCACGTCGCGCGCACGCTTCCGCCGCGCACTGTGGGCCTGCTGAATTGCAGCAACTGGCTCAGCTTCGCCGACAGGCGTCCGATTTCATCGAGCACCATCTTCGTCTCGCCGCGCATCGACGCCGGCAGATCGGGATTTTCCATCTGTACCTGCAAAATCGTTTTGATCGAGCCGAGCGGATTTTTAAGATTGTGCGAGATGCTCGCCGCCATTTGGCCGAGCACCGCGAGGCGTTCGCGTTCAGCGAGTTCGCGTTCCAACTGCAATTTTTCGTCGATCGATCGGCACAATTCGATCGTCGCAGGAAGCTGTTCGCACAAAAATTCCAGCGCCGCGTGCGCGTCTCCCGAGAGCATCGCGCCGTGCGGCCACACGCTGAGCGCCGCATTCAATCTTCCCGGCGACGCGATCGGAAATAGTTCGCCGCCGCTCGGCAACGTGTTCGCAGTGAATTCCGCGCCAAGATTCGGCTCGATGACTATGAGCTTCGCGTCGCGCAGATCAAATTGCTCTTTCACTCGGCGCTGAATCGCACGCAGCAAACTCAACAGATCACCTTGCCGCGCCATCGCCTGCAACTCCGCAGCGACCCGCCGCGATTCCTCCAGCCCCTTCTCCGCTGTCTTCTGCAACGTGCGTCCCAACGCGCGCTGCAACGGCTCGATGAACGGCACCAGCACGAATAACAAAATCGAAGCCGAGGCCTCCGGCGGCAACACCGGCTCCATCCATCCACTCACACGCCGCACTAAACTCAGGTACAGCAACGCTAGGAATGTCGCCGACACCGCGTAGACAAGATTCTTCTGCCGGCCGATCTGTAAAAAATTGTGGCGCCAGACGAGGTAAATCATTACCGCGAGCGGTATAACCGGCAGCGTCGCCAGCACTGCGCCGAGCCACTGCCGAGTAGCAACAGGTAGATTTATCGGGAAGTCGTACAGGCCGATGATCCAGATCGCCGCAACTGCGAAGAGCAGCGTCAAGAATCCGTAGAACTGGCGCTCCGGTCCCTTTCGCGTATTTCGCCAGAACCGAAATTCCCAGGTCGTACACCAGATCAAGCTGTAGGTGAACACGTGCGGATAGCCGTTCGGCAGCGTGTCGCCCGGCAGGACAAAATCAAATCCCGGCGCGCCGATGCGTGGAAATTGATGCGTCGCCATGTGAAACGCTGCGCCGTAAAAAAACAGCAGCACCGCCCACTTCCACCGCTTGTCGTGCAACATGCCGCGCGTCTCGGCATATTCGGCGTGCAGGTGCATCAACAACGCAGGAAAAGCACACAGCCCGAGACTGATCAGCCCAACGACAAATTCGCGCAGGCCGGCAGGAGGCTCGCCGTAATGAATCTGCGCGTTCACCGCCAGCAGCGAGCCGCTGTAAAACAAAAACAGCGAAGTGCAGAGGAAGAAGAGTACACGCTCGAAATTGCGCTGGCGGCGATAGCCAAGGATCACGACCATCCAGAACAACGGCAGCAGCGTGCCTGCCGTCAGCCCGATCAAACGCAAATAAATGATGGAGTCCATTCGATTGGCAGAGACTCAAAACTTATGCCGTAAAAAATGAGGCACGGCAAGAGCCAACTGTCGTATTTTCCTGACACACCGTAAGCTACTCAAAATAGGACTATTAGACTAGCAATGGCGCTCAGAATAGGCAGGGGCAGCCCTAAGGGACTGTCGGCCCTTTCCTTGACATGTCGGCGGTTTCTGCTATATTAGCACTCGACTGCGGTGAGTGCTAAACCCCCTTTAGCTCACCGAGGTCGCGTAAAGTCGAACGAAAGTCGAAACGCAACTCACCTTACTGGAGGGTTTTTCAAGATGGCAGTGAATCTCACCCCGCTCCATGACCGGGTAGTCGTGAAGCGAATTGAAGAAAAAGAAAGCGTCAAGGGCGGCATCATCATTCCCGACTCCGCCAAGGAAAAGCAGCAGGAAGGCGAAGTAATCGCCGTCGGTTCCGGCAAGCGCGAAAAGGGCGAACTCATTCCCCTCGACGTGAAAGTTGGAGACCGGGTTCTGTTTGGCAAGTACAGCGGCACCGAAATCAAGATTGACGACGAAGACCTGTTGATCCTGCGCGAGGAAGAAATCCTGGCGAAGCTCGGACACGCAAAGGCCGCAGGCAAGAAGTAACGCTCATCTACCGAGTCATCGAAGTGGCTGGCTGAAGACCAGCAGGCAACATCCGCACGACCGCAGTAATGCAACACCGAAATCTCAGGAGGAAATACCAGTATGTCGAAGCAGATTGTTACAGGTGAGGCTTCGCGCCAATCGATTCTTCGTGGCGTGAACGCGCTTGCCGATGCAGTGAAGATTACCCTCGGCCCCAAGGGCCGCAATGCCGTGATCGAAAAGAAGTTCGGCGCGCCGATCATCACCAAGGACGGCGTGACCGTTGCGAAGGAAATCGAACTCCGGGATCCCCTC
>Ga0209006_10006775_pt1 | contig 10349 bp, 6 predicted proteins | sample JacPin_JW_Ref_O2_FD_188567 | JGI IMG/M metagenome (GOLD analysis project Ga0209006, IMG submission 188567) | Forest soil microbial communities from Algoma, Ontario, Canada - Jack Pine, Ontario site 1_JW_Ref_O2 (SPAdes) (version 2) | ecosystem: Environmental > Terrestrial > Soil > Boreal... | reverse complement strand
CCCCAGCCGGAGACGCCCAGCACCCGAGCGAGATACGGGATCGTGACAAGCGGCACCGCGTAGGTGGCAATCTGAACGCCGTAGAGCGAGGCCGCGTTTTGAACGAGCTTGTGCCTCAGCAGCCAGGAGACGGATCGAGAGTTTTCACCGGGGTGCTTCTCAGCGTTGCTGGAAACCACTTCGCCACGTTCATCGGAATCGGGCATTTTAGGGAACATGATAGATCGCAGCGCTGGCCGCGCCGGGCAGGATGGTTTCCGCATCGCGGAGCGCATTCTTCGGCCCGCTCGTGGGGACGAACAGAATGTCTCCGTCAGCGAGTAACGTATCTTCGCTCTTGTCCGAGAGGATCTTTTTCAGGGCGACTTGCGTCTCGCTGTGCCCGCCTGTTGCCGTCTTGCGAATCAGCTTGGTGTGATCGAGCGAGGCCGTTCGATTTGTGCCCTGGGCCAGAGCCACGGCCTGCAACACCGTGAGGCGATCGCTGTTCTCGATGAGGAAGCCGCCCGGCTTGCCCACGTCGCCGAGGACGTAAACGATGCCGGCTTTGGACACGACGATGGTGTCGCCCGGACGAATGTCCATGTTGAACGCGGCGACGCTGCCGGGCTTGGTCTCGACGCTCACGACTTGAGGATGTGTGGGGTCGTCGCGATGACTGATCGTGACGGCCTTTCCGGCCGTCGGCGTTACGCCGCCTGCGGCCGCCATCAGGTCGAGAAGATTGTGTGAACCGAGGAGAGGATAAACACCGGGGTTCCTCACCTCGCCGCCCACGGTGACTCCCTGGGTGGCGTACTCCAGCACAGTGACCGACACATGCGGATTTTTCAGGACGTCTTTGTCGCGATAGGTAGCTTCAATCAGCAAGCCCGCGTCTTCGGCAGTGCGGCCGACGACTTTGACTGGGCCGGCATACGGGATCGATATGGAGCCGGTGTCATCGACGCGCAACTTTGGCGAGAAGTCGGGATCGGTAGTGCCCAGTACCTTGACCTCGAGCAGGTCGCCCGAGGAAAGACGCAGCGGATGCGCACTTGTTGAATTCGATGCCGGCGGCGCGGCCGAATTTGCGGCCGCCAAATCTTGCTTTTGCGCCTGGCAAACCGATGCGGCCATCGCCGCTGCAATCACGAAAATTCCGAACCGGAGCGTCAGCATAGTATTGGCACCTCTGAATTCATGGTTAACGGTGGAGTCCCGAGAGAGTTCTTGTTTGTTGTAGCTGCGGCTAGCGGCCACGAGAATGTGCGGCGGCTTCAGCGGTCTTCCCCGCGCTCTCGGACATGAGCCGCTTGTACTCGGCGGGATACTGATAGTAGTACTCGCGTCGCTTGGTGGAATTGAGCACGAAACCGAGCATGTTCGCGCCGGCCCGCATCAAGACTTCCGTTGCGCGCGCTGAAGCCTTGATGCGCGATTTTCCCGAGCGCGTGACGAAGATGACTCCGTCGGCTCGCGCGGCCATCACGAGGACATCCGCGAAGAGCAGCACCGGCGGCGTGTCGATGATGACGTGGTCGTATTCCGCGGCCCATGCTTCCATGAGCTGCTTCACACGCGCCGTGTCGAGAACTTCGTGCGGATCGGTCGGCCGGAAGCCGGTCGGAACCACATGCAAATTGGGAAGCGCTTGAATCGGCTGGTATCGCGAATATTGCGCAGCTCCGGTCGCGAAAACTGTGTTGCGGCCTGGACGCATTCCGAGTTGCTCTTGAATCCCCGCGCTTCGCAGGTCGGCATCGACCAGCAAAACTCTTCGCCCTCGCTGCGCCAGTGCGGCGGCCAGGTTGCAACTGACGGTGGATTTACCTTCACCGGCCATGGCGCTGGTGACCACCACGACTTTCGGCGGGTGATCGACGCACGAGAGCAACACCACGCTGGCAAGCGACCGGTAGGCCTCCGCTGCGGGACAGTTGGGTTTCAGCACGGGAATCGAAGTCAGGTCGAACCCCGGCAAACCCAACAGATTTGGCGCCCCCTTCTTGAGCGCCGCGTGTTTTTTCGAGGCGAGGGCAGGCACGAACGGTATGGAGCCCAACTCCGGCAGAACGACGACGGACTCTACTTCGTCGGACGTGCGAAGAGTGTCGTCGAATGAATCGACAACCAAGCCAAGGATTACGCCGCAGAACAACCCGCCGCCGAGTCCAAGCGACAAATACAGAGCCTTCTTGGGTTCGACAGGTTTATCCGGTAGCTGCGCCAAATCCACAACGCTGATGTAAGTGGAATTCAGCCCCGACGTGACGTTGGCTTCTTTGACTCTCAATTGCAATGCGTCGTAAAGCTGCTGGCCGGATTCGATCTGGTGTTTCAGATTCGCGTACTGCGCCACATTCTCGTTCAGCTTGAACGCAGCTTCTTTCTGGCTGTCGAATTCCTTGCGAATCATGCTTTCCGCAGTCGCCGCCGCGTTGTATTCGTTCGAAAGGCGTGTACCGATATTTGCGCCTTCCCTGTTGATCGCCGCGTCCACGTCGGTCAACTGTGACTGAAGTTCCTTGATCTTTGGATAGCCGCTTCCAAACTGTGCGCTCAATTGCGCCAGCTGCGCCTGGAGTTCCGCCTGCTGCGTTCGAAGAACCTGTAATGTCGTGTTCGGGACCGGCGAATCGACCAGGACGGGATTTCCCGTCTTGGCCATTTTGTAACGGCCTTCCTTGACGATGCGGTCCGCTTCGGCCGTGGTGAGTTCCTCGTTGAGCTGTTTCAATCGGTTCGTGACTACGTTGTCGTTCTCGTCCGACCCCAACAGGTTGTGTTCCTTCTGGAACTCCGCGAACTGTTGCTGCGCCGCTGTTGTGCTGGCCCGGATTTCTTCCATTTGCTTGGACAGCCATTGAGACAGCTGCGTCGTTCCGTCGACGCGCGTATGAAAATTGCGCTGCATATACTCGTCGATGATCGAATTCGCCGTATCCGTCGCGAGTACCGGGTCGGGACTTCGAAAACGGATTTCCACGACTTGCGTGTTCGGGATCACCTTGACGGTCAGGTCCGAATTGAATCGATCCAAAAGTCGCCGGCGCTGTGTGGCAGTGAGCTTGTCAAAGTCCTTGATGTCCGCTGTAGTCGCGTCCTTGCCCGCGAACGCCTTCTTGCTGTAGAGCTGCAGAGCATTCATGACGCGCATGGCGACGGCATCGCTCTCGATGATGGCAACTTCCGTTTTGATTCGGCTATCGATGTCGGTCAGCGCGGACTTTTCACTCTCGTCCAATCCCAGGCTCGACGATCGGCTCGGATCGATCTGTAGCCGGGCTACACCCTCGTACTGAGGTGTCTTGAGAAACGTGTAAGCCGCAGCGCCCGCAAAAATCAGGAGCGCAAAGGTGATGATGGAAAACTTTCTTTTTGCAAGTGTGCTCCACACCTCGACCACGGACAGTTGCTGGTGGGCAACAATTCGCCGGTCAAACGATGGTTGACCTAAAGAAATCTGACTTGGGCCGGTTCGTACGATGTGGTTTTGATTTTCAATCATGAAAAACTTTCGCCCTCACTTTCGAAGCAGATAACAAGGCGCCGGCCGGGGGGGCAGCTGGCGGGCCCTTGGTCTTTCCGGTGAATAGTTCTTCCCTGGGAACTTACAGATTGCTGGTGGTGTTGATCAGAGCGTTCGATTGCAGCTTCTTTCGCGGTTGAGTTGCACAGAATCCGAATTATGCCGCTCCGGTCCCTCGCCAAACCGCCGGAACCGTCCGAGCCAAAATCTGCAGATCGAGCCAGATCGACCATTCATCGATGTACTGAAGATCCAGCTCCATCCATTGCTCGAATGGGATCGAACTACGCCCCTTAACCTGCCAGAGGCACGTGATCCCCGGCTTCACACTGAAGCGACGCCGATGCGTGTCCGTATTGAAGAGCAGGAAATCGCGTCGTGACATCGCGCGGGGACCCACCAAACTCATCTCGCCTTTCAGCACGTTGAACAATTGCGGTAACTCATCGATGCTCGTTTTTCTCAAGAACCGCCCGAGCGGCGTTACGCGCGGGTCGTTCTTGATCTTGAACACCGGTCCATTCATTTCGTTCATCGACATCAATTCTGCCTGCACCTCTTCCGCGTTGGGAATCATGGTGCGGAATTTGTACATACTGAACATGCGTTTGTTGAGCCCGACGCGTGTCTGACGGAAGAAAACCGGACCCTCCGAAGTGAACTTCAGCAGGATCGCGACTCCGATCATCAAGGGAGACAAAACGATCAGCGCAATCGCCGATCCCACGAAATCAATCACGCGCTTGAGCAGCGAAGGCCATGTGCTTACGGAACCGGATGCGGGCGCGACATGAGTGTCCTGCTCGAGGTCCAGCGCCTCTGATTCCTGGGCCCGGAAATTGTAGATTTGAGTCTGCACTCGAATCGCGATCCCGTGCCCTTCGCACAACGATACGAGTTGGGTCGCGTGCTCGTAGTAGGAACGCACTGGCAAATAGATCGCGACTTCATCAACGATTTGATGGCGCAGAAATTCGGCTAGGCCTGCGAAGTCGCTGCAACGCTTGTGGCCGGTCTCTTCGAATGCGCACAACCCGGGCCACTCATCGTCAACAAATCCGACAACCTGCATGCCCAGCTCAGGTCGCTCACGGAGGCAGTCGGCGAATTCGATCGCACGCTCATTCGTCCCCACGATCAACACATAGCGCGTGTTGTGACCGCGCCTGCGCATCGTCAGCAGAATCGACTTCGACGCCAGCCGGCCCGCAACCATGATCGCTGTGCACACGATCCAGAACGCCATGACGAACGAGAACGATAGCAACACCATTTGAATGTGGAGGACGCGAGCCATGACGTACAGAAATGCAGAGGCAATCAGCGTCGCTTCAGCCACTTCCAATACTTCAGTTCGTCGTCGTACGAGTCGCTTCGACACGTACAGTCCGCTCAAAATGAAAATGTTGTGCCAGGCCAACAATAACAATGCGAAAAGCAGGCAATTCCCGATCGAAATTTTCATTTCGAAAAACTGTGACAGCGACTCACCGCTCGGCTCGGAACGCAGAAGAAACGTTGCCGCAAGAAATGCCGTTATGAGCGCACAAATATCGTAAAGCTTCGACGTATGTTTCAGGATTTGCGATTTATTCGAAACCATGGGGACCTTAAGTGAACTGAATTGGGTTTGCATCCCGCAAATTCCGCTCAACTGGGCTTTTGAGCGACAAGCGATTTGCGGTTGCTGCTATGAGTCAAACAATGGGAGGGTTCTAGCAGACTGCGTCGGGGACCCGGGGACTAACGTTTTCGTACGCCGCATTCCAACTCATGTCCCCACATTGCTCTAGATCGGCGGCGTCGATTTCAACTGCGACGCTTCTCATGATTAGGTCGATGCTCAACACGAAGCGAAATCCGTTTTTCTTTCGTGTGACGATCCCGGTCATTCCCGCGAGCGGACCACGAAGGATCGTTGCTCTTTCTCCAACACTCAGATAGGAATGCGGCTCAATATTGAGAAAATCGATGCCCTTCCGCAGGGTTTCAATCTCAAATTGAGGCAGAGCGATCGGATCTCTCCCAATTCCAACAATTGAGTGAACCCCGGGTACCGACAGAACTTGAGTCCGCGCGCTGCGATCCATGTGAACGAATAAGTAGCCTGGAAACAACGGTTCTTCGATAACTACCGCACAGCCATTTTTCCACCGACGCCGACTCTTGGTTAAGGGGAGGAAATGCTCGATCGAATGGACTTCCATGTGGCGCGAGACTTGCTTCTCTCTGCACGAGAGTGTATACACCGCGAACCATCCACTGGATACGCCGTTCAAAGAGCCCCCCAGGCGCATGCCCCGAACTTAGGCGAGGCTTCGCCATTGCCACTTAGTTGTGGCCTTTTACCTCTCTCATAGGTCGGTATCGATCGGACCGGGTGCCCGACTCTTTGTTCTCTAGGAGCCTAGTTGCCTGAGGCCCCGCCACGCAAACTCAAATTTCCGCTGCCCGATATTGCAAAAACTGCTCCGTAACGAAACAGCGATCTGCGATTAATATCCAGTGCTATCAATCGCTTACAAAAAACCTAGCCGCAGTTCGTCAAACTGCAACTTCCCAGGATAAATTTGATGAAATTCAACTAAGGGGGTGAAGCAATTTTCTTGAAGGAGTGCGCTAAAGTGCAATACAGACATCACCTTAGATTGCCCAAACCGCCATCCGCTACGACCCAATATGGAACGGCAGTCCGGCACGATTTAAATCCCCCCAAACGGAACGGAACATGAAGTCACAAGTATACACCACTTGGTCCTAGTACAAGCATCAAAAACCGCTAGTACCTAATTTTGTTCCCACGTTAACGCATGGGTCTTATCGCAACGCCCCTTCGACTCGTCCTCTAAGCGAGCCCCGAAGCTGCCGCTATCTTGCAAAACGTTTCCCTTCTTTGGTTTCGGGCGCCTGTCGACGAAATCAGGGGTCCGGTCTGCTGAGGTCTCCTGAGCCGCGGGATATGTGTGCGTTTGTGGTAGGACAAAGTCGATTGTGTCTAATTCTATCCATTACCCGCTTACCAATCTGTCGGGTCAACGCCGACTATGCCATTTAATATCAATAGGATACTCGTCGGTTCACGGCCTGACTCCCGTTGCTATATGGCGCTCTTAGACGTCGGCGCAAGCGACTGGCGCTCGAAGAAAAAAGCGAAAATCAGACGAAAACGCTCGTTTTCTGTCAGCTTCGATCTCAAATGGAGCTACTAGGAGCCGGAAGCCCAATTTGGGCCCCTCCCGTGCAACTACCTGGGTGCAGCATCCTCGATCGTGTCTCTGGGCGATTACAGGTCGGATGTCAGGTCACGGAACCCAGAGATCGACGACAATGGACGGAGTCCCAAAAGAAGAAAGAGGGCGGAGGTCGACGTGTCTGCGACGGGCTTGGTTTGAGCCTGTTGGCCCGCGACTGTCTCAGCGATAACATGCTGAAGCGACTTACAGGTATACGTGCCGTTGCCGCTATTTTTGTCGTCTTCTTCCACTTCGGCGACGACTTTACTGTTCTGTTTCATCCTCTACGATTACTGCGTTCCGTATACCGCTCGGGGGATATGGGCGTCGATCTTTTCTTTATCCTCTCAGGATTCATTCTCAGCCTGAACTATCTCGACGCATTTGAGTCGTTTTCACCACGCGAATATTTCGATTTTCTGCGCGCGCGCCTCGCGCGCATTTATCCCGTTCATTTGTTCACCCTGCTGCTTCTCGGTGGGTTGGTGTTGGCCGCACGCCATTACGGTGTTCACGTACCCGCGGAGAACCACACTGGATTCACATTTTTCACAAACCTGTTCCTCGTCCAGGTCTGGCCCGGTTTCTTCCGTGGCTTGAACTGGAACTTGCCCGCATGGTCGATCAGCGCGGAATGGTTCGTTTATCTGGTCTTTCCGTTTCTCGCATTGCGGATCGCAAGGGTAAAGAACCCCATCCAATGGTCGGGAATTTTGCTGGCGATCTTCATCGTCAGCTCATTCTTCGGAGCACGCGCATCGTTAAGCTGGTCGCTCCTGCGTGTGACCTGCGAATTTTTCGCCGGTTGCATGCTCTATCGCGTCTACCGTGCGGGAGTTCAGTGCCCTATCAAACCGTGGTTGGCGGGACTGCTTTCGATGTCAGTTTGCGTCGCATGCATGCAATTCGGCGTCACGAAATCGATCGTTCTGCCTTTCCTGGCGCTACTGATCTGGGGACTCGCCGCGTATCCCGACGGACTGCTATCGGGTCGAACGGCGGTCTACTGGGGCCAGGTTTCGTACTCGCTGTATATGACACATGGAATTTGCCAGATCGTGTTGAATCGCGTGCTTCCAGTCGATCGGTTTCAAGCTGCCAGTCTGCTGGTGCGTTTATCTGTCATCGTAGCGTATCTCGCAGTTGTCGCTGCCGCTGCGGTCGCGACCTTCCATCTCGTGGAAGAACCAGCCCGTAAATGGCTGCGAAAACGTCCGACCGTGAAATCATCCCCCACGGAAGAGAATATCGCCCGCGCGATCTCGGAACCCGTAGCCGAGACGGTCAGCGCATAGCGATTGGCGCAGATTTCTGCCGTTTTTCGTTAATCCTTACGACAAATATAGGGTCCCTTACAGCACTCACCTGATCGTGTCACTTCGTAAGGGATGGAATGCTGACCCATCTTCACAGCGGATTCAGCGGAGCTTCACATGACTTTTATTCAAGTTCTACACGCGTTGCCGTTAGGCTCCGCGATCATCGCCGGTGCCGGAGTTCTTGCATACCTCATCTACATGAGCAGCGAGTATCACCCATCGGCTCGCCCCCGCCGTACGCCTCGGGAATAGGCCCCGGCCAACGCGGCGGTTCGCGAGATCTAAAAACCAAATCAATTTTCAGGCGATTCAGACGGTAAGTTGTTCAACAACTCTTTGCGCCTCGATATTGGCGCTGTCGAAATCTTTCGTGACGCCCCAGCCGACAACCTGCTTGGGCCGGCGATCCTGCACAACGTAGTAGTAGCTTGGATGGCTCGCGATCTTGTCCGCCACGATTTCCGTCGCGTACAGCCCTTGGCCGATCTGAATGCTGGCAAATCGTGATTCGTTGTCTGGCTCAATCAAATGCATTCGATGCGTTTCCAACAGTGCTTCCAGCACCGTCGGTTCAAATGCGCTCATCCGATACTGGCACAATCCAATCGCGGTCTTTCCCGGGAAACACTGCTGCACCATCTGCTCGTAGCCAACGACCTGTTTGCAGAGCGTCTCGCCAGCCGCCCAGGTGAGCTCGCCCGCGGTGCGAAACCCGGAAAATCCTGCCTTCAAAGCGTCTTCGATCGAGCGCATAAGACGCCGAATCATCCCCTCACCGTCGAATGATCCGCCCTCGAAGTAGATTTGGTTTTCCGTGTAGAACTGAAGCGCCCCGCGCGAGATTTCCCGCTCGACGTTAATCCCGATGAATTGCAAGTCGAGCGTCAGACGGCGAATGACTTCATTCGATTGAACGCAAAAGCATCGCTCATTCTTGCGAAGCCCTTGCGCGATGTACGGCGTCAGGATTTCCAGCAGTGCCGTTTCCGTGCGATAAAACACGCAAATGTGGTCGCCGTGATGGAATTGAAATAAGGGGGCTTGAGGTAGCATCGCGCGTGATCCGTTGTTCCGCCGCATCCAGTGTAACAGTGCGGGGAATGTGCGTTTACACGGAGAAGTCGTTGCGACCTGAAAAAGTTAACCAAGAGGAGGCCGCCCAGTACCGCTGTGATACAACGCATCCGTGGCTGCACCGCGGTCAGACGGACTCGGCATCGAAACCATAAACCATGGTGCTAGGCAGATTTGCAGCCGCCCCGCACGCGCAAAAATTCGCCGCAATATTGCTGCAATATCGCAAATGCAAATTGCGATTTTGCCGCGCCACGACTCGCGATTTCTCGCTCCGGCATGAAACATCCGCGGCCATTGACACGTACTAACTCACGGCCTACATTCTTCGTGTTCCTCGTCCGGCTCGTCTGCCCAAGCCGAGCCACGACCAGAGAAAGAGAGCTCCATGAGTCTGCGCGACTTCATCTCGAAGCAATTCATTGATGTCATTGATTGGGTCGAACCGGAAGACGGCATCCTAGCGTATCGCTATCCGATGCAGGATCGCGAAATTCAGAATGGCGGCAAGCTCACTGTCCGCGATTCGCAGTTCGCGCTTTTCGTCAACGAGGGCAAAGCCGCCGACGCGTTTCCCGCCGGTCTCTATACGTTGAACACGCAGACGCTCCCGATCCTCACGTACCTGATGAACTGGGACAAAGCGTTCAAGTCGCCGTTCAAGTCCGACGTCTATTTTTTCTCGGCGCGCACGCAAACCGACCAGCACTGGGGCACGCCGAATCCGATCACGATTCGCGATAAGGAATTCGGCGCGATTCGCCTCCGCGGGTTCGGAATTTATTCGTATCACATGGTCGATGCGAAAAAGTTCTACACAAAGATCAGCGGCACGCGCGACCTCTATCGCGTCGCCGATCTCGAAGGCCAGCTTCGCAACACGATCATCGCGAAAATGACCGACGCGTTTGCGCAGAGCCAGGTTCCGTTTCTCGATATGGCTGCGAATCAGGGAGTCCTCGCGCAAAAAATCACCGAGCAGCTCGCGCCGGCGTTCACCGACTACGGCCTCTCGCTCGACACCTTCAACGTTGAGAATCTTTCGCTGCCCGAGGAGCTTCAGAAAGTTCTCGATCAGCGCATCAGCATGAACATGATCGGCGACATGAACAAATTCACGCAGTACGAAGTCGCTCAGTCGATTCCGATCGCTGCGGCCAACGAGGGCGGCGGTGCAGTTGGAATCGGCGCTGGCCTCGGCGCGGGAATGGC
>Ga0209006_10006774_pt1 | contig 10350 bp, 8 predicted proteins | sample JacPin_JW_Ref_O2_FD_188567 | JGI IMG/M metagenome (GOLD analysis project Ga0209006, IMG submission 188567) | Forest soil microbial communities from Algoma, Ontario, Canada - Jack Pine, Ontario site 1_JW_Ref_O2 (SPAdes) (version 2) | ecosystem: Environmental > Terrestrial > Soil > Boreal... | reverse complement strand
CACCACATCATCGTTGACGCTCATGACCTGCCCGGCCTGGCCCGCTTCTGGATGCAGGCGTTAGGCTGGCCGGTTCTGTCCGAGCGCGAAAACGAGATCGTCATCAGGACCGAAGAGGACGCGCCCGCCGGCATTGAGGCCGCACGCCGCGCCGGAATGCCCAGCATCGGAGTCCGCCGCAACGGCTCGCCCCTCCCCGCCAACCTGGCCGTGTCATCCCTAACCGACCTCCCGCCCGACGCCTTCCAAAACCTCCTGAAAGAACCTCATTCTGGATTCTGACTTCTGAATTCTTCCCGTATACAATTGGAAGGAAGGAGCCGATAAGTCCCCAGTGCCGCGAATAACCTTGCACGCTTGGATGGTTCTAACGTCAGCCTGTTATAGGTATGGCATCGGCGCTGAGCACAGTTGACATCTTCATGAGCGACCGCGAAGCCCCGCCTGCCACCGACCCTTCGCAACTCGCGGCGCAGGAACTGCAAAACCGCTTTATTTCCGAGAACTTACGCCGGGTCTTCAAGCTAATCTACAAGAAGGTTCGCAACGTCGACGATGCCCAGGACCTCACCCAGGAGGCTTTCATCAAGGCGCTCCAGCGTCAGGACCAGCTGAAGGAACTGGACAAAGCGGCCCATTGGCTTTCCCGTATCGCAAGTAACACTGCCATCGATTTTCTGCGGCGCAACGGCAAGGCCAACTTCTGCGAGATCGACAGCCTGGTGGAACCTCTCAGTGAGCCGTCGGCTACCCCGGAGCAGGCCGTGCTGCGGTCCGAACATCGCGCGTATCTGGAAGAAGGCCTGAAGGTGCTTACCGATCGCGAACGGACGGCGCTGCTGCTGCGAGACGTAGAAGGCTTGCCCGCCGAACTGGTGGCCGAACAAATGTGCTGCTCCAAGGCCACGGTGCGATCGCACATCGCCAACGCGCGTATTAAGATGAAGCGCTATATGGAGCGCAGCCGGCGCGCTACCCAGCAAAGGAAGCCGCTATGAGACACCCCGCATTGGCCCACATCGCCCTGTTCGCCGGCGGCGATCTCGCAGGCTGGCTGCGCTGGCGCGTCTCTAAGCACGTCGCCCATTGCCAGGAGTGCCGGGATGAAGTCCAAGGCCTGCGCGATGCGGCCAGCCAGTTGCGCGAACTGGCGGACGACATGCCTGAATTGCCGAACGGTTTGAACTGGAGCCGGTTGGCCGCGGAGATGACCGGAAACATCCGCGTTGGTCTGGCGGCGGGCGAAGCCATCGCTCTGTTCGACAAGCCTCTGCGCGGCAGGCGCCGGCTGGGTTTGCACATGGGTTGGCGGCTGAGTTGGAATGCAGCGCTGGTGGTCCTGGGAGCCACCGCGATTTTCGCCGTCGCATTTTGGACCAGTCTTCCCCCGCAGCAGTCCGAACACTTGCTGGCTTCCTTGCAGCGCATCCGCACCGAACGCATCGGCACGCTGCTGCACTCCTCTTTGATACCGGCCGCTACTCTCGAAGGGGTTGTGCTGGAGGCGTCTTCATCCAGCATCCAGGTCCGGGAAAACGGCCGCGCCATGTCCCTGATCCCGCACTCGGACGGGGCCACGGTTTCAGTCAGCATGCACGGTTCGGCGGGCGTCCGCTTTGTGGATGCCGATACCGGGCAAGTGACCACGAACAAGGTATATTATGCGGAGCAGTAGCGCTTTACTCGCATCCGCGCTTTTTCTGATCCCGTGCAATAGCGTTTTGTTCGCGGCCGCGCTCCCCAGGATCGATCTGCCGGCCGATTCCCCGGTGGTTTTGCTTTCGGCCGATTATGGAGAGTCCAATGAAATGCCGCGCGGCAGCGCCATGCTGCTGGATGTTCATGCAGCGCTTTCGTTGCGCAATTCCAGCCAGCGCAAGATCCGCGGCATCACCTTGCTGGTTACCGCGCAAGCCGTCACGCCCGGCGGCAAAGGTTCGGTTACCGTCACCAGCCTGGACGTGGGCCCTCAGGAGGCGTTTCCGGTTCGAATCGATTTGCGCTTGCTGCGGCCTTTGCAGGCCTCTTCGGGCGTGCCCGTCCAGATTTCGCTGGATGGCGTGCTGTTTGACGATTTGAGCTTTTACGGTCCAGACAAGCTGAGTTCGCGGCGCACCTTGACGCTTTCGGAATGGGAAGCGCGGCGGGACCGGCGCTATTTCAAATCGGTTCTGGCCTCGGGCGGGCAAGAGAAGCTGCGGCAGGAAATGCTCGAGAGCTTGACCCACCAGGCCGATCGTCCCAGCCTGGACGTGGAAGTGGTGCGTGGCGCGCGCGCCACCAACTTTGAGCCCGAGAAGCAAGTGCAGTTCGCTTTCTTGAGCCTGCCGGATTCGCCCATCGAGCCGATGGGTGGCATGGCGCGCATTGCGGGCGACGAAGCCCGGGCGCCGCGTCTGGAAGTGAAGAACCGGTCGGACCGCGCGATTCGGTACCTGGAAGTGGGCTGGATCCTGCACGATCGTTCGGGCCGCGAGTTTCTGGCAGGTTCGGTGCCCGCCGAGTTGAATCTCGCGCCCGGCCAGAAGAGCCAAATCCTGGGAGATGCTACGCTGAAGTTTCCGCAGCTGGGCGGCCAGCCGCTGGGGATCGAAGGCATGACAGGTTTTGTGAGCAGCGTCGAGTTCGCCGATGGCACAGTCTGGATTCCCACCCGTGCCGATTTGGACGCCCCGCAGCTGCAGCGCGTGGTTGCTCCGTCGGATGAAGAGCAGCGCCTGGCGCAGATCTATCGCAAGAAGGGCATAAAGGCCTTGATCGCGGAACTCAACAAATTTTAAGTACATGAACCTCACGAAGATGTTATTGGCATCTTTTTTCCTGCTGGCTGTGCTCGCTCCCGCGCAGGACGGCCCCGATCAGAAGCCGCCCGTCTTCCTGCAGAATGACCGGCCCAAGAATGAGAAGGAATCCAACACCCGGATCATCGATGGAACGGTGAAGGACGCGTCCGACAATCCGCTGGCCGACGCCATTGTGCAGTTGAAGAACACCAAGACGGCCACCGTCGTCGATTTCGCCACCAAGGACGATGGCAAATACGTCTTCCGCGATCTTCCTATGGACATCAACTTCGAGTTGCTGGCCAAACACGGCGATCTCACCACTCCGGTGAAGAAGGTCAGCGTATACGATACGCGCAAACACGTAATTGTGAACTTCCAGGTCGCAGCCGCCAAGCCGTAAATGCTACACTGGGTGTGCTCGTGCTCACTTCGGGGCGTGGCTCAGCCTGGCTAGAGCGCCTGGTTCGGGACCAGGAGGTCGGTGGTTCGAATCCACTCGCCCCGACCAACTATCCTTTTTCAAACACTTGCAGGGGCTAAATCCGCCTTAAAGCGCCACTCGTTGCCGGAATGTGGGGACTTTTGTGGGGATGCTCTTTCACAACCGTGAGTGGAGAGGCACCCGGCGTAACTGATCTCAATTTTAAAGACCGGCGCCGACGCGTTCGGCACCGTGGATCAACTGATGATAGGTGAGGGTTTGCCCGGTCTCCCCTTCGATGACGGCGCCCTTGTCGCCGGATTGTCCTCGGCGCCCAGCACCGCGTCACCGACGGAGGCGGACGCATACTTCAAGGGCGGCATCGGGCTCCCTAAAATCATTGGAAAGACTCTACTACGGAGGTCCTTGAAAGACTACAGCCGGCCGACTCCATCATTATGTTGTGGGAACACTGGGAACGGTGGGGACAAACCCGTTCCCATATGCCCAGGCGTCAGATGGGAACAGTGGGAACAAAGCTGGTAACTCGATTCGCAGCTGGCCAGGCTGTTCAGATCAAAGCCCTGCTTCAGGTTATGAATAAGATCAGGAAACACTTCGTCGCCAATCAGGACTGATTCGCGGGCAACCAACGCAACGTCGTGACGTATTACAAACCGACTATACTTGTCTCCGGTAAGCCCTCATTAATCCAATGCTCCATAATCTTGCCCCCAACATTCGGAGAAGCGTCGGGGTTCTGGCCACTCTGATCGTTGCTTGCGCCACCATACGCGCGCAACCGCAATCCTCAACGCGGTTTCATCTACAAGAGGCCAGTATTGCCGATATTCAGCGTGCAATCATGGCCGAAAAGATCACGACAACGAGTCTCGTCGAGCTGTATTTAAGGCGTATCAAAACTTACAACAACACTTGCGTGAGCCAGCCGATGGGGATTCTCGGATCAATTACTACAATTCCGCACGCCAGGCAGATCAATGCGCTCTCGACCCTAAACCTTCGGCCGGCTGCGCGCAAGACATGGGGCTTCGAGGAACGCAAGGCCCGCAGCATGACGGATATGGATGACAACAATCCGAATATGCCGGATGCGCTGGAGGTTGCGGCTGCTCAGGATAGACAATTCAAGCAGACAGGGAAGTTGGTTGGACCTCTGCAGGGAGTCGTCATGGCGATCAAGGACCAGTACGACACCTTCGACATGCGGACTACGTCCGGCGCTGATGCACAGTACGCCAACGACCGCCCTCCAGAGGATGCCACGTTCGTCAGGCGGCTGCGGGATGCCGGAGCAATCATTCTTGCAAAGGCGAATCTGGCCGAATACGCTACGGACGGTGCGCGTAGCTCCTTTGGAGGAACATTCTGTAATCCGTACGATACGGAGCGCGAACCCGGCATGTCTAGCGCGGGCTCGGCGGCATCCGTAGCCGCAAACCTGGTGACTTGCGCGATCGGTGAAGAAACTGTCGTGTCCATCCGATGGCCGGCATCCGTGAACAGCCTGGTGGGGCTGGCGCCGACGGAGGAACTCGTCAGCCGGAAAGGGATGATAGGCGCGGGCCTGAGCATGCGGACGGGACCGATTTGCCGGAAGGTGCAAGATGCGGCAAGGATACTCGACGTAATCGCAGGCTACGACCCCCGGGACGAGTTGACCGCATACAGTATCGGACGGAAGCCAGCACAAGCCTACCTCACGTCCGCGGCGGCACGGCGTCTCGACGGCATTCGCATCGGTGTGATTCGTGAGTACATGGCGAAGAAGCTCTTTTCCAAGGCCGACGAGGAGAGCATAGACATCGTTGAGCGCGCCATCGGCGACCTTCGTAAACTGGGCGCCACAATCGTTGATCCGGGACCGGAAGGCGAATTGTTCCACGCCTGCATCGCACGTTATGCTCCCGAACTCGCGAACAGCGCTTTGGCGCGTCAGTATCCCGACCTGTTCCCAGTCGATGCCGCCGGGCGGCCCCAATCGGATCAGTTAGCTACGCTGCTCGCCTTGGATGCCGATCCGGCGCGAGTGCCACCGAGTCTATCGCTCCGCAGTCTGCGTACCCCGGCTGTAGAGGGCGAAGACAAATACATGATGAACACATATCTGCGAGGACGTGGAGACGCAAACATCAAAACCAACGCGGATTTGATCTCGAAAGCAAGGTTTTATGACGACCCTAACTTCCCTGATCGCAGGCAGGGAAGGCAAGCTGCAGAGCGCGCAACGGCGCTGGACACATCCGCCCGGCTGCAGACGCGTTTCGCCTTTCAGAACCTGTTGCTCCAGTGCATGCAGGAACAGCGGCTCGACGCACTCGTCTCCCCTATGTCCACCGTCCCGCCACGTAAGCTCACGGCCCCGCGTGAACCGAACGCTAATGGCCGCTTGCCGATCGGCTGGTCGTTCATCGGGCAGCAAGGTTTTCCCGCGATCACAGTGCCTGCAGGCTTTACGACAGAGATTTGGGACCGCGTGGGCGATGGCAATGGCGGCACGCGATTGGTCGGTCCCCTCAAAGCGAACTTGCCCGTTGGTGTCGACTTCATTGCGCGGCCGTTTGACGAAGCGATGCTATTTCGCATCGCCTCCGCTTTCGAAGCAGAAACCCGGCATCGAAGACCGCCGCCGGATTTCGGACCTGTGCTTGGCGAACCGTAACTTTCGTTCCTCGAGTGTGATCCACAATCCTGCAATCGCTGGTTTTCTCCAAAGCGCTCCACAACGCTTTGTGAGACGTAAATCGGGTAGTCGGAACACTCGGCTGCTTGAAAACTACCCGGTTTGAACGCGGCGCGTATAGCCGCGATATGTCGGCAACGGTTTAGTAACGGCTTCGCAGGAAACCACCTGGACCGTAAAAAGGCCTAGAGTTGGCGAAAAGCGGCCTAGCCGCGGATGTGCGGTTATAGAAGAGCGCCGATAATGACCCATAACGGGCGGTGCTCGTCTACCGACGGCACTTCCCAGCATGGCCATTTCCCCCCGATGGATTAGTAAACGCTGCGCCCTTAGACGCGAGCTATCGCACCAGATCCTCAGTTTTCCGTGACGCTAACGCTGCGACTCGCTGGACTGTTTCCGGTGGATATTCGGGATCGACCGAATGGGCTTGAACCAAGCAGATGCCCGAGACACCCTCAGACCTGGAGTCGTCAACTCAGCGAATTGCGTTTCCACGCGTTCAACTCCTCCCCTGGTTTCTGTTTGCTTGCCATAGCATCCGACGGAGCAGCGAGTGCCCGAGTTCATTTCGCGTAGCAATGCTCGCAGCGTGCCAAACAGCTAGCGTGATCCGTTTTCTAGCCGATATAGTAGTGAGGAATTAAGAGGAGGTTAGACTTTACCCTTGAGCAAACTGATTTGTTTCGTTGAAACAAACGGCGGGATCTGACACGAGCATGCGCACGCATTCCCAAACCCGGAACCAGTAGGAGCCACCACCATCCGATGCCAACCATCTCCTCGGAAGTTTTAGCGGTTACCTACGATTACCGTCTGGTCGCCTTATCGGTATTGATTGCGATGCTAGCTTCATACGCGGCACTCGACCTCGGCGGCCGTGTAACGGCCTCGCACGGATACCTCCGGACCATTTGGCTGATGGGTGGTGCCGCCGCCATGGGAATGGGTGTCTGGTCGATGCATTACATTGGAATGCTTGCTTACAATCTTCCGGTGGCTGTGTTCTATCATTGGCCCACGGTTTTGTTATCTCTCCTGGCTGCTATCCTGGCATCGGCTGTTGCGCTGTTCGCCGTGAGCCGGAATAAGATGGGGACACTGCGCATTAGCATTGGCGGTCTCCTGATGGGAATCGGGATTGCAACCATGCACTATGTCGGCATGCAAGCCATGCGCGTGCCTGCCATGTGCCGCTACTCCCCCGGCCTGGTGGTGTTGTCAATCGTTCTGGCGACCGCGATTTCGGTGGTCGCTTTAAGGCTAACCTTCCACTTGCGGACCGAGACCAACTCCACGAGCTGGCGCAAGCTAGCGAGCGCCGTAGTGATGGGCGCCGCTATCCCAGTGATGCACTATACCGGCATGGCCGCAGCCACTTTTCGTTCCACCACCGCGGCCGTAGACCTGACCCACTCGGTTGAGATTTCCGCCCTCGGCATCGTCGGTATCGGTGGCGTGACCTTGATGGTTCTTTTTCTAGCGATTTTGACGTCGTTCGTGGACCGTCGATTCTCGGCGCAGGCTCTGGAACTGCACCTCAGCGAGCAACGGTACCGGCAACTGGTGGACTCGGCTCAAGTAGTTCTATGGAGGCGAAGCGTGGATAGCGCTGAATTTAGCTACGTCAATCAGGAGGCGCAAGCTCTCCTGGGCTACCCGACCCAAGAATGGATCAACACACCGGGCTTTTGGATGGGCCATCTTCACGCGGACGATCGCGCGCTTGCCGTATCCTGCTGCCGGGCGGCCGCGGAAGGCCGAGGGCCTCAGCGGCTGGAGCACCGGATGATCTGCGCCGACGGCAGGGTGGTCTGGTTGCGGACTTCACTTCGTCTTATCACAGGCGCTGGAGAAACGAAAGAACTGGCAGGAGTGATGACGGACATCACCGAGCGCAAGCTGGCACAGGAGGTAGCAGAGCAGGCCAGCGTCAGTAAGAGCGGATTGCTTGCCGAAATTAACAGGCTCCACGACCAACTGAAGGTAGAAAACACCCGTATGAGCGCCGAACTGGAGGTCACGCAACGGCTTCAGCAGATGATGCTGCCGCGCGATGAAGATACCCGCAAGATTGCCGGCCTGGACATCTCCGGTTCCATGCAGCCTGCGGCTGAGGTGGGCGGCGATTACTATGACGTGGTCTGCAAAGATGGGGGCGTTACCTTCGGCATCGGCGATGTTACCGGCCACGGGCTGGAAAGCGGCGTAATCGCCATTATGGTCCAGACCGCGGTTAGAACCCTGGTCGCTAGCGGACCCTACGAAAGCCGAAAGTTCTTCGAAGTTCTCAATCGCGTGATTTACGATAACATTCGTCGCATGCACTGCGATCGCAACCTCACGCTTAGTCTGCTGCATTATCAGGACAGGCTCGTCACGATCAGCGGGCAGCACGAAGAGGTTCTGGTGGTGCGCGGCAATGGCGTCCTCGAAAGACACGACACGCTCAACCTTGGTTTTCCACTCGGACTGGAAGAGGACATTTCCAGCTTCATTAGTGAAGCAACGATTCCTCTATGGTCCGGCGACGTTATGGTGGCTTACACGGACGGCATCACTGAGGCCATGAATCTCGCCGGCGTCACATTTGGGATCGAACGGCTGTCTGAAGCAGTAAGGAGCAGCCACCGGAAACCGGCCGGCGCGATCCGCGAAGCTGTCCTGAGCACCCTTCGGGAGTATATAGGAGGCCAGCATCTGCTCGATGACATCAGCCTGTTGATCATCAAGCCTGCTTAGCTTCAAAGTATGGACGAGTCGTGCCGATGAGTAAGTTAATGAGCTCGCCACCAGGCTCGCCTCCGGCCGTTCAGGCGCGTGAGCAGAACGAACTCGATCGCTTCCGGCCCGAACTTGAGCGGCTAGGGAACGAGAACCGTGACCTGGAGATGGCCTTGCTCACATCGAACGAGCATGGCGACTTGTTGCAGGAGCAACTTTACAGGCTCAGCACCAGCCTAACCGCCGAAGTTCGGGAGCGCCAAGCGGCCGAAGAGAGACTACAAAAACTGGTTCAAGCGATCAACCGGGAGAAAGGCGATCTCGAAATCCTGGTCCAGATTCTGATGGATCAGGGCGACGAGTCGGCCGAGGAAGGCGAAAAAGCGCGCATCGACGGTCTCACGCAGATCGCCAATCGGCGGCGTTTCGACGAGTATTTGCTGCAAGAGTGGGGCCGCCACATTCGCATGCAACAGCCGCTTTCGCTCCTGCTCTGCGATGTGGACCATTTCAAGCTCTTCAACGACAGCTACGGTCATCAAGCTGGTGACGAATGCCTAAAGAGCGTCGCGAAACTGATAAACCAGTGCTTTCGCGCGGGCGACTTGGTGGCCAGGTACGGAGGCGAAGAGTTTGCACTGGTGCTTCCGCAAACTAGCCGTGCGGGAGCTGTGCAGGTGGCAGAGCGAGTGCGCGCGGCCGTCGCGACAGCAGTTCTTCCCCACGGTATGTCTCCCGTCTCCGACCGAGTTACGGTGAGCATCGGCGTGGCCTCTACAACACCAGAACCAAAGGGTCCCGCCGATGCGCGGACGCTCATTGAGGAGGCAGACCGGCAGCTTTACCTGGCTAAACACCGCGGGCGGGACCGGGTAAGCTATCAACCCGACGAGAACGCCGCCGATCATGCTTAACCAGACGCTCGGTAACTTCGGAGAACGATCCAGCGGTAGTGAATACCTAACTCTGGCATTCTCGCCGACTAATGCCCCATTGCGCTCCCGCTGGCGCAACAACGGATTGTCCGCGGACTTTCTCGGCGACTATGTGACTACATTCCTTCCGACCAAGGGCGGCACGGTCGCCGTGGAGAACCAGCAGAATGCAATCCGGCACGCGGTGACGTACATCGCGAATGAGCTGCTCGAGAATGCGATGAAGTATCACGAACGCGATGTCGATATACCGATTGGAATCCACCTGGAGCTTACGAGCGACCACATTACAGTGAGCGTCAGCAATGGCATCGGCGCGGTTCAAGCCGAGCGCTACAAAGCATTCGTCGAACATCTCCTTGAAGCAGACCCAGGCGATATGTTCTTGAGGAGCCAGGAAGAAAGCGCCCAATGCAGCGAGTCGATGATATCCGGCCTAGGCCTGTTAACGATAATGAACGACTATGACGCCCAGCTTGGTTGGCGCTTTGAAGTCCAACCAGCGCGATCGGAGATGATGACCGTTACGACCAGCGCCGTCTTGGTTTTCAAAAATCTCCCAGGAGCGGCTGCTTGAAAAGCATTCATGGCGAGTCGTTTGACATCCGCCTGGACGAGGACAAATCCACTGTCTCTTTCAAAGGCGCGCTCCGCCTTAGCGGCACGGAGGATTACGCGCCTATTCTGAATATGCTTAAGGAAACACTGATCCATCCAACCGCACCCATTGTGCTCGACCTCAGGGAATTGGATTTCCTAAACAGTTCCGGCATCACCATG
>Ga0209006_10006773_pt1 | contig 10350 bp, 8 predicted proteins | sample JacPin_JW_Ref_O2_FD_188567 | JGI IMG/M metagenome (GOLD analysis project Ga0209006, IMG submission 188567) | Forest soil microbial communities from Algoma, Ontario, Canada - Jack Pine, Ontario site 1_JW_Ref_O2 (SPAdes) (version 2) | ecosystem: Environmental > Terrestrial > Soil > Boreal... | reverse complement strand
AGCGACATGGTGAAGCAGAGCGAGCAACGCAGACGCAAACGCTAAAAGGTGTTACATCGGGCAAGGACAGTTCAAGCAGCAGGATAAGCCTTCAAGAAGGGAAGAGCACAGATGACAAAGGTTCGGGTCGCGGGATTTGGAGTTTCGCTGGACGGTTTTAGCGCTGGAATCGAACAGAGCCTCAATAACCCTTTAGGGGTCCGGGGCAAAGAAATATTTGAGTGGTTTTTTCACACCAGGACCTTCTCCTTGATGCACGGGGAGGATCGGGGAACGGTCGGGGACGTGGACGATCAATTCGCGCAGCGGGCGATGCACAACTTTGGCGCGTTCATTCTCGGCCGGAACATGTTCGGTCCGGTGCGTGGTCCGTGGCCGGACAACTCATGGAAGGGCTGGTGGGGCGACAATCCGCCGTACCATGCACCCACCTTCGTTCTGACGCACTATGAGCGTGAGCCCCTGGTGATGGAAGGCGGAACGACATTCTACTTTGTTACTGACGGAATCGAGCAGGCCTTGGCTCTGGCCAGGAAGGCCGCCGGCGATAAGGACGTCAAGATCGGAGGCGGAGTGTCGACGGTACGGCAATATCTTAAGGCCGGACTGATCGATTCGCTGCACCTGGTGTCGTCGCCGGTACTGCTCGGCCAAGGGGAACTGTTGTTTGACGGCCTGGATTTGCATGCGCTGGGATATTCGGTAACCGATCGCAAGGCATCGGAATACGCGACCCATCTGACGCTGGAGAAAGGGTAGCCACAGAGTTATCAGCAAGGCGGCACCGAGCGAACATTGCACCACCGATAAACGCCAGAATTATGAAGACGGATAGCATTGCGTCTGTCAACGGGGCTGTGCCGGAAAGAGCAAATGTAGCCCGGTAGGGAGGTCCCGATTCTCTGAGTGAAGGTGCTCACCTTCTCGACCGCAAATCCTGCGTTGGACTGCCAATGCTGCTCAGAAGTGTGACAATTCAGGCAAAATGATACTCAGATGAGAGTCGGAATGCAGAGTGTTTCCATCCCGTTGTTGTGCTTTCTCGCCTCTGGTCTGCTGGTCTGCGGTTGTGGGTCCGGTAGTCAAGCCAGCACCCCACCTCCGAAGATTACCGTTTCGATCTCTGCGAAAAGCGCGGCGTTGGCGGCCAAGCAGGGATATCCGATTACTGCTACTACCAACGACACTGCGGGTGTGACCTGGACTTCGAATGGAGGTACCGTTTCAACGGAGACCAGTTTCACCGGCGCTGCTGTCACCTACACAGCTCCGGGCACGGCCGGCAGTTATAAGGTTACGGCAACAAGCGTGTCGAGTGCCGGCACGAGTGCCTCGATGACGGTTTTCGTCACCGACTTGGCTGGTGTAACTACCTATCACAACGACCTGGCACGCGATGGCACCAACAGCCAGGAATACGCGTTGACGAGTGCATCCGTGACGACTTCGACATTTGGCAAGTTGTTCACCTGCCCGGTCGATGGTGCGATCTATGCTCAGCCGTTGTGGATGCCAAATCTGAAAGTGAATGCGGTTATGCACAATGTCGTACTGGTGGCCACGCAGCATGACGGCCTGTACGCCTTTGATGCCGATACCAGCCCGTGTGTGCAGCTCTGGAAGGCGAACCTCATCGATGCGAATCACGGCGCTGGCGCCGGTGAATCCCCGGTCCCCTCTGGCGCGACATCTTTTCTTGTGGGGAAAGGCTTCGGCGACATTGCGCCTGAAGTAGGGGTCACGGGGACGCCGGTGATTGATTCGTCAACGAACACGCTCTACGTGGTATCGAAATCGATGAATTCCGCAGGCACCATGTTCTACCAGCGCCTTCACGCAATCGACCTGACGACGGGCAACGAAAAATTCAGCGGCCCTGGGAATATTGGGGCGAGCATCACGTTTCCGGGTACAGGCGATGGTGATGCGACGGTCAGCTTTAATCCACGTCAACAGAATCAGCGGCCCGGACTGGCGCTGGTCAACGGCGTGGTCTATGTTGCCTGGGCCTCGCACGAGGATGCCTTACCGTACTACGGCTGGGTTGTCGGATTCAGTGCCTCTAGTCTGGCGGTTGTGAATGTGCTGAATGTATCTCCGAACTTCCAGTATGGCGGGATATGGATGAGCGGCGGTGCTCCAGCGGCGGACGATGCCAACCACATATATCTCATTACCGGGAATGCGACCTTTGACGCGAACAGCGCCAACCCGCCGAACAATGACTATGGAGACTCTTTCCTTCAGCTATCGTCAGGTTTGGCGGTTTCTTCGTATTTCACCCCTTCAGACGAGGCAAGCGATGCGGTCAACGACGCTGACTTTGGCTCAGGCGGCTCCGCCGTCGTGCTTAATCTGGCTTCCGGAAGCCCCCGGCATCTGGTGATTGGCGGTGGGAAGGACGGCACTCTCTATCTCCTGGATGGCGACAGCATGGGTGGGATGGGAGACTCAAATGCTCGGCAGCACTTCAACATTGGCAACAGCATCTATGCCACAGGCGCGTTCTGGAACAACAATTTCTATATTGTCCCTGCGACGTATCCTCTTCCGGGGAATTTCCCTGAGCGGAGTCCAATGGCAGCTTACTCTTTCGACCCCACCAGGAATCTCTTCAGCGCCGGCGCTACTTCCCGGTCTGCCACCACCTATGGATTCCCTGGCGCTACACCGTCAGTTTCTGCCGCGGGCACCTCGAACGCGATCGTGTGGGCGCTCGACAACACACTCTACTGCACGCCACATTCCCCCGGCTGTGGACCGACGGTGCTGCATGCATATAACGCTGCGAATCTCTCGACGGAGCTTTGGAACAGTGGAATGGTGACCACAGATGTTGCGGGCAATGCTGTCAAATTTACCGTGCCCACAGTTGCCAATGGCAAGGTCTACGTGGGGACGCGTGGCAACAATATCGGCGGTGCTGACAGCTCGACCACCGTGCCCGGAGAGCTCGATGTTTACGGGCTGAGGCAGAACTGATGGCCGCATCACTTTGCGGAGAAAGAGCGGCCACCTTCGAAAATGACTTCTTCAAGCCGAGATTGCGAGAGGTCTGGGGCAGGGCTGGAAAGTGTTCTGCCCGAGGTGTCCGCCGTTTGACAGAAACCCGGGGAGCCGAGAAGAAAGAGGACGGTGAGAACGGCGAACCGGTTCATGGCAGCCTCCCGGAACTAGTCAATTACAGACGCAGGTCGAGTGAATCTCTGCCGGTCTCTGAGACCGGCAGAGGCGGGTTTACCTGAGGCTCACACCCGAGCAGCACGCCAGGGTGACCAAAAGATAAGTTGCCCAGTCATAAAGGCCAGTGATACACACGGTCAAATGGGGATGACGGTACTGGTTGCAGGATCCAATAAGAGGATTCTGGTCGCGGCATTGACGTTCTTCGCGCTGCTTCTCATCCTGCTCACGCCTGACGCTTGCGTCAGCTCCGAGCGTCTGGATCCCAGCTCTTTGCCTGTTCCTACCGCGCCTTAGCCACCGAACTTCCTCAGCGATACCAGTCCCCTGATCAAAGTCTTGAAACGACGCTCACCACTCACCTTCGTCTGAAAGTTAAGCGGGTTTTCTGTTCCATTGATCCCCAACGCGAACGCCCTGCGCAGGCAGACTTCTTCCCGCTCATTTCACGGAGCAAGCTTCGTAAATACCGCGTCTCCGTCCGTTGCCAGATTCTCCAACAGGACCTTGGGTGTAGCGCCAAGCGTGAACTTCACCCCGCGTGTTGTGGCACCCGACTCTTCCTTGTAGCGATACACAAAAGTATCGCCATCCCAGTGCGTCAGCGTAAACAGAGACCCATCGGCAGGCAGACGCAACCATAACAAGCCATGATCTTCGCTCACCTCGATCTGGCCATAGTAGTCACTGCGATAGACCCCCCCATAAGCCCAGAGTGGCTTAGCCGCAGTAGGCGTCGGCGGATGCGTCTGCTTCGAGTAGTCCGGGGTCCCGCCGTAAACCGTACCGACCATGTTTTTAAAGACATCGCCCGCAAGCTGAAGCCAATCCTGCTTGGCTTCCCCGTAGTGATAGAGATCCAGAAACTGATTGGCGACCGCTTCGGCAAACCCGGTCGGCTCCGCATTCGTAAGCACGATAATTCCCAGATGCTCCGATGGTGAGAGTTGAACCGTCGTCCCCGCCCCAAGCGCGAACGCACCGCTATGTCCGACGATCAACCTCCCATCCGAATCATGATCCACTCCCCAGCCCATCCCGTAAGAAGAAGGCTTTCCCGTGGCAGGGCTCACTCCTCTTTGGATCTGTGCCGTGTGCGTCTCCTCTAAAGCATCCGCAGAGATAATCTGTTTGCCATTGAACTTGCCCGCTGCAAGTTGCAGGCGGACCCACTGCGCCATATCCCGAATCGAAGAGCTAGCGCTTCCCGCAGGAGCCTCGGCATCCGGGTTGCGCAGATAACGGGGAACAGCCTTCCCATCCACGAACACATGAATCGCCGCCTTATTGGCGTTATCCCTGTAGTCGGACCAGCGATAGCTTGTCGAAGTCATTCCCAGCGGCTTGAATAAAACATCGTCGGAGAGCGCCTCCCAGGGCTCCCCCACTTTCTTGGCGGGAGCGATTCCTCCCTCCGTAAATCCGAAGTTGCTATAGGCGTAGCTCTTGCGAAACTCCCCCACCAGCGGAATCAGCCGCATCTGATGCAGTATCTCCGGCCGCGAAAAGCCAAGCGCCTCCAACTCATCCCCCGCAGAGGTTGGTAGGCCGCTGCGATGCGAGAGCAGATCGCGTATCGTCACCTTCTCCGACACGCTCGCATTCGACAACTTAAAGTCCGGATCGATATCCGCGATCCTGTCGTCCCAGGAGACCTTGTGCTGACTCACCAGGACCGCAACGACCGTCGACGCAATTGACTTCGATACCGAAGCCAGCTGAAAGACCGTGTCCGCATCTACGGGCGCCGGTTCGCCAGCCTTGCGCACCCCGAAGCCCTTCAGGTAAACCACCTTGTCCTGATAGACAATCGCCACCGCAACCCCAGGTACTCCCGTCTTCTGCATGGCCTTCACAACATAATCTTCAAGTTGGGGAATCAATGGCGCGATCGATGCCGGCGCGCTTGTCGTTGCCGGCGACTGGGCATGCACTGCGAAGACTGAAATCAACAAGGCAAAACCCAACAAGCGGCGGAACGCAGTCATAGATTCTCCTCGTAGTCGACGAAGTGGTTTGATTTCCACGCCAATCTTACCGTCAACCACGACAGCCCGCAATCGACCGGATGAATGTGCAGATGATCTGTCCAGAACGTTCCAGACAAGTTAGGGCCAGATGTTCTTCCGCGAATTCGTGGCTGAGAGTGGAGGTCATTGTCGAGCGGCTCAGATAGTTGTCCATGGCCAGAACCTTGTGCTCAATAAATGGAGAATAAGGAATAAGACCACGCTGTAGATGACAGGAGATGGCGGACGTTGTGAGGGCTATCGTCCATCTTTGAGTAAGAACCTTATTCGTGGGTAAGAACTTCTCCTGTCTTATCCAGGATGTATGGCCTTGCGTCGGGATGATCAAAGTCAAACATGCCGTTGAGAGAGCCGGCGATCGTATCGAACGAACCCCCACCGACACGCTCTCCGTTGAGGAAAGTGTCCTCAATGAAACGCAGGACCGAAGTCTGATCCGTCAGACTGTGGTCGACGTAGTTGTGGCGCGCATACGGAGAGATGACCAGTAACGGCAGGCGGGGACCGTACCCGCATCGCCCCTGGGCATGGCCGACGGCCGGTCCGGGAAGGGCAGTCGCGCCGTCTCCGCATTGACCAGGGGCGGTCAGGCCATCCGTCTTGCCGGTTGACTGGTTGGCAATCGGCCCCATCTGGTGGTCGTACCAGCCGTCGGAGTCGTCATACGCCACAATGACGGTTGTGTTTTTCCATTCGGGACGACGTTCGAGAAAGTTGATCATGGTGATGAGCCAGTCCTGCTCATCCAGCGGATCGGAATAGCCGGCGTGCCCATCCTGAAAACCGGGCGCTTTCAGGAAACTGACCGCTGGGAAATTGCCGGCTTTTACCGCGGCGAAGAAGTCCTCGGTGTCGTACTGGTGATTCGCGCCGTCTCCATTCTTTCCGATCATGCGTACGGAGGCAGGGCGAGTGTGGTGCAAGTTAGAAGTCGGAGTGTAGTACTGGAAAGGCTCGTGGTGTGGAATGTAATCCGTTGTAGTTTGCTGGGTGATTTTTGAGTAAGTGGTGCGATTGCAACCAGTGGTGCCGTTGCTGTTCTTCCTGGTTAAGTCGAAGCCCGCTTCAAAGAAGCCCCAGGTTACCGCGTGCTGGGTCAGCATCTGCCCGATGTTGTTGCCGGTGTAATGTATTTGTCCCCAGGAGGTGCTGGAGCAGACATCGCCGATGGGATCTGCGTCATCGACTTCGGTGTAGGTGCCGCTGCCTCCGTCGGCGAGATACGCTGCGGCGTTGATCTGGTCAGTCACTCCATTGGTTTGGCCGGAGATCAGTTCGATGGCTCCCTGGGTGGATTGACCGAAGGTGGAGGCAAACGAATTGTCGTTCAAGGCATAACGCTGGGCGTAGTTCCATAGCGCCGTCACGGTGTTGCCGTCGAAGAATGCCATCACCAATCCCTTGGTCTGTTGGGTGTAGGCAGCGGGCGCGCCTTGCAGGCTCTGGGGATAAAATTTATCGGTGGGAAGAGCCGGCAGCCCGGTGTATTGCGGGAAGGAATCCATCAAGCCGCTGTGGAAGGCTAGTTGTTCTTCGGTGTAGCCGTGGTTCTGGTCTGCGGTGGCGGCTTGTGCGGGGCCCAGGCGGAACGGATTGGTGGCATACGCTCCATTTATTCTTGTGTTCAGAAAATTCGGGTTTCGCTCCAGCAGCATCTGCGTCAGGCCGTTCACGGACGGCGTGCCTGGGCGCGGCCGGAAGGGAGTTTCGTGGGGAGGATTGAGCGCGTTGGGGTAGGTGGCGAAATAGTGATCGAACGAAACGTTCTCGTCGAAGATCACCACAATGTGCTTGATCGGGTTTGCTGTCTGCGCCGGCGCTTGCGTGCTCAGGCCAAGCGCTACCGTCAGCAGGAGTAGCGCCTTCATCGTGGATTGCTGCAGACGAAGTTAGCAGCATCGTTGGTGTCGCCTGTTCCGTTGTACTTCGCTAATTGTGGATAAGGGCACAGCGGTCTTGTGAGAAGGACCTTCTGGTCGGCGGAAAATTTTGTGCCAATTATTTTTTCGCTGGGGGTATCCTTCTCGACCCAATCGACCAGTGCATCGAACACGCCGTATTTTTGGTCGCCCGTGGTGGCAATGCCAAGCTGTCCAAAAGAAGCGGGACCGGGCCCACCGGCGCAGTGTTCCATGCCCGGCACCATGTAGAGCTGCATAAAGCCGGCGGTTTCTTTCTCGCCCACCGTTTTCTGTACTTGCTTGTAATAAGCAATGCTGTTCCAGGGGGAAATCGCGGGATCGTTCCAACCGTGATACATGATGAGCTTGCCGCCGCGTGCGCGAAAGCGGCTTAGATCAGGATTGGTTGAATCCAGAGCGGCTGCGGTTTTTTCCGTTGCTTGCTTGAGCGAAGCAGATACATTCGCCGTCAGGGTATTCCACTTGGGATCCTCGGTCACCATGTAGCGAAAGTAGTTTTGTACGTATTGAAGACCAGAGCCGGAACCTGGCCCCTGTCCGACAACCCAGGATCCCCAGGAACTCTCATCGCCCATGGAATATCCCGGAAAGAGGGAAGTGCCGTCATAGTAGGCTTTGAGGGAATTCACCTGTGGCTGAGTCAGGCACTCCAGAGAATCCGCGCCCTTGCAGAGCAGGACCGCGGGATCGAAGTGACATTTTTCCGGGTCATTGACGAAGCCGTCGTTGGCGCTATCGCAAGCGGCCAGTGCAGCCTTCTGAATGGCCGGCAGCTTCATGCTTGAGATGTACCCGCGCGGGTCGCCGATGGTCGATTGGGCAAGGCCTACGCCTGAGGTGAGCATGTGGCTCCAGGCATTGGCCGGTGCACCGGCCAGGATTCCGTCATAGTCCTCCGGGAACCGCTGCGCTTCCATCAGTGCTTCACGGCCTCCATCCGAACAGGAATCGAAGTAGGCTTTGGAGGCGGTCTTGCCGTAGTAGGCTTTGACCACATCTTTGGCCCGCTCCGCGGTCACGTGGACGGCGCGCCAGCCAAAGTCTTTTATTTTCTCCGGATGACCGAAGGCCCAGCTGGCATCTTCACCCTCGGCCTGGTGACCTGCGTCGGAGCCCGAGGTGGCATAGCCGCGTTTCAAATTGCCCGCAAGCTGCGAGTACCAGATGGAGCCGGCAAAGCCACCATTGCCCACGCCCAGAAGGCGTTGGTTCCAATCTTTTTCCGGCAGCCAGACTTCGAAATGGATTTCAGAATCTGTACTGGGGCGCAGGATTCCCTTGACCCGGCAGAACGGCGGCAGGTCATGCAGGGGCTTGTCGATGCCGGGTCCACTCAGATCGCCGGAGGTTATTGGTTCGGCGAAAGTGATGGTGGTGTCCGGCAGGCTGAGTTGCTTCAGCGCCGCGCAGTCGGCGGCGTGGAGGGTGGTGGTTGAGGCAAGAAGTCCCAGCAGACTGGCGCAGATCCCCTGTATTGGTTTCATCGCAGTGATTGTAGCTCGATGCGTCCCAAGTGGTTAGCCCGGAAAACCCACTCCGGGTGACAAAGCTAGCCGCAGCTACGACCGGCTACTCCGCGACGACTGCAGATCCCTCCACTACGCTTCGCTGCGGTCGGGATGACAAGGGGAGGTCGACTACTCTCCGGAAGGTTAGCGACATGGATGGACGGAGCCAAGACCGGCTACTCCGCTAAGACTGCCTATTCGAAAAGAGTGGCTTGTGCGGGGGCTTCTTCGGGTTCACGGAAGTTACTCAGGCCTACCCCGACCAGGCGAAAGCGTTGCTGCGGATCAAGGTTCACACGCTGGCACAGGGTGAGGGCGATGCTGGTCAATTCTTCACAGGTCGCGGGAGGAGACGGGGGCGTATAACTGCGGGTCAGGATGGCGAATTCGCTGGTCTTCAGTTTGAGCACAACCGTCCGCGGGATGCGCGACTCTTTGCGCGAAGCAGCCCACACCCGCTCCGCCAGGCGCAGGATGATGGGTTCGGTTTCGGCTAAAGGCACATCGGCGGAGAAAGTATCCTCCGCAGAGATGGATTTTGTCGGCCGGTCCGGAACAACTTCGCTGTCGTCAATGCCAAGGGCCAGTTGATAAAGCCTCTGACCATAGCTTCCGAAGTGATCCTCGAGGATCTGTTGCTCCAGACGACGCAGATCGCCGACCATCTTAATCCCTAGTTCCGCAAGCCTCTTTTCAGTCACTTTCCCTACGCCGGGAATACGCCCGATGGGGAGCGGCGGCAAAAATGTGTCCAGGTCTTCGGGCTGGATGACAAAGAGTCCGTCCGGCTTGCGCCAGTCCGAAGCGATCTTGGCCAGGAATTTGTTTGGGGCGACGCCCGCGGATGCGGTGAGGTGCAGCTCCTCCCGGATTTGCTCGCGAATAGCGCGGGCCACCCGGGTTGCGGTGGCGAGTCCCGTTTTGTTCTCGGTTACGTCGAGGTAGGCCTCATCCAAAGACAGGGGTTCGATCAGATCGGTGTGGCGTTTGAAGATCTCGCGGGTACTTTGGCTGACGGCGCGGTAACGGGTGAAATCCGGCGGGATGAAAATCCCTTCCGGGCACAGACGCTCGGCGCGGACCGCCGGCATGGCGGAACGCACACCGAAGCGGCGTGCTTCGTAAGAGGCGGCACAGACGACAGAGCGGTTACCCTTCCAGGCGACAATCACCGGCTTGCCGCGAAGGGTGGGGTCGTCCCGCTGTTCGACGGAAGCGTAAAACGCGTCCATATCGATGTGGACGATCTTTCTCATCTGCCAGCTCGCACACCATCTTACTGGTTGGCCTGCCGGAAATGCCGCTGATGAAACCTCCTGTTCATACTTTCCAGGGAGGTAGGCCCGTAGAATCTGAACGGCATACGAGGAAAAATTATGGCTACTGCTGTTCTGGCCTCCATCGGCGACCATGGTGCTTTAAATGCGTCCCTCCCCACTGGCTTGCAGGGGGTGTGGCTTGACCGGGATCTAAGCTGGCTGGACTTTAACGAGCGGGTGCTTGCGGAAGCGCTCGATGAGCGTACGCCGCTGCTGGAAAGATCAAAATTCCTGGCCATTTTTACGTCCAACCTGGACGAATTCTTCATGAAGCGTGAAGCCGTCCTGCGCCTCGGGACGACCGATGCCCAACACGCACTTTTGCAGCAGGTTCGCGATAAGCTGCTCGGCTCGCTGCGGCGGAGGCGCGAAAGGCTCGTGCTGCCAA
>Ga0209006_10006772_pt1 | contig 10351 bp, 17 predicted proteins | sample JacPin_JW_Ref_O2_FD_188567 | JGI IMG/M metagenome (GOLD analysis project Ga0209006, IMG submission 188567) | Forest soil microbial communities from Algoma, Ontario, Canada - Jack Pine, Ontario site 1_JW_Ref_O2 (SPAdes) (version 2) | ecosystem: Environmental > Terrestrial > Soil > Boreal... | reverse complement strand
CATCAGAGAATTGATTTGTCAGTGATATTCCTAGATAATGTAGATAATCACTTGACAGAATACTAGCTATTTTCAATGATAGATCTGACCTTAACAACGTATGTCAGAGTGACTATATCATTACAATAATATCACGATGGTTGCAGAAATATTGTCAGAGTAAATCTGACCGATTAAGCATTATGGAACTCGTACGAACCATTATCACCACTCAACATAATACTAGCTATTTACAATCATATTTCTAACCTTACCAGCATACTCCATATCAAGACTACAGTGTCGCGGAAATGGACCCACCATTATCAAGAGATACGAAGATTATGGTACTCTCACCAACCATTATCACTATTGTATTGACTACCACACCTTGCAGTATGGCATCAGGGTTACTCTGTTGTAACGGCAGCCTATGCAACTACATAGCTATCGCCGGGCTAGGCAAGACTCCGCACGTCCCTACTGGATATGCTGTGTCACAGCCATCTGGAACTACATCCCAAGATTCTCGCCAATGACCTGGCGAGCGGGTGCCTCAGCCGCCATCGTACAGCTCGATCTTGCCAACGGTGGAGCGGATCTCGGAGTGACCTGTGGAGTGCGAGTGACTAGAGAAGGTCTAGTCGCGGTGATACCGAGAGAGGTTGGAAGGTGTGTGGTTGATGTCTTGGACTGTTTGTTGGATGAATGTCATGCAGCGTGGTTGTATGGGTGTGAAATTCCTAAAAGTATCGGATATCAAGTGAGACTGATTTTATGAATCGAGCTTGTAATGATGATTGCCGACCTTGACAAACCAGAAGGCTCTCACCCATTGGTGTTTCGTACAAGAATATATTCGACTTAGTGGCGGCATTCTCGCGTATCCTGTGTTAGCCGACGAGGGAGCTAGCTTGTTTGGATGCAATGTGTGCGAGTCCGATTATCTATACTGGGGTGTAGCGGACGTGGGCCTTCGATGAGTGACTTAAGAGAACAAGTGATGTTGTTGTGTTTGCTGTGTTTTTTTGGTTAGACTTTGGGACGCCTAGTTGGGGACATGTCGTAGATCAAATGGTCAGAGGCCTAAGCTGAATGAATGTTGGAAATGTGAAGTAATTTGAAAATAGATATGACGAACACTTTGTGTGATAGTCCATGTCATTACCATCAATATAACTTGCGTCCAGGGAGTCGAAACGGACGTCAGTTTGGTGATTTGGTAGCAAGAGTGTTGGAGGGGGGTCTCTTCTATGATTATGAAAGGTGGTGATGGGTCGATCTCTTGGCTTCTTTGAACAAAGAAAACAGCGTAGTGAAGATTAATGTAAATCATAATGTACGATAACGTACAGGTGAATCTCCCTCGCCCTTTTCTCGTCTGCGAGCAGACTCTTGTGGTGTGATATCTTGATATATCTCAGCCGCTCTGGGTCACGGAGAGCATCACTTCAGCGTCGGTGCGGTACTTCCTAGTGGATAAAAAAAAGATAAAAATAAATTTGACGCCTGATCTAAATGGTGAGATAACCCAGAAAGCTAGCAACCAAATTCGACAGAGCCTGGCTTTTTGAAGGTGGGACTGCAAATTGTACTCACTGTTGGTTGTCGAAATGAATGACTCAGATACGTATCGGTGACGGCAAATTCAAGGTAGCAGTGGAGGAGTTTGAATTCGGTTAAGTTTACAAGTTGGCAAGTAGCGTGACTACGTATTTCAACTTGATATCGATCGCACTCTGTACTAATCGATTTGACATTCATGGACTTCACATCCGACGACACGAATTTCAATGACATGTATAGCTCAGCAACTGGCAGTTCAGCCAGCCTTGAGTCTATGAACTACTCCATGACCTCACAGCAGCTGTACGACGCTTTACAGACATTCCTCCCACCCACGACACCTTTCAGCGACGGCACTCCTAGTAGCACCATGCTTAGCCCTGTAGTACCTCCCACTACTTCTTCAAGTTTGACTATAACTATGTTACGCGAAACCGCCCCCATTTGGTTCAGAATTGTCGGGATAGCGCAAGATATTTTCATCGCCGACATCTTCGTAACTACTCGCTCTGGGTGGGCGAATATCAATATCCTAGCTCGCATGGCATACGAGGCCCTATCTGAGGCATACAATCTTTACATATCTCAATGGGGTATCCCGCAACCGGAGGAAGGTACGGATTGGTCACATTTCATTGTGTTGCTAATTAACTTGACTATCTATGGGCCAGCCCATACCATTGAGGATTCCCGAATCGTCAAGTTGGTAAATCCTAGTTAGCCAGTGATGGGTACTGCGGGTCACCGAATTTCCAGGTCATCAAAGAGTTCAATGATATTCGAACAGCCTTGAAGAAACAGGCACAACTCCTTGTTGCGCCGCGCTCCAACCTTGAAGCATCCAACCTTGTTGCCTCTTATAATGTACCTAGTAAGTGCATATTAACTTCAGATCTAGGCTGTTTTAATCTGTAAACAGCCAATCCAACGACGAATGTAAGCGCAAATGTGATGTATTGGTTACAAGATGACCGCTACCTACACTCCGGAGCAACTGATGCCGCCGTACGTCCCTTTTCATTACGATTCATGCCTCATAAAATCCATTTATGGCAGGGTCGGCTCGTTGAAGATTTCGCGAATCCGGTCATCATGCAACTCATCTACCATGCATGGTACTTCGGTGTGGCTGGTTGGCCAAAGCACTCCGTGGCCCAAGGCTGTAAGACACTCTGGGGTTTAAATGCTGCTTTTTCCACCGTTCCCTACGATTGCATTGCAATGGCAGGGGCTGCGGTCAGTATTTTTATTTCTCATCCACTTGATTCTCCTGCCAATTCCATTCTACAGGTCACAAACGCATTCCACCAGATGCAGCCAGGTCATTTTGTGAAAAAGAATTTCAACGAGGCACCATATGCCAACGTGGTACAAGCCATTCGGGACAAGATTCACAACCAATGTATGGATCCTCAATTCAAAGCAACATTTGATCAATATCTCACAAACATGGCAATACGGTAAGCTTCTGATCTATTGGTCTGGCAATTGATTGTCGAACCCGGAACAGGTTTATGGGTGGAATGTCTTAGATCCTTTTTGTGTACAATATCAGCGGTATCCTTCTTTGTACTCCTTCAGCCTTCGTTTTCCATGTTTTCACTGCACTTTCTCATTCAGTATGATGGTAACCAGGATATACGAGCCCAATAATGATGGATTTATCAACAAAGAATGTACAGGAAAGCTAAAGCCTTTGTGGAACAAAAAACAATACCACATCCCTTCGGGCTAATTGCGATCTCGTCCCTGTTGTGTTATTAGATGGTAAGATTCGGGGCCATTCGCTTGGGAGGCTCGTTGACATCGTCGGACTCCTCACTGTTGACCTCATAAGCGGTGGGGTTGCAGATGACAGGATGACGGCTGCGGCGGGCTCGTACGAGAGGGTTAGAACAGCCCATCTGCGAGCGTCGATCCCGTTGGAACATTTCGCGCAGCTCAGCACGGTCAGCGCGGCGATCGGCCGCATTGCGCTCTCGCTCGCAGATGGCTAGTTGAGTACGCGTGACCTCGAGCTGTCCTTGCACGGCACGGAGTCTGTGGGAGAGGGAAAGGATTTGCGTGTCCTGTACGCACTTGAATGTGATCGGACGTTCCCCTGTGCCCGTGAGTTTCTCTGTCTTGAAACGCAGGAAAATGTAGTCAATGCGATACGTACTGATGGCACAGTTGGGGTATAACTTACGTGTGAGACTTGTTGATGAGTGAGCTTCTCATAATCCGCTGCCCATCGATTGAAGCGGTTGGCGACAACTGTCCAGGTGTTGTTGTTGAGGGAGAGAATGCCTTCAATGACGTCGAGGATTTCTTCAAGATCGACGGCATCGTGATTTGCGAACGCTCGAACTCGGACGTGCTTCTTGAGTCGACCTTGCCTACTAACGGCCAACGGTAGATCCATCAATTGCGGAGGCGGCAAATTTTCACGGTTGGAACGGGGTGACAGCACAAGTGAATTGGCCCTTGTGACTGTTCTATCTCGTTCAAAATCCTGGTTGTCGAGTGGAATCAAGGCAGGTCTCTGAGATGAAATCAAACGAGGGTACCGGCAGATTCGTCAACTACTCACCTGGTGGCTGGACATTTCTTGAAGTCCTTCGTTAGGCTTGGCGGAGGTGTCATGCAAGTTGAGCGATTGCAGTGACATGGTGACAAGAAGAGAATAGGCCGGACGAAGGGAAAAAGAGACATAGTCTCTTTTTATGCAGTGAATGATTAGTATTAGCAAAAACTGGAGAAAATGCAGCGGTACTCACCACATCTGACGTTACCGTGGGAGAATCATCATCTCACTAAACCTTCCCATAAATAGATCAGATTGGCATCTAGTATGTATGTCCAACGATTTGGATGCCTAGCGTTGGATGTTCGAAACCTGTGTGTGTGGAAGATCGTTTACGCAAACCAATGCACTCACCAATCATAAACGAACATGTCAAAAGTCCAAAAAACGACTCGCAGGTGCATTAGCGATGGCTCAAAGAGTTTGGACAGCACGAAAAAAGCGACGCCTGGAGGCGGGCCAGGAAGATGATCATGATGCTGTAACTCCGGAACCTTGTGCAAGTCAAGCTGTCTTGGAATCTCAGGTAGGTTTTATTTTCCAAGTAGAACAAGTACTGACCGACTTCTATCCAGCCTGTATCGCCGGAAAATGCTAGCCAAGATCATGACGATAGTCTTCTCTCTTTGGTGGAGCGTAAACCTTGGATGCGTCGGCTCAATCGACGTCTTCCCCTGAGGTTCAGGGACATACTCCCTCAACCTTCATCCGCCTTACCACCAACTCCATGTCTTACGCAGTTGATAACGTACGGCAATGCTTCTGCGCAGCTAGCACCTGCGAACCATTCGGATAACGTATCAATGACCCCGCCGACCTCTATCATTTCCCCGACTTCCTCTCGTCGCTACAACAGTTTTATGACCCAGAGAAATCGATTTGGCTTGTCGCGCAAATACTACGCAGAGACTACTCCATCGCATGACCCCGAAGAGGAAATCTCACTGGAAGATCTATCCGACATACCGGAACTCGATTGTGGGGGGTCCTCTCCTCCCCAATTCCACCCATATCCGAATGTGAGCTCGTTCAGGCTCGGCGATTGGTTTTGGAATAGCGGCGTCCAGAAATCGCAGGCTGACTTCAAGCGCCTTCTGGATATCATCACTGATTCCGAGTTTGATCCTGCAGATGTCCTGCATACCAATTGGAACCTGATCGATGAACAGCTCGCAGCCGACGATTTAGGAGAGTGGGTAGACGAGGACTCAGGTTGGAAAAACACGCCGGTTACGATCCCCGTACCGTTTCACCATCGTCGTGGCGTACCACCGAACCCCGACGCTGGTCCTCGGAATTACACGGTCACCGGTTTTTACCACCGTCACTTGGTTTCCGTGATTCGGGAAAAACTATCCAACCCTGCCGACGCTCGTCTGTTTCACTACGAACCATACGAATCGTATTGGCAGCCTACCGATACTTCCGAGCATATACGTGTCCATAGTGAACTATATACCTCACCAGCCTTCGTTGATGCCCATCGTAAACTCCAACAATCCCCTCCTGAACCCAACTGTGACCTCCAGCGATGTGTGGTTGGTCTCATGTTCTGGTCAGACGCCACGCACTTGACCTCGTTCGGAAATGCGAAGTTGGTTCCTCTTTATCTGTTTTTTGGGAATGAATCAAAATATCGGAGATGTCAGCCTTCAAGTCATTTATGCGAGCATGTGGCTTATTTTCAGACCGTGCGTCTTCTATCATGTCTCAACTACTCCATGCTGACAATATCCTCACAGCTTTCTGATGCTTTCAAGGATTTCGCAACAAGTCAAACGGCAGGCGGAAAACCACCGAACGGAGCCTTCCTAGCCCACTGCTTTCGTGAACTCATCCACGCGCAGTGGAAAATTTTGCTTGACGATGATTTCATTGAGGCTTGGAAGCATGGAATAGTAGTTCACTGCCCAGACGGTATTTGGCGACGATTTTACCCGCGATTTTTCACATACTCTGCCGACTATCCTGAGAAGTATGATTTCCACCTTTCCTAGGTCCTGTACTTACGATGATTATGTATATTACAGGATTCTCCTCGCTGGCATTCGAAATATGGGCGAGTGCCCTTGTCCACGCTGTCGGATCCCGTTATCCCGTGTCCACCATATCGGGATGGCCAGAGACATGAAGCAACGCGTATCAATGGCTCGAACAGATGACAGCGATCGCCGTCGTAAAGTTGCCATCGCAAGACAATTCATATACGAGCAGAATCGTCAGATCTCCAGTGTTGCTGTGGAGACTTTGCTTCGAAAAGACTCATTGGTTGCAATTGCAGTAAGCATTTTCAATTTTGTTGCATCTCTGGTGATGGTCTCACCAAACTTCACAGAATGCTTTCTCTGACAGGCTCGCCGGTCTCGGCTTCAACCTGTATTCTATGTTTGTCGTAGATTTGATGCACGAGTGGGAACTCGGAGTGGGGAAGGCCCTCTTCACCCACCTTCTCCGAATATTGATGTCCCTAGATGAGGGTCTCCTTTCTGAGCTAGATCGTCGGTAGGTCATTCTCATTGAATATAGACGTACATGAATCCTGATGAGAATCACAGCTTCAGAGAGCTCCCCTCGTTCGGCAGTACAATCAGAAAGTTTGCGCGGAACTGCTCCGAAATGAAACAGATGGCGGCTCGAGACATCGAGAATATCCTTCAAGTATGTATTCCCATCCACCTTGATCCCTTTATAATACTCATGTAGGTTAGTGCGCCATCCCCGTTTTCGATGGCCTCCTCCCAGAGTCGCATAACCAGAGGGTCCTGCAACTCCTCTTCACTGCATCGCACTGGCATGCCTTGGCCAAGCTGCGCATGCATACGGATTACACACTCGTGCTCCTAGACGAGGTCACCGTCAGCCTAGGCAATGAGCTTCGAAGATTCAGTGAACATACATGCTCGGCTTTCGACACTCGGGAGCTTCGGAGAGAAGCAGCGGCTCGTATCCGTCGCGAGAGCAAGAAGATTTCTCACTCCAAAATGATTGTAAGTTCTTACAGTTCATGGCATCTTGTCTTTTAACGATAGCCCCTTATCACACAGACGAGCGAGAACACATTATCGAATACCCGGGCCCTAAGTGCTACAAACGCCCCAGCAATCTCATCATCCAACAGTCAAACACGACACAGGAAAACATTCAATCTCAATACTTACAAGGTTCATTCTCTGGGCGATTACGCTACCACTATAAGAAAATACGGTACCACAGATTCTTATTCTACAGAAGTGGTATGTACTTGCTTGACTCCAGAATTGAATATTGATTATATTGGAACCAGGGTGAACTTGAGCATCGAAAATCCAAATCACGATATAGACGAACCAATCGCAAAGGTTTCGTTCACCAGATGACCAAGATCGAACGCCGCCAGTCTCGGATACGCCGTATGCGCGAGCAAAACCTATCTAAAGATTCACACCGCGAAAGAGTCCCTACTGCACCTGACAAACACTACAACATTGGCAAGTCCCAAAATCGTTCAGAAGTTATCGGAAGTTTCCTCCAGAAGCATTCTGGAGATGTTGCCATCAAAGTATGGATGGATTTCTTATCCTTGCGAAGATCACTGATGAATATTGTCTAGGACTTCGTGCCCAAATTAAAGGAGTATGTTCTTCCACGTATCAAGGCTATTTTGTTACAAGAATCCGCTCGAACCCAAAGCACGAGCTCTCCGTCCTCGAGCGGCGTTCATTCTGGGCTATTGCCAGCTGACGGCAGTCTTCAGCAAGATTGTGATTCGTTGTACTTTAAGCAGGACCGTCTATACAAGCATCAAGTTGTCAAGATAAATTATACAACTTACGACGTGCGGCGTTCAAGCGATATCATCAAACGAGGTCGCAATATCATGGTACTCGCCAAGCCAGAGGACACCAACGATGATCCCTCGCATCCATTCTGGTATGCGCGTGTCCTCGGGATGTATCATGTCAATGTAATCTACACGGGCGCGGGATCACTTGACTGCGAGTCTCGGAGGATCGATTTTTTGTGGGTGCGATGGTTCCGCTATATCGGCAACCCGATTAGCTGGAATGATAGTTGCCTTGATCGCCTCAACTTTCCTCCAATGGCGAACGACGACGCATTCGGATTCGTCGATCCTAACGATATCATACGTGGTTCCCACATTATTCCATCCTTTGCGCAAGGCCAACTCCACTCTGACGGATCAGGGCTCTCCAAGTGTGCAGGAGATGCTCACGACTGGCGTAGTTACTACATCAACAGGTACGCCACATACATCATCCATCGAGTTGGGATCATAATGTCTACGTTACAGATTCCTGGACCGAGACATGGTCATGCGATATCACTGGGGCCTCGCCGTTGGACATCCATACACACATAACCAAGCTACTCGCCCAAGGATCGGGAAGTCCTTCATGGAGGACTTGAACTCTGAAGGGGAGGGGACAGATACAGCGTTAGTCGACGTTCAGGGCATTGACTCTGACTCCTCCGACTCACGGATGGATTTTGATGACGCCAATGATGACAGAGAGAGCTGTTCTCACAGCGATAGTCCTGGTAGTGTCGGTAGGAGTTCATGTTCGAGTGATGACATTTAAATAGCACCTCAGTATCTTCGAAGTCGAAATCGAATCAAACAAATTGGAATTGAACATGAAGTTTAATTAATTCAATTTCTCAGGTTGATTCAAACTGGCACAAACAGTTGAACTCCATAAATTTGAATAGCCTTTAACTATACGCATCCCACTGGGTGACTGTACAAAGTTTTATGTCATCTAAACAAAGTATCGACTCTATTGAGAGACAACATTCGAAACGTCGTATCCTTGCCTGGCCACCATCACGGTGGGGGAAAACCCCAGCACAACCAACACATGCCCCTTCATTGCCGCCTGCCTCACTTAGTATGCAGCCAGACCTCCATTCTCCTTCCACCTCGCCCCTAACGCCTTCTACGGGTTCCTCTCCCACACCTTCGTTGATAATTCCACCATCCCTTCCTTTACGAGATTCCCAGAACCAACCACTGGGGGTACGAATTAATCCCATTTGAATCTACGACCTCAAATTGACGAAGATTTCCCAGGTTCCAGCAGTTGATAAGTTGCTATTGCTTCCAAACTTCCCGCACACTCCAGGGGATGCTTCAATGCTCCTCGATCTTGCCCGTAGCAACCGAAACGAATGTCACGCCCGGAAACTTGCAGTGGAATCTGCCTTGAAAGCTGCTGAGCACACCGTGACGGCTGCTGGGTACAACGTGTCGGCTTCTCAACATGCCATGAAGCGAGACACGATCCACCTAGAACTTCTACGGCGCGAATTGGTGAGGACGACTCAAGCCTTACAGGTCGCGAATCACGGTATTGGAAGGGTTCGTGGGTTCATTCGCAAGACAGGTCTTCCGGTTCGATTTAATGTACCAAATGTAATAGACGAGGATATCCACGATTCCCTGTTTCAAGATGACAACGATTCGCATTCAGAGTAGGACAATTCGATGTATTTCTGAAATACTTGTAGGAATAGGAACCTCTGGGCGCCCCGATGTTTTATTTTCATTCGCCAGTGAGATCGATAACCGCGTTGCTCCCCCCTATGTTCCCTTCCCAGATATACCTTCCACACTGATGGAAGTCTCCAACTCGACGTGTCATGATCAAACTACAGCCAGAACACCTTACAAGTAAGCTTTGAAGTTGGACCTCAGTAAGACCAGGTCGAATCGCGGAATCCAGTTGCAAAAGCAGATTTAGTGCGGTTACCATCTGGCGCGCAGGTACTCGGAAAGTTGGTATGACAACAGAGCTCGTATCTGCCATTGCAGTAATGACGCTAAATCAGACAATATCCACATTTAATGATGGATTTATACCTTCTCGATCCATCACGTCCCGGCGGTTTAAGTCGACAGGCGGAGGGGCAGGATCATTCGCGTCTACGCCAGCTAGTTCGTCAGACCAAATTTTGTCGTTCTGATCATGGCATTAGCTTACCTCGCAGTGGATAGTATCGGACAGGCAGCCCTCGCTTGCCGTAGAATCGTTCAAGCCAAACTGGGTAACAGGTCAGAGGGTTGTACTCTCACATTGCATTACTCACCAAAATATCCGCAACGGCCTTGAGCACAGGCTGCAACATATTGACCGGAAAAACGTCCCCGAGTGGGCACATAGATCGCAGCCTCCGTAGAGGAATCTCCTTGTTCCTTGATCGGGCAGAGGCAACCCGGCCCATAGACGCGATGCGAAAGAC